>Ga0078972_1005072_pt1 | contig 34319 bp, 31 predicted proteins | sample YelNatPaOPGAMG01_FD_67568 | JGI IMG/M metagenome (GOLD analysis project Ga0078972, IMG submission 67568) | Hot spring thermophilic microbial communities from Obsidian Pool, Yellowstone National Park, USA - OP-RAMG-01 (SPADES assembly) (version 2) | ecosystem: Environmental > Aquatic > Thermal... | reverse complement strand
CCATGACAAAAAAGTTCTTGATGCCTCATTACACGCGAAGCCATCTCTTGAAAAAAGTAGAAATCCCCGCAACAATCCTGCGCGTTCCAGTATAAATTATCTCAAATTTTGGTCGCTTGTCGCGATCAAACGCCAGGGTAATGCTCCCTGCCGATCTTCAAAGACCGACTCAAGCGAGCGATTCATGACAGACCTCAAACGACTCCGACGAGACGCCTTAGCTATTTTCAATGTATGCGTCGCTGCTGCCGACCCCGAGCGCGCGGTCGTGAGAAATCTGCGCTTGGAAGATCATGTGCTGCGAATTGGCGAGAATGACTCGATGGACCTCTCTCGATTCAGCCGTATTATTGTACTCGGCGCGGGAAAGGCCTCTGCAGCTATGGCTCGAGCCGTGGAAAAGCTTTTGGGCGAGAAAATATCGGGCGGCCTTGTGGCGGTGAAGCGCGGCCATGGCGCGGCGTTAAAAAGAGTGGAAGTGGTCGAGAGCGGCCATCCCGTCCCGACAAAAGAAGGCAAAGCCGCCGCAGCGCGCATGCTGGCACTCGCTGAATCTCTCGGCGAATCGGACCTTGTCATTGGCTGTTTCTCGGGGGGAGGTTCTGCGCTGTTGACTCTGCCGGCGCCAGGCATAACCCTTGATGAAAAAATTGACATAACGGAAAAGCTGCTTGCTTCAGGGGCGGATATCTTCGAGATGAACGCCGTCCGAAAACATATATCGCAGGTGAAAGGCGGCCGATTGATGGAGCGGGCGTATCCGGCCACAGTCGTGAATATGATGCTTTCCGATGTTATCGGGGACGATCCCAGCGCCATCGCCTCAGGGCCTTTCGTTCCAGACCAGACGACCTTCGCTGCTGCGATGGCGGTGTTGGAGAAATATGGACTTGTTGAGAGCCTGCCAGCAGCAATCGTGGAGCGCCTCGCGAGGGGGAGGAATGGACAAGAGCAAGAGACGCCTAAAGAGGGCGACCCAGTTTTTGACCGTGTTCATCATGTGGTGATTGGAAGCAACTTCCTTTCGTTGCAGGCCGGACTGGAAGCTGCACGGCAGCTTGGCTATCAATCGCTCATCTTATCCTCCACTATACGTGGAGATACTGCGGCCGCTGCCAAGTTTCATGCATACGTCGCGGAAGAAATTCGCAATACAGGAAATCCCCTCTCGCGGCCGGCGTGTCTATTGAGCGGCGGGGAGACCACTATTCGCGTCGCGGGAGATGGCTTGGGAGGGAGAAATCAGCATTTTGTACTTTCCATCGTGGAGGAAGCTGCGCAGATCCCAGGGTGTGTGTTCTTGAGCGCGGGGACAGATGGCACTGACGGCCCCACTGACGCGGCTGGCGCGTTGGTGGACAGCGAAACGTTGAAGAGAGCAGAGGAGCGAGGCATCAATCCACGAGAATACCTGGCCCGCTATGACTCGTATCACTTTTTCAAGAATCTCGGAGACCTCATCGTAACGGGTCCAACGCTGACCAATGTGATGGATGTGCACCTCGTGCTCGTGGGATGAGCGAGTTGGCCGCGCCAAGCCCTGTTCGTGACTGCGTTCGAGAATGGCTCTATCGGTTTTCTCACACCCCCTCACGAGATTGCCCCGCTTCGCTCGCAATCGCTGCTCAATAATTCTTTTTTGCCATTGGGAGGAACCGAGGGCGACCAAGCAATCTCAGCTCACATCAATCGAGCAGGCAACCCGCTGTTCAATTTGAGTTTCACGTCGCGAATCGCTTGATCCTTGGCGATCGAGACGTTTTTCCTGACCGTGCAGGCATGCACAGCTTGCATGGAGAGACGGCTGGCCATCCTCGGCCGTGCTGATGTGGGGATTGAGTCTTTCATACAGCGCTATTTGATCCCTTATGGACATCTTTGTGCTCGGACTCTTCCGTGAGCCCCCTCGGCATGCTGCGCACCTGTTTTCCGAGCACTGCAGGCACATTTTGCAGTCTGGACAACGGCTCGAGGCGTGAGACTCTTTTCCTGAAATTGATTGCATGATACCACCTGGAATGATAATTCTTCCCAAAGCCTTGTTTTGAAATATCTGTCGCAGATGCACGACGATCTTAGGGAGATTTTTTATGACCTACCATGTTTTGAAGGAAACCAACCTTCCTTCTTTGAACCTTGTTGGCCGCGGAAAAGTCAGAGACATCTACGAGGTTGACAACAAGCTCCTCATTGTTTCCACGGATAGAATTTCGGCATTTGACGTGATAATGCCCAATCCCATCCCTTCAAAAGGCCTTGTGTTAAACAATTTAAGCATCTTTTGGATGAAAAAAACAAGTCATATTGTGCGAAATCATTTCATTACCGCGGACGTCGAACAATACCCAGAACCGGCGCGGCGTAGCCGCGATCAAATACGGGGACGCAGCATGCTGGTGGAAAAGGCAAAGGTTTTTCCCATAGAGTGCGTGGCCAGGGGCTACCTCATTGGAAGCGGCTGGAAGGATTATCAACGCACCGGCGGCGTGTGCGGCATACCGCTTCCCGAGGGTTTAAAGCTTGCAGATAAGCTGCCCGAACCTATTTTTACCCCCTCCACCAAGGCGGAACTGGGAGATCACGATGAAAATATCTCCTTTTCCAAAGTGAAGGACATGGTGGGAGAATCAATGGGTAACTGGCTGCGGGACAAAACCATCGAATTATATCTTTTTGGGGCGCAGTGGGCATTAGACCGTGGAATTATCATCGCGGACACCAAATTTGAATTCGGCCTTATCGACGACAGCCCTTGCCTGGTGGACGAGGTGCTCACCCCCGACTCGTCTCGCTTTTGGCCTGTCTCCGACTACACGCCGGGCGCCTCGCCGCCCTCTCTCGATAAGCAGTTTCTCAGGGATTATCTCGAGACTCTCGAGTGGGATAAGAAACCGCCAGCCCCATGGTTACCCGATCACATCGTTGAAAAAACCAGGGAGAAATACCTCGATCTCTACAGGATCCTTACGGGCGAGTCGCTTGGCGAGGCAATTGAATGAGTCATGCGTAAAAGCCGCGCTTTTCGTGAATCGAGAATTGGAGAGAGGTCTCCTCGCTCCATCGATGCCAACTAAGATTGCTTCGTCGCCTTTGGCTCTCCGCATTGACAAAAAATTTGTTGATGCAACATTGCCGAACCAGCGAGGCAATCTCTTGATCAATTTTGGGAAAACCGCCATATGGGAGCCTTCCTTTTTTGAAAGCCTCGATTGACGCTCACCCAATCCAAAAATGACGGCGAGTCAACAACCTGAGAAACGCGATCTTGACATTGCACAGGTTCCATAAGAGATTAGCCCCGTCCATGAGCCGGAAGTTCTCTTTGGCATTTCGTGTCAACTAACGAGGGAGGCGTGTCGTGTACAAGAGCACCAAGTTTATCTTCATTACTGGCGGGGTGCTTTCCTCACTGGGTAAAGGCCTGTGCGCAGCGAGCATCGGGGCGCTGATGGAGTGCAGAGGACTTACAGTCACTTTGTTGAAAATGGATCCGTACATCAACGTTGACCCTGGCACCATGAATCCTTTTCAGCATGGGGAAGTGTTTGTCACTGACGATGGCGCGGAAACCGATCTCGACCTGGGACATTATGAGCGCTTCACCCATGCGGTGCTGAGGCAAAAGAATAACTTTACCACCGGCCAGATCTATGACTCGGTCATTCAGAAGGAGCGACGAGGCGAGTACTTAGGCGCTACAGTTCAAGTTATTCCTCATATTACCGACGAGATTAAACGTAAGATATGCGAGTTGGGCAACGGAGTGGATGTGGCCATTGTGGAAGTCGGCGGCACAGTAGGCGATATAGAAAGTCTGCCTTTTCTGGAGGCCATCCGTCAACTGCGCGCGGATTTGGGTCCACAGAATGTCCTGTACATCCATTTAACGCTTCTCCCCTACGTCAAGGCGTCAGGAGAGGTGAAAACCAAGCCTACCCAGCACAGCGTCAAGGCCTTGCGGGAGGTAGGGATTCAGCCGGACATCCTCATCTGTCGCACAGAAAAAAAGATCTCTCGGGATGTAAAAGAAAAAATAGCCCTGTTCTGCAACGTCAGGCCAGAGGAGGTCATTGCCGCTGAAGACGTTGAATGTATCTATGAGGTGCCCCTCAACCTGCATCGTGAAGGTTTGGATCAGAAGATCGTTGAATTGTTGAACATCTGGACGCGCGCGCCGCGTCTCGACGAGTGGCAGGCCTTTATACAAGCCGTCAAGTCGCTGCGACGCGAGGTGACCATCGGCATCGTGGGCAAGTATGTGGATCTCAAGGAATCGTACAAGAGCCTCAACGAAGCGTTGTTCGCCGGCGGCGTCTGCAACGACGCTCGGGTGAATCTCAAATTCATCGATTCAGAGCAAATCGAACGAGAAGGCGTCGATCATCAATTCGATGACGTGCACGGCATTCTCGTCCCGGGCGGCTTCGGCTCCAGAGGCGTGGAAGGGAAGATACAGGCGGCGCGATACGCAAGAGAAAAGAAGATCCCCTTTTTTGGCATCTGTTTGGGCATGCAGATGGCGGTGGTGGAATTTGCCCGCAACGTATGCGGTATGACGAGCGCCAACTCCACGGAGTTTGATCCTCATACCCGCTATCCAGTGATACACTTGATGGACGAACAGAAAAACGTGACAGATAAGGGCGGCACCATGCGCCTGGGCGCGTACGAGTGCGTCATCACGCCGGACAGCCTCTGCTACGAAATCTACGGCCATAATGTAGTGGGGGAAAGGCACAGGCATCGGTATGAATTCAACCCCGCTTTTCGTGAAGCCCTTGAAGAGAAGGGGCTGCGCGCAGGCGGGCTGTCGCCCGATGGCAGGCTTGTGGAAATAGTAGAATACAAGGATCACCCGTGGTTCATAGGATGCCAATTTCATCCAGAGTTCAAGTCTCGCCCCATGAATCCGCATCCACTGTTTTCCTCATACATTCGGGCTTGCCTGGAATACAAGGAGCGACTCGAAAAGGAGACCGCGCAGGACGCAGAAGGCGCGACTCAAGGATCACAAAGCCGTTCTTAACATGAATCGCGAATCGGAAAGGGTCCTTCTTGCTCTATCGTGGTGAGCTGAGGTTGCTTCGTCGCCTTCAGCTCCCCGCAATGACAAAAGAGTTGCTGACGCGTCATTGCGAGCCAAGCGAGGCAGTTTTGCGATAAATTTCGAGAGCCTGTCTATCTTAACCATCCCCTGACCAAAGTCTTTTACGAGAACCTTGCCCAGCTCAGCGTGGTAACAAGCGGCTGGCGGGCCCGGTCGGATATGCTCTGTATTGCTTTCACGCGTTTCCCCAAATTCTCTGATGCAGTCGCCATTTCGGCACAACCGGCGAGAATTGGCATCCCATTGTTGAAACGGTTGTGAGTTGCTCCTATACCTGTTCTCTAAATTTCTGTTGGAATAAGGGGCGCCTCGTCCAGCGCGTGGGCGCTTTCGGAACATCCCTGACAGCCGCCAAAGGTCAACGTTTGTCATTTCGAAGGAGCGGCCTCCGAACGAATGTGAGGGGATGCGACTGAGAAATCTTTTCCCCGAGGCCAAGATTTCTCGCTTCGCTCGAAATGACATGGACAATGCATTCGAAATGACCGGCGCCTCATTGAATTCGTGATTACTTTCGAGAACAGGTCTATGTACGAGGCGCAATAGTTTGTCTTGTCTGTTGTCCGCATGAACAGGTATGATAATGATGCATCCCATGAGAAGGGATCGCGTTTTCTCTGAGGAGGTTCACATGACAAATGGTTCGGGCCAATGGCCTTTGTCGGATTGCGACTATCATAGCCTTGTGGCCAGCGGCTCGCTCTTCTTCATTGCAGGCCCCTGCGTCATCGAGAGCGAGGCGATGACCCTTGAGATCGCCCATGAGATCGCTCGCATCAGAGATCGAGGCGCGGCGCTCATTATCTTCAAGGCATCTTTCGACAAGGCAAATCGAACCTCCATCGACTCCTATCGCGGTCCCGGCTTGGAAGAGGGCTTAAAAATTTTGGCCGGCGTCAGGGATAAGACTGGCATGCCGGTCATGTCAGACATCCATACCCCCGACCAAGCGGAAGTCGCAGGAAAAGTCCTCGACGTCATCCAGATACCGGCTTTCTTGAGCAGGCAAACCGACCTGTTGGTGGCGGCAGGACGGACGAACCGATGGATCAATATCAAGAAGGGCCAATTTCAATCCCCAGAAGATATTCAGTACGCGATCAATAAGGTGCGAAGCACTGGGAACGCCAAGATACTGCTCACCGAGCGAGGAGTGACCTTCGGGTACAGGGATTTGGTCGCTGACATGAGGTCCATTGTGAGGATGAAGCGTTACGGAGTCCCCGTGGTCTTCGACGCAACACATTCTGCTCAGTTTCCGGGCGCAAGCGATGGCTGTTCCGCGGGGGATCGCTCGCTCGTCCCGCCGCTCGCTCGGGCGGCAGTGGCGGCCGGCGCAGATGGCGTCTTCATGGAGGTTCATCCTGAACCAGAAAAGGCCCTGTGCGATGGGCCTAACTCCCTTCGCCTCTGCGATCTCGACTTCATGATCCAGAATCTCTGCGCAATACATGCGCTCGTCCCGCCATCGCTGCCTTCAGATTCGTACGCGCCTCACGCCTGCGCAGCCCCCAGCATAGGCGATTCAAAGCTGGAGGAGGCGCTCAAAAGAATACGTCTGATCATTTTCGATGTGGACGGCATCCTCACGGATGGTTCAATCATCTTTGCAGGCTCCTCCCTCGAGATAAAATCCTTTCATGTACGTGACGGACATGGTATAAAGATTGCTAAGAGATGCGGTCTCCAGGTGGCGTTGGTCACAGGACGTTATTCTGACGTTGTCGAAAGGCGCGCCAGGGATTTGGGCATTGACCTGGTGCATCAGGGTATCTGGGACAAGAGGCCTGTCTTGGATGAACTGATGAACAAGCTGTCCCTGGCTCCCGAAGAAGTGGCCGTCTTGGGCGACGACGTCGTGGACATCCCTATAATGCGTCGCGTCGGCTTGAGCGTCACAGTGCCGGAGGCGCCTCTCGAGGTGAAGGAGTCGGCAGATTACATCACAAAGCTCCCTGGCGGCAAAGGCGCGGCAAGGGAAGTAGTGGAGATGATCCTCAAAGGTCAAGGCAAATGGAAAGACGCCATGGCTCGCTATTATGATTGAACCGGACGATAAGACGGAGTGATTGCGCAATCATGAATCACGCGGAAATAGAGCGTTGGTATCGTCTTCGCAATATCAAGAAGGCTTCTCAAGTCATTATTATGGCGGCAGTGTTAAGCCTCTTGCTCGGATTTGGAGTGATCCAGTACCTCAAAGGCGCGCCGCATAACGACGCGGACCAAGCTGCCAGTAATGGACAGATGCGCATCGAGAACTTCGTGTACTCTTCGCCGGGCGTCCGCCCATGGTCGCTCAAGGCGGCTAATGCCATCGTGTCTCAAGCTTCCACCAAGATCAAGCTGAGTCATCCCACCGTAGTCTATGAAGGCGGCAAGGGAGGCAAAATATACGTCACTGCGAAAACAGGCGAACTCGACAAGAGTGCGAGTCGCATATCCGGCCATGGCCTCGTCACTATCCATTACAGGGACATGAAATTTACCACAGGCAAAATAGACTATTCCGATGAAAAGATGAGGGCTGAAACTTCATCCCAGGTGTGTCTTGAAACCACAAGCCTCAGCCTTACGGGCACAGGATTGCTGTTGTCTATCCCCCAGGAAGAGATCGTCATCGAGAACAATGTAAAGGCTCGCTTATACGACGTAAAGTGGGTGGGACCCGGTCAGAGACTACCGATTTAGACAGGAGACTATCGCATGAAATTTCGGGTCTTATTGATCGGCGTGTGTTTCGTTCTGCCTCTTCTGTGGAGCCCGAGTATCGCCCAGGACGATAAGAAAGAACTCAAGCAAAGCTCAGATGAGCCTCTTGACATCACCTCAAAAAAGTTCACGGCCAAAAACGTTCCCAATGGGCTGGAGGCGACTTTTGAGGGCGGCGTGAAGGTGCGCCAAGGCGATATGACGCTCACGTGCGACAAGCTCACCATAGATTACGATGAAGATAAGACGGAGCCGCGGCAAAACCATATAAAGAAGGGGATTCGCGGTCTGGAGACTGCGGGGAAGATACGCGCCATTACTGCCGTAGGCAATGTGAAATTTGTCCAAGGCGAGAGAATTGCTGTTGCGGGAAAGGCATTGTACGACAATAGTAAACGCACTATTACCTTGACCAAAGGACCTCCCAAACTGTGGCAAGGACCGGACGTCGTCGTCGCCGATACCATTATCATCTATCTCGATGAGAACAGAACCGAGTTGCTCGGCGGAGACGAAGCCGGGATCAGGGCGACCATTAATCCCTCAAAAATGAAAAAGGAGAAATAGCGGCTCTGGCAAGGGAACTGAAGGCTCGAGGTCTGGTGAAGAGGTACGGAGGTCGGCCGGTGGTCAACGACGTGAGTCTCACCATTCACTCAGGAAGTGTGGTTGGTTTACTGGGGCCAAATGGGGCCGGCAAGACAACCACGTTTTATATGATTACCGGTCTGGTGAGACCCGACGAAGGAGAAGTGTACCTTGATGACCAGGATATCTCCCAGCTTCCAGTGTACCTCCGGGCGAGACTCGGCCTCAATTATCTCCCGCAGGAATCATCCGTGTTCCGGAAACTGTCTGTGGGCGAGAACATCATGGCCATCCTCGAGCTGGTGGAACCTGACAAAGGCCGACGGGCTCAAAGGATGGAAGAACTCCTGGCAGAACTCAATATCTCCTCCTTGAAAAATCAACGGGCAGACAGTCTCTCAGGAGGACAAAGGCGGAGACTCGAGATCACGCGCGCCCTCGTGACCAGTCCCAGTTTTATCCTTCTGGATGAACCTTTTGCCGGTCTTGACCCTATTGTGGTCTTGGAAATCCAGAAAATCATTACCAATCTCAAGGAGCGAGGGATAGGAGTGGTCTTGACTGATCACAACACGAGGGAGACCTTAGGGGTGTGCGATGTCATTTATCTCTTGGACAAAGGCTGCATTTTGGAATGCGGCAATCCTCAAGAGATAGCGGCGAGTCAAAAGGCTCGGGAAGTGTATTTGGGGCAAAAGTTTTCCATGTAAACGGGCTCGATTCTCATGGCGCTAGAAATGAAACAGCAGTTGCGTCAGACCCAGCAATTGGTGATGACGCCGCTGCTTCAGCAGGCAATCAAACTGCTTCAGTGCAACCACCTCGAAATGCTCAATGCCATCGAGGCTGAGTTGAGGGAGAATCCTGTTCTGGAGACTGCGGCAAATGATGACGACGCCCCGAACGCTGACTCCGCGGTGCGTAATGATCTCGACGCATTGCAAGACATGACAAGGGAGCCTGAACGGCCGGAATCCGACGTCTTCGACATTGCATGGGAAAACTACTTGGAGAATTTCGGCGGCGATCGAGATGGCAGGCATTCCGATGGCACGGATCGAATGCCCTTGGAAAACATCAGATCAAAAGCCTCCACCCTTTTCCAATATCTTTTAGAGCAGCTCCGTCTTAGCGACTTGAACGACGCAGACCGCGCCATCGCTCTCGAGCTGATTGGAAACGTGAACGAAGAGGGATATCTGGATGTTGATCTTTCTGACATCGCAGACGCGCACGGTATTGACGTGGCTGAGGTGGAACGTGTTTTGAGGGAGGTCCAAAAGTTTGATCCCCCCGGCGTGGCAGCGCGGGACCTTCGAGAGTGCCTGCTCATTCAGGCCCAAAACCTGCATCCCCCGGACAGTCTGGTGATCCGCATTCTACAGGATCATTTCGATGCCTTCCGCAAAGGCAAGTTTGATGAACTCATTCGGAAATTGAAGGTCTCGCAGAATGAGGCCAAAGACGCCATACGAGCCATCGCCTCTTTGAACCCCAAGCCGGGGAGCCTTCATAGTAATTCCGACACGGTTTACGTGACCCCCGACATCTACATAGTTAAAATCGGGAATGATTATTCCATCATTGTTAACGATGAAGGCATCCCGCGCCTCAAGATCAACCCGCTCTATCAAAAAGAACTTCACTCCAAGGATTGCTCTCCCCTCACAAAGGAGTATATTCATGAGAAGATGAAGGGAGCCGTTTGGCTGATCAAAAGCATCCATCAACGGCAAAGGACGATCTACAAGGTGACCGAGTCGATTCTGAAGTTTCAGAGAGACTTTTTCGACAAAGGGATCGATCATCTAAAGCCTTTGATCTTGAAAGACGTCGCCGATGATATTGGGATGCATGAATCCACAGTGAGCAGGGTGACGTCCAACAAATTCGTTCACACGCCTCGCGGTATCTTCGAACTCAAATACTTTTTCAATTCAGGCATCCCGCAGGGAAAAGAATCCATCGCATCTGAATCCGTCAAGAACCATATCATGCGGATCGTGAAGAACGAGGATCCCGCAAAGCCTGTAAGCGATCAGGACATAGTGGAAGAATTGAAACGATCACAGATACATATCGCTCGGCGCACCGTCGCCAAGTACAGGGAGCTGCTGGGGATACCATCCTCCAGCAGGAGGAAAAAACGTTTTTGAGCTCAACAACACTTGATTTACGCCAAAGGAGGTAGCCACTATGCAAGTGTCAGTGACTTTTCGACATATGGAGCCATCGGACGCTTTGAAGAATTATGTCCAAGAGAGAACGTCAAAATTGACCAAATATATCGATAGGCCTCTCGAAAGCCAAGTAATTCTGTCAGTACACAAATTCCGCCACATCGTTGACGTCGTCATTAATGTAGATGGCCTTCGCATCGCCGGCCAAGAAGAACATGAGGATATGTATGCAGCCATCGATCTCGTCATGGACAAAATAGAAAGACAGGTAAAGAAATATCGAGAAAAAATAAGAAAACACAAACCCGCGCAAGGAAAAGAGATCAAATGGCGCAGGGACATTTACGAGCAAGATAGTTTTGAGGATGACAGAGAGCCGGTGGTCGTCAAGACTGAAAATTATTTCGTTAAACCGATGTCCGTGGATGAGGCGGCCATGCAGATGGACCTCTCTCAACAAGACTTTTTGGTATTCAACAACGCATCGACGCAAACAGTAAACGTTCTTTATCGGAGAAAAGATGGGAATTACGGCTTGATTGTGCCTCAAAATTCTTGAGGTTTACACGATCCGGCGCGACACTCTCGCGGCCTGTCCCCGCCAGGAACAGCTCGATGGGGAGTGTGTGATCGCATTTCGAGGTGCAGTCGGTCAGAGAGTTTTTTCATGAAAATCCTTGATTTCCTCCATCCAGACGCCATCATTTCCCAACTGAGGGCCTCTTCCAAGGAAGAGGTCCTCGCGGAATTAGTGCAGCCAATCGCTTCTATGAATCCACATGTGGATAAGGCAATCCTTCTGCGCACCTTGTTGGAACGTGAGAGTTTAGGCAGTACGGGAATTGGCGGCGGCGTCGCGATTCCCCACGGAAAAGTAGAGGGCCTCGCCACGCTGAGCGCAAGCTTTGGAAGGAGCAGTCAAGGCATAGAATTCGGTTCCATGGACAACAAGCCCACCTACCTCTTTTTCCTCCTCGTGGCGCCTCGCAATTCTGCAGGCGATCATCTCAAGGCCTTGGCGCGCATCTCAAAATTGCTGCAAGACCCATTGTTTAAGAGCAGCATCCAGCACGCGGACTCTCGCGACCGGATCTTTGCCATCTTCGAAGAATATGACCGGCGATTGCCCTGATATCCCATGCGGCGATGCACGCAGCGCGGTCATGCGCCTTCTAAGAGCGCGTCCCCAAACCAAAGTCCACGGGCATGCAGAAAACGCTTGAAATTATGTCATGAGCGCATTATAGCAGTTCCCGACAAAAACCGCTGCAAAAGCCAGGATCGGTCAACTGTTGTCAATTCGAGGGAGCCAGGCTCCAACGGAACAAGAAGGGGCGACTGAGAAATCTTCGTCTTCGGCGCAAGAGTTCTCGCTTCGCTCAAAATGACCATGGGGAACCTGCTCCAAATCGCGGCAAGAAAAGGTCCCGGAATGACAGGGAGGATAGTAATCGAGATGACATGCACTATCCCTTCTCGAATGGGATGGCGGATTGGATAGAGGCTTCTCTGGAACATTTATCGGAGCTGAGATTGCTTTAGTCAATTCGGCTCTTCGCAATGACAAAAAGTTGTCGATGCGTCATTGCGGGCAACGCGACGCAATCTCGAGATAAATTTCAAGACGCCCTAGAGTTCTAGGAACCGTTATGTAGGCAGTGATTGTTATTAGCGTCGCGGGGAAAATATGTTGAGGGAACGCGTAGCATGGCACGTTTTCTAACAGGTCGGCGGGCCGCTTTTTGCAAGAATGCCGCCCTATGCGCCGCGGCCGTTATTGCTGCAGTTGCCCTGGCAGAAGGAGCGCTTCACCTCCTGCCGCACCACCGCAATATAAACCACCGCAATTTTTACGAGAAAGACCCTCTGTTGGGGTGGAAGAAGAAGGCCGGCGCGCAGCGCTCGATCAAGACGGCGGAATTTACCGCAACCGAAGTTGTCAATTCTCGAGGCATGAGGGGCGAAGAGTATCCTTATGAGAAATCTCAGGGAGTGTACAGGATTCTCGTGCTCGGGGATTCATTCGCTGAAGGCTACACGGTAAACGACGAGGATTTGTTTTCACAGATTCTACAAAATAAGCTGAACAATCTTCACGATGGTCGCCAATACCAGGTCATCAATGCCGGTACGGTGGGATACAGCACAGACCAGGAACTGCTCTTCTTTGAGACAGAGGGGAAAAAATACCTTCCCGACCTGGTGGCGCTCCTGTTCTACGAGAACGACGTTTTGGAAAATATCTCTGTCACAGAAATGTACAGCAAATACAAACCATTGTTTCGCATCGTGGACGACCGGCTCGTCCTTGAAAAGGCCCCGGCTGAAGGTTCCGAAGCGTCGCCACCGCAGGATCAGACTAAGAACCGACCCTTTCTCCAGTCTCGCCTCCAAAGATTGTTATTGTTCAGGCTGATAAAGGAGCAGTTGATCCGGCTGGGAGTCTTGAACATCCAAAACGACGTGGATCAAAGCGACAAACGTTATTTTGAAATTTTGGCGCGTCAGGACAACCCCGACGTGGAATACGCATGGACGCTCACCACTCGCCTGCTCCAGAGGCTTCAAGAGTCGGTGTCCGCAGCCGGCGCGCGCCTCGTGGTCTTTTACATACCGAGCGTCTATGCGCTGGATGACCAGGTGTGGGCAGTCACGTCGAAACGGTTCGGGCTTGAACAAGGCCGCTGGGACCTTCGGAAACCTGAAACAAGACTGGCCAACGTATGCCGCGCCTTGGGCATCCCCTTTTGGTCCCTGGGCGACGTCTTTCGCAGTCGAGCAGAAGAGATGCGGGTAAGGCCGAGTTTTTTTTATCATGTAGAGGATGGTCATTGGAACAGAAACGGGCATGCACAAGCCGCCCAAGCCATGTTCGATTCCCTGGCAAGCCTGAATGCGCTGGAGCCTTCAAAGAGCGCAACAACTCGAGGAGCGGCTGATCAATGAAAGACTCGTGGAGCGCCCTGGACAACGCCTTGAAACCGTGCTTTACACTGCGTTTTCTCTCTCACAAGGGAGTATAGCCATTGAAACGGTTAATTTTTTGGGTTCTCGCCTTTGTTCCGCTTTTGATCCTTGTAGAGCTATGTTCCTTTTTCCTGCTTCGGCTGATCCCTACCCGCATTCAGGAACGAGCGCATTACCGCACGGCCGCTGACTATATACAAGCAGCTCAGCAGGCGGCTTCTGTCGCGCCTCAGATCGAGGCCCCTGTACGCGACTGTCACGAGGCGGGACAGACGTGCGTCAATAAAAAGGTCTTCAGCAAAGAATTCGGTTGGTTCTATCCGCCATATTTCGTTTTTCAAGACCAGCAAGGGGTTATTTACCGCCACGGTCAAAATGGCGAGCGATTGACTCGCACCTACTACGCGGGGGATCTTATCGCCTCCTACGGCGATTCATTCACCCACTGCAATGAAGTCAGAGACGAAGAAACCTGGCAGACCTTCCTCGCCCATATACTGCACAAAAACGTTCTCAATTTTGGCGTCGCGGGGTACGGCCCGGATCAAGCACTCTTGTTGTATGCATCTCATGAAACCATGACGCCGAAAGCCCCGATTGTCATGCTCTGTATTTTTCCTGAGAATATCAATAGGGTGGTGAATGTCTATCGGAATTTTTACATGTACAAGGATCCTCTCTCTCTCTCGAAGCCCCGTTTCGAGTTTCTGCACGGCAGCCTGGTGTTATTTGAAAACCCCATAAAAACGGTGGGCGAACTGGAAATGCTCACTAAACCGTCCTTTATCGATGAGATCGGCGCTCATGATTATTGGTACCAACTGGGTCGGCGTCTGCCTCTCATCAGATTCCCCTATACACTTTCACTCTTTCGCTGGAAGGAAATAGTCGCGAGAAGCATCAAAGCATCTTTGTGCAGATTTTTGCCGGGAATTGTACCCCCCACGTTCAACCTCGATCTCTATGCGGAACCTGAACCGCTGGCCACTCTCTGCGGCATCGTGGACAGGTTTGTGCAAACCGCCTCGAAGAGAGATCAGTATCCCATCCTGGTGCTGGTTCCCCATACAGACTACGTTCGAGAAGTGCTCGAGACTGGGGCTTCGAGAACGGATCCATTAGTAAATTATATGAAGAGTCGGAATTACGTGTTTTTTGATCTTGTGAGGGCAATGGCCGACATGAAACCCAGTGCAAAACAACTTGATGCATGGTACCACGGGCACGCCACCGCGGAGGGAAATCGTGTGACCGCGGACTTGATAGGCCGCTTTCTCCATGAGCAGGCAAAGAAGGACCCGAAATTGCATCTAACGCTCTACCAAAAATGACGCGTCGTGTCCTCAGTCGCCCGTGAACAAGAAATAATAGTCCGATGTCGAGGGAACCTTGGTCCACCCTTCCGATGCAAGGGTATGGAATTCTCTTCCTCGCGCCGCCAAGAATTCCACTGAATGCTCCCGCAGCTTTTTCTTGGCTGTTTCACGATCTTGGGGCGTGGCTTCAAGGTAATCTCTCCCGCTCGGTATTTCGGCCACTATCTTTACCCCCGCCAGCCTCGCCCAATATATGCTCATACTATGACTTTCGACGATTGCTCCTCGGGCCCCGATTAAACTTTTTTGGCTGCGGATATAATTTGCCATCGCCTTATCTTCCTGAAGGACTGCTTCATAAGACTGCTTTGAGCCCGAAGGCCTTGTCGCTCTCAGAGCCTGGTCAATCGCCGACCACGCGGTGACCGACATAAATACGATGCATAACGCATAATAGGTGCAGTCGCGCAAAAAGCTGCCTCGAGCGTCCAAGGTCCTGTATCGCCAGATCAGCGCCAACCCCCCAACGCCGAGAAAGAGAAATGGGGCAATGTAGCGCATCTCGACGAGCACAAGCAAAAACAAGAGGATTCCTGATACTGACGCCGAGAGCAGCAGGAGGCTTTCGGATAACGGAAGAAAGCTTCCCAACCTCGGCCTAGCCCATTTCAGTTGCAGGAGATTCCACAAAATTAGGGTCAAAAAAAACCAAGGGCTGTCTGCGACCATGATCAACAGGTTTCTTTCCACGGCCTTGACCTGGGCGGTGGCATCAAATCGTGGTCGTTTTCCCTCGGATTGCTTGGCGATGTCTGCTCCTGGGGAAAAACAACTATGGGGCGTCTCTTCGAACAACAAGACCGCTGGCTTTGTTGTTAATTGGGCAGGAGGATTCACCGGCTCTCCCTGGCTGGCCACGAAAAGGGCGTAATTGTAGTTGCCCGCCTCGCCGTAGGTAAACCTGCCAAGATCACGAGACAGAGAAACAATGAGTGGCAGACTAATGGTTATCATGATGGCGAGGGCTAAGCCGACTCGTGGGATGGCCTTCCGGAGGCTGCCCACTGCAAGGCCGGCTAAGACCAAAATTACGCCAGAATAGACAAAGATGTACGTCTTCGTGAGATACGCCAATCCCAGGACGCAGCCTAACCCGACAAAATTTGTGTACCCCAGGGGATTGGTTTTGATTCGCAGTATCAGGCTCACAAAGAGGAGCAAGTATCCAAGCATGAGCATGTCAGGAGATACCAACCGCACCCGTATCCAAATCAGGGCTGCGACCAAGAAGGCGCAGTAGATCACGAGACTCACCAGCCTGAACGGCGCGGGATCGGCGCTGCCCCCTGATTCGTCGCTGACGCTCGCGCGAAGGCTTGCGAGAAAAACGTCGCACATCCCCATGGCGAAAAGGAACGCCAGAAAATTGACAATCTTGAGGGATGCCAGCTCATCGCATGGATGAGAGTCGAGGAGCTGCTGGGCAAACCCCATGAGGACCGAGTACGCAGGACTCCACTGATGATTGACGAGAGCGCCCCAATCGCCGCGCCTCACCGCGTCCCCGATTTCTAAATAAATGAGCCCATCGGTGTTGAGATAGTATCGGGTGAGGTAGGCGAGAAGACCGCCGAGAATGGTCCCGATGATCCAAAATGCCACGCGCACGAGGTTTTCACTGGCCCGCTGTTCTCGCATTCTGGTACAACGCTGCGCCGATAAATTCACTGACGAAGCGAACGCCGTATGTCATCAAAGCGCCGCAAAATTTTTGAGAAGCCTTAATCCATGCTCCTGGCTTTTTTCAGGATGAAACTGCACGGCAAACACGTTGTCGCGAGACACCGCGCTCGTGAACGTGATCCCGTAGTCCGTCTCTGTCAAGATGTCTGACGAGTCGGCTGGATCAACATAGTATGAGTGGACAAAATAGAAATATGCGCCGTCCGGCACCCCATCGAGCAAAGGGCTTTGCTTCTTCATACGTATCTGATTCCATCCCATGTGGGGGATCTTCAACCCCATGCTTCTATCGAAAGCCCTCACCTTTCCTCCAATGATTCCAAAACCGAGGTGCCGGCCGAATTCTTCGGATTCCTCAAACAAGAGCTGAAGCCCCAAACAAATGCCGAGAAATGGCCGGCCAGAGCGTACGAAGTTTTTTACAGGCTCGACGAGGCCAAAGGCTTCAAGATTGCGCATACACTCGCCGAAAGCCCCAACCCCTGGAAGAACCAAACGATCGGCCTGTTCGACTGCATGTATTTCTCGGGATACGATCGCATGGGCTCCGATTTTTTCGAATCCTTTCTGGACGCTGCGCAGATTGCCCATGCCATAATCAACAATCACTATCATGTACGCCTCGTATTGTCCTTTATCCTCTGTGGAGCGACTCCGAGTCGCGCCCTGTGCAGGACGATCCGCGTTTACTCGAGGACGCCCTTGGTAGAGGGTACGTTATGAGTTCTTGGGTCGAGTTCCGTGGCATCTCGAAGGGCGCGGCCGAGCGCCTTAAAGATGGCTTCCACCGCATGGTGTGGGTCCTCGGCGCTTTCGACGCGGACATGGAGCGCAACTGCGGCTCGGTCGGCAAAACCTTGAAGAAAGACGTGGGCCAGGTCCAGCATGCGATCCCCCGGTCGCTTCTCGGCCAGGGCGTTGCGATACACGAGGATAGGACGACCCGAAAAATCCACAAATACCCCTGCCAGCGCCTCATCCATGGGAAGAATGAAGCTCCCGTACCGGCGGATGCCCCGTTTGTCCCCCAGGGCCGCTCTAAATGCGTCGCCGAGGGTGCGGGCGACATCCTCGATGGTGTGGTGATCATCCACATGAAGGTCTCCCACGGCTTTCACTTCCAGATCGAACAATCCCTGCTGGGCAATGTGATGCAGCATGTGATCCAAAAAGCCAATGCCCGTGGTGATACACGCGACCCCTGTCCCATCGAGAGACAAGGTTATTTGTACCTCGGTCTCTGTCGTTCTTCTGGTTATCTGCGCTGATCTCATACGCGTCATCGCCTTTTCTGCGGCAGCGGTCTTGCGGCTACAGCATGTCGTCCTTTTCTCGACGGATGTCGGCCCCAACTTGTGAAAGTTTTTCTACTATCTTGTCGTATCCACGATCGAGATGGTACACGCGGTGTATTTCAGTCGTTCCCTCAGCAGCCAAACCTGCAAGTATGAGAGAGGCGCTCGCCCGTAGATCCGTCGCCTGCACATGGGCCCCTGAGAGTTTCTTCACCCCTTGAATACGCGCCTTCTTGCCCGATACACGTATGCTTGCGCCCATGCGCACTAACTCCTGCACATGCATGAAGCGATTTTCAAAGACATTCTCGATGATTTCACAGCTTGAATCGCCGAGGGCCATGAGGGCCATATACTGGGCTTGGAAATCTGTTGCAAACCCGGGATATGGATTGGTGGCCACATCCGAACTCTTGATACGGCCGTTGGACATGACTCTCGCTGAAGATGCGCTGGTTTCGATCACGAGACCGGCTTCATCGAGCTTATCCAGCAGGGCCATAATGTGCTCAGGCACGCATCCCTCTGCCGTTATGTCGCCGCCTGTGATGGCGCCAGCCAGGAGATATGTGCCCGCCTCGATGCGATCAGGCATGACTTCATGAACAATCCCTGAAAGCCGATCACGTCCTTCGATGACGATGGTGGGGGTCCCGGCCCCCTCGACGCTGCCCCCCATCCTGTTTATGACATGGGCAAGCTCAATAATTTCAGGTTCAACAGCGCAGTTCCTCAGCACCGTCGTTCCTCGGGCCAAACTTGCCGCCATGATGAGGTTTTCCGTGCCCGTAACCGTAATCAAGTCGAAACAGAACTCGGCGCCCTTCAATCGAGGCGCCCGCGCCACGACATAGCCATTTTTCAGCTCTATGGATGCGCCCATCGCCTCGAGGCCCTTGAGATGCTGGTCGATGGGCCTTGCGCCGATGGCGCAGCCGCCCGGCAGACTTACATCAGCCCTGCCCTCCCTCGCCATCAAAGGACCAAGAACCATGACAGAGGCCCTCATCGTCTTGACAAGTTCATACGGCGCCGTGTGATCCATTATGTCGTGAGCCTTGATGCGCAGGGTCCCAGGCGTAAAGTCATCGAGCTGGACGCCGAGCTGCAATAAGAGCTGCTTTGTCGTTCGAATGTCCCTCAAAGTCGGCACGCGATGAAAGGTCATCTCATCTCGCGTCAGAAGCGACGCACACATCAGCGGCAGCATGGCATTCTTCGAGCCACTGATGGGGACGGTTCCCTTCAAGGGAATACCACCGTTTATTACGATCTTATCCATGAATGTCGATTTCTACGTGCTGAGGTTCTTCATTTGAGCTCTCAGCATCGAGGACTACAAAAAATTGGATTAAACGGCCAGCGCGACCGTGGCTCCAGTGGCTCTATATCATCTTGATTAGAACAGCGCAATGCCTCGCTGCATTCATGAACAGAAGAATATGGGGCGCTCCAGCGGCAGGGGATAACACTAAATGGACATGAGTTCGATGAGGTCTTCGCGTGTAAAATATTTGAGAACCCCTTTGTCATCGTGGCGCACAATGGAGTTCATCAATTCTTTCTTCTTGGAGATGATTTTATCGATTTTTTCTTCCAGAGTATCTTCGGTCACGAGCTTGAACACCTGCACCCCGCGTTTTTGACCGATGCGATGGACCCTGTCCGTGGCCTGATCTTCTCGGGCTGAATTCCACCATCGGTCGTAGTGTATCACCACAGACGCGCCAGTGAGGTCGATGCCGAGGCCAGAGGCCCTTAGCGACGCCGAAAACACCATGCAGCGTGGATCAGTGTTAAATCGTGTTACTGCCTCCGCTCTGCGTCGCGTGTGACCTTTAATGGTGGCAAATTCGATGCCGTTATCCGTCAGATATGACTCAATTAATTCGAGCATTTTGACATACTGGCTAAACACGACCACCTTCTGGCCAGACCCAAGGCTCTCTTCCAACAACTCTATGAACAAGTCCCATTTGCCAGACGAGTATTTTTTGTAGTTTGTTCGCTCACCTTCGAGAAGCGCTGGATGGTCGCAGACCTGTTTCAAATAATTCAGCAGGGCAAAGATATGCATGTATGGGACTTTTTCGTCAGGGTCCTTGAGCTTCTGAACTAATTCTTGGCCTTGGTTGTTTACCAAATCTCTGTAAAACTTTAACTGGTCGCCGCTAAGAGAACAACGACGCACGTCTTCTATCTTCTCAGGCAGCTCTTTCAATACCTGTTCTTTCTTTCTCCTGAGAACAAAAGGACTGATCAGTCGCGCTAATTTCTCCCGGGCGACAGCGTCTTCGGCGCCTTCATCTATCGGATACCGAAAGAACTTTTCAAATTGAGAATCAGACAAGAGGTAGCCCGGTAGGATGATATCAAAAAGCGATTTGAGGTCGCTGACGCTGTTTTCGATGGGAGTGCCAGTCAGCCCCAAGGTACAGGACGCTTCAAGGGCCTTTACTGCAGCGTACGTTTTGGTAGCCTTGTTTTTGACTGCCTGTATCTCGTCCAGCACCAGCAGCTCGAATCGGAAATCCGCCAATATTTCTATATCTCGAAGCGCTATCCCATAAGAGGTTATAATGAGCGTGTGTTCTTGAAAGGCTTCGTGAAAAATCCGATCCGTACCGTGATAGACGTAGGGATTCAGTAGGGGACAATATTCATTGACCTTGTCCTTCCAGTGGCTTAACACCGACGTGGGGCAGATCACGAGAAATTTTGGCTGGGGACTGGCGTCTTTTTTTCGGCGTAGGATGCCGGTCATGAGGGCCATGACTTGATGGGTCTTTCCAAGCCCCATATCGTCGCATAGCAGACCTGAGAAACCATTTTCATACAGGAACCAAAGCCACCCGTACCCCGTCTTTTGGTAGCCCCGCAAGGTCCCTTTCATGTCAGCGAGAGCCGGCGGCCTTTTGGGAGGTTTTAATCTCTCCAGCGAGGTAAACCATTCTTTGAGTTTCGCAGTGGAGAATTTTTTCTCTAATCTCTCGTGGAGCGCAACAAATCGGAGATACTCTCTCCTGCCCAGCACGAGTGTGTTGTTCGACGAAACTGCGCCCTCATCTAACGCATCAACCCATGAAAACTCGGCAGAGCCGGTGTCCACCCATTTGTCGCCGCGAATGAGAAACTTCTTGCCGTACTTTTTCGCCTCATAAATATCTCGCAGCGTCAGACTAAAATCGCCGAACTCGTAGGTAATATTGAGGGTAATGCCGTCTTGGGTGACTGATTTATGGTCCGCCGTGACCACGCGGTAGTTTTCTACGGTTTTTCGCTGCAGCAACGCGTCATCCACCAGGATCCCTGGTTCATTGCGCAAAAGGTCCCCATGTTGCTCGAGAAATGCTGTGATCTGATCCGGGGGCACACGTATAATTTTTTGCGGAGAAAAATACTCCGCTGGCAGGCCGCTCGTCCCCGGCACTTCAATCCGAAAAAAACCCCACTGGGGGAAATAGTAGTAAGAGCCGTAGAGTTGATGCTCCAGGTCTATCCTGCATAGATATTGTTCGTCGGCTTCAGCATTCGGATCGGGATTTTCCACGATCGGAGTTATGCAGAGGCTGGAATCCTCCTCGAGGTCTATCCTATAGCCTGTTTTCAGGGATCGAGTTTGAAGCGGAAGTTCTTCTCCTATGACGCCTTTTTTTTCGCCCAACTCGATGATGGCGCCTATTGCGGTGCGAGGAGGGACAAATCGCAGGATAGTCGAACCTTCCTCGTCGAAGCCCTCTACAATGAGACCCTCTTTATGTTCCAGAAACTTGAAATGAAAATTTTGGCTCTGCCGCCCCGATACGAGAAAAGCTACCTTGGCAATGCGATGCCACATGCTGTCCTCATACTGTTGGCGGTTTGATTTCATGCCCTTGCGGTTAATTTCCTCTTCGGCCGTCGTATAACCCCATGGTCTGCGCCGCTGAGATGGGACATGAGAGTCTTTGAGCTTTCTGCCATACATTGCCTTGAACACCGCGGGATCAATATCTCTATTGATAACTTCGAAGAAATCGTAGAGATATTCATCCACGAGACAAGCCCCTGGCATGAAGGCAAGAACTTCTTTCGCGCTTTTATCCATGAATACGATTCTCAGCCCCTCGTCCCCATGGTTCACTTGAGCGCGGAAACCCAGAATGGAATCGCCGTAATTCTTATACCCGAACCAACTGATTTCGTACCAGAAGCTGTCTTGAAAATCGTCGCACAAGCTCCTCAGTTTTCCGGTTACGGGATCAGGCCTTAAAATATATCGGACCAGCGAGACGATATGATGGCAATAGGTCCTTGTGGAAGATCGAAAACAGCCGCATGTCGCCCTCGACAGCAGCTTCGTCGTAGGATCTAAAATGAGGTGCACATATACAGGCTTACCTGTAGAATCTGTGACAAGAGCGAAATACGCCTCACGCCCAAAATTGATGTGCGAAATTCGCGAAGATTCGGCAATCTGCAGTCCTTTCGCCAATATTTCGTTCTTAAATTGATTCGTGATCTCGGAAGGCAAATTGGAAGATTCTGTTGTCGTGGAAGAATTCTTGTTGAAATGTATGACTTTTCCAAACACTTAAATCTCCTTGGCCTAAGCGGGGACCCGAGGATACACGGGGGCTCGATACCACAACATGTTTATGTTGTCAACATAAAAATTGGATTTATATATTTTGTACAATTGCCAATGACTACGTAATTTATTGGTTTAATAATCCTTGAAATAGAACTTCAGCACTTGAAAATTATCTTCGCGAAATATACAAATTCTCGATATTTCTCTTGGAGCGACGGCGCATCATAGGGTTTCTGAGCGCTTGCAAACCCCTCTATCGCCACAGAGAGGTGAACACGTGTCATTTTGAACGAGCGAAGGCTCGAACGGAGCGTGAGCCTCATAGCGACTGAGACATCTTTGCCGTAGGAGCCAGATTTCTCGCTCCACTCCAAATGATAGGGAATCACCGCATTCGAGAGTCCTTTTGATAACCTTTGCGTGCGGGGCAATGCATCTCGAGTCTTTTCCCGGTTTTTCTCTTTCTTCGTCGCGCCCGAACGGGCGCCCCCCTTCGCATGTGTTGAGCAAGACGCGATTTGCTGATAATATCCGTCGAACTCCCTGGGGAAGGCGCTCCAGCTTCGTGCAGAGGAATCAAAAAAATGATTCGTGGTTCTCAAGCTTTGTGTGGGGTTGAATTTCATGTTCTTGAGTCTGAGGCGCGTATCGTATGAAAAAACGTATCCTTTTCGCAGTCCTTATTGCTGCATGCGCGGCGCTGGCAGCAGCCGTATGGTTCACGTGGAACGGTCGCAACAACGCCAGCGGTTCGGTTTTCGTAAGCGGGAATATCGAGGCCACTGAGGTCGATCTTTCGTTCCGTATTGCGGGCCAGATAAAGACCAGACCAGTAGATGAAGGGGATCGAGTCACAGAAGGGCAGGTAGTGGCGACCCTCGACACCGACACACTGGAGGCGCTGCGAGGCGCGGCCAAGGCGGAACTCGACGCAGCTCAGGCAAATCTGGATGAATTGGAAGAAGGATATCGCAAAGAAGAAATTGACATGGCGCGCGCTCAATTCAAGGCCGCTGAAAGCAAACTCAAGAACGCCAAAGACGAATATGAGCGTTACCTGCCTCTCTATAAACAAGGCGCGATTTCGCCTTCGACCTTCGATCTTCGTGAAACCGCGTTGAAGGTCGCGACCGAAGAATACAACAATGCTCGCCATGCCCTGTTGAAGCTCGAAACCGGTCCTCGGGAACAGGAAATACGGGCGGCGCGCAGCAGGCTGGAGAGGGCCAAGTGGGAGCTGAATCGTATTGAATTAGACCTCGAACATTCCATCCTCAAGAGTCCTATCACGGGCGTAGTGTTGGTGAAGGCCGGCGAGGTAGGAGAAGTGGTTCTTCCCGGGGCGACGGTTTTGACCGTGGCCGCCATCGATGAAGTCTGGTTGAGGGGGTATGTAAGTGAGCGGGACCTTGGAAAGGTGAAACTTGGTCAGAAAGCCCACATAACCACAGACGCATTCCCGAACAAAATATACGAGGGCTCTGTCACCTACATCTCGTCGAGAGCGGAGTTCACCCCCAAAAATGTGCAAACAAAAGAGGAACGTGTTAAACAGGTCTATCGCGTGAAAATTACGATTCCCAATCCGCACCAGGAGCTGAAGATTGGCATGCCCGCCGAGGGGTACATTTTAACGGACGAGGCGCCTACGGCAGCGCAAGGCCACGCGAAGCCCGCCGACAAATAGCGATGATTTCTTCCGATGATACGTCTGTGGTGTACGCCGCTCATCTCTCCAAAAAATTTGGGCAGCGAGAAGCGGTCAACGATTTAACCTTCAATGTCGCTCGAGGGGAGCTTTTTGGACTCGTCGGTCCGGACGGAGCTGGAAAGACCACCACCATACGCATGCTCGCCGGAATATTGGAACCCTCTGATGGCGACGCATTGATCGATGGAATATCGGTTCGTGATCAGCCCGAGGCGATTAAGGAACACATCGCGTATATGCCTCAAAGATTCGGACTTTACCAAGATTTAACCGTAATGGAAAATCTCACCTTCTATGCAGACCTTTTCGGCGTGTCTAAAAAAGACCGAGCGCCTCGCATCGATCAGCTCCTGGGTTTCAGTCGCTTGACGCCCTTCAAAACTCGTTTGGCCGGGGCCTTGTCTGGCGGTATGAAACAGAAGTTGGGACTCGCGTGCGCGCTTATCCACTCCCCGCGGCTGCTCCTTTTGGATGAACCCACAAACGGCGTGGATCCTGTTTCGAGACGAGATTTCTGGAAAATCCTCTACGAACTGCTCAAACAAGGCATTTCGATCCTCGTGTCCACCGCGTACTTGGATGAGGCGGAACGGACAGCTCGCGTGGCCCTTTTGCACCAGGGGCGAATAATTAGGCTGGGGACGCCGGAGCAACTCAAGCAGCTCGTAAAGGGTCATATGGTTGAAATCGTGTCGGAAAACGTCCGGGATATCAAACAACTTGTCTCTGTCATGGCTGGGGTGATCGACGTCAATGTTTTTGGCGACGCGCTGCACGTGCGTTTCCGATCCAGCGAAGACGCGCAGCAAACTCGAGACGCGCTCCAGGCAAGCGGCTTAAACATCGTTTCCATGAAGAGCATTTCCCCCGCGATTGAGGACGTCTTCCTTTCCTTGATCCCCCGCAACGGCGACGGGGCGTCCCGCGGAGAGCCGATGTAACGCCATGAAACTGGCAGCGAGTTATGAAGAACGGATCAGAGCCCTTTCCGGCCGAGACCCAAGGGACTTGGCTGTTGTGGTCAAGGATTTGACGCGTTCCTTTGGCGACTTCGTTGCAGTGGATCACGTGAGCTTTGAAGTGGCCCGCGGTGAAATATTCGGATTTCTTGGACCCAATGGAGCCGGAAAGACAACAACCATTAAGATCCTTTGTGGATTGTTGTCCCCTTCATCGGGAGAAGGCTACGTGGCTGGTTGGAGTGTGGCGGCCAATCCCGAAGAGATCAAAAAACACATCGGATACATGTCTCAGAAATTCTCCCTGTATGAAGACCTGACTGTCAGAGAAAACATCGATTTTTTTGGCGGCATATACGGCTTAACAGGCGCGAAAAAAGCTGAGAGGGAACGCTGGGTGATGGAGATGGCGGGACTCGCCGACAAGGCGACTATGCTCACAAGCGAACTGCCTTTGGGATGGAAACAAAGGCTGGCGCTGGGATGCGCGGTAATACACGAGCCGCCCGTGTTGTTCCTCGACGAGCCTACTTCCGGCGTGGACCCTCTTTCTCGACGGAGTTTTTGGGAACTTATCCATTCCATGGCAAGCCGAGGCGTCACTATCTTCGTCAGCACCCACTACATGGAAGAGGCGGAGTACTGTAACCGGCTGGCCCTTATGAGCAGGGGAAGAATCATTGCATTGGGAACTCCCGCAGAATTGAAGAAAAAATGGATGCCCGCAAAGGTGCTTAGCCTAAAATGCGACCGAATTATGGAGGCTTCCGAACTCCTGAAAGACAAGGACGTTTTCTCGGAAGCAGCCGTGTTCGGGAATGTTCTCCATATCGTGACCTACAAGCCTGAGGAGGCAAAAACAGAGGCCCGCAAGCTGCTGGCGACTGCGGGCATTTCCGTGGCGAGTTTAGAGGACATCACGCCAAGTTTGGAGGATGTCTTCGTGACTTTGACCAGTGCGGACGCCGACTGATGGATTGGTCTGGCAAACAGATGCTGTGGTGCACGGCCGCGTCATGAACGTCAAACGAACCTTGGCAATGGCCAAGAAAGAAGCGCAGCAGATTATCAGGGACCGTCGAGCCCTCTACCTTGCTCTGGGCATCCCTGCAATGCTGATGGTGTTGTTCGGATACGCCCTATCCCTTGACGTGGACAACATCCCACTCGGCGTGTGGGATCAAGACAACAGTCAGCACTCTCGAGAATTTCTCAGTAGGCTGACGAGTTCCGGATATTTTCGCGTCGTCTTTCGGACCGAATCGTATGCAGACATTGTACGCGCCATAGACAAGAATTCAATTAATATCGGTTTGATCATCCCTTACGACTTCAGCCGCAATCTCAAGCACGGCCGTATGGCAAAGATTCAGGCATTGGTCGATGGATCGGATTCCACACGCGCGGGAATTGCAATGGGCTACTTGGAATCGATTGCGGCGCTTTTTGAAGATGATTTCCGGCGTTACGCGCTCACACGACAAGCGGTGGCGGACAGGATAGCCCCACCAGTGGATCCCCGCATTAGACTCATGTACAATCCAGAGCTCCAAAGCAGAAATAATATTATCCCGGGGCTCATCGCCATCATTATGATGGTCATTGCCGCTCTCCTCACCTCCCTGACCATCGTTCGGGAGAGAGAAACAGGAACCCTGGAACAGCTCATTTCAACGCCAATAAAGTCCAACGAACTTATTATCGGCAAGCTAATCCCCTACTTCACGCTCGCCTATGTGGATTTGGTCATGGTGTATCTCATGGGGCAGTACGTCTTTCAGGTGCCGTTCAGGGGGAGCCTCTTGCTCATGTTTTTCGCCTCGAGTCTTTTTCTTGTGGGCGCGATGTCCTTGGGTTTTTTTATCTCGGTAATCGCGCGAAACCAGTTTTTTGCGACGCAGTTGGCTCTTTTGGGCACCTTTTTACCAGCTTTCATCTTGTCTGGTTTTGTCTTTCCCATCGGAAACATGCCCAAGCTGCTCCAAGCCGTCACCTATCTCGTTCCCGCAAGACACCTTGTCATCATACTTCGCAGCATTTATCTCAAAGGGGCCGGCGTGGAAATCCTTGCTGTACCCATAGCAATCCTCGCTCTTTTTGGCGTTCTCGTGGCGTACGCTGCCACGAGACGCTTGGGCAAACGAATCGCGTGAGGCGGCATGAGCTTTTTTGACAATAATTCCAAACCCATAAGGAAGGATTCGCAATCTTCGCTCGCTCAAAGCGCCCAGCGGATAGGGCATCTCGTCAAAAAAGAGTTCATCCACATCGTACGCAACAGACAGAACTTCAGGCTGTTAATCATAGCCCCCATCGTCCAACTGATCTTATTTGGATACGCATGCAGGCTAGATGTGCAGGACGTGAAGATGGTCGTTGTTGACCAGGATAAGAGTACGCTGAGCAGGCAGCTTTTGGACGCGTTCTCACGATCGGGCTACTTCGTCATTGTGGATCGGCTTCAATCCTATGACGACGTGGATTTCCTTCTGAGGAAAGGGTCGGCGTCGTTGGCGCTTCTCATACCGCCTGACTTTGAGCGAAAGATACAAGCAAACTCCACCGCTGATTTGGGGATCATGATCGACGGCGTGGACACCATCACGGCAGGAACCGTTTCAGGGTACGCCCAGTCGATTCTGACTCGATTCATCGGCGATATTACAAAATCCCATACCAATCGCATGCAAGGGCTTCTCTATGAATCGACGAATCCAAAGCTCATTGTCCCTGAGGTGACTGATGTTTCACGCGCCTGGTTTAACCCCAACCTTGTCTCGAAAGACTATTTTGTCCCCGGCGTCGTGGTGTTGATATTGTTGTCCCTTTCAATCATAGTGACGTCCGCGGTCATCGTGCGCGAGAAGGAGATCGGCACCATCGAGCAGCTCATGGTCGCGCCCATAAGCCGCCTTGAATTGATCCTGGGCAAGACCATTCCTTGTTTCTGCATCGAAATAGTAACGCTGGCCGTGGTGATACCTCTGGCATTCTTGATCTTCGACATACCCTTCAGAGGCTCTCTCCCATTTTTCCTCGGCGCAGCCCTCTTATTTCTGTTTACCTCTTCTGGCATCGGCATGATGATTTCTGTTTTCTGCAATACTCAGCAGCAGGCGATCCTCACCTCTTTCATGTTTCTTCAGCCATCGGTGCTGTTGTCGGGTTACGCATTCCCAATCGAGAACATGCCCGAGATTGTTCAATATATTACTTACTTAAATCCGTTGAGGTATTTCATCACTATTGTAAGAGGGGTATTCCTGAAAGGAGTCGGTCTTGACGTCTTATGGCCTCAAGTTATCCCTATTGTCGTTATTGGACTGGTCTCCATTGGACTGGCGTCGGGGCTTTTTAAGAGAAGAGCTGATTAATGGCCGGCCTGTTATATGCCTAAGTAAGCTTCCTTGATGTGATCGTTGTTGAGAAATTCCTGACCAGTGCCCGAAAGCGCGATGCGCCCATTTTCCAAGACGTACGCTCTATCACACATGGCCAGCGTGTGCTTCACGTTTTGCTCGACGAGCAACACGGTCACCCCCTGCTGCTTGACCAATTTAACGATATTGAACACTTCTGTGACCAGAATAGGGGCCAACCCCAGGGAAGGTTCGTCAAACATGATGAGCTTGGGCAACGACATGAGTCCGCGACCGATAGCCAGCATCTGCTGTTCTCCCCCCGAGAGGGTGCCGGCAGGTTGTTTGCGGCGTTCATACAGTCGAGGGAAAATCTCGTAAACCCAGTCCATGGTGTGCTGTCGTTTCGCTTTTGCCTCTTTTGAAAAGGATCCCGTGATGAGATTTTCTTCAACCGTCATTTCCGGAAAGAGACGTCTGCCCTCTGGGACGTGAGCGATGCCGTACTCAATAATTTTGTAAGGAGGAATCCTATCGATTCTGGTCCCCAGAAAAGAGATGCTGCCCCGGGCCGGCGTCAGCAGCGACGATACCGTCTTGATGGTCGTGGACTTTCCTGCGCCGTTTGCCCCGAGGAGCACCACAATTTCTCCTTGCAAGACCTCGAAGGACACGTCCCATAAAACCTGCAGGTCTCCATAGAATACATCGATATGCTCAACTTTGAGCACCGTAATCCTCCCCGAGGTATGCAGTGATCACTTCGTGATTCGTCGCGACTTCATCCGGCGTCCCTTCGGCAATGACCATGCCGTGGTTAATGGCCAAGATGCGATTGGAAATTGTCATGATTACTTTCATGATATGTTCGACGATGATGATCGTTACTCCCTTGTCTCGAATCGCTTTGATGAGTTTGATCGCTTCGTCCAGTTCAGATGGGTTGAGCCCCGCTGCGGTCTCGTCAAGGAGCAGTAACTTGGGATCAGTGGCAAGCGCCCTGGCAATCTCGAGACGTTTTCGGGAGGCAATGGGAAGGCTGCGCGCCAACTTGTGTCTGTACTGCGTCAAACCACAGAATTCGATGGTTTCTTCCGCGTGGGCGACCGCTTTCCTCCTGTCGTACGTATGAAGAAACGCTGAACAAATGACGTTGTCCAAAACCGTCATGCGCTTGAGAGGCTTCACCACCTGAAACGTCCTGCCTATACCTCTCTTGCAGATTTCATGGGTCTTGAGTCCTGAAATCCTCTGGCCCTGGAAGTATATCTCCCCACGCGTCAGGGGAAAATATGCATTGATGCAGTTAAAAATCGTCGTCTTACCGGATCCATTAGGTCCGATGAGGCCGTATATTTCTCCCTCCTCAACCTGAAAGCTGACGTTATTCACTGCAGCCAAGCCGCCGAAGAACTTTGTGATGCCTCGCACCTCGAAAAACGCCATTCAGCACCTCAGACCGTACTGCGTTTCCAAAAAATGAGCTTCTTTTTCACGACGTTCCAATCTCCTACGATCCCGTTGGGTAAATACAGAATGACAAGAATAACGAGAACGCCGAAACTCAGGACGTGGGCCTCGCTGACATACTTGGTGACCGTTGTGAGAAACGGCCAGCCCGTGGTCTTTCCGAGGTAGGGCAGAAGACCAAATCCTGCTGTGCGAAATATCTCCTGGACAGCCACCATGATAAATGCGCCAACTGCGGGCCCATACACCGTTCCCACGCCGCCCACAATCCCTACTAAAATAGCCATGATCGACACGTCATGGAGAGAGAAGACGACCTTCGGATCGATAAAACCCATATAAACTGTGTAGAGTGCTCCTGCCAGCCCTATGAGAAGCGCCGACAGGCAAAGAGAAAGCATCTTAAAAAACAGGGTGTCTATTCCCATGCTCTCCGCTGCGTCTTGATCCTCTCTGATGGACACAAAGTAGTATCCCCAGCGAGACCGCATCACAAAATGGACCAATACAAGGGACCCAATTGCAAGGGCGAGCGCCACGAAATAGTACGGGACCTTAGACACAAACGTCTGCATGATCAGGATCCCTACCATGCCTTCAGTCAGCGATTCCCACACTGTGGCAACGTTCCGCAGAATTTCATTGAGAGCCAGCGTGGCAAGCGCGAAGTACGGGCCCCTCAAACGAAAGCATATCCATCCAAAAGGGAAAGCCAGGAGAACTGTCACGACGGCGCCCAGGGGCAATCCCCACCAGGCAGAGATATCAAGTTTGTGCGCGAGCAGCGCGGCTGTATAAGCCCCTATGCCAAAAAAACAGGCAGCGCCGAACAGCACTTGCCCGGTAAAACCAGAGATTAAATTCCATCCCGAGCCTATGGCGATCCACATCAATACCAGGATCATCAAATGCTGGTAGTACGGATGCTTCACCGCAAAGGGAAAGATTACGAAAATCGCAACGAGAAGAAATGGTACAAAGGATTTTCTCATCTGCCGTTATACCTTGGTCAAGCTCTTGATACCACCAGGAAGAAACAATAACACCACGAGGAAGATGATCAAGCCTATCATCTCCTCGAACTCCATGCCGACATACGTGGAGCTGAAAGCCTCTGCCAACCCCAAGGTAAGGCCGCCGAAGATTGCGCCCACGGTGGAACCCAAGCCGCCCAAAATAGTGATGACAAACGCGCGGCGGGTAAACGGCCCCCCTATGTCGGGAAACAGATAATAAATCGGCAGCAAGAGCGTGCCTGCCGCAGCCACTAAGGCCGAACCGATCCCCATGGTAAGCACCTTGATACGTTCCGCGTTCACTCCCATGAGTTGCGCAGCCTCTGCATCTTGGGCCACAGCCCGAATGGATCGTCCTAAATCCGTCTTTAGCAGGAACCAAAACAAGAGCAGCGTCAAAACGCATGCAAACACAAACGCGATGGTCAGGGCTACGGAAAAGGATATCCCCCCGATAAACACCGCAGCGGAAGAGTATGAAGTTTTGACCGACAGATAGTTGGACGTAAAGATAAATCGGATCACCTCGGTGAGGACCATGCCGATCCCGACGGTCATGAGTACCTGATTCTCAGGCAATAGGCTCTCAACCCGGATGAGCGGGTTAAGGAGAAATTTTTGCATGAGCATACCAAGCAAGAACAAACTTGGCATGGTAATCACCAGGGTTATGTACGGATCAAGTCCCAAGTAATGAAAGAGGACGTACGTCAGGTACATGGCCACCATCATGATCTGACCATGCGCCAGGTTAATGATTCCCATCACCCCCATGATGAGAGTCATACCCAGCCCAATCAAGGCGTATAGTCCACCCTTCAAAGTTCCTGCTACGAGCGTCTGAAGGAACACTTCCATGGGTATCGATCTCGGGACTTGGTTTTTGCCGGCATGAGCGCCAGCTATCTCGCTTGTCGGCTATCTATCTTTTTGACCATTCCGGAACAGGGTAAATGTACGGTTTGGTGGCAACATTCTGAGGCCATACCGTTTCAAGGACCCCTTTTTGCCACTGTACCAGATATGTCGGCAATGAATTCTGTTGTTTCTTCTTACCATAGGCGACGAATTTCACCGGTCCGAATGCGGTCATCATGTCCGTAGCGGCCAACGCATTACGCACGCCGTCGCTGGTGAGGGGATTGGCGCGTTTGAGCGCGTCGGCCACCACATATATGGACGCGTAAGCCTGTGCGCCGTGATACTCGGTGGGCGTCTGAAATCGCGCCTTGTACTTATCAAAATACTCTCTGGCGCCGGGATAGGGCAGATTAGGAGTCCACAAATCAGCTGAAAATACATACTCTGCCGCATCACCAGCATTCGCCGCGAACTCCGGCAGCGTGAATCCAGCCGCTCCCCCAACGAAAAGCTTTGGATTGAAATTCAGTTCCTTCGATTGCCGCATCAGCAAAGCCGCATCCATCACGTACGAGATCATATAAACAAAATCAGGTTTTGCCGCCTTCACCTTTATGAGCAAAGGTTTGAAATCAACCGCTCCCGCTTCGTATCCTTCCTTCATAATTACTTTGATACCCAGGGTCTCGCACTGCTGGGAGAATTCTTTCGAACCAGATTGCCCAAAGAGCGTGTTCTCGTGGAGTATCGCCACTGTCTGAGGCTTCACCACTTCGGTGAGAAAAGAAGCCAGAGCCTTCGGATATTCACTCACGGGCGGCCCAATTCGGAACACATAGTCCCAACCCTGCTCGGTAATTTTGTCAGCAGAGCCTGTGGTGACCAAGAAAGGAACCTTGCGCTGTTGAGCCACAGCGCAGACTGCATATGTGACGGATGACGAGTACCCGCCAGTGACCGCGATGACCTTGTCTTGAGATATCAGCTTTTCAACGGCAGATCTTCCAACATCTGGTTTTCCGGTGTCATCCTCGATGACCAACTCAATGGGGGTCCCGTTGATTCCACCAGCCTTGTTAATTTCTTCAAGGCCCATCAGAAAAGAATTTTTCTCTATTTCTCCGAATTTCGCTTGCTCGCCTGTCAGAGGAAGAACTACCCCTACCTTGATGGGGCCGCCCTGAGCCCAGACTGGAACAAGGGAGATCACGCATAAAACCATCATAACTGAGAGTACAACGCAGATCTTTTTCATCGGAGGCTCCTCTCCTGCTGATACGGTTGAACAATAAAAAAGGACATTATTTCACCTGTAATACTTAAGCCTACGCATCCTACCTGTCAACAAAAAATCCTCGGGTATTGTGGGGTTTTGTTCTTCGCTTGTGGAGATGGGCAAGTATGAGCTATAGGTGTTTCCGTAAAAAGCTGCGAGTTCGCCAGCGGCGTTTCTGCTCGATTGATGTGAGCTGACGTTGCTTCGATGCCTTGAAATGACCCAGAAGGCCATTGCACCGTGGCCGTACGCGCCGCAAAGCAACATCCTGCTAAGCTTTGAGAAAAATTATAATCTCAAGGTGACGCCGTAAATGGAGAAGACGCTGCCAAATTACCGTTCCTTCTGAACTTGGAGAATGTATGATGCATTTCAAAATCGTTTTGTCGGCGCTGTTATTTTTATTCACGGCTTTCACGAGCGCCGGCGGCCAATCCCTTGAATTGGAAAACAGGCTCTCCCAATGCATCGCCATGGTCACCGATATGATGACAGCTCCCGACTCCGCTGTACCAAAAGATCTTCTCAAACGCAGTCGCGCTGTCATTTTATTCCCCTCAGTCATAAAAGCCGGTATGGGCGTAGGCGGCCAGTACGGCAAGGGCGTCGTGATGCGACGAGACCCACAAGACGGCGGTTGGAGTCCGCCAGTCTTTCTCACCCTTTATGGAGGGAGTTTTGGCTGGCAATTCGGCGTTCAGTCGGTTGATCTCCTGCTCTTGGTCCTCAATGACGTAAGTTTGAAAAACCTCTTTCGAGACAAGTTTACCATCGGCGCAGACGCGTCAATCGCAGCCGGCCCCATCGGCAGAGATGCTTCTGCACAGACGGATTTCCAGCTCAATGCCGCTATCTTGTCGTATTCGAGAGCCAAAGGCCTCTACATAGGCATCTCTCTCAAAGGCGCCATACTTGAGCCTGATTGGGAAGCCAACGAACTCTATTACGGGTCCGACCTGTCTATTGTGGACATCTTTTTCAAAAAAGTGGGACAGGTGTCGCCGCAAGGAGAGGCTCTCATGCGCCTTCTCCAGAAGTATTCGTCTTAATCTCCGCAGTTGAGGAACAAAAGCCGTCATGGAGCACGCGCCCTACTCTTTTCATTGACAAGGTCTCCTGTGGATGCTAAGAAAAACAAACGCCTACCGAATCGCAACAGACATGCTGGTTGTTCCAGCGACAACAC
>Ga0078972_1005071_pt1 | contig 34324 bp, 31 predicted proteins | sample YelNatPaOPGAMG01_FD_67568 | JGI IMG/M metagenome (GOLD analysis project Ga0078972, IMG submission 67568) | Hot spring thermophilic microbial communities from Obsidian Pool, Yellowstone National Park, USA - OP-RAMG-01 (SPADES assembly) (version 2) | ecosystem: Environmental > Aquatic > Thermal... | reverse complement strand
GCTGTTTGTTAAATATTATCTCCAAAAGATTCTACTCATAAAACTTTCCTATAATCTTTTCTAGTTCTTCTAAACTTTTGTACTCTATGATAATCCTTCCCTTCTCTGGGGACCTCGGGTTAATTTTTACTTTAGTTTCTAAGTATTCTTGTAGCCTATTCTCTATGGCTTTTATCTCAGGGATGTCTTCTCCCCATTTACTTCTCCTCTTTACAAGTTCCTCGGTCTCCCTTACCGAAAGTTTTTCATCTATAACCTTTTGTGCTAGGTCATCCTGGAGCCTCTGGTCCTCAATCCCTAATAGTGCCCTGGCATGTCCATATGTTAAATTACCAACTTTTATCTTTTCCTGTATCCCCAAAGGAAGTTTTAGGAGCCTCAAAAGATTGGTTATCTCTGTTCTACTTACCCCCAATCTCTCTGCCAATTCTTCATGTGTCACTCCATATTTCTCTATATAGCTTTGAAATGCATTCGCCTTGTCTATAGGATTTAAGTCTTCCCTTTGGATATTCTCTATAAGTGATATCTCATATGCTTCTCGTTCATCGATCTCTAATACTATAGCAGGTATCTTTTTAAGCCCTAATAACCTTGCAGCTAAGTATCTTCTTTCTCCAGCCACTATCTCATATCTACCATCTTTATCTCTTACCAATATCGGTTGCAATATACCCTTCTGTCTTATCGAGTCTGCCAGTTTCTGTATGGTCTCTTCTTCTATGGTTTCTCTTGGTTGGTTAGAATTTTGCGATATTCTTTCTAGTTCAATCTCATGAACCGTCCTTTCCTCTTTTGAAGATATCAGGGCAGATAGCCCTCTTCCTAATCTTCTTTCACTATTCAATCTTTATCAGCTCCTTCGCCAGTTCTCTATAGGCGATGGCTCCTGAGGAATCTCCGGCATATTCAAAGATAGATTTTGAAAAACTAGGAGCCTCACTTAACCTAACGTTTCTCGGAATTACTGTATTAAATACCTTATCTTTAAAAAACTCCCTTGCCTCCTCTAACACCTGTTGAGCTAATATAGTTCTATTATACATAGTCAAAAGTACCCCAAAGATATCTAAACTAGGATTCAGATTCTTCCTTACGAGATCGATAGTCCTTAATAGTTGAGATATACCTTCCAAAGCGTAATATTCACACTGTAAAGGTATAAGCACGTACTGTGAAGCAGATAGAGCATTTATGGTAAGAAGTCCTAAAGATGGGGGGCAATCAATAAAGATATAATCATAGCTATTAGCTATAGGTTCTAAAACCTTCTTAAGTCTTAATTCCCTTAAGAATGCTGACACCAGTTCTATCTCTGCCCCAGCCAGGTCTAGGTTGGATGGGATAAGGTCGATATTATCTCTTACAGAACTTTCCCCATTCCTTAAGGTGTATATTACATCCTTTGCTGGAATTTCATATATCAACGCCTCATAGAGGCTTGGCTTTAAATTCCTCTCTTCTTTTATCCCACTGGTAGTATTCCCCTGAGGGTCATCATCTACAAGAAGTACTCGTTTTCCAAATTCTGCTAAAGCAAATCCCAAATTTATTACCGTAGTGGTTTTTCCAACCCCACCTTTTTGGTTAGCAACAGCTATTATCTTTCCCATATCCTTCTCCATTGTTTCACGTGAAACATTCTCATTGGAAATATTATAACATATAACAGGTATTTATTCGGCAGAACGATAGAACCTATTGACCTATATTATAAAATAATATCAAATTAATAAGAATTATTAAGGAGGGGATATGCCCATAAAAATGAGTATGATAAGGTTTCATGGAAAATATACTCAGGAGTTCAATGCCTTGAAAGACAGGATAGAAAGAGAGGGGATTGGAGTTAGTATATCAGTCCAAATGAATCATCTATTGATCGATTGGTGGATAAATCATATAAATAAGGTAGATAAAAAGATGGCTGAATTCATAAGAGATAAGATTTAAAAATAGGAGGATGAAGAGTAATAGGCTATTTATTATTCACTTCGATGATATATATCTCTATCAGACTAGGTTAAGAGGACTATGCAATGAGATAGACCTAAGAGATATCAGAGGAACAAGATATCTATGCCCCATAGAGAAGCTAGAAGAATTAGATACCAAGATTCCTTACCTTGGAAATCCTGTAGTATTTATGGGTAGTGGGGACTTCCATTATATAACCTATTTATTCCTAAGACGTATTAAGGATTTATTTAACTTGATCCTAATAGACAAACACCTTGATATCAAGAAAACATTTGACGGCTTTATCAGCTGTGGCTCATGGATAAATAATGCACTCAAACTTAAAAATCTGAAAGGTATTTTATATATAGGTCCAGAAAAGATACAAGATAGAGATAGAATTCAAAAATTAGACGATAGGCTCTGGCAGCTCAAATCGTTAATAAGAGAAGGATACCCCATCTACATAAGCATAGACAAAGATATATTAGACCCATCCTTTCTGAAAACTAACTGGGACCAAGGGGATTTTACAGTTACCTATCTCTTAGAAACCCTTTCTAATATACCTAAAGATATGATAATAGGAACCGACATATGTGGAGAGCCAAAGCCTAATCCCTTTGCTATCGAAGTAAAAAAGAGTGAAGAAATAAACCTTAAGATCCTCAACACCCTCACTACCCTAGATGACCAGGAGATATCTGCCTAAGGATAAAAAACTTAAGTAAACTTCTGATCCCAATCTTTCATCTCAAATAAATACCTAATAACTCTTTATATATTCTTTCCGCTATATCTAGGTCTCTGAAAAATGCAGTACCTATCTGAACAGCACTAACCCCAAGATCGAGATAATCGACTACGTCAGAGGCAGAAATTACCCCACCTGAAGCCATTATAGGGATCTTAACCTTATCTTTTATCTCCATTATAAGCCTTATATATACGGGTTTTATAGCAGGTCCAGAAAGTCCTCCATTGATACATCTATAGGCTGGAAGAGTATTAAAAAGGGTAAGCCCATTAGCCCCTCCGTTTATTGCCGATTCTACAAAAGGAAGAATAGGGTCTTTAGGTGCCAGTTTTACAAAGATAGGACTTCTATAAACCCTTCTCAATGCACTAGTAGCAATGAATACATCCTCAGGGTTATTACTCCAATTTTCTCCTCTTACATTCGGACAGGATAGATTTAGTTCTATCCCAGATATGTAATCCAGGTCTTCTATTATAGAACCAAGTTTAGTTATCTCTTCTATAGAATTTCCAGCTATACTAGCTATTACAGGTATATCCAAAGACCTGTAAAGAGGTTCTAATTTAAGCCATTCCTCTATTCCATCATTTTCCAAGCCTATAGAGTTTATTAATCCGCTTGGAGATTCAATCAACCTAGGAGGAGGGTTCCCTCTTCTAGGATTAATGGTAACTGTTTTAGGAATAAATGCCCCTAATCCTCTAGTAGAAAAGCTTTCAAAAAATTCCTCACCCCAACCAAGAGGACCAGAAGCAGCTATTAAAGGACTTCTTAGTTCTATATCACATAGGTTCCAATTCATCCTACAATCTCCTTTAGGTCAAAGATCGGACCATCCTTACATATCCTCCTATAACTTCCATCAGCCATCTCCACGGTACACCCTCTACAGGCACCAATTCCACAGCCAATAGTAGCTTCTAGAGAGGCCTCACCTGGGATTAGACTCTTTATACCCTTTAGCATCTCTAAAGGGCCACAGGCATATATATAATCTACACCATCTCCTATATATTCTGTTAAAAGCCCTTTCCTTCCTATAGAGCCATCTTCGGTAACAAGCTCCACGTTTCCTAGAGAAGAGAATCTTTCTATCAAATCCTCACTCCAAAACGACCCTGTTTCTGCACCAAGGAGAAAATCTATTCTCCCTTTCAAATTCTTAGCTAGATAGTACAATGGAGCTATCCCACTCCCTCCTCCTACAAGGAGACACCTTCCATTTCTTATAGAAAACCCGTTACCAAGTGGTCCAAAGATATTCAATATATCTCCCTTTTTCTTCTCTGAAAGCCATCTAGTACCCTTACCTACCACTCGAATCAAAAAACTTAATCTGTCTTCCTCCAAATCAAATATACTGAATGCCCTTCTTAAAAGGATATCCTCTCTCTCTATCCTTATAAGAAAAAACTGCCCTGGCCTAGCAGGTATGGGTTCTTCAAGTTGTAACTCCATAAGAAATAGAGCACCTTCTCTTTTATTCTCTATCACCTTACAATTATATATCCCTGGCATATACAATCTTTCCTCCAACTATAGTCATTACAGGCCAACCAAATAGTTCTAAACCATCATATGGGGAATTTTTACCCTTAGATAAGAAACTATCTACCTTTACAGTTTCTTTGGTGCTAGTATCAACTATTACTAGGTCAGCCCTCTTACCTACAGATATACTTCCCCCATCTATACCTAAAAGTCTAGAAGGATTATAGGAAAGTTTCTCTATAAGCTCTAAAAACGATAGATGTCCTGTTTTTACTAGAAATGTATAAGCTAATGGGAGCATAATCTCTATACTAGATATCCCAAACGGATCATTCAGAAGGTCTCCTCCAGAGGTCTTTCTAGGTGCATGGTCACTAGCTATTACATCTATAGTCCCATCCTTCAGCCCCTCTATAATGGATGCCTTATCTTCTCTCTTTCTCAGGGGAGGGTTTACCTTTAATCCTTTTTTCCCATTCAATATCTCATCCTCTGTAAGGATGAAGTGATGAGGGGTAACCTCAGCGCTTACTCTTACTCCCAGGTCCTTAGCTATCCTTACAATTCCTACAGAATCTTTTGCAGATATATGGGCTATATGAACCCTGGAATTAGTTTCCTTTGCAATAATGACGTCCCTCGCTACGGCAATTGTTTCTGAAAGAGAAGGAATTCCTGGTAATCCTAGTTTTAGAGAAACCATACCCTCATTTATAACCCCATTCATAGAGATCCTCTTATCTTCACAATGAGAGATAGGAAGAAGGTTATACAGATTTGAAGATTCCAGTATAGATTTCATCACCATAGGGTCCTCTACCCAATTGCCATCATCAGATACTGCCACAATACCTGCCTCTTTCATCCTGTCATATGGCGCCAAGACCTTACCTTCCCTCCCTACTGTCATAGCACCAATCGGATAAACCCTTACCTTTCCATACCTCTGGGCAGTAAGTACCACGTACTTCACAATAGTTGGATTGTCCATACAAGGATTGGTATTTGGCATACAACATACAGAGGTCACCCCCCCTTTTGCACAGGCGCTGGTACCAGAGATTATATCTTCCTCCTCTCCTTCCGGGTCTCTTAAATGGGCATGGATATCTACAAGGCCTGGTATCACATACCTATTACTGGCATCTATGATTTCAGCATCCTCTTTATGAATACCTCTCCCAATACAGGTTACAGTACCCTCTTCTATCAACAAGTCCCTTTCACCAATAAGACCCTCTTCAGGGATGACAACTACTCCATTCTTTATTATTGTCCTCTTCATAATCTACGAAATTCCTCATCTATAATATGGTCTAATTCCTGAGTAGCATAGAAGATCTTGGTATATATCTTATCAAAAAGTTCTCTATAGATGGAGGAGGACTTTTTATCTGGCTCTACAGACATCTTTACCTTGTAGGTTCTATCTACAACCTCATCCTCATTTTTGAATAACCCCGCCCCTAATGCGCCTAAGAATGCAGCTCCCATAGCAGTGCCTTCTGTAACCTTAGGGACTTCAATCACCTTATCTATCACTGTAGCCTTTATCTTAAGCCAGGTGAGATTTTTGGAACCCCCTCCAATCCCAATTATCTTATCGATAGGTTCAAACTCTTCAAGGGTATTGAATGCTAATCTTGCTTCGAAAGAAAGACCTTCTAGTACACTCCTAGCTATGTCCATAGGGGTATGGTCTCTCTTCAAGCCTAAGAATACTCCACGAGCCTGAGGGTCCCTCTTTGGGACAGTACTTCCTAAAAAGTGGGGAACACAGAAGAGTCCATTACTTCCAATTGGAGACTTTTCTGCTAAAGAAGAGAATTCATCGAATAGATTTTTACTTGTTTTTTCATTATTCCCCAATGTCTGCATAAGTCTAGCGGTCCATTCGATAAGTCCCCCAGAAAAAGGTATCGCTACATGCATATAGTATTTGTTTCTTGCCACATGGGCGCCTACTGTTATATCTGCCCTCTCTTTAACCTCCAAATTCAAAGGAGGTTTGTCGGTACTTATCTGGAAACTCTCAGCAGTCCCCATAGAATCTAAACCTATATTCTTTCTGAAACAACCATTTATAAATGCACCACATACATGGTCGTGTCCACCAACTGCTACTATTGTCTCTGGTTTTAGCCCTAACTCGAAAGGATCTTTAACCTTGCCCAATAATGTTCCACTTGGCATTGGCTTAGGTAATATCTCCATTGGTATCTCTGCCCTTTCAAGAATCTCCTTTGACCATTCCATCCTATTTAGGTCAAAAGCCATTATCCTTGATGCCTGAGAATAGTCAGTAGCTATCTCTCCACAGAGCATATAGGCGATAAAATCAGATACTGGTAACCATATCTTTGCCTTTTCATAAACATCCCTATGATATTTCTTCATCCAGAGGATCTTATTTATTCCATATATAGGTTGAACCCTCAAACCGGTGATATTATAAAGGGTTTGAGGGTCAATGCGCTCCAAGAGCCATTCCATCTGTTCAACAGTCCTCTCGTCATACCAGGCGATGGCAGGAAAGAGTATTTCATCATTCTCTCCAATTGGAACCATAGACTCAGCCACACTTGTCACTGCTATACTTGCTACATTACCATTTACCTCTCCCGCTACCTTCTTTATCAGTCCTTTTATTATTTCCCAGATCTTATCAGGGAGGAAGTAGGAAAATCTTCCCTCTACCAAAACAGGTGTTGGGCTAGACGCAGAGGAAACGATATTACCATCAAGGTCAAAAAGAATGACCTTCAAATTTGTAGTACCAGCATCAATACCTATACAATATTCCATAACTTATCACCTCTTTTCATCTTTAATCCTATTCAGTTCTTCTGAATATCTTATTACTCTATTCCTTCCCTCATTTTTAGCCCTATAGAGTGCTTTATCAGCACAGTCTATAAGGGAAATTCTATCGTAGGCATCATTTGGAAATGTAGCTATACCTATACTTACAGTCAAATCCCCTTCTGGCTGAAATTCCTCATATAAAAATGGATATGCCTTTATTGCCTCTCTTATCCTCTCTGCTACTATGAATGCCTCCTCCTTTATGTGGTATGGAAGGACCACACAGAATTCCTCACCACCATACCTTGCCACTATATCAGAATGTCTTATCTGCATCTTTAGGACCTCAGCCAATTCTTTAAGGACCCTATCGCCCATTAGATGTCCATAGGTATCATTGTAAAACTTAAAATGGTCTATATCTATCATAAGGAGCGATAGATTATGGCCATACCTTTTTGCCCTAGCTAGTTCCTCCTCCAGTCTTTCATGAAGATACCTATGATTATAAAGTCCAGTGAGTCCATCTACCCTGCCTAATTCTATCTGTCTGGCGAGTTCATTTGAAAGTGCAATCTCCTTAGATATATCTAAGAACGATTCGATCCCACCAATAATTCTTCTATCCTTATCATAAAGGAGAGCAGCATTCTTCAATGCATGGATCTCTTCTCCTTCTTTAGTCTTTATCTTACAGTTTAAAGATATCGATTTCTTTATATCCTCTGATCTTGAGAATAATACACAGGAACCCTCATAAGGAGCACAACCCAGGATAGTACACTCCTTACCAATCACCTCATCCTCAGAATAACCAGTTATCCTCTGAGCAGCCTTATTGAAATATGTTATCTTCCTATTTTTGTCTACAGTAAATAAACCTACCGGAAGTGTTTCAATTACTGTCTCTAGATAGAGAGATTGTCCTTCCAATCTCTCATAGAGTCTTGCATTATACAATGAGACGGCCACCTGTTCGGCAAAAGCCTTTGCCAGATCAAAATCTTCCTCACTAAACGGAGATTGACTCAACCTGCTTATCCTCATAATTCCAAGAGCAGTATTACCAGAGATAAGTGGAATAAACATAGCACACTCATCTATCTTAGATGTTCCTGGAACAATTATCGCTCTAGGGTCCTTTAACGTATGTTTTATAAGCTCTGGTCTTCTATTGGTCAATACCGAACCCATAATACCTTCATTTAATTTTACAACAAAATCTTCCATATTTTTCTTATACTCGGGATCTATTACTCCAACACACCTTAGGGTATTGGTATTATAATCCAGCTCATATATACTATAAGACTTGGCAGGGATAAGCTGAGAGAGTCCTTCTAAGGCGCTATGAATTACCTCTCTGTAATCTAATCCCAATGCAATCTTATGAGAAAGCAAGAGAAGAAGATCCATATTCTTCCTATAGAGGATTAACCTTCTATAGAACATTATAGATAGAAGAATCAATAAAATAAGAATCACTAGAGATATATCAATAGAAAAGAAATCAAATTGCAACCTATTCCCCTCCATATCTATTTTTTTATAATTATACTATAACCTCAGTCTAAGTCAATTGTCTAAGGAAGGGTCTCTATTACAAATTCATTATTGGTATATATACATATATCAGCAGCTATAGAAAGGGCTTCCTTCAGTATCTCCTCACTGGAGAGATTTGTATGCTTAATAAGGGCTCTAGCTGCAGCCAGAGCATAATTTCCCCCCGAACCTATAGCTATGATCCCATCATCAGGTTCTATCACATCACCAGTACCAGATATCAGCAATAGATTATTGATGTCTGCCACTACAAGTAAGGCATCTAGTCTTCTTAGAGCCCTATCTAACCTCCATTCCTTTGCTAGTTCCACTGCTGCCCTAGCCAGGTTCCCACCATACTCGTTCAACTTACCCTCAAATCTATCCATCAAGGCAATCCCATCAGCAGCTGAACCAGCAAAACCAACTAATACCTTTCCATCTCTTATCTTCCTCACCTTTTTAGCCTTTCTCTTTATCACTGCCTCTCCTGCAGTAACCTGTCCATCTCCTCCCATTGCTACTGTATTATCCTTCTTTATGGCTAGGATAGTTGTGCTACGCATTACTCTCCTCCTCTTATTATAGAGCCATTTTCACTCTTTTCTACCTCAATCCTATAAGGAAATCTAGAAGCAAGTTCTTTATTATGGGTAATAACGCCAATCATAATACCTGAGTTTTCTAACTCAGCCAAAGCAGATACGATACTATCCAATCCATTATCATCTAAAGAACCAAAACCTTCATCTATAAATAGACAATCCACAGCCCTTTTACCTCTTATCTCTTCTGCTATGGCTATAGCTAGGGATATAGAAGCAAGGAAGCTTTCTCCCCCTGAGAGAGAATACGTCTTACGTCTCTGGGATGGAAACCAATTATCGTTTATTACTATATCGGCAGAATTGTCAGATGCCAATGAAAATCTGTACCTTCCTTGAGTAAGGTTCATCAACTGGATAGATGCACGTTCTATAATACTCTCCATTATCTGACTTATAAGAAATTCAGGGAACCTATTCTCACTTAACGCTTCATCTATAATCTTATAATAACTTGCAGTCCTCTCTAGAGATTTTTTCTTAGAGTTAAGGTCATTAGCCAATGCCAACTGCTCTCTAGCCATCTTCAACTGAGATTCAAGAGAGCCTATTTCTTTAGATAACTTACTAAGCTCCTCGTCAAGTGTCTTTGATTCCTCTATCTTCTCCTCATACTCCTTCCTTAAAAGATTGTCTAGTCCAACCTTTTCTGGATCTATATCTCTTTTTATCAATGTTTCTCTATACTGGAAGAGATTTTCTCTAAGGACATTAAACTGGGCACTGGCCTCACTATAATCCCTCCTTATCTGCTGGATGTATTGTGTCTCTACCTCTATATCAAACAGACTATCCAGGGAACAGCCCAGTTTACTACATCTAGGTTCCAGACCATTTCTTAAGGACCTTTCCTCTTCTAATAATCTATCTATACTCTTGTTAAGTCCTTCAATCTCTGTTTCCAGTTCTCTTATCCTGACTAGACTTGTCTCAATGCGGGTCTTATATACAGAGATATTTCTATTAGCCAGGTCTAACTTCTCATGATAATCCTCTTTCAGTTTCTGAGCCTCCTTTAAGAAATCTCTGGATAAAAATTCCTCCCATGGTATATTACTCAACAAGACCCTTTCTCTTACAATCCTTTCTCTTCTATTAAACTCCTCTATACTAGTAGAAAATTGAAGCCTCAATTCCTCTAAATTGGCATAATCTCTATTAAAGGAATCTTTCTTCTCAGCCAACTGGAAGGTCTTTATACTCCTTTCTCTCTCTAACTCGTTAAAAGCTTCCTCCAACTTTCTTTTCTCTTCATCTATCTTCTCCCTTATAAATGATTCCTCCAGTATATAATCCTTACCCAAAAACCTTTCTAACAGACCTTCTAGTTCTCTAGTCTCTCTCTCTTTAAATATAGTCATCTCTTGTAAAAGGGAAACAAGCCTTTCCAATTCATCCTTAACCTGGGTTAACATCACCTCTATATTAACTATATCCCTCTGGATCCTTTCTTTCTTATTCTTTTTTTTCTTTATATCCTCTACCAGGTCCTCATAGGAACCCGTTCTAGAGGTCTCAATCCTGGGTAATTCTTCTATTACATTACCACATACAGGACATCTATCCCCTATAGAAAGATTCGACACTATCCTTTGAACCTGATACTCATCCATAATGCCCTCTAAAAGACTAAGTTCCCTATCTAATTCCTCTAATCCTGGTTTATTTCGTAAGAGTTCCTCTTCTAAAGTCTTTTTCCTACCTTCTAATTCGGTCTTTTTATCTTGATATTCCTCTATCTCCTTCTCCTTCGTCTTTAGAACTCTAACCCTATCAATTATCTCTTCAATATCCTTCCATTCTATAAGTTTATTCTTCTTCTTTTCTCTCAATCTATCTATCTGAAGATCATAAGACACTAGAAGATTCTCTATTTCTTCTATATCTTTTCTCAATAAAGCAATATCATCCTCTTTTTTATCTATCTCCTTCTTTAGTTGCTCAAGTCTTGTTCTCTCCCTCTCTATTTCTCTGACATCCTGACTTATTGGGACCAGCTCGATAAGTTTTTCTGATAATGATATAAAACCCTCATATTTTTCCCTATTTTCTTCCTCTAGAGAAAGACTCCTCTTAAATTTTTCTATCTCCTCTGTAAGTAGCCTCTTTTCTTTCTCTAGAGAACTGTTTCTATCATTCTTCTCTTGAATCTCTTTTACAATGGTCTTCCAGGGAAGTGCATCCCTTTGAAGTTGCAATATGGCTTCCAGCCTTTCAACCTTTTCAACCTCTATCTTTAAAGCATCTAATCTCTTAGATACCGAATTGAGGCTTTCCGTCGTAGAGATAAAACCCGCGAGAAGATTCAAATCGTCTCTTAGCCTATCTATATCCTGAACAAGAGACATCCTCTTTTCCTCTAAAGATTTTAGATAGTTCTCTTTCTCTCTAAGTTTCCTTTCTATCTCTCTTGTATACTCCCTAGTGTATATACTCAGGTCTCCAGTAAGCCTTGAATCTATTAATTGTATCTCTTTTGCGATATCTCTATACCTCTGTGAGGCTAACCTCTTCATCTCCCTGTAGATCTCGAGCCCTAGGAGTCTCTGAAGGACCTGCCTCCTTTCAGATAAAGCCTCACTACTTGGCGGTTTGAGAAATCTATCTATCTGATTCTGAGGAAGTATTATAGTTCTGGTAAATGTCTCATAATCCATCCCTAAGATACCTTCTATGATAGCATTTACCTCTCTATTACTCTTTGCCCCAAGAGGAATAGCAGAACCTCCCTTCTCTATCTCATATATATTTGCCTGTGCTGATTTACCTCGTATCAACTCTCTCTTCACCAGGTAGACCTTATCCTGTACCTTGAATTTTAGAGAGATAGAAAGCTCATTTGACCTGTGATTTATGATATCCTCTTCTGTATTTATTCTCCTACCAGCATACCTCGGAATTTTTCCATAGAGGGCATATACAATACCATCCAGGATAGATGACTTACCAGCACCATTCGGTCCTGAAATGCAGAAGACATTGGCATCACTAAAATCTATAAACTGAGCCCTTCCATAGGACAAAAACCCTGCCAATCTAATGCTCAATATCCGCATTAATACTTGCCTCCATATACAATTCTCTAAAAAGTCTTATCACATCCTCATCTACCCTTTCTTCTTTAAGGGAAAGATATTGAGAGAACAGCTCCGAAGGGTCTTTAGAGAGGTCAACCCTCTTATCTGTTCCCTTTGATGTATAATCCTCCAAGACCTCAACCTCTACACAGTTTGGCATCGCCTGTTTTATCCTACTTATAGGGTTTATCTCAGGGGTATCAAGGACTACCTTCGCCTTTATAAATCCGTCAAAATCTTTGACTAGAATAGACTTACTCTCTAACTGAGAAGATTTAAACTCCAACTCCATAAGCTCTTTAACTGGGATCTCTATCATCTCGATATTGGCACTTCTATCTGGTGTTGCATCTATAATATAGACCCCTTTTTTATCATTAGCTTCGCTAAAATCAACCCTTATTATAGAACCACAGTAGTAGGCAGGAGCAGGACTCCCATCCATCTTTTGAGCCTTATGGGCATGCCCAAGGGCAATATAATGCGCCCTATTTGGAAGCCAGGAGGGAGGAAGGGCAAAATGGGAGGCAAAAGAGAGTTTCATAGCACTTCCTAAAATAGCCCCTTCGATAAATGTATGTGCCAAGAAGATATTAACGGTATCAGGAAGGAACCTCGAATTGATATCATTGAAAATATCCTGAAGGGACCTTCCAAGGTCCTCTTTTCTCTCCTCTCTTCCTAGATAGAGAAAGTTCCTCTCAGCAAGGTATGGGAAGGTCCCTATTCTAAGTGTCTCTCCTTTTCTTGTAGTATATACCTGCATACCAATCTCAGTAAAAAGGTGGACATTCACCAAGGAGGAAAAGGTATTTATTCCAGATGCCAAGTCACTCCAGTCGTGATTCCCAGTTATGGCTATAACAAGCCTCCCATCCTCACTCATCCTCTGGAGAATCTTGGTAGTTCTATTTAGGTCTTCTCCTTTCGGCATCCTGTGGTCAAAGATATCACCTGCTACAAGAACTACGTCTATCTTTTCTTCCTCTATTATCTTAATAATAAATTCTAAAGAACTAAAGATCTCTTCTGTTCTATCTATTCCCCATCGGGTAACACCTATATGCCAATCGCCAGTGTGTAGAATCCTCATATCAGTTCCTTAAGGGAAGGATACATCGATCAGAACCTTATCTCCTTACCAGTAGTGCTAGACTCATATATGGCATCTATAATCTGCATATCTATAACTCCCTCTTCGCCCTTAGCTAGAGGAGTAAGCCCCTTTTCTATACATTCAAGAAAATGTTTTATTTCTTCTTGATATGTATTTACCCTACCAACCTCTGGCTTTATCTCTACATACTTGCCTCCTATCTCAGTAAATATCCTCGGAGGCATCATCTCTGCCCCACCTTTATCTCCAAGGAGACTACAATATGTTGTATCCTTCTCAAAGTTTCCCGCCCAGCTCATCTCTACAAAGAGAGTAGCTCCATTTTCAAGTCCCACAAGGGCTACCCCTAGGTCCTCTACATCAAATTTACCTCCTGGTTCAGGGATACCCCACCCACCCTTTCTCTTTCCAAGAGGACCAAATTTAGCATAGGTATATCCTTTTACAGAAACAGGTCTTGGATGACCCATAAACCACATCGCTAGGTCAAGGAAATGAGGAGCTAGATCAATCAATGGGCCCCCACCAGATTTATCCTTATTTGTAAACCAGCCACCCATTCCTGGGATACCTGAAACCCTTAATATCCCGACCTTTGCATAGTATATATCTCCTAAATAGCCTTCCTTTATAAACTCCTTTATCGTCTTTGCTTCTTCAGAGAACCTCCAGCATAGAGCCACCATCAGGGTTTTTTTGTTAACCCTGGCAGCGTCAACCATCTTCTGTGCCTCTTTAGCATTAATAGCCATAGGCTTTTCACATAATACATTAACCCCAGCATTAAGTGCATCAACGGTTATTGGGCTGTGCAGATAGTTTGGAACGCATACACTTACAGCATCTAGTTTTTCTTTCTCAAGCATCTCTTTGTAGTCGGTATAGTATCTTGGAATGCCAAAGGCTTCACTGACCTGCCTTGCTCTTTCCTCTATAATATCGGTTATAGCTACTACCTCAGCATTAGAGACTGCCTGGTATGCCTGTAGATGAATCTTTCCAATACTTCCAACTCCTATCACTCCTACTTTCATACTATTTCACCTCCTATAATTCTGCCCATGCATCCATAAGTGTACGTTTTGCATTGGCTATTACTGCCTTAGGATTTTCATCAGGGAGGGGCTTTACCTCAAAACTTACTATAGGTCTTTCATTCGCTTTAAAAAATCCCACATCAAATAATGCTCTCAGAAATTCCCTAAGCTCCCTCACCCCATTTTCTCCACCCTTTATGCCAAACCTGGGATGCTGGTCTCCATATCCTGGATGAGATTTATCTCTCATTATACAGTTTCCTATATGTATGTGTGTTACATATCCAGCAGTTGTATATACTGCATCCCTTATAGATTCATATTGAAGTGGAAAATGGCTCAGGTCTATAATAAGGCCAAAATTATCTCTCTGTTCCTTCTTTACACGCTGGGCTATTTCCTTAGCAATAATAGATGGTCCAACAAGACTATTCTTTTCTATATCAAAATCAAAAGCCTCTAACTCTACCATTAGATTACTATGCTCCTTGGCATAGTCACATAACTCACATATAGATCTTACTAATGCCTCTTTTCCCAGAGGTCTCTTCTCAGGACCAGGGTCTTTTCCAGCAAGAAAGCCTACCCCTACCGCCCCCATATATTCTGCCTCTTCTATAGCAAGTTTTACCTCATCAACCGCTTTTCTTCTTACCGACTCATCTATATGAGAGATATCAAGATTCTGAGTGAGAAGTCTTGGCTGAGCCCCATAGGCTACAGTTATTCCGCCTGTCTCAAGTAGCTTTTTAGCCTTTTCTCTTATAGAAGGGTCCTTTATCCAAGAGATCTCTACTACATCAAAGAACTCATCGTTAACGATCTCTTCTAGTGTCTCTAGGATAGGACCTTCTCCCCTCATAGTCTGAGGAAATGCCATAAAGTGGATAATGCCAGTTTTAAAATACTTTTGCCATGGCTTCATAAAACAATACCTCCTTTATTGTCCATACTGGGATACTTTTCCTTCCAGGACATCTATCGCATATTGAGCAGCACTCTTTAGTTCACTCTGAGGATACTTATCTATAAGTTTTTGATACTCTTTTATAGCCTTATCCTTCTCTTCCATATGCTCATAACATTGAGCAATATCAAACTGGGCATCGTCTGCCCACTGACTCTTAGGGTTCTTCTGGATAAACTTTGTAAATTCATCTATTGCCTTTTCCAGGTCCCCTGATATGAACAATTGCCTTATATTTTCATACTCTATCTGGTCAGGAGATTTCTTCCCTTCAGACTTTGTTTGGGTAGAAGCCTGTACACTTTCTCCCACATTTAGCATCTGCCCTGCAGTCTGTTGGGTTGGCGGATGTTTTATCTGGGTTACCCATAGAACCACAGCTATAATCAAAAGTACAGTTACCGTTATTATAAAATTACTCGTCCTTTTTGACATAATGCTACACCTCCTAAACTTTACTCACTACTGTAAGTTCTGGTATACATATATAGGGGGTATTCAATGTTCCCTCTATCCATTCTGTCTCTCTGCTCAATGCCAAGATGTTACTCAAGGCACTGTACGCATTACCTGCCACCATAGTATCCTTCACCCTTCCTATCAGTTCTCCCCGTCTATACAGGTATCCTAGGTGGACATTTACAGAAAATTCTCCACTCAAGACATTGCCCTGACCCACACCCATCATCTGGTCTACTACTAAGACCTCATCTAAAGAGGATATGATATCCTTAATACTCTTATCTCCTGGAAGGACTATGAGGTTCGTTAGACCCGGAGAAGGTTGACTTAACCCATTCCTAAATCCATGACCATTTCCATCCTGACCAATAAGGGAGGCGGTATGGAGATCAAAATAAAATCCACCAACAACCCCATCCTTAACTAAAAGAAGGGTACTGGTTGGCATTCCTTCATCATCAAAACTCGTACTAGCTAACCCCTCATTATTGAATGGGTCTTCTATTAGAGAAAATTTTTCATCAAAGACCTTCTTCCCTATCTTATCCTGTAGGGGAGAAGCCCCCATAACAACTACCTTACCATTTAACGAAGAAACTATCGGAAGTAAAAGGACATAAACCGCCTTAGGGGTAAATATAACAGGTATACGTGACCTGGAAGGCTTAGCAATTTCTCTGCTAGCATCCAAGGCATCTATCAACTTAGAAGTGAGCTTATTAGTATCTAATCTGCCTAGATCTTTTACCCCGGTCTCTTCGTATATCTCCAACATATCTGTCCCTTTTATCCTGTTTACATTCATCTCTACTATCAGGATAGACCTTTCTCTATTACAATCTATTCCCTCTGTATTCCTTATAACACTTTCTCCAACGTCTTTCTTAAGTTCTACACCACATAAGACATCTGAATAAACATTTAAAACCCTTTCAATCATCTCCTTACCAATCCTGGTAAGGTCATCCACTGAAACCGATTTTAAACCCTCATCAGAAAAAAGCTCCTGTCTATTCAAGCCCTCCGGTAATTTAAGATTTGTATCTATACTAGTTGTTGCAAGGGCTTTCTCAAACAGCCAATCTGGATCATAAGCCCCATATTGACTTGAATACCCAATCTTTCCATTGACTATTACCCTTAAACCTACCCCAGAACTCTCACTTATATCTATAGACTTCAATTTATTCGCATCAAATAATACTGATGTAGAAAACCCCTTTCTAAAAAATACATCCCCTTTAATATTATTGTCTACAAGCCTTCTTAAGATCTCTTCCATTTTTTATCTTCCCCCTACTACTACATTTCTTATCCTGATATGAGGGCTTCCAGTAGCTACAGGGAGAGGTGATTGTCCACCCTTCCCACAGCCTCCCCCCTGACTAAACCTAAGGTCATTACCTATCCCTTCTATGTTCTGTAAGGTGGTGAACACGTTACCGGTAAGAACCACATCCCTTACAAGGTCTCCAATCTTTCCATTCTCTATTATATAACCCTCTTGGGCACTAAAGGTAAACATCTCCATAGCGGTCTGCCCTCCATAGGCTCCTACTGCATAGATTCCATACTTTATATCTGAAATAAGGTCATTAAAGCTATAATCCTTAGGCTCAATGAAGGTATTACTCATCCTTACTATTGGCTGGAATCTATAACTTATAGCCCTTGCATTTCCTGTGGTCGACTCATTCATCTTCTTAGCCGTCTCTCTAGAGTGCAACCTTCCTGTAAGAATCCCTTCTCTTATCAGATAGGTCTTTCGAGTTGGAGTCCCTTCATCATCATACTTATAGGAACCTCTCAAACCTGGATATGTAGGGTCATCAACTACATTAAGAAACTCAGGGCCAAATCTTTTTCCTATAACCATAAGTTCCTTTAATCTCTCATTCTCATAGACAAAATCCGACTCACTTAGATGTCCAAACGCCTCATGTATAAACACCCCTGCCAGTCTGGGGTCAAGTACAACGGTATACTCACCCCCCTTTACTACAGGACTAGACAATAACTTTACCGCCATATCTGCAGTATTAAGGGCTTCTTTATGGAGACCTTCCATAATCTGAAAACCATCTATCCCCCCAAAGGAGTAGTGATACTGTTCTACCAGGTCACTTTCCCTTGCCAAAGCTACAAAGATGCTAGATATATCTCCTCTCTCCTGAATGATGTCTGTTCCTTCAGTATTTATATAATGTCTTTTTATAAAACGGTCAGAATATCTCACCTGAGTGCTTTGAATCTTAGGATTAAACTTAAGCATTATCTCATTATATTCTCCAAGGAGTTTCTTCTTTTCGTCAAGGGCAACCCCTCTAAAATCCTTCTTCATTGGAAAAACAACCCTTTCAGAAACTGGCGGAAGATATTCAATATCGATAGGAGAGCCAGTTATAAGATTACTCGCTATGTAAGCCTGTTCAAAGTATTCTCTAATACTAGCAGGATGTATCTCATTAAAAGATATAAAGCCCCATCCATTCTTTCCAAGTATCCTAATATTCCCCCCCCTAGAACTTGAAACAGAGAATTCCTCAAGCTCCTTTCCCCTAAAAGCTATACTGTTTACCTCTGACTCCTCAATCCTAAGCTCTGCATATCTTACACCCTTTTCCTTAGCTAGCTTTAGGAATATATCCTTTATATCCTCCATTAATTCCTCCTAACCTCTAAAATATCAATAAGTGTATCATAGTCCCTTTAGATATGCTACTGTAACTCCCCATCCACCCTCATTATACTCTCCAAGTCTAAAGGATTCTACCATAGGGTGGTCTTTTAAAAAGTTAGCCACCAGTCTCCTCAGTATCCCCTCTCCCTTTCCATGGACTATATAAACAGGGGAGATGCCAGCTAATACCGCATCATCTATATATTTCTCCAGCCTAGTAAGCGCCTCCTCTGTGGTAAGTTTCCTTATATACAGGGTATTGGAAAGGCCCGATTTTTCCCTCTTAATCTGTAAGATATTGTCCTCTTCTTCTCGCTTCCTTTCCATCTTAGGAAGATAAAGCTCATCCTTAGAGATATCCACCTTAACATTCCCCAAGAGGATAGTAGCTTTATCTCCATTAGAATCAATTACCTCTCCATTCTGATTAAACCTGGGCACAAAAACCTGCATCCCTATATTTAATTCCTTCACCCTTTCTCCCTGGAAAACCTCCTCCTCTTCTTTAAGGCTAGAGGTTATCTCCTCTAATTTCTCCTTTAAAGGGATTATCTCTTTTTTAGATGATGACTTAGCCTTATTATAGATCTCATCTAGTTGTATCTTAGTCTGGATGACTAAGTTTCTAGCCTCCTCCTTTGCTCTTCTTAACATCAATTTCTGCTGGGCAGTAAGTTCCTTTAGGAGAGATTCGTATCTCTTTTTTAACTCTTCAGATGCCTCCCTCTCTTTTTTAGCCTGTTCTATCTCAGAACTTAGACTCCTCTCTAGATGGTCCAACTGTTCAAGAAGTCTTACCAGATCGAGCTCTTCACTAGAGAGTAATCCCTCTGCCCTCCTTACAATCCTCTCATCCATCCCTAGTTTTCTAGCTATAATAAAGGCATTGCTTACACCTGGTCTTCCAATATAGAGCTTATAGGTAGGTAGAAATGTCTCGGGATCAAACTCCATCGCCCCATTCATCACGTCCTTAGAGTTACTAGCCCACATCTTGAGCTCATCATAGTGACTAGCCACTATTACCTTTGCTCCTCTTTCTTTCAATACCTCAAGAACGCCTATAGCAAGGACTGCACCTTCTTTTGGACTTGTCCCTGTAACAGGTTCATCTATAAGCACAAGGGTATTCTCTCCCGATTCCCTTAAGAATGGTATAATGTGAGATAGATGGGCAGAAAAACTACTCAAATCCTGGTTTATACTTTGTTCGTCCCCTATCTCTACAAAAACATCCTCAAATCTCCCCATCTCTGCAAGATCGGCAGGGAGATGAAGCCCAGATTGAGCCATCATTACAAATAACCCTACTGTTTTTAAAGTGACGGTCTTGCCTCCTGTATTTGGACCACTGATTACTAAGACCCTAAACCTATCCCCTATCTCTACATCTATAGGGATAGCCCTTTTCCCAAGGATAGGATGTCTAGCGCCTTTTAATCTTACCAGGGGTTTATCTACCCATACAGGAGATACACAGTTCCATTGGAGGGATAGTCTTGCTTTAGCAAAGATAAAATCCACATAGGCTATTACATCCCTTGTTGACAGTAACTCCTCACTATGATTAGCAACCTTATTAGACAGTTCCCCAAGTATCCTCTGTACCTCATACTCCTCCTCTTTCTTCGCCTCTTGTAGGGCATTGTTCATCTCTACCACTTCATATGGCTCAACAAAAAATGTATTTCCACTCTGAGAAACATCATGGACGATACTCTTAATAAACCTCTTCTGGGAAGACTTAACAGGAATTACATATCTCCCATTTCTTATTGTTATATAACCCTCTTGAACGAATCTAATCCATTCTCCATTTATGTGTGACTCTAGATACCTTCTTATAGACTCCTCTAGTTTTACTATATGTCTTCTTATCCCGGCAAGTTTACTGGAGGCGGTAGGCTTTATATTCCCATCTTCATCTATAACATATTCAATATCATCCTGCAGGGATGGGATTAAGATAATACCCTCTTTTAATCTATTAAGGATATCACCCTTTAGGTACCTTTTCATATCCGGTAATCTAGAAAGAAACACCGCCACCTTTAGAAGTTCTAAAGGTTCAAGAGTTACACCCATATTAGCACGGAGGACAAAGGGCTTAATATCTACAATACCAGAGAGCGAAGGAGGGGGTGTATAGAGGAAGAGCCTCTTAGCCTCCTCTGTTTCAAGGGAAGACCTCCGTATCTCTTCCATATCAGAAGAAGGTCTTAAAGCTAGAGCCAGTTCCTTACCCATAGGGGTCTCGGTAAGCTCAGCTAATCTCTCTAGTATAAATGGAAACTCACAGAGCTTTAAACTTCTCTCGTTCATATTAATATTGTAGCATAAAGGTTAAGAAGCTAATATTATAACAAGAGAAAGGAGTAAATTTATGCCAGAGGTAATTATTGTAAACCTGAATCCTGCACTGGATAGAACTGCGATAGTAAAAAGATACAATCCGTTTGGAGTAAATAAGGCAGAAAGGTTAGTGGTATTGGCGGGAGGAAAAGGGGCAAATGTGGGAAGGGCATTAAAGACATTGGGTTATAACGATTATATCTGTTCGGGGATAATTGGCGGAAAGATAGGAGAGATATTTAAGAAAAAGATAGAGGAAGAGGGGATAAATAACGATTACTTCTGGATAAATGGAGAAACACGGGTAGCCTATGCTACATATGAGGAATCCACAGGATTAGGGATGATCACAAATGAGATAGGGCCAGAGATTAGCGACAGGGAGATAGAAGATTTTACCGGATTTCTTATAAAGAAATACCTTCCACTGGTAAAGATGTTTGTCCTTTCTGGAGGAGCCCCACCAAGCTTCCCTCCCGAAAGAATCTATAGAATAGTAGATAGATTTAAAAGAGAAGGTAAAGAGATATTCATAGATACAAGTGGAAAGATATTAAAAACCTCTTCCAGAGTGGGAACGTTCTGTATAAAGATAAATGAAGAGGAACTAAAAGAAGCATTCGATATAGATATAAGTGATGGTAAATCTCTTTTAAACCTCTATAAGAAGCTTTATAAGATCGGCACAAGATGGTTTATAGTCACCAGGGGAGAAAGAGGAGCAATATTTATCAGTGAAGAATCAATAATAGAGGGAACAAATAGAAAGTTATACTCAAAATACTCCATAGGGTCAGGAGATGCCTTCTATAGTGCAGTGATTTATGGAAGACTCAGAGGACTTCCCCCTGCCGAGATACTAAAACTTGCAATGGCTTGTGGCACAGCAAATACCCTAAGTTTCGGCGGATGTATATTTAGGATGGAGGATGTAACAAGGATAATGGAGGAGATAGACATCAGGATACTTCCGAACTAAAGCCATTAATCTCCTTCCTAAGATTCTCAAGTTCTTCATGCAATCTCTTTATCTCACACTCCAGACATCTAATAGCCATACTTTCTATATCCGGGATATCTCCATGTGCCAACTGTTCTGCTGGGGTAAGTTTTTGTCCATTCCTCCGCACTACTTTACCTGGAATTCCAACTACAGTAGAATTCTCAGGTATAGACCTTAAAACAACTGAGCCAGCTCCGATCTTGACATTATCACCGATATTAATTGGACCAAGTACCTTCGCTCCAGCTCCAACCACCACATTATTTCCAAGGGTAGGATGCCTTTTACCCTTATGTTTTCCAGTTCCCCCTAAGGTTACACCTTGATATAAAAGGACGTCTTCCCCTATCTCTGTGGTCTCTCCTATCACTACACCCATTCCATGGTCTATAAAAAATCCCTTACCAATCTTAGCGGCAGGATGGATCTCCACACCAGTGAGCCTCCGAATAATAAAGGAGATACCCATAGCAAGGTTCTTAAGTCCAATATTCCAAAACCAGTGGGCTATTCTATAGCCTACAATGGCATGAAATCCAGGATAAAATAATATGACATCCAGTACATTTCTGGCAGCTGGGTCTTTTTCAAAAACTGCCTTAAAGTCTGCCTTCAAAGCCTCAAACATATCTTCCTCCTATATAAACTTTACTAATATGCTAATATTAATTATATAAGTAGAAGAGGTGTATGTAAATGCTAGAGTGTATATTCCTGGACCTAGGAATAAAGAGATATAGAGAAACTGAACTCCTCCAAGAGGAGTTAGTTCATAAAGTAGCTAGAGGGGAATCACCAGGTTATATCATCCTTGTTGAACATCCCTCTGTATTTACTCTGGGTAAAAGTACTAAAAAGGAATCAGTATTCCTGAGGAGTATAGAAGAGATAGAAGCTAAAGGGATAGAGATATATAATTCCTCTAGAGGAGGAAGCATTACTCTTCATGAGCCTGGGCAACTAGTAGTATACCCCATATTAAGACTAGACAAAAAGGACATACATACCTATGTGAGAGACCTGGAGGAGCTGGTAATAGATCTCCTCAATCTATATACTATAAAGGGAATAAGGAGAGAAGGATTTACAGGTGTATGGATGGACCAGAGAAGAAAGATCTGCTCTATAGGAGTGGCAGTGAGAAGATGGGTTACTTATCATGGCTTGGCATTAAATGTAAATAATAGATTAGAGGATTTTAATCTTATTCGACCCTGTGGTTTAGAGGATGTAGAAATGGTCTCAATGGAGGAGGTATTAGGGAAGACGGTCTCAATGGACGAACTAAAGAGTAATTTATTACATATATTTAGTGAAATCTTTGATAGGAGGATTATATTTGAGTAGTAAACCCGTATGGCTAAGAAAAAGGATAACAGGTGAAACACTGGAAGCATTGAGGGTAGAGGATATATTGTTGGAGAATCTACTCCATACAGTGTGTGAAGAAGCCCAATGTCCCAATATCTCTGAGTGTTTTAACCAGGGGACAGCAACCTTTCTCATCCTTGGAAAGGTCTGTACAAGAAACTGCAGATTCTGTGCCATAGAAAAGGGTAAGCCCTCTCCGGTAGATACTGATGAACCAAAGAGGGTAGCAAAGGCAGTAAAGGCTTTAAATCTTAAGTATGCAGTAGTCACGTCTGTCACAAGAGATGACCTGATAAAAGGAGGTGCAGAGCAGTTTAGAGATACTATATTAGAGATAAAAAGAATTTCTCCTGAAGTAAAGGTAGAGGTCCTTATCCCGGACTTTAAAGGGGATAAAGAGGCATTGCATACCGTCCTAGATGCATATCCTGATGTGCTAAATCACAATGTAGAGACCGTTCCATCTCTTTACCCCACGGTAAGGCCTATGGCTGACTTCAATAGGTCTATAGCTCTGCTTTACTGGACTAAAGAGCATAATTCCAGTATAATTACTAAGTCTGGGATAATGGTAGGATTAGGAGAAAAGGAGGAAGAACTCTCTTATGTATTTAAAAGGTTAGCAGAGGTAGGATGTGATATACTTACTATTGGGCAGTATCTACAGCCATCTAAATTACATCTACCAGTAGTTGAATATATCCATCCAGAAAGGTTTAAAATGTTTGAAAATATGGCATACCAAGCGGGGATCAAATATGTTATTGCCGGTCCTTTTGTGAGAAGTTCATATCTCGCCCATAGAGGCTATGAAAAAATATTGGAGGTGAAAGATAAATGAAAAGATTTCTATTAGCAATATCAGTAGTATTGATACTTAGTTTAATCTCTTTTAGTGGGTTTGCGCAGCAAACAAAGACCAAGCCATTAATGAAGGTCTCGGTAAAGACAATCATTACAGACCCATTAAAGTACAACTTTGGTAAGGCGATCCCTGAGGTGGATATTGAAAAATTAAATCTCACCTCAGATCAGATAGATAAACTTACCAAGCTCAGAGAAACTCTACAGGAAGCAGAGATAAAATATTCAAAAGCATTTTCTGATACCTGGAACAAACAATTAAAGCCTGCTGTCCAGAAGAATGATCAGGCTAGCATAGATAAGATCAGAGAACAGTTGTTGAACGATCTAAGGGATCTTCAAAAGGCCAGGATAAACTACTATTTTGAGATGCAAAAGATACTTACCCAGGAACAACTTAAACAATTTCCAATCCTATTCACCAAAGAACAGGTAGATAAATTAGAACAGTTACGTGAGGCGTATGACAAAGAGAGATTAAACCTTGATATAGCCCGTATGATAGAGGGTTATAAGGTACAGCAGTTAAGACAAGAAAAGGCATCAACAAAAGATATAAATACAAGGGTGGCATTAATAATAGCTATAGATAACAAGAAGAAGGATGATGAGATAAATTATATGATAAGTCTAAGAGAGGTCCTCACTAAAGAACAAAGAGACATCCTATTTCCAGGAGGGAAGTGATATAGATTGGATAGGATAGACCTACTTCTAAAGGATTTAACAGAGACACCAGGGATAGGCAGTTATGAGGAGAGAATAAGAGAAAAGATGACCCAATATCTCTCCCCTTTTGGAGAAATAAAGTATGACAGGGTAGGAAGTATCCTCTGTGAAAAGAGGGGAGATATGAGTTATCCGAGGATAATGCTTGCTGCCCATATGGATGAGGTAGGTTTTATAGTAAAATATATAACAGATGAAGGATTTTTGAAATTTGCCCCTATAGGAGGATGGTGGAGTCAGGTATTACCATCCCAAAGGGTAATAGTATATTCAAAGAATGGAGAATTTCCGGGGGTGATAGGTTCTAAACCCCCTCACCTCCTTCCTCAAGAAGAGAGGGAAAAACCGGTAAAACTGGAGGACCTCTTTATAGACATAGGGGCAAGAAATAGAGAAGAGGTAGAAAAAGACTTTGGTATAAAACCTGGTTCTCCAATAGTGCCCTGGTCTCAATATGAGGCAATAGGGAAGGATAAGAAATACCTCCTGGGCAAGGCATGGGATGATAGGATAGGATGCGCTGTAATCATTAGGGTGCTTGAAGAGCTAAAGGGAGAGGAACACCCAAATACTATCATAGGAGTAGGAACTGTCCAAGAAGAGGTTGGCTTAAGAGGAGCAGAGACAAGTGTAAAGATAGCAAAACCTGATGTAGCATTTGTCCTAGAAGTAGGGCTAGCCGGAGATACTCCAAACGTAAAGAAAGAAGAATCAGATATAAAGCTAGGTAAGGGTCCATCCATCGGAGTTATGGATAGCAGTATGCTCCCAAATAGAAAACTGGTAGAGTTTGTTGAAGAAGTAGCGGAAGAAGAGAGTATCCCCTATCAGTATGAACTCCTTTTAAGGGGAGGAGAGGATGGGGGAAGAATTCACCTATATGATGGAGGGGTCCCTACGGTAGCAATCAATGTTCCATCAAGGTATATACATAGCCATGTGGGAGTTATCCATAGGGATGATTTTGAAAATACAGTAAGACTTATGAAGGCGATACTTAAAAGATTAGATGCAAAGAGAGTGGCTACTCTGATATGAGTGTAAGGGTTCGGTTCGCTCCAAGCCCTACAGGATATCTACACATAGGCACAGCACGCACCGCCCTCTTTAACTGGTTATTCGCTAGAAAAGAAGGTGGTATATTTGTATTAAGGATAGAGGATACTGACAGAGAAAGGTCAAAGAGGGAATTTGAAGAATCAATAATAGAAGACCTAAAATGGCTAGGATTAGATTGGGACGAGTTTTATAGACAGAGCGAGAGACTCCATATCTATAAAGAAGCTGCACAAAAACTGGTAGAAGAAGGAAAGGCATATGAATGTTTCTGTACCAAGGAAGAGCTAGAGCTAAGAAAATCTAATGGCTATGATAGAAAATGTTTAAATCTATCTAAAAACGAGAAGGAGGAGCTTAGAAAGACCAGGAAACCTGCAATTCGTTTATTTGTATCTAAAGAGGGAGAGACAGTATTTTCTGATTATCTAAGGGGGGAACTTCGCTTCCAGAATAATACTATTGATGATTTTGTAATACTAAAATCAGACGGTACGCCTACATATAACTTTGGAGTTGTAATAGACGATATAGATATGGGAATAACTCATATAATAAGGGGGGAAGACCATATTTCCAATACACCTAAGCAACTCCAAGTCTATAATGCCCTAGGCAGAAAACCCCCTATATTTATTCATATCCCAATGATACTAGGACCTGACAAAGCCAAGCTGAGTAAACGTCATGGAGCCACCTCTATTGGTGAATACAAAGATATGGGATTTTTATCAGAAGCTATGATAAACTTTCTTGCCCTTATGGGGGCATCTTACAACGATAAACAGGTACTATCAAAAGAGGAATTGATAGAACTATTCTCCTTAGAGAGGCTTACCAAAAATCCTGCCATCTTTGATATGAAAAAACTAGAATTTCTCTCACAGGAACATATAAGGAGGAAAAAAAAGGAAGAATTACTAACTTCTCTCTCTGATCTCCTCATTCGAAAAGGACTTAAGGAATGGACATTAGACAGGGTATATCTTCTGAACGTTATAGGATTACTCCAGCCAAGGGTAAAGACACTGAACGATTTTATTAATATGGGAGATTTCTTCTTTACAGAAGATTTTCATAGAGAGCTCGACATAGAAGATGAGGCCTCTCTTAGAGATACCCTATCAAGATTAAACACCAGGTTAACTCTTATAGAAAGCTGGGATGTCAAAAATATAGAAACCTGTATAAGAACCTTTATAGAGGAAGAATCATTAGATTCGAGAAGGTTTCTTCAATCATTAAGAGTCATAGTAACGGGCAAGAAGGTCACTCCAAGTCTCTTTGAAACCCTAGAGCTTATAGGGAAAGAACGGGTAATAGAGAGGATAGCCCTTTATATAAAATAGATGACTATTCCCTCTTCAAAGGGATGTTACAGTTTGGGCATTTTAAGCTTGAACAGGGGACTCCTCTTTGATGTTCTACCCTGTAACCACATTTCGGACAAACGCAGTAACCTTCTGGTCCATGACCTTTCAGGTCTTCTGTACTATCTTTAGACCTGGCCTGTCTTTGCCACCCAAAACTTCTGCCAAAAGAAGGCTTATAAAAACCAATCTCTGTCTCATGGGTCCTGATCTGAATTGCTACATAGGCCAGATTCTTTATCTCCTCCATTAGTCTCTTCCTCAGACCATCAGAGATCCTGGTTGCCTCTTCTACATCCAAATCTTTTGGCAAGTCAATCTCCAGGTTGGCGGTAATTACCGCTCCCTTCTTCTGAGTCTTCAGGGAAGAAACCTCTATATTCAGCTGCTGAGCGATATTTTTAATCTGATTTTCTATCTCTTCTCCAGCTGAAACATCTAGAAGGGAATTTACAGCCTCCTTACCTACTGAAACTGATTCTCTGATAATATATAAACCAACCAAAATAGCCAGAATCGAATCCATATAAACCCAATATCTAATCAGAAATAAGCCAATAAAGACTCCTAGTGAGGAAAAGACATCAGTCCTATCATGGAATCCATCAGCTAATAAACTGTACGAACCTTCTCTCTTACCAACACTGATCTTTACGTAAGAGGTAACCCCATTGATAATAGCAGAAGCTCCCATAACTAATATGGATAGATAGCTGATACGGATCTTCACCGGGGATAAAAAATCTCTATAAGCTTCATATATCACCCATACTCCAGAGAGGAGAAGGATAACCATAATGATAACTCCAGATAAGACCTCGAACTTATAATGGCCGTAAGGATGTTCTTTATCTGCTGGTTTTTCAGAGGCTTTAATCCCTATATAACTGATAGTGGAGGAAAAGATATCCATCAAAGAATGAAGTCCTTCAGATAAGATAGCTACAGAGTGAGAAATTAATCCAACAGAAACCTTCCCACCTGCTAAAATAGCATTAATTAGTATAGAAACCAATGCAATCTTTTCTTTCACAAAAGGCAACCTCCTCATTCATCCTACTAATCTACAGAGGTAGAAAAACCTAAAATAAGGCTAGAGGGGGTAATATGGAGATATACCCCCTCAAAAAGAAGACTAGTTTTATCTTTTTATCGGTAGGTCTATACTATCTCTAAGGAAAAGAGGAATTACTTCAAGAGGGGCATCACATTCAACATATTGCCCTCCTTTATATATCTTTCCAGTATTTACCTCTTTCCACTCTGCACCTTCTGGTAGATATACCGTCCTCTTTCTTGTTCCTTCGTATAGTACAGGAGCTACCAGTATGCTAGGACCAAACATATACTCATCTTCTATGTTCCATGCCTCTTTATCTTCTGGAAAATCGAAGAATAAGGGACGTATAACTGGATAACCTTTTTCATGAGCTAACTTCATCTGTTCCATTATGTATGGGCGTAATCTTTCACGCATAAATAGCAGTTCTTTTATTATTTCATAAGCCTCTTCTCCATAACTCCAAACCTCGTTAGGTCCGCAGGTTTCAAGGTCCCATAAACCTGCATCTTCATCCTTTTTACCTTCGGGAAGTCGATATCCATGGAGTCTAAAAATGGGACAAAATGCTCCAAACTGAAACCATCTTATGATAAGTTCTCGAAATCTTGGATCATTAGGGTCTCCACCGTAAAATCCTCCGATATCTGTCGTCCACCAAGGGATTCCAGAGAGCCCCATATTGAGCCCTGCTGGAACCTGCTTTCTTAATGTTTCAAAGTTTGAATGTATATCTCCAGACCATACTATAACACCATATCTTTGGCTACCAGCCCAAGCACAACGGGCAAGATTCACAACATCAGTGATGCCTTCAGAGACCATTCCATCATAGAAAGCCCTGGCATACATCATTGGATATATATTCCCAACCTTAAGCCATGGTCCTAGATAGCCACGAATATTATCAAAGTCATATGGCCTAAACTCAGGTTCTGCTTCATCAAGCCAGAATACTCTTATGCCATATTTATAATAATTTTCTTTCACCTTATCCCATACATACCTCTGGGCTTCAGGATTAGTAAAATCAACAAAGGTCTCATTTCCTCTAAATATCATATGGACACGGACTCCGCGTTCACTATCCAGCAAAAATCCCTTCAGTTTCATCTCTTTATAATTCCTACTTCGTGTATCTACGGTAGGCCATATTGAGACCATAAGCTCTATTCCCATACTTTTGAGTTCTTTTACCATTTCTTCTGGATTTGGCCAGTATTTCGGATCGAAACACCATTCTCCCTGCATAGGCCAGTGGAAAAAGTCGGCCACTATAACAGAGATGGGAAGTCCTCTACGCTTATACTCTCTTGCAATCTCTAATAGTTCCTCTTGAGTTATATACCTCAGTTTTGATTGCCAAAAACCTAACGCAAATTCAGATATCATAGGAACTCTGCCAGTAACAGCCGTATACTTTTCTATAATTTCAGCAGGAATATCTCCTGCAGTGATCCAATAATCGATCAGGTCTGTCACATCAGCGGTCCATTCTGTGCAATTTTTAGCTAGAGTCACATGTCCATATGCTGGATTATTCCAAAGGAATCCATACCCTAAGCTAGAGATAAAAAACGGTATATTGACCTGAGAATTCCTCTGTGCCAATTCAAAGCTGCAACCTTTTAGATTTAAAAATGGCTCTTGATGCTGCCCAAGGCCATAAATCTTTTCAAGTTCATTTCCCTGAAATCGAACAGTAGCCTTATAATCTCCTCCGATAATTGGTTTAAGCTCTCTACCTGGTATCATAAGAGATATACGATTACTTGGGTCATCTCTAGTCTGCCATTTCTCAGCTATTAATGTCTCTTTCTTGTTATTCTCAAATCTTATAGCACCATATTCATTGATATAGCAAGTGATTTTGCCATTAGTAATAGATGCCTTATCTCCCTCTATCTTTATATCAGGTTTATATTCTGGTTGCTCTATCAAAGCCCAGTCTTTTTCTGGCATTTCTGCTTCTCTTGTTATACGTACCCTCAGGCTATCCTTACCCCATGGTTCTATCCATATCTTTTCATAATCAAATTCTCTTATGAGTCTATTCCCTTCAACTCTGAATATGCTCATATATTGACCTCCTTGTTTTTATTCTTTAAATGCACCTGCAGTTAAACCAGAAATTAAAAACTTACTCCCTATTAATATAACTATTATAGATGGGATAGAGTATATAAAGCTTCCTGCCATAAGATAGTTCCATTGAACCCCAAACTCCGAAACAAAGGTAAATAGACGGATACTTAGCGGATATAATTTATCGTCCTGAAGGAGGGTAAGCGGAAACACAAAGTTGCTCCATCCCTGAAGGAAAGCAAACAAGGATGCAGTAGCTAGTGCAGGCATAGATAATGGTAAAACTATTTTCCAATAAATTCCTAATAAACTAGCCCCATCAATCTCAGCGGACTCAATCATTGCCACTGGGAAAGACCTCATATACGAGGTTAACATTATTACTATAAACGAGACAGCAAAAGAGGATATTCCTAATATTACTCCTACAAATGTATTTACAAGTCTAAACTCACGGAAGAAAAGATATAAGGGTATAATAGTAGCTGTAATAGGAAGCATCTGAATAAGCATAAAAATGAAATTAAAAATATTCTCCAGTTTCAATCTCATCTTTGCCAAGGCAAATGCTGCTGCAGGAGAGAGTAACAAGATCACTACCATTACCCCTAAAGTCACTATTATACTATTCAGGAAATAAGGACCAAGAATTCTAAACGACCTCGAGTAATTCCCTACTATCTCTTGAGGATTAGGAGGAATAAGATATGGAGGCTGATGAAAGATCTGGGAGGTCGTCATCATACTTCCTACAAGAACATAATATATAGGAAACACTATAAACGATACAGGAATCAAGGCTACCAATGTCCACTTCCACATACTCTTTTGTCTCATTATTATCTCCTCCTAATCTTCTACCTTTATTAAATTAAGGATACTCACAACAACTATAATTATCAAAATCATTATCACAGATACAGCTGCACCTAGGCCAAAATTATAGTTTCCAAAAGCTAATTGATAAGAATAGGTACTAAAAAGATGGGAAGAGTTCCCTGGACCTCCTCCTGTTATAATCCATACAAGGTCAAAGACCTTTATAGTAAATATTGCTCCAAGAAGTAGGGTAGTAATAATTATAGGCTTCAAGATTGGCACTGTAATATATAGTGTTTTTTTAAGACCGATTGCTCCATCTATTTCAGCAGACTCATAAAGTTCAACTGGTACTCCTTTTAGACCTGTATATAAGAGTATAAAATTAAAGGGAATACCTAACCAAATATTAGCAATAGTTAAAGAATATATAGCCATATTAGCATCTGTAATCCATGGGACTATTTTGGGTATCAGTTTTAAAGATAAAAGGAATCTATTTATTAATCCCATATCCATAAAAAAAAGCTTAAAGACTGTTCCACTGACCAGGATAGGAATGAACCAGGGTAGCATTATAAGACTTATCATAAAATCTCTAAGGGGAAATTCTTTATTAAAGAGTAACGCTATCAAAAAACCTATAATGAACTGAAATAAAATAGATAGAACAGTGAATATTAATGTATTCAAAACAGTACGCCTGAATATAGGGTCATTTAAGGTATCAATATAATTTTTAAAACCTATAAATTGACTAGTTTTTTGGATAAGAGATATTGCAGTGACATCCTGGAAGCTAAAAACTACATTATATATAAGTGGATAAATCGCAAATAGAACTGTAAATATTATAGCCGGAAGAATAAATCCATATCTTTTAGGTCCGAATCGATCCATAAATTATCCTCCTTGTAAAGTAAAAAGGGGCAGGGTATCCTTCAAAAGTTCAAGACCCCTTACCCCTTAACCTAACTATTTACGAACCTTCGATAGAGCGCTTCTTGCCTCTACAAGAGCCTTGTTATATTCTTCATCTGTGCTAAATAGTTTTCTAATCTTCTCAGAAGCTTCTTTAAATGCCTGTTCAGGAGATAATGTACCTGATAGCGCCTTCTGGATAGCCTCTCTAGTTATTGTAGAGACATCCGTGTACTTTTCTCCAGCACCGGCAGCAGGACGTGGCACAGCACTCTTAGCCTGTTCAGTAAAGACCTTTAAATCAGGTCTATCCTTCAATAACGGTTCAATAGCTGATATCCTTGTAGGAACACGGCCAGTATTTGCACAGAAGTCTGCCATATTCTTAGAGTCATTTAAAAACTTTACAAAATCCCAGGCAATCTTTTCCTTCTGTGGATTTCCTTTAGCTGGTAGAGTAAAACACTCTCCACCCATAGGAACAACAGGCTTCATTCCTTTCTTTGGAACAGGGATTTTTGCTACATCAAAGTTATTCCCAAATACCATACCGTTCTTTTTGAAATCCTCTAATCCCGATTGACTAAGTTCCCAATCACCTTGGACCATCATTGCAAGCTGTTTATTCTTAAAGTACTGGGTAAGATCTCCCTGCCCCCAATTCAATACATCTCTAGGAGCATATCCTTCTTTTACTAATGTAGTCCATAAATCTAGGGCTCTAACTGCCTCAGGTTTGTCTAGTGCAAGTAGGCTTCCATTACTACTCCATAAGAAGGGCTCAAACTGCCAAGTACCCTCTTCAGTATTCCTAGCCGAAAATCCAATAGGATAAACCTTAGGCAAACTTGCCTTTAGTTTTTGGCAAACATTGATTAATTCGTCCCAAGTCTCTGGAGGAGAAGCTATACCTATCTGCTTGAAATAGTCCTTATTATACCAAAGAGCTAGGTTATTTGTACTCTGATGCAATGCATATATCTTCCCTCTATAGGTAACAGCTAATTGAGAGCCAGGGATGTAATCTTTCCATACTCCCCACTCTTGTACTAGTTTAGTTATATCCTTGAAAGCTCCGGCACGAGCAAGATACTGAACATCAGGATTATCAGCAAAAACCACATCTGGAAAATCACCGGTTAGGGCTTGAGTAATAAGTTTTTTCACAAGATCACCAAATGGAACATAATAATGCTTTATCTCTACATCTGGATGTGAACTTTCATACTTTTTAATTATGTCACTCCAGGCTACTCCTCCTGGAGGCTCTAAAGACCAGTATGTTTGTACAGTGATCTGGGTCTTCTGCTGCCCCCATACCACTGTTGAAGAAACAACAAGTAAAGAGATTGATAATAAAAGACCTATTAACTTTGTTAACTTCACTATTTATCCCTCCTATCAAATTTTTAAGATTTTCGGAAACTCTCAAATGCCTTCTATCCTAAACTTCATGGATAGAACTTTTACTTCATCCCCACTGTTTAAACCTCTCTAAAACTACCCTCTTGGGTCAACTTGACTGAGTCACCTCTCAAACCATTAAGACTATCATATCTTCCCTTTCCAGGCATCACTCTCCTTTCATTTACGCAAAATTTCAAGCCTCTTTTAGCATCACTTCTACTTATAACCTACCCCTACAGTTCAATCCTCTATAAATTATCTATTATTCTATACCCCCACCTCAATTTGTCAAGAGAGTTTCCGTGCAAGTGTACCTGCAAAAATGCATTGATAGCAAATATATTAAAGAAGATAAAGATCGTCGGAATAATTGCATAAACGAAGGCTGGTGGTTTTGCATCTACAGAATTAAGCGCGCCGTAGAAGTAGAGTAGAACTACAATCTATGGAAGATCCTCTTAACCTTCGAGTTTAAGCTTGCTTATCATTATAAATTAGCTATAATTTTATCTAGGATTTATAAAGTTTTGGTACGAGGAGGTGTATTTAGATGTATATAGGGACATGGGATTCTCTTAGGAAGCATAAGATTCCAGTATGGTTTCAGAATGCAAAATTTGGGATATATACCCATTGGGGGATATACTCTGTACCAGCATATGGACCAAATGGAACCTGGTATCCTTACAATATGTATCGAGAGGGAACACCTCAGTATGAATATCATGTAAAGAATTATGGGCATCCATCAAAATTCGGCTATAAAGATTTCATCCCAATGT
>Ga0078972_1005070_pt1 | contig 34335 bp, 29 predicted proteins | sample YelNatPaOPGAMG01_FD_67568 | JGI IMG/M metagenome (GOLD analysis project Ga0078972, IMG submission 67568) | Hot spring thermophilic microbial communities from Obsidian Pool, Yellowstone National Park, USA - OP-RAMG-01 (SPADES assembly) (version 2) | ecosystem: Environmental > Aquatic > Thermal... | reverse complement strand
CTCGGATTTTAGCGTTTTTGACCCTTTCGACGTATTAAAACCAGGTAAAATCGCTAAAATCCTACGAAAATACGACATTAAGGAAGCTGTCCCGTAACTTCCTAAGTTACGGGACAGCCTCAATTCAAACCGCTTGTCCTATGGGGTTCAAAACCCTATAATGGAACCATGAAATACCGACATTTTCCCAAAATTCCCCAGGTATCTATTTCGGCCCTAGGGCTCGGCATGATGCGGTTACCGACCATCGGTGGAGACCCATCCCGTATCGACGAGGCGGCCGCGGAGGCGACTTTTCTGGCGGCCCTGGAAGGGGGTGTCAACTATGTGGACACCGCGTACCCCTACCATAACGGTCAGAGCGAGCTTTTTACCGGAAAGGTAATCGAGAAGCACGGGAAGAGGGATTCCCTCTACCTGGCCACCAAGTGTCCCGTCTGGCTCGTTCAAGGAGAGGGAGATTGGGATCGGCTTTTAAACGAGCAGTTAAAAAAATTACGGACCGACCATATAGATTTTTATCTGCTCCACGCGTTGAACGATGAACGGTGGGATACCATCCTTAAATATCACGGAATCGAAGCCATGGAACGGGCCAAGAAGGATGGCCGGATCCGGCATCTGGGCTTTTCGTTCCACGCTCCGCTTCCGGCGTTTAAACGAATCATCAACGGATACCAGGGGTGGGAGTTCTGCCAGGTTCAGTACAATTACCTGGATACGGAGTATCAAGCGGGACTGGAGGGCATTCGGTACGCGGCGGAACGGAATATTGGCGTTATCGTGATGGAAGGCCTTCGGGGAGGAGCCCTCGCTAAGGTTCCCCCTCCGGTGGAGAAAATTTTCAACCGATCGTCCTTTAAACGATCTCCCGTCGAATGGGCCCTCCGGTTTGTACTGGACCGGCCGGAGACGGTTACCGTTCTCTCCGGAATGGGGGCGGTGGAGCAGGTTAAAGAAAACGTCCGGATCGCCGACGAAGTCGACGCCCTCTCCTTGGGGGTCGATGAAAAAAAGGCCTTCGACGAAGCGGCGGCGTTTTTTAGAAAAAAAATGCCCGTACCCTGTACGGCCTGCGGCTACTGTACCCCCTGCCCCAACGGGGTCGCCATTCCAGAGGTGTTTTCTCTCTATAACTCCGCCGTGGCCTTTGACACCAAACACGACTTGGGGTGGTACAAAAAGGGCTACGTGGCCGAACACAAGGGGGCCGACTCGTGCATAGCCTGCGGCGAATGCCTACCCAAATGTCCCCAGGGGATCGATATTATCAATTCCTTGGCGGAAGCCCACCGATATTTGACCGCCTAAGATAGATAGAGACCCGCCGGATCATCGGTCAGGGGCTTTTATAAAAGTCCCTGACCGATACTAGGGTAATCCTTTCCGATATGGTTCTTAAAACCCTATGGAGTTTTTCTTGTATTTCTATCCCCCCTCGATTTGCTTTTTTTTAAGAGTCTTAGTATACTTACCAATATGTTGGTAAGTAATAATCCCTCCGAATCAAAGGAACGGCTTTTAGACGCGGCAGAGGAATTATTCGCCCAAAAGGGGTACACCGCTACGACCTTGCGGGATATTTCCTCTACCCTGGGGCTTACCCACGCTTCGCTTTACTACCATTTTCCTGGGGGCAAGGAGGAACTCTTTGTTACCGTTACCCGCCGAAATATACGCCGTCACGGAGAGGGGTTGGCCGAAGCGATCCGAAGGGGGGAACCGTCTCTGCGGGGTAAACTCCAGGGAGCCGCCCGTTGGCTTCTTGCCCACGCTCCTATGGACCTGATTCGGCTTTCCCATTCGGATATTCCCGCCCTCCAATCCTCCTCCGCCAATGAACTTATGAACCTGGTGTACCAAGAGATGATTCTTCGCCTGCAAAAAGAGCTGGTTAGCGCTAAAGAAGGGGGGCACATCCGCGCGGACAGCGACCCTGGACTGTTGGCGGGTGCGTTCATCGGTCTAATCGAAAGCCTCCATTCAATCCCCGAATTCGCCGCCCGTCGTGGCAGAATCGCTATGGCGGACGAATTGATAGAAATTTTACTCAAGGGTCTTGAGTATAAAGAAGGAGTGTAAAATGAACGTTGTGGAATTGGAAAACGTAAAAAAGTATTACCAGTTGGGACAAACCCGGGTAGAAGCCCTGCGGGGGGTTTCTCTTTCCATTGAACAGGGGGAGTTTCTAACCATCGCCGGGCCCTCCGGTTCGGGAAAAACGACGATGCTGAACATGTTCGGTTGTATCGACATTCCCACCGAAGGAACCGTTCGTATCGCCGGTACGGAAACGGAAAAGATGACGGACAAGGAATTGACCCGCTACAGAAGGACAAAAATCGGGTTTATCTTTCAATCCTTTAACCTCATCCCCGTTTTAAACGTTTACGAAAACATCGAATTTCCCCTTTTACTGCAAAAACATCTTTCCAAAGAAGAACGGCACGAACGGGTTATGCAGGCGATTTTGGAGGTGGGTTTGGAGAATAGAATAAAAAATAAAAGCGCGGAGCTCTCCGGTGGGCAACGGCAGAGGGTCGCCATAGCCCGGGCCCTTGTAGGTCGCCCGTTAATCGTCCTGGCGGATGAACCGACGGCAAACCTGGATTCCGAAACGGGGAAGCGGATCATCGAATTGATGCGTACTATCAACGAAAACGATAAAACAACCTTTATATTTTCTACCCACGACGCCCACATCATGAAAGCCGCCAAACGGGTGGTCCATATTTTGGACGGCCAGATCGTGGACGAATCGTCAGCGGTGGAGGTATAAGTCCATGCTCATCTTAAAATTAGCCCTAAGAACCCTCCTTCGCCGAAAGGCCCGGATGGCGTTAATCGGGGTATTGGTACTGTTTGGAACCTTTTTAGTAATTTTTGGGGGTACCTTTTCCCAATCCGCCGCCAAGGCTTCCAAGGATTCGATTATCCACAATTTTACCGGCGATTTTATCGTTTATTCCGAGCGATCCAAGGATCTTCCATCGCCCTTCGCGTTCAACACGCCCCTGCCCATACTAAAAAATCCAGAAAAACTGGGGGCCGCTTTAAAAGCCATCCCCGAGGTAGAGGCCTTCGCCCTCTACGCCCAGAATTACGGTATTGTCCAGGTGGATAGGGAGGGGAAAAAGATCGAACTACCCTTTATCTTTTACGCGGTCCAACCAGACCCTTACCGGTCTGTTTTTTCTAATATAAAAGTAAAGGAAGGCAGTTATTTTGGTCTGGATAACGGTCAGGGTCCGAACCAGGGGATTTTGATTAGCACGTATCAAAATGAACAGTACCAAAAAAATTACGGCGTTACCCTGCGGCCTGGAGAATCGGTTACCCTTTTGGGGATTACCGAGGGGGGTGTGAATACGGTTCGTTCCACCATGTTGGGCATCTTTGAACCCCTGCATTACAAAAGCGTCTTTGATTATATCAATTTTATGGATTCCGCCACCTATTCCAACCTGTATAACTATACGGGGGTCCAGGGGCTTCCCTCAAGTTTTAACACGGCTTTAACGGCGGCTAGCGGCGACGAGGGGTCCATATTCCAACTGGCCAACGACTCGGCCGTGGGGAATATCGATTTATCCACCCTAAAGACCCAGGCCCTTTCGGGATTCACCATGGTGGCGGTAAAGCTCAAAGACCATTCCCGCTTGGAAGCTGTCATGAAGGAGCTGGGGAACATGAAGGACCTGGAAATCAAGGTGGCCCGTTGGGATGTGGCTTCGGGTTTTTACGCCCAAATATCCAAGGCCCTGCAACTTTTTATCTTTATCGCCACCGCTTTAATATTCCTGGTGGTTATCCTTATTTTTATGAACACCCTGATTATCAACGTGGTAGAACGGACCTCCGAAATTGGGACCATGCGGGCCATAGGGGCGGAAAAGTCCTTTATCCGGCGGATGTTTTTATTGGAAACCCTTATTTTAAACCTTTCGGCGGCCCTAGTTGCCATGGTTCTTACGGGGATTCTGTTCATCACCCAGGGACAACGGGGTATACCCCTGCCGGAAACCGTATCCCAATTTTTAATAGGCGGGGGCCCCTTACCGCTAAGCCTTAGCGCCGGTCCCTTTGTACTTGCCCTCGTGATCGTGTTTGTAGTTTCCGTTTTGGCTACCGTATATCCCGTACGGGTGGCCACAGCTATTACCCCGCTCAAAGCCATGAGCGACCGTTAGGAAGGATGCCATGGAACATTTTATTGTTTTAGCCTTCAAAAATGTGTTTCGTCAGAAAAAAAGAAGTTTTACCCTGGGGGTCAACTACGCGGTGGTAGCCTTTATTCTGGTTCTTCTGATGGCCTTTTCTCATGGAGCTTCGGTGAACATCGCCGACAGCCTGGTCAAGGCAACGGCGGGACATATCACCATTACGGGCCAGTTCGCCAAGGGCGGTAAAATCTACAACGGCCTTTCCCGAACCCCGGATATCGTTTCGGCGGTTACCGACACCTACGGGGACGCCAAGGTCCTGGTCCGATATCTGGTCCGTTCGACCCTCTATTTTAACGGCCTTTCAAAGCGTCTTTCCTTTACGGGGATCGATACGGGAAAAGATCCCACCTTCCAGGATCAGGCGGTTTTTAAAAACCCCGCCAGCGATGGGTCCTGGTCCGGCTTTGCCCAGGATCCTAACGGGGTCCTGATGCCCCAGGACACGGCGAATTATTTTGGTTTAAAATTGGGGGATCAGGTGGTTCTTTCTACCCGAACCCGCTTTGGGGCCTTTAACACGGGGATCCTAACCGTCCGGGGGATCTATACCACCGACAACTACTTTGCCAAGGATTTGGTCTTAACCCATTTTGATTTTTTAAGAAACCTGGATTTGGCCGATCCCACCGCTTCTACGGCGGTGTACGTGTATTTTCCCCGGGTGGAAAACCTTTCGGCGAAACGGGACAACATCGATCGGGCGCTAAAGGCGAAGGGCTTTGACGTTGCGGTACCCGCTTCGGATACGGAGGCCATAGCGGCTGTTTCGGCGGCCAGTCCAAAGTACGAAACCGACAAGGAAGGCCGCGACCGGGTAATGTTGAAAGTAGCGACCCTGGACGAGGTGTTAGGATTAGTGCGGACGATTTTAGCCGCCGTGAACGCCGTGGGAGCCCTTATCTCCCTGGTCATGCTCTTCATTATCGCCGTTTCAATTTTTATTAACCTAAAAATGAATATCAACGAACGGCTTATGGAAATTGGTACCATGCGAGCCCTGGGTGTCGAGGGCTGGCGAGTTACGGTCCTCTTTATTTTAGAAAGCGTATCCCTGGCTCTGGTGTTTTCCATCCTCGGGGGTCTTTTGGCCGTGGGCGCATCGGCGCTTATTCGCATTGGCCCCACCTTCCCCCCGGGAGGCAACTTGGGAATCTTTTTGCAAAAGGGGCACCTAATGTTACTGCCTACCCTAGGTTCCTTTATCTCCGTCATCCTGGTTATTGGCCTGTTCGCGGCCCTGTTTTCTTTCTTTCCCGCCCGGAAAGGGGGCGCTATTCCCCCCGTGGCGGCGCTAACTAAAACGTTCTAATGGAGGTTCCTATGCGTGTAAACGTTTCGAAAATAGAAAAAACCGCTGTTTTCTTTTTATCCCTTATGGTGGGTATTCTGTCCCCCCTGGGGGCCCAACAAAGTTCCGTCACATCCAGCGATCCAGGGGCGGTAAAAATCGTTCGTAATTACGAAGACAAGCTGAATTTGGTGGGCTTCGATATCACCAATACCTTTACCCTGATCCAGAAAAAAAGCGGCGAAGCGGATAGGGTACTGCAGATTAAAATATACCGCCGGGACTCGGCGGACACCTTTACCCTGATTTTTCAATATCCCAACAGCGAAAAGGGTAAGGGATACTACCGGAACAAGGACGATCTATTCCTCTATTTGCCCTCTACCCGGGAATTCGTATATCGGAACAGGAAGGACGATGTGGGCTCCACGGACGTACGGACCGACCTGTTCGGAAAAGCTTCGGCGGAGACCCAGTATTACCTTAATCTGGCCGGAACGGCGACGGTGGCCAAATGGGAATGCGACGTGGTTCGTTACGACGCGAAACAACTGGACGTTTCCTACCCCATTCAAAAATGGTACATCCGTCGTACCGATGGTCTACCGGTAAAGGTGGAAAATTTCAGCGCCTCGGGGACCCTACTCCGGACAACCTACTACGTGGATTATCAGCAGGTGGCGCCGAATAAATATATTTTTACCAAACTGTTGGGGGTGGATGCCCTTGAAAAGGGTCAGCAAACTTTTTTGACCAACGAGGGCATATCCACGGCTAAAATACCAAACTACGTGTTCTCCAAGGCCTTTTTGGAAGAACAGTCCCGGTAATCAAGGAAAGGATGAATCGATGAAATATCCTGTATGTATAGCTTTCGGTTTGTTGGTCCTTCTTTTTCCCCTGGCGGCCCAAAACGCTGGACAGCCGGATACCCAAAATTCCGCCGACCTGGAGGCCTCTATTTTTGCCAACAGTAGCGATGGAAGCCCCCCTAGTTCCAGCGTCTCCGGTGAAGCCCCTGCCGTAACAAGCGCCCAAACCGGGGGGGATCAAAACGGCTTTCCCAGTTTTACCCCCGGAGAAACCGCTAAGACCGATTACCTCGTTGGGGGTTCGGTGGTGGCCTCCGGGTCCACTACGACCCAAACCCAATCGGCCGGTTATCTGGCCCTTTCGGACCTCCAGGGTAAGCTCTTTGCCAAGGTCACGGTTCCCGACTACGGTTCCCTCTTTGTATCCTACGCCGCCGCCCAGCCTCTATTCCGGGGGGCCTCGGGGAGCGGAGTTCCTTCCCTTGTATCCTTGGGGAACATGGGTAGCGGGTACCCGAACGCCTACGCTGTCCAGTACAACCTGTCTGAAATTCACTACAGTTTTGATATAGCCAAGGTTTTGTTTGTCCGCGTGGGGAACCAATTGATATCCTGGGGACCTTCCCAAATTTGGACCCCCGTGGACTTTATCAACCTGCAAAAATCCGACGCCTTCGCCGCCCTGGACACCCGCATCGGCAAACCGGGGCTCCGGCTTCATATGCCCCTTTCGTGGGGGAACCTCTTCGCCTTTGCGGATTTTTCTAATTTGGTCACCAACGGTCAGTACACCTACAGTGATCCGGTGGATAAAACCAACCTGGGAGGACGGGTGGACTTTACCGCCGGGGATTTCGAATTTGGCCTTACGGGGTATGGGGGAGCCCAAGCCCAGACCCGGGGAGGCGTGGATTTTTCTGGCCGTCTCTTAGGAACCACGGTGTACGGCGAGCTTGCCGCCGCCCCCGAATATTCATCCTATACATCCTATGTTCAAACAGCCCTGGGCTTCTCTAAAACCCTGGACGAGCTAAAACGATGGACCCTTTCGGCAGAGGCCTTTTATAACTCCAAGGGCGATCCCCAAAGCTACCTGTACCGGGGCCGGTACTACGCCTACCTGGCCCTAAAGGCCGACGAGTTCATTTCCCCGTACCTGTCCTCCACCGTCTCGGCCCTGTCAAACCTGGACGATCAGTCGTACCAGATTAAACTAGCCGAATCCTTTTCCTTCCCCCGGGCGGTTCCCTTTACCGCCGAATTGTCCTACTCCGGCGGAGGGACAAATACCGAGCTGACCCAGTACACCGGAGCGGGAGCCATAGCTTTACGGCTGTATACGGTTATTTCTTTTTAGGGGGAACGGGTAGATCTATTGCAATGGGATTACCGACTGGCGAACCACCAAGGATGGAAACAATTCCACCTTTCGGTAATCCTCTCCCCGAATTATCTCTAAAAGTAATTCCATCGCTAATCGACCAATTTCTCGCTTTGGAATATGGATCGTAGTTAATGGCGGGCAAGTCGTTTCTGATAGGTATAGGTTGTCGCAACCTACCACGGATATATCATCGGGAATACGAAGACCCTCTTCTCGAATTGCCTTCATGGCTCCAATAGCCATAAGATCGTTGAGAGCGAAAAGCACAGAAAATTTATGTTTCTTTTGTAAAAATTTTTTTGTATCCCGATATCCATCCTCGCTCAAGGTCGTAAAAGGAGAGGAACCGGGGATCAGCAAAGATTTATCGTACTCAAAACCCAATTCTTGTATACAACGGACGTACTCATCTTTTCTGGCTTCTCTAATTTCGGTAGGATTTCCGCTTAAAAACGCTACCCTACGATGCCCTAATTTTTTCAGGTAGGTAAACAGTTCGGTCATTACCCGGGTATAATTTACCGAGATTCGGGAACAGGGGATGGTTGAGCAGGTTTCCATAGCGTAGGAAGATCCTTCTCCTACCACAAAACGAACCCCATGGTTACGCATGTGTTCAAACTGCTCTTTAGTAAATCGAAATCCGAAATCGGTTAAAAAAATGCCATCCATTTGACGTTCGATAATATGGGAGATATATCGATCCGCGGGACCTTCCGCCGTTATAAGAGAAACTATATACCCATTTTTACGTGCTACCTCTTCCATCCCCTCGGCCACACTCCCGTGGTAGGGGTTCGTAAGGCTTGGAACCAGGATTCCTACCTGTTCGGTCCGATGTGAAGCCAAAGCTCTGGCCGCTCGGTTGGGGAAATAGTTCAAATCTTTAATAGCCCGTTCAACCTTTTCAATCAAGTCGGGACTGACAAACTTAGAGTTATTAATAACATTTGAAACCGTGGCTGGCGATACGCCAGCTAATTTGGCCACATCTTCCCGGGTTATCATCCAGGACCGTCCCGAAGAACCGCGAAGCCCCAAGCTTTGAGATGAATAGAATCTTCCGTTCGATCCCCCAATAATAATTTATTGGATACATATTCCGCGGGAATTTTTAATTTTATCGATCGATCGGTAAAGTTCATAACAAAGCGGTAAACGGTCTCCCCGTGGATCCTCTGGGTAACAGAAAGGCCTTCTGGAAGCGGTTCGGGCCAAGCCTGGATAGGACAACGATCCAGGATAATTTTTTCGTAAAACTCGTCTAAAAACAATTCTTCATTTCTAGAGGCTAGGTAATATGCCTTTCCAGCCCCATAGCGATTCATTGTGACCGCGCTCATCCCCGCAAAAATATCCGAATCGAAGGTGGCTAGTTCCTCCGCGCCTTCTACGTGCAAGCCCTCCCACAAAAGTCGCGCTTTAAAGATACCCCGAAGACCTAGAGAATTTCCACCCTTCATGGTAAAGGTTCTCGTTTCCCCTGGATAGAGAGCGTCGATTTCCTCGGCCCAAACTCCTAAAACTTTTTTCAAGGGGCCTGGGAAGCCTCCCAAATGACAAAGGTCGTTTTCGTCTACGATTCCAGTCCAATACGTCGTGATAAAAGTTCCACCTTTACTGACAAATTCTTCGATTTTTTTCGCTGTTTCACCTCGAACCATATAAAGCATCGGCGCGATGAGGATCTTGTACGATGAGAGATCCGCTCTTCTGTCCACCAGATCCATGGGAATTCCTCGTCGCCAAAATTGATAATAATGGGCAAAACAATCTTCCCTATATTCCTTATGATTATCGTTCCGTGGTCCCTTCGCATCATCCAAAGCCCAACGATTTTCCCAATCGAAATAAAGGGCCACGTCCGACTTTACAAGCGCCCCTACAACCCCATCCAATTCGGCTAATTGCGCGCCCAGGGCCCTCACCTCTTGAAACACCCGGGTGTTTTCATGACCCACATGGTCCACCACAGCCCCATGGAATTTTTCAAAACCCCCTCTGCTTTTTCGCCACTGAAAATATTGAACGCTATCCGAGCCATGCGCTATCGCTTGAATCGATGCGAGGGCGTGCATCCCGGGACGTTTTAATTTTCCTACCGGTTGCCAATTGGTAACGCTGGGTGTACTTTCCATAAGTAAAAAAGATCGTTTTTTAAGAGAGCGGATAAGGTCATGGGTAAAGGCTACATGGGATGCTAAACGCCAATCCTTTCCATCAATATCCCAATCGCACCAAGAGCATGAAACTGGACCTATACCATGCCACGAGGGATAGCTATCCCAACTAACAAGATCCAAAGGCTCTGATAATTCCCAATAATCTAACCCCTCGAAGGTTCCCATCAAATTAGTAGTCACAGGAATATAGGGAGCTTTTTCCCGTACTGTTTTGATTTCGAACTTCATAAAATCAAGGGTTCGTTGGGTCGTAAAGCGTTTCCAATCCAAATTAAGTCCATGGAGCATCGGTTCACCCAAGGGCGATGGGGGTTCAATTTCATCCCAATCCGAATATCCGTGACTCCAGAAACTGGTCCACCAAGCATGGTTGAGGGTTTTTAAATCTCCGTACCGGTTTTTTACCCAGGTTCGAAACTCGTTAATGCAGAGGGGACAGTAACAGGCTCCTGAATACTCGTTCGACAAATGCCAAAGAATAACCGCAGGATGTTTTCCGTACCGTTCGGCTAAACGGCCATTAATTGCGGCGACTTTCTCCCTATAAACAGGAGATGAGGGGCAATGGTTATGTCGTTCTCCAAAATGACGCCGCTGACCTTCGGCCGTTACGCGAAGGACCTCGGGGTATTTATTCGCCAACCACGGGGGGCGGGCTCCCGATGGAGTAGCGAGGATCGTCGAAATTCCTTCATCGTACAGAGAATCGATGATCCCATCCAACCATTCAAAATGATACTCCCCTTCCCGACTTTCCAACGTCGACCAGGCAAATATTCCTAAACTCATGGCGTTACATCCCGCCAGTTTCATCAAACGGATATCCTCTTTTAGGATATCTGGCCGATCCAGCCATTGGTCAGGATTATAGTCCCCCCCATGAATTATTTTCATTTTATTTTACCGAACCTAACAGTCCTGCCACAAATTGCCTCTGCATCGCGAGAAAGAGCGCTAGAATCGGAAAAGTAGAAATGCAAACGACAATCATTAAAGCCCCATATTCAATGGTATACGCCCGCATCATGGAAGACATAGCGATGGGTAAAGTCTTTTTAGCGTCGCTGAGGATAGTCATTAAAGGCCAAAGATAGGCGTTCCATTGGGCTAAGAAGATATAGATACTCGCGGAAGCGAAGGTTGCCTTCATGGAAGGTACGACGATACGTAGAAATATTCCCAATTCTCCAGCCCCATCAACCCGGGCAGCTTCCATAATTTCGGTTGGAAACATTTTAAAGTTTTGTCGGAGAAAGAACACGATAAATACTGACATAACCGATGGGATAATAATAGCCGCGTGGGTATCTAGCAATTTAAAGAACGCGAATTGCCTAAAAAGGGGAATTACGATAGCCATTTGGGGGATAATCATGGATACTAACAGAATGTTGAATATTTGATCCCGGATTTTTGATTTATATTTTTCAAAACCAAAAGCCGCGAGGGAATTAACCGCAAGACCAAATACAACAGTAGAGACCGCGATTATTGTAGAATTGAGAAAAAAGGTAAATACCGTGTAAGTTTTATTTACCTTTTCCCAGTTAAGGACAAATTCTTTCCCCGGAATGAGTACCCCCCTGACCACATCGTTAGGATTTAGCGTCATTCCCACGATCATCCAAAAAAAAGGAAATATACTGATAAAGGCTCCAATGACAAGGATAATATCAATAAGAATGGAGGACAGGGAAGTTTTTCTAACGACGCTCATTATCTTTCCCTCCCATAAGTCTGATTTGAATAAACGCTAAAATTGCGGCGATAAAGACCATAACGTAAGAAAGAGCCGCCGCGTAGCCCGTATCCGAATTGAGAACAAAAGCCTGCCGATAAATGTACAGAGCGACCGTCATGGTCGCGTTAGAGGGGCCTCCTTCCCAGGTAAGAATATTGGGCTCATCAAATAATTGCATAGTTCCATTGGTAGATGTAACCGCGGAAAAAAGAATAACCGGTAACAGTAAAGGAAGGGTAATGAGAAAAAATTGACGCATTCGACTTGCCCCATCGACCTCCGCGGCCTCGTAAATTTCCGTATCGATATTTTGCAATCCAACCAAAAAGAAAACCATATTATACCCGGTCCAACGCCAAGTCAAAGCCATAATAATAGTTATTTTTGCCCAAAAACCATTATTTAACCACCCGATGGGCTCCAAAATAATATGGAGATCCTTTAATAAATTATTCAGCATTCCGTTAGTTTGTAGTAAAATACGGAAAAGAACCGAATAGGCGACTAGGGAAGTAACGCAGGGAAGAAAATATACAACTCGAAAAAAACCTCGAAATTTTTTTATCCCTTGATTCAGAATGACCGCCAACATCAGGGCCAACATAATCATGAGCGGAATTTGTACGGCCATAAAAAGAAAGTTATGCCCCAAGGCTTCCCAAAATATTTTATCTCCGCTCATGCGAACGAAATTGCCAAAACCCACAAATTGTTTGCTAAAACCTCTCCATTTCTGAGTTACCAGTACCAAAGAAGAAAGGATAGGATACAGCATAAACGCGCAATACATAACCAAGGCTGGAACGATATACATCCAACCTACTCTATTAAGATATCGATGGAAGCGGCCCTTATTTTCCACCATGAACTCCTTGAAAAAAATTGAACTTCCCATGACCGCGCGGCCAGCAACCGCGTAACCTACACGGCGAAGAAAAAATGCCCCCGCGCTTCCTATACAAGGCGGGGGCGAATCTAATCTCTTTTTACTGACCCGTAATTTGTTTGTACTCCGCCGCCGCAGCCGCTGCTACTGCGTCGGGGGTCTTAAGCTCACCGGAGAACATTTTGTTTAGGGCGTTTCGGACCGTATCCCGCATGGCCACATAGTTTGGGGTATACAATAAATTGGGAACCTTGGCCATCCAATCGGAGAAATCTTTATAAACCGCTTGATTCTTATAGAAGAACTCATCCGGGGCTGTGTAGTTCGATCCGCTTCGACTGGGAAGGAACGTACCCATAGCGCCAGCGCCCTTGAGTATCGTATTGTAGAATTCCAACGCCGCGGGATCTTCACTAGCCCAAGTCTTTTTTAAGAAATCCACCGCCGCCGCTTTATTTGGGGACTTCGAAAAAATATACCAACTTGAACCACCGTTATTAGAGGCGTTTTGAGCTCCGGGAACCCCTTCCACGAGCGGTGTAGGCAGGACCATCCATTTTCCTGCGTTTTCGGGCTTCGATTTAAGAGTCCCGATAATCCAAATCGCGCTAAGGAACCCGGCCGTATCACCGTTATTAAACGCCGCGATCCAGTTGTTCCAACCTTCGGTCATGTAGAGCAGGCCCTTGTCGTTGAGGGTTTTTAGATAAGCAATAGATTTTAGCATCGCCGGCGACGTAAAGTCCACCGATCCATCGGGTTTAAAAAATTGGCTTCCGGTGGATTGAACCATGATACGGAGGAAATCAAAACTGGTGGAATCGTAGGCGATAAAAGGCTTACCAGTTTTTGCTTTAATCTTTTCTCCCAATTTGATAAGATCGGTCCAGGTTAGGTTTTTTTGGTAATCGTCGGGGTTCAAACCCGCGGCCTTGACCATATCGGAACGAAGGTAAAATCCCGTACTTCCAGTATCGAAGGGAATCCCGTAAATTTTATCACCCTCCGACATAGGGCCCAGTTTGTATTGGGCAAATTTGCTGTAGTCTACTCCTTCAGCTTTTAGGTCAACGAACGCGCCAGGATAATTTTTAATGAATTTTTCGATGATGTAGTCCTGAAACAGGGCGATATCCGGAAGACCAGCGCCACCAGCTTGTAATCCCGCTTCGATCTTTCCTTCGATATTTTCAGGGATATCGACAATATCAATAGTGACATTGGGATTAATTTTTTTGTACACCTCGGCCGCTTGTTTCATCGAATAACCGTTAAAATTCGGATCCCAGCACCACACCGTTATTTTTGCCGGTCCAGCGGCGGCCGGAGCCTTGGCTTCCGTTTTACCGGAACAGGAAAACATAATTGCCGTGGCAATTACGGCTAACGAGATAAGAACGATCTTTTTCATCCATCCCTCCAGATTTCGGTTCCGAAACCGTATAAAACGGTGATATCGGACTCCGAATAATGAAATAACCGCGCAGTAACGCGCGTTACTGGTTATATGGTAGCACCATGTTTTTAAATTTGTCAAATAAAATATTTTGGTTTTTTTATTTCCTTGACAATTCAGCCTCCGGCGGTTCAAGATTGATCCTTCGGGGACCGGCGGGTCTTGGCCCTTTTGGTCCCCCGCTCTTGGCAACGGAGGTTCCCTATGGTTTCCTACTTCATCATGACCCTATTCTATTTTCTATTTCCCGCCCTGGTTATTTGGCTTTGTATGCACTTCCCTCTGGCGAATAAAATTGGAGTGGTGCTCCTCTGCTATATTGGGGGAATGATTTTTGGGAATTTGGGTATCCTGCCCCGGGAGGCCGCGGGGTTTCAAAACACCCTTACGGAGGTTCTTATCGCCCTGGGGATATCGATGTTGCTTTTTACCATTGATATTCGGGAATGGAAACTGACCGCTGGAAAGGCCATCCTCTCTTTTATCCTGGCTACCGTATCCATTATCGTGGTAGCCTTTGTGGGAAGTCGACTATTTTCTTCGGTCTTGCCGGAGGCCTGGAAGTTCGCGGGAATGGCCATTGGGCTGTACACCGGCGGGACGCCGAACCTTGCGGCGATTAAAACAGCTCTGAACGTAAAAAACGATTCCTTTATCCTTATGCATACCTACGATACGGTGTTCAGCCTTATCTATATCATTTTCTGCGCGTCCGTGGCCCAAAAATTTTTCGGCCTCTTTTTACCACCCTTCAAGGTTCCCCCGTCGACACGGGGAAGCCAAACCCAGCGGGAGAACGAGTCGATTATCAATTATTCAGGGATTTTTAGGGGGCCCGTTCTGGGAGCCCTGGGATTCAACCTGCTGGGGGCCCTGGTAGTGGCAGGGTTGGGTTTGGCCGTATCGTCCCTGGTTCCTCCGGATATTTCCACCGCCGTCGCCATTTTGGCCATCACGACCATCGCCATTGGTTTTTCCTTTTTTCCAAAACTTCGGACTGCGGAAAAGGGATTTCAGGGGGGAATGTATCTTATTTACGTTTTCTGTACCGCCGTGGCTTCCATGGTCCGTTTTTCCGATATCACCCATATCCACTGGCCCATGCTTGCCTTCGTGGCCCTCTGTATTTTTGGGAGCATGGGAGTTCATGCCCTCCTTTGCTGGATATTCCGTATCGACACGGACACCTTTATCATCACATCGGTGTCGGCTATTTGCTCCCCTCCCTTTGTACCCGTGGTGGCGGCGGGATTAAAGAACCATCACGTCCTCCTGGCGGGAATTACCACGGGGATTATCGGATACGCGGTGGGGAACTATTTGGGAATTAGTTTCGCCTTTTTAATGCGCTAAAGGGAGGGCTTACCATGGAAAACATAAAAACCACCGTATCGATACCGGAACAGGGACTGGAACGGGAAGCGGTGCTGGAAGAATTGCGGCGTCGAAAGGCGGGGGACCCGGACTATAGGGCCCCTCGAACCTTCAGTCTGGTGTACTATATGGGGGAAGAACATACCCAGTTCATTCAAGAGGCCTACAACCTCTATTTTTCGGAAAACGCTTTGAACCCCACGGCCTTTAAAAGCCTAAAAAATTTGGAACACGAGGTGGTTCGCATGGGGGTCGATCTACTCCATGGGGGTGAAACCGCCGTGGGAACCATGACCAGCGGGGGTACGGAAAGTTGTCTTTTGGCGGTAAAAACCTGGCGGGACTACGGAAGGGCCAAGCATCCCCTGAACCGAAAGCCCGAAATGATACTGGCGGATTCGGGCCATGTGGCCTGGGAAAAGGCGGCCCAATACTTTGATGTTACCCCTATTCGTGTTCCCGTGGGTCCGGATTTTCGGATGGACGTTGAGGGGGTTCGAAAAAAAATAAACCGTCACACCATCCTCATCGTCGCTTCGGCCCCCGATTACCCCCATGGGATGATCGATCCTATCGAAGCCCTGGGGGCGCTGGCCCAGGAAAAAAACGTACCCCTCCACGTGGACGCCTGCCTGGGTGGGTTTCTGCTCCCCTTTATCGAGGCCGCCGGTACACCCCTCCCCCTTTGGGACTTCCGGGTACCCGGGGTCCGTTCGATTTCGGCGGATGTGCACAAATACGGTTTTTCGGCCAAGGGGGCGTCCCTTATCCTGTACCGGGATATGGACTACATGGAACACCAGTTCTTTGTTTCCCAGGATTGGAGCGGCGGGGTGTTCCTGTCCCCCGGGCTTCTGGGTACCCGGCCCGGAGGGGCCATCGCGGCGGCCTGGGCTTCCCTCATGGGGACCGGCAAAGCGGGCTTCGTAGACCACGCGAAGCGGACCATGGAAACGGCGAGGGCCTTTATGGACGGGATAAACGGGATACCGGGATTGGCGGTTTTGGGGAAGCCCCCAGCGAGCATCTTTTCATACCACAGCACCGATAAGGACGTGGATATATACGCCGTGGGAGATCAGCTAACGGAGCGGAATTGGCACGTGGATAGGCTCCAACGGCCCGAAGCGCTCCACGCCATGATCACCCCCCGGCACAGCCGTATCGTCGACGCCTACCTGGAGGATCTGGCCCAGGGGGTAAACACGGTCCGCGCCCACCCGGAACTTAAACGGCAGGGGGACGCGGCTATGTACGGTATGATTTCCCGGGTCCCCCTGCGGGGGGCCGTTCGGTCGGAGGTCTACAAGATGGCTCGAAAAATGTACGGGCCCCAGGGTCTCCTGCCGGGAGAAACGGAATAGCGGAAAAAGCGGGGCCCGTCTCATTAGGTTTCCACCTTCTCCTTCCGTTTGTACACCGTATGGAGAAGCTGGTGGGATAGGTGTCCCAGGGGTTTGCCTAAGAATTCCCCGTAAAGAGCCTGGATATCCGGGTTTTCGTGGGATTTCCGTATTGGAAGATTCCGATCTTCCTGGTAGATCGACGCTTGCCGCTGTTCAATCTTGCTTTGGCTGGGCCCCAGGGGTTGTCCCCCACCCCCAACACAGCCCCCAGGACAGGTCATTATTTCCACAAACGCGTAAGGGCTATTTCCCGCGGCGATTTGGTCCAAAATGACCCGAGCGTTTTTTAGGGTGTGGGCTACCGCCACGTTTAGGGAGGTCCCATTTAGATCGAGGGTGGCGGTTTTTATGTACTCGTACCCCCGTAGGGCCGTCAATTCTAAGTTTTCCAGGGGTTTTCCCGTTACGAGCTCGTAGGCCGTTCGAACCGCCGCTTCCATGACGCCGCCGGTGTTGGCAAAGATTGTCGCCGCCCCCGTACTTTTTCCCAGGGGGTCGTCAAAGTTCTCCAAGGGAAGGCGTTCAAAATCGATGCCCACTCGACGGATCATCCGGGCTAATTCCCGGGTGGTCAGCGCCACGTCCACGTCGTACAACGGTTCCAAGGCCCGCCCCTTTTCGTTCCACCATTGCCAGGCGGAACGCATTTCCGGCCGTTTGGCCTCGAACTTTTTAGCCGTACAGGGCATTATCGACACGACCACGATTTTTGCCGGATCGATTCCCATCTTTTCGGCCCAGTACGATTTGGCCACCGCCCCGAACATCTGCTGGGGAGATTTGCAGGTGGAAAGATGGTCCGTTAACTGGGGGTAAAAGGTTTCGATAAAGTTGATCCAGCCGGGGGAACAAGAGGTGATCATGGGTAGCTTGCCCCCCGTGGTAAGCCGCTGAATCAGTTCGGACCCCTCTTCCATAATGGTTAAATCGGCGGTGAATTGGGTGTCAAAAACGTACTTAAACCCCAGACGTCTCAGCGCGGCGACCATCTTGCCCGTTACCAGGGCCCCGCTTTCCATTCCCAGGGCTTCGCCTATGGAAGCGCGGATGGCGGGGGCGGTTTGGACCACCACGACCTTATCGGGATCGTAGAGGAGTTTAAACACCTCGTCGGTTTCGTCCCGTTCGGTCAGAGCCCCGGTGGGACAAACCAGGGTGCACTGACCGCAGGAAACGCAGGGCGATTCAGCCAAGGGATAGTTCATAAAGGGGGCCACCTTGGTCCGAATACCCCGGCCGGTAAAATCGATGGCCGACACGGTTTGCATTTCCCGGCACACCGCCACACAGCGACCGCAGAGGATGCACTTATCGTTATCCCGCACGATGCCCCACCCGGATAGATCCGGCAGGGCCGGGGCGCGGGTTCGGGGGAAGCGTCGTTCCCGGATACCCAGGAGTTCCGCCATATCCTGCAGTTCGCAGGTGCCGTTTCGCGAACAACTCTGGCAGTCCGCGGGGTGGTTCGCCAAAAGCAGTTCCACCGCGGTTTTTCTGGCCGACATTACCCGCTGGCTGTGGGTAAGGATGTTCATATTAGGAGCCACCCCTTGGACGCAGGACCGGACCAGGCTTTTAGCCCCCTGAATTTCCACCACACACACCCCGCAGGATGCGTTGGAACAAACCCCTTCCAGGTGGCAGAGGGTGGGGATAGTGATGCCCGCTTGCTCGCAGGCCTTAAGAATCGTGGTTCCCGAGGGAACTTCGACGGATGTATGATCTATGGTTACGGATACGGTTGTATTCATCATGTTCCTCCAATCCTACCGCCAGGGACTCATGGCATTGGGGCGGACGTCACAACGCAAACACCGCTCCGCCTCAATTTTCGCCTGTTCGCCGCTAAAACCCAGGGCTATTTCTTGGAAATTACCCCGCCGTTCCTCCGGTGGTACCAGCTTGGGCCGCCCCATGGGGTGGGTACTCGGTTCCAGGGGTATCTCCTTGGGATAATCGTAGGGAATGTAGAGATCCGTAAAGACAGACCGGGACATCAATGCCTGATCCACCGAGCGGGCCACCGATTTCCCCAGCCCCATGGCCTCCGCCGCCGTCGCCGGTCCGGTAACCGCGTCGCCGATGGCGTACAGGTTTCCCTGGATCCGGCCTGTCAGGTGATCGGTGACGATGCGTCCATCCCGTTCCACCTTGTACCCCCCCTGGGCGATCATTTCCGATTGGACCTTCTCGCCCACGGCGACAAACACGTCGTCGCAGGGAATTTCCATCACCCTATCGGTCGGTACGGGTTTTGGCCTCCCCGATTCGTCGATTCCACCGGCCTTCATTACCCGGAACCGTACCCCCGTAACCCCCTTGGGCCCCCCGATAATTTCCTCAGGCTGGATCATATACTCGAATCGTATACCCTCATCCTCCGCCCCGGAAAGTTCTTGGCTGTTGGCGCCCATATCCGCGCGGGTCCGCCGGTACGCCACGGTTACCTCGGAACCCAGACGGAACAGGGTCCTAGCCGTGTCGATGGCCACGTTTCCCCCGCCGATCACCAGACTCCGGTTTCCCACTTTTTTTATCTTTCCTTGGGCAAAGGCCTCGAGCCATTCATAACCCGGGTGGACCCCCGGAAGGTCTTCCCCGGGGACCCCAAGTTTCCGGTCCCCTTGCGCTCCGAGGGCCAAAATAACCGCATCGTACTGGGACTTTAGGCTGTCCAAGGTTCCGTCCTTTCCCAGACGCCAGTTAAACTTGAATTGGACGCCCAACCTTTTCCAAAGCCCCAATTCATGGTCCAAAATATCCTTGGGAAGCCGGTAGGCCGGAATGCCGTATCGGAGGATGCCCCCCGCTTTGGGGTGGGATTCGTACACCTCCACCTGATGCCCCAGACGTACCAGATAAAACGCCGCCGCCAACCCCGCAGGTCCGGCCCCCACAATGGCGATACGTTTTCCCGTATCGCTCTTTTTCTCCTGGGCTAATCGATTCCAAATTGCCGAATCCCGCCCCAATTTGGCCATCGTGTCGGCCAAATAGCGGTGAATTTCCCCCTGGGCTACGGGTTCGTCGATACTATCCCTGCGGCACCGCATCTGGCAGTGAAAATGGCAGATCCGGCCCATGGTACCTGGAAGGGGATTATCCCTCAGGGTAAGCTCGTAGGCGTCCTCTATCCGGTCCTCGGAAAGCAGGGCCAGATATCCAGGGATATTCATGTGTAGGGGACAGGAGTTCTCGCAGAGGGCTTCGAAGAGACTTTCACATACCCCGGCGGTACACCGCTTTTCCACGATGTGCTTTTCGTATTCCGATCGGAAGTATTTGAGGGTAGTCAACACGGGGTTCGCCGCGGTCTGACCCAGGGCACAGAGGGACGAATCCTTAACCGTGTAGGCCAACTGCTCCAGTTCCTCCAAATCCTTCATCGATGCCTTTCCGGTGGTAATGTCGTTGAGGATACGAAGCATTTGGGAGGTACCCTCCCGACAGGGTGCGCATTTCCCGCAGGATTCGGAGGCGGTAAAGCTAAGGAAATACTTGGCCACGTCTACCATGCAGTTGTCCTGATCCATCACCACCATACCGCCGGAGCCCATAATAGCCCCCAGGGCCGTTAGGGACTCGTAATCCACCGCCGTTTGGAACTGAAAATCCGGAATGCACCCCCCCGAGGGACCACCCGTTTGGACCGCCCGGATCCGTTTCCGGCTTCCCGTCCCCTCGCCCATTCCGTAAAGGATGGAGTTTAACGGTGTTCCCAGGGGTAATTCCACCAACCCCGTGTTTTTTACCTTTCCAACCAGGCTAAAAACCTTGGTCCCGGGGCTTTTTTCCGTGCCTATGGTTCGGAAATACTGGGCCCCCCGGGAAACGATCACCGGAACGTTGCACCAGGTTTCCACGTTGTTGATATCCGTGGGGTACCCTAAATACCCCTTCTGGGCCGGGAAGGGCGGCCGGGGCATGGGTCGGCCCGCCTTACCTTCCGCGCTGGCGATAAGGGCGGTTTCCTCGCCGCAGACGAAGGCCCCGGCGCCGCAAACCAATTCTAGATCGAAGGAGAAGGGGTAGCCGAGGATACGGTCCCCCAGAAGTCCGGCCTTCCGAGCCTGGTCGATGGCGATTTTTAACCGTTCCACCGCCAGGGGGTACTCGGCCCGGACGTAGATGAACCCGTGGTCGGCCCCCGTTGCGTAAGCGCCTAAAAGCATGCCCTCGATCAGCATGTGGGGATCGCTTTCTATTTCGTTACGGTTCATGTACGCCCCCGGGTCCCCCTCGTCGGCGTTACAGATAAGGTATTTTCGCTCTCCTTGGTTGTTTTTTAAAAGGTTCCATTTAATTCCCGTGGGGAACCCCGCGCCGCCTCGCCCCCGAAGCCCCGCTTGGGTGATTTCATCGATTATATCCTGACTCTTCATGGTCGAAAGGGCCTTGAAGAGGGCCCCGTACCCCCCAATCCCCAGGTATTCATCGATGTTTTCCGGATCGATTAGGCCGCAATCCCGGAGAATAAACTTTTCTTGACCCGAGAAAAAGGGAATCTCGTTCCACTGGGGGACCTCGGGCCACGCGGAGCCGAATTCAACGCGAAGGGTCCTAAAATCCCAGGTGGAAATTTTACCCCGAGCGGACTTGGCCGCCCTATCCAGGGCCGCGGGGCTCTCCAGAGCCTTTACCAAACGTTTAGCGTCCTTCGCTTGGACCTGGGTAAACAGAAGGATGGGCTTTTCGGGATAATAGAGCATGACCAGGGGCTCTTCGGCGCAAAAACCGAAACACCCGGCTTTTTTTATCTGGATACCCGATCCATCTACCGCTTTTTTTAGGGCTTCGAACAGGTCGGACGCCCCGTTGCCGATACCGCAGGTTCCCAGGCCTACAGAAATGAGGGGAACCGTGGGATGCACCAACGTCGAACCCAGTATAGCCCGGGATTCTAATGGAAAACCACTCATTTCTTTTCCCCCCTTCGAAGGCCGTCAATCAGGGCCGTTAAATTCCGGGCCGTCATTCGGGAATGGATTACCCCATCTATCGCCACCACCGGCGCCAGGGCGCATTGACCAAAACAAGCCACCGTTTTTACGGTGAATACCCTATCCTCCGTGGTGAACGACGGTTCCTCGGATTCCTTGAACTCCCTATGACCCAACCGACCCATCGCTTCTTCCAAAAGGGCAAGGGAACCCCGGGTATGACACGCCGTGCCCCGACACACCACGATGGTATGCTTGCCCTGGGGTTGTAGGTTGAAATAGGAATAGAAGGTAACCACCGAATACACCCGGGAAAGGGGTATATCCATCTGTTGGGCCACCAAACGAAGGACCCCTTCGCTGAGGTATTTGTAGGGATCCCGGTTCTGCAGTTCCTCTAGAACCGTCAAAAGGGCCCCCGGTTTGTCCGTATTCGCCAGCACAATTTGCCGGACCATATCGGCCTGGGACTCGGAGAAAGAAGGCAAGTCCGCCTTACTACCGGAAGATGAAACAGTCTTTTGCATAAAGCCTCCCATTATACCCGGCAGGAAGCGCAAAAATCGTAACATCACCGTTGAAAAGCAAGATGCAAGGGGTATATCGGTATTATTTTATCATAAAAATGGAGAAAATCAACATATTTATGTAATATTTTATAGATAAAATTAACCCTACATTTACCAACCCTTTTCCGATCATCCTTTACTGGAACGCCTATAGGCCCCGGGTGTAAACCCGTACCGTTTTACGAAACGACGGATAAAATAGGAAGGATCGTGGTATCCCACCCGTGTGGCAGCTTGGGCAACCGAAGCTCCGGAGACTATATATTCCCGAGCAAGCTCAAGACGTAATTCTTCCACATATCTGCCGTATCCCGAACCTACCCGTTCGGAAAACCACCGGCAAAAACCGCTCCGGCTCATACCCAGTTCCCGCGCGGCGGAGGAAAGGTCGGGAGGCTTGGAAAGATTTTTTTCTGTCCAATCGATAAGCCTCCGGAGCTGGGGTTCGTCACCCCAGGGTCGACTTTTCGCTTGAAGAAGATACGCCGTTAGGCCGAGTATGTCCGAGGAAAGAGAACAGGAATGACTCGGTTTTTCCGCAAATCCTTTAACCTTTTCAATAAATTCTAGGAGAACCCGTAGATCCCGATCGTAAAGAGGGCAGGTAGGTGGGAGGGCGGATACGGATCTATAATAGAAAGCTCCATCTATCCAAGGACCTAAAAAAGAAGGGAAAATGTGAATTATTTCCATTTTTCCGGAAGAGGGCTCGATAGAATAGGAATGAAGGATCCGTGGCGCCAGTACAAAAACCGGATGTTCGGACAAATCATAGGCCTGACCACTGATCCAAATTGTACCCCTAACGTTAAAGCAGAGATTTAATTCCAAACTTTCGTGGTAGTGAAGTCGCACGGTCTGGGCAACGACAAAATATTTGGTAAACACTTTTACCGGCAGACCGGGCCGTATATCCCGTTCTTCAAGCCGAAGGGTAAAAAGGTTTTCGTCTTCCCGAGTAAATTTGGACGATAGTACCATAGTATTGGTCAATAATAACACATTTCGCAAAAAATATGGGTTAATATTACCGTTATGAACCATACGTCCTTTCAACCGGATTATCGAAATATCGTCGACGCCGCTCGGCGGATTCGACCGCGGCGTCTTCCTCTTTACGAACACAACGTGTACCCCAACGTGCTGGAACCGTTGATCGGAAAAAAATTCGCCGACCTAAGCCGTGGCGATTCAAGGGATAAGCGGGAATACTTTTCCATTTTTTCCCACGCCCTCGCCAGCCTGGGGTACGATGTGGTCCCCTTCGAGGGCTGTGTGGTGGAACTGGTCCAGGGGGGAGAAGGTCTATGCGGAAGGGTTGGGCCCCTCTTTAAGAACCGCCAGGATGTGGAAAAATACGATTGGGATGCCCTTATCCCAGCCTATTTTGAGCGCTTTGGCGCGGATTTTGAAGCCCTCCGGGAGGTCCTTCCCCCGGGAATGATGGCCGTGGCGGGGGTTGGCAACGGGATCTTTGAAACTATCCAGGATTTTGTCCCCATGACCGACCTGGCGTACCTGGAGGCCGACGATCCGGAGGCCTTTGAATTGCTGTGGAGCCGGGTAGCCAACCTGCTGGTGGCCATTTGGGAGCGCTTTATTCCCCGGTATGGGGACGCTTACTGCCTTTTTAGAATGGGTGATGATCTGGGCTTTAAATCTTCCCTTCTTTTACGGCCCGAAACCATCAGAAAACATATTATCGGCGCGTATGCTCGGGTTGTAAGCCTGGCGCACCGCTCGGGCAAGCCCTTTCTGCTCCATTCCTGCGGTAAAATTTTTGATGTGATGGACGATATCATTAGCGTGTCGGGGATCGACGCGAAACACTCCAACGAAGACGCCATCGCACCCTTTGGCGAATGGCTTCGCCGTTACGGAGACCGGATCGCCCTTTTTGGGGGTATCGATATGGACCTATTGTGCCGGGAAAGCCCCCAGGGAATCGCCGAACGGGTGGTTCAGGTTCTAGAAGAGGCGAAACCCTACCCGGGGTTTGCCCTCGGCTCGGGGAACCAGATCGCCGAATACGTTCCGCCAGAAGGTTTTGCGGCCATGGTAGAGGCGGCTCGGCGGTGGAGGGGGGAATGAAGGCAGGGTTAGGGCCTGCCGCCCCTACTCTTTCACACCCCCGCTGGTCATTCCCATGACGATATACTTTTGAAACACGATGGCGATGATTACCGGCGGTAGGGAGGCTAGCACGCCCCCGGCAGAAATCATACCGTAATCCACCGAAAATTTCCCGTTAAATTCCGCGATAGCCACGGGTATAGTTTTCGCGGTCAGGTTTGAGGTGAAAATGAGGGCCATGAAAAACTCGTCCCAGGACATAAGAAAGGCTAATATTCCGGTGGCGATAAGTCCCGGTCGAGCCATGGGCAGAAAAATATACCACAGGGCCTGTAAACGGCTACAACCATCGATGGCCGCGGCGTCCTCGTAGGATTTAGAAATGGAGGCAAAAAAGCCCCGCATTACCCAAATGATAAAGGGAATAACAAAGGAACAGTACAAAAGCACCAGGGTTACTTTAGAATTGAGCATCCCCAGGCTAGAAAATATCATATAAAGGGGAACCACAAAGATGACCGGTGGGGCCATATAAGTAAAAAGTAAAAACAGCAGAAGCGAATCCCGCCCGCGAAAGCGAAGCCGGGCAAAGGCGTAAGCCGAAAGGCTTCCAAACATCAAGGCAAGCAGGGTCACCGAAAAAGATACAAAGAGGCTATTGCCCATGGCTATCCGGAATGCGTAAGCGATATCGTTAGCCGATACGCTGGTAATAATGGCTACATAACGGTCCAAATTCCAAGAGGAAACCGAAATGACCGGTGGAACCGAGGTCAGATCCCTCTGCAAAGAAAGGCTTGTAACGATCATCCATCCGAAGGGCACCAAAATGGCTAGGCCTACCAGGACAGCAAAAATGTATTTTACCGTGTTAAGCAGGGGATTTTTTTCAAGCATTGTTTTCCTCGCTCCGTTTAAGCACCCGAAGGTATACCATGGTCAAGGCTAGGATAATAAAAACAAAAAGGTACGCGTAGGTAGAAGCGATAGAATACTGAAGATTGGTAAAGGCCCGCAGATAGGTTTCGTACATCAACACCTTAGTTCCGTCCGCGGGACCGCCCCGGGTAATCATATAAAAAATATCAAAGGCTTTAAATTTTTCCACCGTCCGCATGACCAGGACGACCAAAATAGTAGGTGTCATATAGGGGATGGTGAGGGAGAAAAAACGCTTTATGGGCCCAGCGCCATCCACCGTGGCGGCTTCGTAGGTGGTCCTATTCACCGATTGGAGGGCCGCTAAAAAAAAGATAGCCGCCAGGGGGGTCATTTTCCAAGCATCCGCGAAAATTACCAGATTCATTGCCCCCAGGGGATCCGAAAGCCAGGAACGGTATTCGGTGATCAAACCGACCTTAAGAAGAAGGGCGTTCAAGATTCCATACTCACCGTTATAAATCCATTTCCATAGGCTTCCGTTTACAATGGTAGGGATAGCCCAGGGAATAATCACGATGCTTCTTAAAAAGCCGACCCCCCAAAAGCGCTCGTTCAAAAGCAGGGCTACAAAAAGTCCTGCGGTGGTCTCCAGGATCGTAGAAACCAGGGTAAAATAGAGGGTCCTGCCGAGGGCAGACCAAAAATTGGTCGACCCCAGGACTTGCGCGTAATTCGAAAGGCCCACAAAGGCTCCCCTATCCTTGGATATCAGCTCTATTTTCATAAAACTGTAGACCAACGTGGTTATCAGGGGAAATAATACCACCGCGCACACGATTAAGAGGGCGGGACTAGAGATAGCCAGGGCGAAACGGCCCTCCGAATTACGCAATCCCATCATCTACTCCTATTTCTTTTCCGCCAAAGACACCGCCAACTTTTGCGCCGTGGCTAAGGCGTCCTTGGAACTCATTTTCCCTAAGAGGGCCGACTGAATATCCTTTTGTAGTTCCGTGGACAGCTCGCCGTAATAGGGTACCTGGGGTCGGTTTTTAATATAATCGTACTGAATCTTTGAAACCTGTACGACTTCGGGGTTCGTGGCCACCACCGCTGGATCGTCAAAGAGGGACTTCCAAATGGGCAAGGCGTTTTTGGCGTATTTTTTCTGTACATCCACAGAGGATAGGTACAAAATATAGTTCCACGCCGCGTCGGGATTTTTGGACCCCGATGTGATCATCAAGGGCATTCCGCCGTTTACGGTGGCGCTCTTTACCGCCGCGCTCCCGGGAATAGGGGCTATTCCGACCGCGTCTCCAATCTTCGATTTAGAGGGATCCTTGGCCGCCGCGTACATATAGGTCCAGTTGAGCCCAAAGGCCGCGTTCCCCGCCACAAAGGTATTCAGGACATCGTCCTCGAGCATCTCCGTGGATTTTGGATTTGTCAGGCCTTCTTTAAGCGAACGGACCATAAAATCCAGGGCCTTTTGGTTCCCCTCCGCTGTAAGAGCGGGTTTTCCATCGGCGGAAATCATCCCACCGCCAAAGGCTTCAGACAGGACCGTATAATCGCAGATCAGGGCTTCCGCTTGACTCCAACTCCAGGCGATGGGATATTTCACGATACCCTTGGCTTTTATCGCCTTGGCCATGGTTTCCAATTCGTCCCAGGTAGCCGGTGGCGCGGAGAATCCTGCTTTCTGTAGCATAGCCTTGTTGTAGAACAGGTATTTGCAATCGTTAAGCCAGGGCATTCCGTAATATTTTCCCTGGTAAGCCACCGAATCCATGGCACCCTTAAAAATGTCCTGGGTATTCACACTGGACATTCGGCTGGTCACATCCAGAACTACCCCCGCCTGGGAAAATTTCGGAGGCCAAATACAATCGCCCAACACCACATCGTAGCCCCCGGAGGAATAGGAAGCCAGAATCTTGGGTTCCAGTTCCTCGTAGGCCACGAAGGTCAGGTTCACCTTTACGTTGGGGTTCGCCTTGGTGTATTCCGCCGTCATGGCGGTGATATCCTCTTCGCTGTATCCGGCCTGTTTCATAAATAGGGCGTTCAATTCCACCGGAGCGCCGGCGTTTCCCGATTTTGCCGCGGGGGTTTGGGCGGCGGCCTTAGCAGTCCCCCCGTTTCCACAGGCCATGCCGACTAGGGCAATGGTCGCCGTCAGGGCTACTAGGGCCCCCATCCATCGTTTCTTCATATCTTCCTCCTGTTATAGGGCTCACGGGCCCTCAAAAACCCTCTTCAACCATCGATCCAAGGCTAAACGCCCGGCGCCCATAACCCCCGGCTCTTGAGCCAGGGGCGCTTCGCAGGTAAGGTCCAAAACGGACAAACGGTTTACCCGCTCCTGGATCAATTCCAAAAGTCTTTCCCCAAAAGTCAGCCTTTGAAGTCCCCCAAGAACCACCTTTTGGATATCCAAGACAATACAAATATCCGTAACGCTCACCGCTAGATAATCGGCGACCCGGCGCAACGCCTGTTCCGATGGCCCCCGCTCCCGTTCAGCCTCTTTCCAAAAGGACGCCAAATCGGTTTGTACTTCCAACCACCCGGGCTTCGAGAAGGTTGCGTGCCACAAAGGATCAAAAACCATATACCCAATTTCTCCGGCAAAATACCGTTTTCCCCGTCTTAAACGGCCGTCTAAAACGATTCCGGCCCCAAAACCGCGCCCCAAAACCGCGAAGAGAAGATCCCCCGGGTCACCATCAAAGCGACAGGCGTACTCCCCCAGGGCCGCGGCGTTGGCGTCATTTTCCACCACCACGGGAAAACCCAAGCTCCCTTCCAAGGTTGCTAGCGAAACGGATAGGTCCAGCGGGGCGGTGATGCCCACGAGGGGGGCGAACCGAAGGATATGATGGTCCTGGTCCACGGTTCCCGGGAGGCCAATCCCCAGGCCCGCGATTTTTTCTTTCGGTAGACCCGCGGTAGCGATACTCTCTAACACCTGGGCCTCTAAATAGTTATCGATAAGGGTATCCACGTTTTCGGTTATTTTTTTATGTACCAGCGAGCGAAGACTTCCCGCCGCGTCGATTAACCCGATGGAAAGACGGAGTCCATCGTACTCTACCCCCAGGGTAAAGACCGAATCGGGATTAAGCCGTAAGGGTTGGGGCCGTCTACCAAGGGATAGACCAAGGGGATCATCGGCCGACGCAAGGTACTCTTCTTCCCCCGCGCTGACCAGAAGATTCAAACTTTCAAAATACTCCACAATTTTTTGAACCGTGGGAGCGCTTATTCCCGACTCACGGGCAATATCCGCCTTTGAATAGGCCCGTTTTGTAGCGAAAAGGGAATATACCGTCGCTCGATTTCGTTCCTTTAGGTCGGAACGGTCAAATGAACCCATAGGACCCCATAATTAAGAAACTTAGTTAATTATGATCCCGAATTTCCCTTTTGTCAAGAAATTTCGACTGGGTACCGAGTTCCAAAGGATCCCTGGAGATCAACGGTGGGAAAAGTCACAGGGGTACTTAGGTGCCCATGGAGACGGACACGCCAAAGGAGTTGCTGTTTATGTCAAAGGTCAGGTACTGGTTCTCTATGGTGTCTGCCACGGTCAGAATTCCTCGAAGTCGGCGTCGCTGGCCTTGGCACCGGGCTCCTTGGCCACCGTTATGGCCGTGGAGCCTGAGGCTCGCTCTCCAAGCGCTCGCTGGGTATGGGCGAGGGCGACGGTGACGTGGTGGACCGGCGCGGCCGGCTTCTTGACCGCGACACCGGCCGTAGCCGTAACAGCGACCGGCCGTGCCGACTGCGCCGTGTCGTCAGTATGGGATGCCCGCACCTTGAAAAACGAAATCGTCTGCGCCAGCTGTTCGGCCTGGCTAGACAGCTCCTCGGCCATGCTCGCCATTTCCTCGCTGGCGCTGGCGTTCTGCTGGATAACCGTGTCCAGTTGCATCACCGTACAGGAATTGCGATTTCAGCGGAACAATTTTAAAAATCTGATGTTTTTAGAATTATCTCATCCAATCAATTCCGCCGTATCCTGGGCGATTATGGTCACCCGCATAGCCTCGAAAATGTGGGCTTGAGAAATGGCCGTTTCCGTGCCGTCCAGACAATCCCGGATGAACTTACCGAAGAACGGAAAGCCGACCTTCCCGTTCACCGCGTACTTCCGTTCACCCTTTCCGTCCACCACGAACACGTGGTCTCCCTGGGACGAGTTGGCCACGTCGATATATTTACGAATTTCGATGGTACCTTCGGTCCCGATTATGAAGACGCGTCCGTCGCCCCAGGCGCCCAGCCCCTTGGGGGTGAACCAATCTACCCGGAAATAACAGGTAGCGCCGTTATCCGCCAGCAGATTTCCGTCCCCATAATCGTAAAAATTAGGCTTTTCCCTATTTTCGTAGTTCGCCAGGGTGCTATGCAGAACCCTTGCGGACCGCCCGCCGCTATAGGTAAGGAACTGCTCGACTTGATGGCTTCCTATGTCAGTTATTATTCCACCGTTCTGGTTTTTTTCAAAAAACCACGGGGCCCGGGTTTCCTTGTTCAGCCGGTGGGGAGCCAAGATCGTCACGTGCAGAAGGCGTCCGATTGCACCATTGCGAAGAAGCTGTTCCGTAAAAACCGCCCCCTCCACGTGGAGGCGTTCGCTGAAGTAGACCCCGTATTTTTTGCCCGTCCTCGCGCAGACGTCTCGAACCGCGTCGATCTGGTCGAGGGTCAACATGCCCGGTTTATCAGCGAAAAAATGTTTCCCCCGCTCCATCACACGGATACCCAGGGCCGCCCGTTCGTAGGGACGGATCGCGCTGGCGACAAGTTTAATAGAAGAATTGTCGAGGATTTCCTCTTCCTTTTCCACCGCCAACGCTTGGGGATATTTTTTGATAAAATCTTGTACCTTATCCCGGTCCCGATCGTACACCTGGGTTAACGTCCCCCCCGCTTCCAGCAAACCGTTGCACATCCCGAAAATATGCCCATGGTCCAGCCCGATGACCGCGAAGGGAAATTCGTTTTTTTCGCACACCGGACGGGGTGTACCCTGAAATACCGGGGCGTAGTTCATCCCGTCCATTTTTTGATTCAAAGCGTGCCTCCCACCGATATACCGGTGTCCTTATAGCCCTGAATTGTAGCGGATTTTCGATAAAATTTCACAACCCTTTTCATAAGGCCCTCTTTCGTATAAAACGCGTCCTTCTCTGTCAACGGAAACGTAACCGACGACCCGGTAAAGGCGCTTTGGTAAACCCCCATGATAAACTCGATGGCCCGCCGACCATCCGCACCGTCGATCAAGGGGGCCCGGCCCCCTTCGATAGCGGAAAGAATATCCTCGATCTGTCCGGTATGACCGGAACATTGAACTTCCGGCAGGGCAGAATAGGTCGACTCAAGGCTCAACCGTTTTTCCTCATCCGATTCTGGATAGCCGTTAGCCATTTGACGGCTGACCGTTATTTTATGAGGAATGGCGATGGAAGCGTTTTTCGCGTCGATGAATAGGTTTTGTTCCTCCCCATGATGGAGCAGGGAGCTGATAAGCGATCCCAGGGAGCCATTTTCAAACGGGCGTGGGATCAGCTTATCACGTTTGCCCGAGACTTGGATGGTATAGCCTCGGATCACGGGATCGTGATCGCCATGGAACACCTGAACCGGAGCGAAAGCGATATCCTCACCTCCTTCGCCGACGTCGTACGTTTCGTCAAAGAAACCGACCGCCCCCGGATCCGTGCCCTGGTAGATACCTACCACCTGGAACTTGAACGGGAAAACCCGGAGGTGATCCTTCGGGGGAAGGGACTCCTGGCGCACGCCCACATAGCTCGGACCACCGGCCGGACCTGGCCCCAACGGGCTACACCCCAGCTCCGGGGAATTTTCAGCGCCCTCGCTGAGACGGACTACCAAGGAAGGATGAGCGTGGAAGGCAATTCCGAAAATCTTCTGGCCGACGCGGTCCAGACACTTACAATTTTGAAGGAATTAGAAAAAGCCGCCAGTATTTCCGTCTCATAGCTATGGATTTACGCTGATTTTGCTTTAGAATGATTTTATGAATCGAAATTGTACGGCGATAGCCGCGAAGTTGGTTTTTTTAGGTTTAACCCTGGGAATCACCGGTCCCCTTTTTGCATCTGGGCCACGGCTGGCGGTTTTGACTCCGGAAAACCGAACCAGTGATCCCCGTTACGACTATGTGGGAGCCATAATCAACGGAATCGTTCTCTACGACCTTTCGACCGCCGGTTCGGTGGAGATAGTAGACCGGTCAGCGCTGGACGCCGCCCTCCGGGAACGGGAGTTGTCCCTTTCCGCCCTAGCGGCCAATCCGTCGAAACTATCCGAAGGCATCGTCGGCGCGGATTATATCCTTACGGGAGAATATGTTCTTCTTGGTGGAGACTTGCGCCTTACACTCAAGCTTGTAGATACGGCCACCACCAGGGTAATCACCTTCGCGGACGCCGGTAACACGGAAAATACGGTCCACGGACTCGTCGAAGGCATCGTCGAACGGCTAACCGGCCGGCGGCCCAAACTTCAAGAGGAGGGAAAAAGCCGTTCCATCCTAAAACTCCGGGACGAAACCCCGGGTACCATCGCGCTCTTTTCTCCCCTGATCGACGCGAAAATCCTGCTGGATGGGAACTTTATCGGGTACACCACCGGGGACCGTCGCCTGCCCTTCGTGATCGACAACGTGGAACCGGGAACCCACGAACTTTCCACGGACCTGGGTCGGGATTTCGGGGTAGTGAAGACCCCCGAAATCGTCTTTGCCCCGTGGAAAGAAACGGTTCTGGTGCCTGCGGGAAAACGAGTCACGGTGACCGACAAAAGCAGTCACTTCAACGAACAACTCTACCATTTGCAGTATCCCTTCTCCAAAACCCAAACCTTCGTCCTCGATGCTTCCGGACAAGCAAAGGCCGAATATTCCTTCGATTTTCAGGATCGAAGCGGGAACAAGAAAAAGGGCCGTATCCAGGTGGATATCCATTCCGGTTCTATCACCGCGAATTTCCAATTGGACGATGAACGGAAACAGGTGGATCTTTTATTTTCCCAGGACCAGGAGGGCCGCGCCGAAATCGACTTAGGTTTAATCGTCTACACCATCACAGCGGAATCCCTTTCGGGTAAAGTCCGGATCACCGTGGATGCCCGCAGAACCGACATCGAGCAGGGCATGCATCGGCAGAATGAGTAGGAAAGCAGGACCCATTCCATTCTAGCGGCTGATTTTATCATGGTCTCCGAAGAATCGGTTATACAATAGCAGGTACACGCCCTGGAACAGCGCCCCAGCGTAAAACGGTATCGTCAACTCGCCGGAACCGAAGAGGTACCCGGAAATAGAGGGTCCCATGGACTGGGGCAATTGCATCGACAGGGCATTGAGGCTTGTGGCAAAACCGCGCCGTTCGTCCCGGACCAAGCCAACGGTCAAAGCCTGCCGGGCGCCGACCGAACCCCTGTTGAAGGCGGATCTTAAAAGATACACCAGGGATGCCAGCCAAAAGAAAGGAACCAACGGAAGCAGAATCAATAAAAGCAGTCCAAAAAATCTTGCCCATACCACCGATTTTACGATGCCGATTTTTTCGCTAAGGCGGCCCGTTAAGACCGATGAGATTCCGGTGATAAAAAACGTCGCCGCCATAATCGGGGCTATTGACGCGGGGCCCACGTGAAACCTTACGGCGAACCAATAAGAGATAAGCGGGCCCGTAAAACCCACCGCGAGACCATTGAAGGAATTGAGAAACACCAACGCGGCGAGCGATTTGTTCTCCCTTCGCCTCAGCGCCCGTTCCCCAGTATTTTCTGTGACCCCCCGCTTTTGCCTCGGTCCACCGTATCTTTCCTTCGCACTGAAAATAAGGAATAAATTGACGACCGTCGCGGCGACTACGATCAAGAAGAGCGGCCGGTACGCCGCGGCCTGTATCGACGCCACCGAGCTTCCGTTGTGACCTCTTCCGTCAACAAACGAAGGCAAAATCGCCAACAGGGCGCCGATGCCCATGCCGAAGAAGCCGAAGGCCGAATTCAAGCTGTAAACCCAACCGCGCCTTTCAGAAGCCACTTCCTCGGCCAACCAAGCCTGCTCCACCGGAGAAAAGGGCCCAGCCGCTCCGTTAGCGCCTCGTCCGAAACCCGCGACTATTATCACGATGCTTAAAAGTACGTTCTGCGCCATAAAGAACGCCGTAAAGCCGCAAATCAAAGTGATGCTTTCGTATACCAAAATGAAAGGTCTACGCCGCAAGCGATCGCTTGCAACTCCGACGATCAAACTTAACAGGGCCCCGAACAAACCCGCCGCGCTGAGTACCGCGCCGATACTAAAACCGTTCCATCCCAGGGCCTGGAGGTACAAGGTCAGATCAACCACCAACGCGCCTTGTCCCACGCTTCGAAAAGCCCGTGCGAGAACCAACCGTTTTGTGGTTGGATGTAGATCCCTTAGTTTCATAATTATCTCTTTTTGAAAGGATTAAAAGGAAATCTAAGTATACGGCCTAGCGATCCCCTATTGTCAAGCAGAAGGAATCTCTCTGATATTGTTAAAGATTGCGGACCCTTATTTGGGCCAGATCCAGCCCGTTGGCCGGCTCATCTAGGATAAGGAGTTCCGGCGAATGGAGGAGCGCCCGAGCTAAGGATAGTCTCTGGTTGTTGCCTAGGGAAAGCTGGCCAGCAAACCTTCCAGAATATTGGTCTATGTGGAGCAAATCCATCACCTTATCAACAGTGGACTTCGGAGAACCCATGAGGCGCCGCTGAATGTCGAGGTTTTCCCACACCGTAAGATTCGGGTACGCGGTGGCGCTCTCCACAAGGTAGCCGACACGGGAAAGTACTCCCGCGCGATCATCCCGAAGCGAGGAACCCAGAATCGATATCGATCCGGCCTCCGGACGAATGAGACCCAAGAGCATACGGATCGTCGTCGCCTTGCCAGCGCCGTTCCTGCCGAGAAAACCATAGATTTCGCCGCGACGGACTTCCAGATCTACCTCGGCGACCGCTCTTACGGGACCGTAATTTTTAGAAAAACCACGGGTACTGATGGCAGGACACGACGGGTCCAGCGTTTTCTTCT
>Ga0078972_1005069_pt1 | contig 34338 bp, 26 predicted proteins | sample YelNatPaOPGAMG01_FD_67568 | JGI IMG/M metagenome (GOLD analysis project Ga0078972, IMG submission 67568) | Hot spring thermophilic microbial communities from Obsidian Pool, Yellowstone National Park, USA - OP-RAMG-01 (SPADES assembly) (version 2) | ecosystem: Environmental > Aquatic > Thermal... | reverse complement strand
GCATCATTGACAATATGGTTTCATTTATGATACCACTTTAATATAAAAGTGGTTTCATGAATAAAGCAATCTTAAAACAGGTAATAAAAGAATTTCATGAATTCAAATTTCCTCTTATCTATCCCAGGGATATAGAAATCCCTCTAAATTCAAAAAAAATCATTGCAATTTCCGGCCCCAGAAGGAGTGGAAAGACCTTTCTACTCTTTTTTCAGATAAAAAAACTGATTGCCCAAAAAGTTCCAAAAGAAGAAATTTTATATATAAATTTCGATGACCCCCGTTTGCTTCCATTCAATGCTAAAGATATGGAGGATTTACTTGAATCTTATTTTGAACTCTATCCATACTTAAAAAACAAAATAAACTTTGCTTTTTTTGACGAAATCCAGAATGTAAAAAACTGGGAAATAAGCATTAGAAGAATTTACGACAGTCAAAATTTTAGAATATTTGTTACCGGTTCCTCCTCAAAATTTTTAAGCAAAGAGATTTCTACTTCATTAAGGGGTCGGGCAATAAATTATGAACTCCTCCCTTTTTCTTTTAATGAAATTCTAACCGCCAGAGGAATCAAAATTGAATCAGATACTTTTTACTCTAAAACGAGATTTATTATAAAAAAACTCCTCTCTCAATACCTCAGTGAGGGTGGCTTTCCAGAAGTAGTTTTAGAAGAAAATGAAGAGATTAAAATTCGCATTCTCAAAGAATACATAGAAACAATGTTCTTCAGGGATTTAGTGGAAAGATTTAATGTAAAAAATGGGCATGTTTTGAGAGAGATGGTAAAATACCTCATCTCAAATATCTCTTCGCTCTTTTCGCTAAATTCCTTCTGGAAATGGATTAAACAAACTTATCCGGTTGGGAAGAAAACCCTGATAAACTACACCTCTTTTTTAGAAGAAATAGGTCTTTTCTTTTTAGTTAGAAAGTTTTCTTTTTCTCTTAAAGAACAAATGCAAACACCGAGAAAAGTTTATATCTTAGACAATGGACTTCCATCAGTCTATGGATTCAAGTTCAGTCAGAACACTGGAAAGATAATGGAGAATTCTGTTTTTTTGAAATTGAAACATAAACAATTAAAAGACCCTCTAATGGAAATATTTTACTGGCAGGATTATAACCATAATGAAGTTGATTTCGTAGTAAAAAAGGGGAAAGAAATAAAACAATTAATTCAGGTTTGTTATGATATTGAAAATTTTAAAACAAAAGAAAGGGAAATCAAAAGCCTCGTTAAAGCAAGCAAAAATTTAAAATGCAATGATTTACTGGTTATAACCTGGGATTTTGAAAGTGAGCAGAAAATCCCTACTTCACCATCTGGTCAAAAAACCAAAAAAATCAAATTTATTCCCCTCTGGAAATATCTCTCAGAAAAATAAGTCACCTCGATTCCCTCCAGACTCCGATATTATGCCAGTGCATCTTATTAAAATGACTGGTGCATTAGCCTTGTTCCTGTATCAAGGACTGCTGCTCAGTCTGACAGAATTAGGGTATGTTTTGCCTAAAAGAACAAATTGTCCGCTAAACTTCATTAACTTGTAGTTGGAAACAGAAAGAAAACACTTCTCTGCGGAGGACTTTCCTCAAACTGCGCTTCACATCTGCAATTCAACGCCACACTCCCGCGATTCTTGAAAATTTTCCAAAACGCTTGATTAAGTCCCTGAAAAGTAGTTTTATATTTCCTATTGAGTTTTGAGTTTTTTCTATTGAATAGGACGATTCGATTGAAAATTGCAAGATGGGTTGTAAAAATTCGAAGTGTCCGCTATGGATATCTCTCCTATTGCTGGGGCTCTCAGTTACTCTTTGCAATTGTGACAAAGATAAAAAGAACCCATGTGATAAACCATTCTCTTGCCCAGAACAAAGCATCATAAATTGCCAACCACAAGTTGACGACCCTATATGTTTGAACGAAGCATGCTATCAATGGATTATAGAACATTGTCCCGGAGTCCATTTCGTTTTTTAATTTTAACAGTCCATTGAACAATGCGGGTCTAAAACAAAAACAGGTGGACAAAGCATGAAAAACATTATACTAATCAAAAGTTTAGTTAAATGCGGTATATCCGAACCAGATTAATCTTTACCATCAATTTTGCAGGATATTCGAATCTACTTGAAATACGAATTATTTATGCCCATTGCTAAAATGACAAAGAGAATTTCACCAGATATACAATCATTTTTGCAAAAAGACAGCACAATAAATTTTTTAAAAAGTGCCAAACAGTTCATTGATTTAATAGAGGCAAACAACATTCCAACAAAACAATTTTACAAACAAGCACACAGGATACTTATTGACCTTTATGCAAATGGATACAAACTTGAGCAAATTGATTTAAAATATTCAGGTACAAACAACAACCTTGGCACAACAAATGATGAGTTTTTTAATAACATATATCAAAAACTCACTGTGCTACTCGGTCAGAACTGCTTCTACTGGGAAATTCTTGATCCAACATACACAGAGCAAAACGGAGAGCCTGGACCCGGTTGGAAAGTAACAGACAAAGAACCATTACAATGTTGGCTTGTTGAGGACTTTGCTGACATTTACCATGACCTGAAAATTGGATTGGAAAAAATGAAAATTGGAACAGATGAAGCCATTGAAGACGCATTATGGCAATTAAAATTTAATTTCATTAATCATTGGGGACAACACTGTATTGATGCATTAAGGTATTTACATTATTTGTGGTATGAAGGCAAACTGGATTAATGAGACAGTCCCCAAATACAAAACGAAAAATAAAGGCTCAGCTGACACTGACATAAACGGTGTTGGATGTAACAGCAATTGGCTGTTCGACATTTAGATGAAACTTATTTTTTTAATGAAATTTTCATTTTAAAAAAGAACTTTTTGCTTTAAAATCGCATTTATCCAGTTCCACGTTCTGTAAATCTGGCAAAAAAATCTTTTCCTTAAAAATGAAAGGAGGTGGTAGTGGACGTAGTCGTGCGGGTAGCGGTTGGTGAGCGGAGTCGAACCATAAGGTTGTGGAGGTGGGCGTGGTGTTGCGGTCTGTGGAGGGCGGAGGCGTCATGAAGCAAAACCATAAGGTTGTGGTGGCTGGCGTGGTGTTGCGGTCTGTGGAGGGCGGAGGCGTCATGAAGCAAAACCATAAGGTTGTGGAGGTGGGCGTGGTGTTGCGGTCTGTGGAGGATGGGGGAATCATGAAGCAAAACCACGGAGGAGGCAGGGGCATGAAGCACTATCCGCTATACCCTCCGCACGGGTCCCACTAAGGAGGGAAGGCTTCCTCCCCCTCATGCCCCTTTTCCAGTGGCGCATTTGAGGCGAAAAACTTTTTGCGGAACTTAGCGAATGCGCCATTAGTATCAATCTGTGCAAAACCTTAGGTGCATTTTCGTTTCTGGGTGCTTTACATGATTTTAATGGAAAAGAATCCGTTTATTTCACGACGGTGCTCCCCAAGATAGTAAATACACCCCAAAACCTTGACACCCTAAACTCGTTTCCCTAATTTAATAATAATGAGGTAGTGTTTCATACAAAAGACCAAAATTATAAAAATCCTTAAAGAAAGAGAACAACATGATAAAAAGAGTGAGTCTCGAAAAAGTGGATGAAAAAATAAGATACTTTTTTAAGAAGCTGAGAATCGAAAAAAACCAATACATCCTGGAGATAGGAGGGAAACCTATAATTGGGGTGGTTCCACCCTGGCAGGTAATAGAAATAAAACAGAGAAAGAATGAAGTCTTCTCCATGCTCAAAGAGATATGGTCAAAAACCGAGGAAATTCCAGGAAAAAGAATAAAAAAGGTGGTGCAAGAAGGAATAAGGGCGGCAAGGAGGAGAGTAACTATTAGGAGGGTACTATGATAGATGAAGAAAAGCACAAAAAAAAATTTGATAGAATAGGAAAAAGATGGAGACAAAGCATAGATAAGGTTAAAGAATACGAGATTATTGAGGATGAGGAAGAAGACTACGGAGAATTTATACCATCAATTCCTTATGGGATTGATTATCGAGGGTATGAAGAAGCAGAAAAATTAAAACATAGATTGCTCAAAAAGTACAAAGGTAAGAAATTAGAAGATGTGATTGAAGGTAAAAAACTTAAAACACCTAAAGGTGTATGTTACCACATAGAATGTCAAGACAAAATAAACCTAAAGGTAATTAATCCAAAGCATGCGAGAAAGAAAATTCTATCAGATTTGAAGTTAATTTGTGGAATAAGAGAAGAAACCGAGCGTATAATGAAAAAGGAGGGACATAAAACAATTTACGATCTTACCGAGCACCCTCGATTTGGTTCTGATGCTAAAAGGTTCGTAGAAATCATTGATAAATGTGATACTTGCCAAATCATTGATTGGGTTGGACATCGGTTTTCAAAATCGCATCCGTTAATCCTATATTCTTCTGGTCTTCACAACAAAGAGGATTTTATCATTTTTGATATAGAAAGCATGGGGCTTTTTACGAGGCCTATTATATTGTTCGGCGTTGCCCAAATTTCTGGTAACCACATATTGATAAATCAGTATCTCTTACGCGATATAAAAGAAGAACCAGCAGCTCTAACTGGTTTTTTATCTCATATAGATGAAGATAGTGTCTTTATAACATTCAATGGTCGGACATTTGATGTGCCCTACATTAGAGAAAGATTAACATATTATAGAATGAAAGGAGACCTTGAGAAACCACACTTTGATATACTGCACTTTTCGAAGCGTGCATGGAGAGGATGTGTCCCCAATTGTAGATTAAACACATTGGAGAAATACTTACTTGGAATAGAAAGAAAAGATGATGTCCCAAGTGCTTTAGTCCCGGATTTCTACGAGACATATATGAGAAGCAAAAATATAGGACCTTTAATTCCAATAATTGAGCATAATAAACAAGATTTAGTTACACTCGCAAATATTTTTTCAAAACTACATGAGGAATGGGGGTAATAGTGGAAGAAATAGTACATGCTCTAAAAAGAGAATCCAAATTTAAGGACCGCGTGGAATATATAGAAATCTTGCCCCCTAAAAAACCTATTTATGGAGAGTTAAAAAAAGATTTACCACAAAATTTAAAGAATTATCTCTTAAAAAAGGACATTAAACTTTACAAGCACCAATGCGATGCAATTGAATATCTGAGAGCAGGAAAAAGTATTATTATAACGACGCCTACCGCATCAGGGAAAACACTTGCTTTCAACATCCCAATCTTTGAGAGATTGAACCAAGATAAGAGTGCTACCGCACTCTATCTTTATCCCACAAAGGCACTCGCCAATGACCAATTGAAAGTAATAAAAGAATTGGAAAACCTGAGCAAAATAGCTGTAAATCCAAATGTATATGATGGTGATACACCACCTGATAAAAGACCAAAAATTAGGGAGAGCTCAAGGATAATAATAAGTAATCCTTACGAACTCCATCAGATCTTACCCTGGCATTATAAGTGGCAAAAGTTCTTCAGTAACTTGAAGTTTGTTGTGATGGACGAAGCACATCACTATAGAGGTGTTTTTGGTTCAAATGTAGCATTTTTAATAAGAAGGTTAAGGAGGATATGTAGATTCTATGGTTCTGAACCTCAATTTATCTTATCCACTGCCACACTTGCTAATCCAATCGAGTTTAGCGAGAAGTTAGTTGGCATTAGATTCGAGTTGATATCAAATGACGGCTCACCCAAAGGAAAGAAATACTTCATTTTCTATAATCCCTATTTTGATGGCGCTGGCTCGTTATCTACTCACCAAGAAACAAAGAATTTATTCCTATTTTTTATAAGAAAAGGTCTTCAGACGTTATGTTTTACAGTCTCCAGAAAAATGGCAGAATTAATCGCATTGTGTTCGAAGAAAGAACTTGAAGGAGCTAAACCACATCTTATAGATAAAATTACTGCGTATAGGGCGGGATATCTTCCAGAAGAGAGAAGAGAAATAGAGAACAAATTAAAAACAGGAATTTTAAGAGGTGTAACATCCACAAATGCCTTAGAGTTGGGTATAGATGTAGGTTCATTAGATAGCGTAATAATTTCAGGCTATCCGGGAACCATTATATCAACATGGCAACAGGCGGGAAGAGCAGGAAGAGGGATTGAACCATCTGTTGCTACTTTGGTTGCCTTCCAGAATCTTTTAGATCAATATTTTATGAAGCATCCGAAGGTATTTTTTGATAAATCTCATGAGCACGCAATAATTGATTTATCGAATCCTTATATAATTTCTGGACACTTGATGTGCACTGCATCTGAAATGCCTATAAAATTGCCAGACGACGGAATATATTTTGGGAATGATGTCGAAGACATTTTGAAGGTATTGGAAAGGCAGAATTTAGTTCAGAATACACCAAATGGTTGGGTTTATTCAGGGAAGGGTAGGGCTACAGAAGCTGTTAGATTAGATAATATTTCTTCCGACATATTCAAAGTCATTTGTGAGGGAGAAATACTTGAAACAATGGATAGAACACAAGCATATAGAGAATCGCATAAGGGGGCAATTTTCCTTCATCAAGGGGAAACATATATTGTAGAAAATTTAGATTTAAAAAATGCTGTTGCCCAGGTTAAGAAGAAAGATGTAGATTACCACACAGAAGCCATGAAAGTTGTGGATATAAAGATTTTAGAAGAAATTGAAGAGAGAGAAATTGTCAACTTTACTGTTTCGTTTGGCGAAGTAGAAGTAAAAGAGCGGTATGTTGGATACAAAATAATGAAATATGACAAAACAATAGGAATGGAGAAACTCGATTTGCCACCATTAAACTTTAAAACAATGGGATTGTGGTTTACAGTTGCCGATGACATAAAAGAAAAAATATGGAAGAAAAGAAAGAAAGAGAAAGATATTAAAGAAAAATTAAATGAGCAATTGGAAGATTACCTAAAAAGAGAAGTATTTGCCGGAGGTCTTCATGGTATTGAACACGCGATGATTGGGATAATGCCATTTCATGTTATGTGTGATAGATGGGATTTAGGCGGTGTGTCCATACCAAATCATCCGGATACCATGAAGGCAACGGTGTTTATTTACGATGGGCTTGAAGGAGGGATTGGATTAACTGAAAAAGCATTTGAACTGATTAGAGAGATCGCCAAAATGACCTTTGAACTTGTGAGAGACTGTAAATGTGATAATGGATGTCCTGCTTGTATATATTCTCCCAAATGTGGAAATGAGAATAAACCACTGGATAAGAAAGCAGCCATATTTATATTGGAAGAATTAATTAAACTTATGGAGCAAAAAGACAAAATTAAAGAGAACCGACGATAATAGACTCATTCGGAAATCTCGACATTGTCAAGCAACATATGACACAACATTAAAAGTTCACCTTTCAGGCTAACCCAAATTCTTGTTTCGCAAAAACTTCTTTTATGCCGGGAACATCAGTCGCCATGCTCATTAAAAGAAGTATAAAATGACCGTTTTAAACCTGCATTAAAAAAGTTCTTTGCATGATTTGAAAGAGATTAATTGTGCTTACCTCCTTGCTGTTAAAATCGGAAGGAAACCTCTAATTATTCTCAGGAGGGCAATCATTATCATTACAGCAATTACAAGGACTCCGGAATATTCAGAACCAAGCATTCCCGCAATGACAAAGAGGAGGTTAAAAACCTCAACTCCGGCAGGGCGTCCCTTTCTTACAATCGAAAAGGCAGATGAAATTGATGGATGACCGAATTTAGGAAGTGGACCAAATTCCACCAGTAAAAGAATTGTAGCACTTAGTCCGTAAAATATCAGCCCAATGATACCTGCGAATGCCATTCCAACAGATGCAAAGGTGAAAGTATAAATAATGTGGTCAAGGTGAGCATCAAGTTCCCCATCTTTCTTATTACACTCAATTCTTATCCTTGCAACTTCCCCATCACACAAATCAAGAAGCATGCTAACGAAAAAAAGGAAGTATCCTTCCATTCTGCCAAATGCAATGAGAAAAGCAGCCACAAGACATCCTGCAAGTCTTACCCATAGAAGATGCCTTGGTTTGATAGAGGTTTTCGACAGGAGTCTCGAAAAGGGAATTGAAATTTTCCTTACCACATTATTGCAGAACCATGCTCCGAAAGGCTTCATTCCAAGTTTCGATATTTGCTTTTCTGCTTTATCCAGGCACGAATAATCAACCCGCCAGGTGGGTGATTCTTTTCCAATCCCCTTACAATTAAAACCTGCAGAAGTTATTTTTTCGAGAAATTCTCTCCAATCAGTATCAACCGTTTTCGCTCCTAATCCCGATAAAAAAATCTTCTCTCCTCTCCGCGCAGAATAGACAACCCACGAAAGCAGATACTCATGACAGAGAAAATCCGCTAAAATCAAAACCGCAGTCTCAACACCTTTACTCTCTAATTCCTTTATTGAATCTTCAATTTCAGGTGCTCTTATCACAATCACAGAATCACACCCTGCACTGAAAAGCATTCTTTTAAGCCTTTCAACTCCGGTAAGCCCGAGAATCATTTTTGTGGAAAAAACCTCCCAGAGTGTTCCATCTGACATTTCCCCCAATGTCAGAATAATACCAGTTAAAAACTTTCCATCTTTTTTCTTTTCGTTACTCATCAGAAATTTAACTGAGCCTGAGGAACAAAGTTTGTGCAAAAGAACCTATTTTCATCTCTCAGCATCTGACGAACTAAATTTGTTCGAAACCTATACCCAGCGAGAAACGAGAGGAAAATAAAAGACTCCTTAAAAGACATGGAAAATTTCAATGCTCTGCAAAAACGCTCAAGTATTCTTCCATTGCTAAAAAACTTTTCCCGAGCCCAGAACATTCCCTCTTCAAGTTCTCGTGAACTCATCTGTTTCGGTTCATAAACAGCGCGGTACCAGATATAACGAGACCAGTCCCGTGTCAAAATCCTTCCCTCTTTTTCAAGCCGTTTAAAAAGAGGAGTTCCAGGATAGGGAACGAGAACATTGAATGATGCAACTGGCACCCGGTTATCAAAGCAAAAATCGAGGGTATTTTTGAAAATGTTTTTGTCATCAGAGTCAAATCCAAAAATAAAACAAACCACAGTTAGAAGTCCCTCCTTTTCGAGATTCTTAAGAGCCTCACGGTAATGCTTTGCCCTCGCCCGAAACTTTTCAACTTCAATAAGGGAATTCTCGTTAATGCTCTCGAAACCAATTGAGACACCCCGACATCCTCCCCGGTAAAGCATTCGCATCAGGCGCCTGTCAAGGGCACTGTTTGAATCAACAAAGCAAAACCATCGTTTTTTAGTTTCAGCCATTTTCTCTGCTACCTGATAAGCATGCTCCTTAACAGCCGTGAAGTTATCGTCAACAAAAACAATATTTCTTGAAGGGATGGACATTATCTCATCAATAAGGCTATCAATCGGCCTTGTCCTGTAAACATGTTTATAAAATGAGGAAACCGAACAAAATTCACAAAACCCCATACATCCTCTTGAAGTTTGAACTGCTTCCACATTTCCTATCCCGCTGAATTTGAGGAGGTTTCTGCGGGGAGGTTTTAGCATTCCAAGATTGAAAGGCTCGGATGGACCATAAACTCTCTTAAGGCACCCTTTTGAAGCATCCTCAACAACTGAGTGCATAACAGGTTCCGCCTCTCCAAGAACAACCGAATCGCAATGCTCCAGAGCCTCATCTGGCATCAAAGTAGCATGTATGCCACCAAAAATCACCTTTCGTCCATGTCGCTTGAATTCATCCGCAAGATGGTAAGCACGAGGTGCAGTGCTCGTTAAAACAGATATCCCAACGAGGTCAACATCCATGTCGGTTCGAACAGGACCCAGACTTTCATCGTGCAGTATAACCTCGTGTCCAGGAGGAAGAGCAGAAGCAAGACTTCCAAGTGTAAGTTTGGAGTAATTAAAAAGCGTTTTACGAACACAGTAACTGGCAAACCATGATTTCTTCCATCCCATTGCTAAAACTTCTTCAGATGCAGGTGAAATAAAAAGAATCCTCACTTCCGGATACTCCTTTTAATGATAAATCGGGTGTGAATTTTCGTATTGCGATTTTACAAAGTTGTTTAATTCAATCGGATATTTTTTCACGCGCTTTCTAAATTCTTCAAGCGAATAGACATCCATACCTTTCTTTTTAAAAATTATATCCATCTTTTTCATAAGGTGAACATCACTCTTATCAGGAAAAACAAGGTTATAATACCCGGTAGTTTTCAATACAATAGTTCTTTTCATCCCCTCTGTAAACGGCGGAACTGGAAATGTAAAAAATGCTTCATCTCCTTTAACTGCACGATAGTAAAAATTATCCTCCATGGAAATCATAGATTTTATGTCTCCTTTTTTAGCATCCTTAGCTTCTATAGATTCTACTTCGATTACGCGGACTGGTTTATCGTCAGGCGAAAAGTCTGCAGCTACTCTTAATATCTTCCAGAAAAGTGGTGCCCACCTGAGTTTAATTTCAACAACTTTTTGAGAGTTTTCAGGGAGGTTAATCTTCAAAACCTGAGTTTTAATTACGACGGGTCCCACTTCTCTGAAAAATCCTGCTTCCCTCCACTTTCCATCCTCTTTGATTTGAACCTCAATCCATGCCCCGCTTTTTCTCATGTACTTTTCAATCTTTTCTTTTCCTCCGGGGTCAAAGTTCCACCTGTCCAGTCTTTTCTTCGCAGAATTCCCAAACATTTGAAGGAAGTTCTGAAGGATATAACTACCCCACAGCGTGTTACCACCTCTCAAAATGAGTTTCATCCCGGTTACTCCTTCTGGTTTAGTGAATTTTAGAATCATTTCTTCTCTCGGTCTTGAGGAATCAGCATAATTGGAAAAAGGATTTCCCTCCCAGAATGTTTCGCCATTTTTCTTTATCCTCGAGGTTATGTCTACTCCATCGTGAGTAACTGCATATACTGGAGCTTGAGGGTTAGAAATTGTGAAAAATTCACCCCCATTTCCCGGAACAACATCAAAGGTTGGGTCATGATCCACAACAAGGATTTTCACTTCATTCGTGTAATCAATCTCATCCATTACATTAGAAAAATTTAGCCTGTAAACCCCTTCCACTGGCACAATTTCTTCAAGAACTGAATAGTCAGTTATCTCAGCACTTTTAAAAATAGCTCCTGAGTATGGCTCTGCACTGAGTAGCCATTCTTTTCCATTAAATGTATATACGCGCGGGCAAGAAGAAGAAGATCGGCTACTCCGAACGGCTATATAAGTCCCCGCAATGATAGATGCAGTTACTACCGCTGACGCCATGACAACACCAGCAACTACAGCATCAGTTTTTCCCCTATCCAACCTTTTCAAAACAAAATGTGAAATTTTACTCAAATCTATTTCTTCAATCGTTCCATCCCTTTTGCCACCAAAAAATTTTGTTTCCTTGATGGAGCCCGATATGTATATTCGTGTTGAACCATCAAGAAGCACCACCTTAATCTCACTCCAATCACTAAAATTTAATGGCATTTCATCTGCCGGTGTCCTCGTTGATACCTCGTAGCAGGAAGTTGTAAATAATGCACAAAAGATAACAAGAGAAAAGCAAAACAAAATAGTTTTTGGACCTGTTTTTTTAATAACATTTTTCATGTATAGTCCCTCCTTAAATTCTTAAATCCATCTAATTATTGATAATAATTAAGTCCTCAAAGTTATGAAATCTAATACCGGGCAGATTCGAATAGCACTCCATCTCTCCTTCAACATTTTCAACACAGTTTCTGCATGAATTATGAGCCTCCCTGTATGCAGTAAAAAACTTCCCGGAGAGTATTTCACGGAGTCTTCCCTCTGATGCACCCTCATAAATGTTACAATCCTTACCTGTAAATGGGAAAGCGACACAGGGATAAACCATGCCTGTGGATGCATCTATGAAGCATGATTTCCCTTTACCCGCCCTGCATCCATAAAGCCTTTCTTCGAATGAAAAGAGGTCAATAAGAACTACCGGAGATGATTCTGAAAGATCCTGGATTCTTGACCTGTATTCGCAGCGTTCTTCCAATTTTAATTTTAAGTTGCTATATTCTCGGGAGAAAAACTCAATATAGAGGCCAACAAGTGCCCCTGTTTTGACCATCTCTTCTATAAATCCATGAGAAGTAACTTCCCTCCAATTTAAGGAATTGACCGTTACAGAAAATCCGAAAGGAACCTCCCAATTTTTCAAATATCTAAGAGATGCCATCACTCTGTCAAAGGTTCCAGAACCCCTCCTTGCATCGTGGTTTTCTTTAAATCCGTCTATACTGACGAAAAGGAAAATATTAGTTGCCATAGAAATCTGGCGGGCGGTTTCGTTATTTATAGTGGTACCGTTAGTAAAAATAATAAAATCAATCATCTTATACCTTTTGAGACAGTCAAGTAGCCTTCCAGTATAAGAGGAATCAAGAAATGGTTCTCCAGAACCTACTATCGAAACATAAGGGACATCAAGTGACTGAATTTCTTTTAATACAAAATCTACCCTTTCGACTTCAACCATTCCTCCCCCCTTTTGCCACTGAGAAAGACACCCTCTACATGAAAGATTGCAATCACCTCCAATTGATAAAAGAATAAGACCTGGAAGCGGGCAGGATGGAAAGGAAGTGTTTTCGGAACCATCCATCTTCATTCGGACCTTCCTTCTCAAATTACGCAACTTCCTTAAATACATAAACCGCACAAGAATCTTTTTTCTCCTCGATTCACTCAGTAAATCCATGTAACACTCAAGCCATCTCCTTTTCTTATCCTCTAATTTTAAGAATGGGAGAATACGAAACCCAGTACCATAATGGGAAAGTGCACTTAAAAAAGTTCCTGCTATATTTCCAACTATTTCAAATTCTCCCAATCGTAGAATACGAAGAAATATTGGCAGAAAGAATTTCTGAACATTATGAAATTTTCGAAAAGTATCTAAAAATTTCCGGTAATTCATTGATTAACCAATAATAATCAAATTAAAGCAAAATTTAAGCCACAGATTAAAAGCAAAAAATCAAAATATGATGATTTTATCGTTAATAAATTTTATTCATATTTTTTTATAGAAGTCGAACATGTTGCAAATTATATACATGGTGTTATTGACTTGCCACATTATAATAAACATTGTTTAAAACAATTTAAAATGTTATGTAGATACAAAAAATATTTGTGGTAAAATAATGTAAAAAATTAAGTATGGTAAAACCGAAAATGAAAAAGTTAAATCTAATTTCCATTTTTTTAACTGTAATCATGGGGAATTGCTCTCTTTCTCTCCCACCTTCTTACCATGATTTAGATGGTGATAGTGTAAATTGCTCCACTGACCAGATTTTTTGTAATGGAACATGCATTTCTATATGGGACCCCAATCTATGTGAACTTTGCGAAGTCCATTGCAGGGAAGACCAGGTCTGTCAGTACACTCAACAGGGCCCCAAATGCGTATGTCCTGAAGGAAAAACTGAATGTTCTGGAAAATGCACTGATACAAATTCTGACCCTAAAAACTGCGGATACTGCGGAAATTCATGTGCTGAAAATTATGTTTGCAATAACGGGGCTTGCACCTCGGGATGTGGCGAAAATTTAACAGACTGCGGAGGAAGTTGTGTTGATACAAATAGCAACCCATTGCATTGTGGTGGTTGTTTCCAGGAATGTTCCTCAGCTGAAGGAGCAGACCCGGTGTGTGAAAATTCAATCTGTAAACTTCAATGCAAAACTGGAAGATGGGACATTGACGGCATTCCTGGCTGCGAATACGAGTGTTCTTTTACATCGGCGATAGAATTTTGCAATGGAATGGATGATAATTGTAACGGGCAAATCGATGAAACATTCAATTGTATAGCAGGAAGTGAAGTTGAATGCACAACAACCTGCGGGAGTATTGGAAGTGGGATATGCACAACAGATTGTAAAATTCCCGAACCATCTTCATGCAATCCTCCTGATGAAATCTGCAATGGCATAGATGATAATTGCAACGGAATAGTAGATGAAGGTTGTGGAACAACTGTCCCCAACGACACATGCCTTTCACCAACAAATGTAGCTTCAGGAGGAAGATTCGAAGGAAACACTGAAGCAGCAGCCGATAATAGTAATGGCACCTGCTCATTAGTTCATGGAGGAAAGGATGTCTATTTTACTTTCACTTTAACACAGTATTCGGATGTCTTCGTTTCAAGTTTTGGGTCAAATTTCGACACAATTCTTTATGCAGGAAGAACATGTGGTGGAAGCGACCTGGGATGCGTAGATGATTCTCCAGGTTTAACAAGACAGGGATTTTTGCGTTTGGAAAATCTTTCACCAGGCACATACTATGTAACTCTGGATGGGAAAAATCCTGCTGATGCAGGAAACTATGTGCTTGACATCTATATCTCTCCCCACGACGACCTCGCTGATAGGTGCGGAAGAGTTTCTCGATTGACAATTACTGGAGAAACAGGGAGCACCTGCGGGTATGACAACGATTTTCCCTCAAGGTGTGGAAATTCCTCAAATTCAGTTCCGGATAAAGTTTTCTTTTTTGTCATTCCTCCTTCGGCAGGAATATCAATGCATACCTTTTCAACATGTAATGAATCTACAAATTTTGATACAATTCTTTCAATCAGAAGAGTTTGCAACGACCCTTCGAGCGAAATAGATTGTAATGATGACGATGAATCATGCTCAGTTCCACCAATACCACCTTCGACGCATTCAACACTTTCAACACTTACTGTTACACTCGCCCCAGGGATTTACTACCTTATCATCAAAGGATACGGAAATTATCCTGGAGAATGCGGGAATTATTATATAAGCGCATCATAACTTCTTTACCTTCTTTTTTGACAATTTTTCACAGAAGAATACAGGATATTTCTCATTTTCATAAGTATCTCTTTTACCTGAAGGGAATTGTAATCAGGAAAAGTCCATGGAAGTGATATAAAAGATTTTTTTCTATAAATGAGTGTAACTTCAGCAAAAACCCCTTTCCCAAGATATATCCTCTGTCCAAAATTTTTGCACGAGGCAAGAACCAGATTTTCAAGTCCAAGCAAACCGGGGTCTATATTCACCCTCCTTCTTCCATTTTCATCCTTAAACTTATTTTCAATATCATTAGTCCACAATTTTATGTCTCTCAATTCATCCCTTTGGACGAGTTTTGAAAAAGAAATAAATTGGCGGTGAAGGTTCTCTCCCATTTCCTTCTCATAATATTTCGTATAATTAAAAGGCATTATTTCACTTCTAAAATCTATTTCTCCAAATTTTTCTCTTAAAATACAAACAACACTCTCTAAAAGATTGCTTTCTTTTTCATCAGGGTTCATCGGGAAAATAATGGAAACAATCAATTTTGCAGGAGGTGGGGTTTTAGGTTCTGCCATCTGTTTCAGCCTCCATGCCCTGTTTTACACCTTTCTGGTGAAGTCTTGCAACAAGAGCATCCATCAATTCGTATGATTTCATATTCCATACTGGTGCTATCAGAAATCTTTGAGGTGCATCACTCCAGAGCCTGTGAATAACAACTTCCCATGGAATCAAGGGGATGATTTTCAAAAGAAAATCTATATAATCTTCCGCATTAAAAAGTTTAAATTTCTCCCTATCATAAATTTCTTTTAACTTCGTTCCTTCAATTACCTGCAGGTGATGAATTTTCAAATAATTAACCCCCATTTTAACTACATCATTAATCGTTGCTATCATGTCATCCTCATTTTCCCATGGAATTCCCATGATGAGATGAACCCCGATTTGAACAAAATCACATTTTTTTAATAAGGTAACAGCATTTTGAAAATCTTCAAAGGTGTGATTTCGATTTAAAATTTTAAGCGTTTCAGGTTTTGAGGATTGAAGCCCTATTTCAACAAGAATTTCTTTCCCCGGGAATTTCTCATGAAAACCACCTAAAAACGACGGAAGTTCTTCACCTATACAATCGGGTCGTGTGCTTAATATGACACCGATACAATCAGGGTCTCCTAAGGGAATCTCAATCATTTCACCCAAAACTTCATAAGGGACAGCAGTTGCACTCCCCTGTTGAAAATAAGCTAAATAAAGAGATGTTCTTCTTAATTTTTTTAAATATTTTTTACCTTTATCAAGTTGAATTTCTATTGAATCGCCATCTTCAATAGAAACGGGACGAAAACTTTCAGGGTTGCAGAAAATACATCCCCCTTTGGCACGGTTTGGACATGGAAATCCAGTTTGAAGAGTCACTTTCCCCACAGGCTTACCATATTTTTTTCTATAATAAGAACTGAAAGTATTAATTAAACTGCCCTTTTTCATACTTATCAATGAAATATAAATTTAAAAAATCAAATCGCAAATATTAAACATTAAAACGAAAAATCACATTTGTCCAACATTTATTCCTGCCCCCGATTTTGCGAGGGTAAAATGTCATTCCTGCAGAAGCAGGAATCTATTTAATTTTTGCATTTTGAATTTTGAAATTGTGTTACTTAATTGTCTTTGCCATGTCTATCTGCCAGTTCTAAATTCGAAAAAATCAGGGCTTTTGATTCAATAATTACTGGCACTTTAGTTGCGTAACCTTTCGCTTACTGACTGCAGTCAACAAAAAAGAAGGAGGAAAAACATGAACAAAAACTCAATTCAGATTTACTATCACATTTTACTTTCAATAATTTTAACAACCCATGGATGCATAAAAAATGAGGAGGAAAACTTAGAAAAAAGACAGGAAAATGGAAAAGCGGATTCTGTAGAAAATCCAAATCCCATCCAGCCAGGAGAATGTCCCGATGGAGAACCTTTTCTTCCAGACGGTAAACCTGCAACATGGACATTCATGGTCTATGCAGTCGCAGACAATAATCTCGAAAACTACGAAATAGGTGATATAAACGAAATGGAGGCTGGTTATGAAGATACTGATGCAGTAAATGTTCTTGTCCAACTTGATAAAATGTCTCGAAAGGGAATGTGGAGATACAAAATACAACACGACACAAACTTCCACAAAATAACTTCACCTCTTCTAAGTTACACTGAAGAGGAACCGGACAGCGGAGACTGGAAAACGCTTGCTTCATTCGGTGAGTGGGGAGTAAAATGCTTTCCTGCACAAAACTATGTACTAATTATAGAAGGACATGGAAATGGGTGGACCGACAGGATGAATCCGGTTATCAGGGAAAACCGCGATGAAGCAATTTCCGAAGGGGAAACCTTCAGGGAAATAGCATTTGATGAAACAAATAACTCCTCGATTTTCATTTCGAAACTCGCCATGGCTTTAAATTACATTTCTTCTTCAATTACTTCTTCAAGTAATACAGAGCAAAAGCAAAAACTCCTCATTTATGGAAGTGATGCCTGTCTCATGCAAACCATAGAAGTCGGATGGCAACTAAAAGACTATGTTTCTTATGTTATAGGTTCCGAAGAAAGCGAACCTGCAACAGGCTGGCCATACGACAGGATTCTTTCCGAACTTTCCATGCAACCAGATTTCTATGCTCAAAACCCTGAAAAATTAGGAGAACTCATAACAACGAGTTATGGTGCAGAATATTCAGGTTCAAGCGGGGAAGCAAGACGCAGGACAACTCTTTCCACAATTAATACTTCCTATATTGAAGAAGCAGAAAGTAAATTTAAATCAATAGCGCCCCTCTTATTGGAACTCCTTCCTCAAATTCACGAAGTTGTATGGGATGCCCGTGACAAATCCTTCGATTTCGGAGAAACATACACCGATATGGGGAAATTCCTGACTGAACTTAAAATTAATATACAGCGTATGGTAGAGGAATCAGAGGGTAACATCGAGGAAAACGAAAAAGAAAAACTGCAAACACTTGTTCAGGAAATCAACGATTTTCTCAGCCTCATTCCAAATCTGGTCACCGCAAAATATTCAGGAACTGCATTACGAGGAGCTTCAGGCATCAGCATTTTCTTTCCCTACACCCCTTCCACCTGGTTTCTTGACCTTGAATCCTATTCAAAATGCCCATTTGGAATCGAAACAAAGTGGAATGAATTTATAAATTCACTCATTCAAAATTATCCTTACAACTAATTTTTTTTAAACTTCCTGTAAGCACAATTACTTTACACGAGAACGCTTTAATGCAAAAAGTTCTTTCGCCTCAATAATTTCAGGCAGGGCTCTTAAAATTTCAGACCATGATGAAACCCTGATAATTCCCTCTGGCAGGTTAACACAACGATTCCATGGAGAATCAAAAAGAATAACAGAAATGTTTTTTTCAAGACATTCAAATGCCACCTCAAGACAATCCTCAAGCATAATTTCAACTCCCAATTCTTTGCAGAGATTTGCCTTTTTTATAGCCCCCTGGGTTGCAGGATGCCCTGTAAAGTAAATTTCATCAAAATAACCTTCGAAATGGGTATTTATCCATTTAATAGTTTTTTCCTTTAAAGCATGAGGACGAGAAGTTATAATAAAAAGTCTATTACCCATTTCCTTCAATGCTTTTACTCCCTCGAAAGCACCACTTAAGGGTAAAACATTTTCAAATTGCTCAGATTCAAAAAACTTCATCATTCTTTCCATAGATTCTGATTTTGAACAACCCCATATTTTTGAAAGGTCGTAATTGCTGTGGTCCTCTTTTGTTAAAAATGTCCCAAAATGCTCGTTATGAAATTTAACAAGACAGGATGCAAGGTCTGCAAGAACATCGTCTATATCAACCCCTATCACCATTTTTAAATTTTATATTTATTGATATTAATTAATGCTTTATAATAAATAATAAAAAGGAAAAAACAATGGGAATCTTTAAAGTTCCTATAAAGGTCAGAAACTGGCAGAACCAGTTTTTACCAGAAAAAATGCGCGGAGAAGAAATTTCTTGCGAAGCACTTGTAGATACAGGTGCAGTTGAGCTGTCTTTACCAGCTGAAATGATTGAAAAATTAAAACTAATTGAACTGGGAAAAGTAAGGGTTTTAACAGCGGATGGAGGAGAACATGAATATCGAATAATGGGAATTGCTGAATTAGAGGTTCAAAAAAGAATCTGCCATGTCAGAGTAATTGAACTTCCCCGTGGAGCACAACCTCTGCTTGGAGCAGTGCCTCTTGAACAAATGGATCTTCATGTTTCACCAACGGAGAAAAAATTAATACCAAACCCAAGATCACCCGACAAACCTCTTTTACCATTGTGTAGTCTGAAAAATTCTTCTTTTAAAACATCTGAATTTAAAAAAACCATTAATTTTACAAAATGATAGATTCATATAAAAGAATTATTTTTGCACTCGATGTTCCCTCTTCTGAAAAAGGGGTTGAACTTGCAAAAAAACTTTCTGGGTCTGTCGGCTATTTTAAAATAGGGCTTGAACTCTTCGTTAAATGTGGTCCGCAAATTATTTCAGAAATTTCCAATTATGCTCCTATATTCTTAGATTTAAAACTTCACGATATCCCGGCAACTATAAAAGGAGCAATTCAATCTCTCCCTAAAGAAAATGTTCAAATGTTAACAATTCATGCCTCAAATAGCAAAGAAGCACTTATGGAGGCAGTAAAATCTTCAAACGGAATAAAAATAATTGCGGTTACAGTTCTCACAAGTATCTCTCAAAATGACCTTGAAGAAGAGGGTTACAAGAAATCACTTGCAGAACTTGCAGTTGCAAGAGCAGTAAAAGCAAAAAATTGCGGCTGCCACGGAGTTGTTTGCAGTGTATTTGAAGCAAAAGAAATCAGAAAAGAATGCGGAAATGATTTTTTAATTATAACCCCTGGCATCAGACCTTCATGGGAAGGGGTTTCAAAGCATGACCAGAAAAGGGTAGCAACTCCTGCTGAAGCAATAAAAGCAGGAGCTGATTTTGTTGTTATAGGCAGAGCAATAAGAGATGCAGATGACCCCCAAAAAGCAGCCATGATGATAGCAAAGGAAATTGATTTCCACTAAAAAATAAAAACAAAAATTTTAAATTACTTATTTGGGGAAAGTTTTTTCTGGATTTTCTTCAACCAGTCATAAAATTCTGCAAGGTTCGTTCCGACAAGGTCAGTAAGTATTACCCCTTCCCTGTCCCTGTAATGACAAAGAATAAAATGAGAAATTTCACTCATACACCTCTGGGGATTGAATAATTCCACCATACCAACAACTCTCCTGATTAACTCCTCTCTTGATAATACTCCAGTTTCGCTATTCTTTTTCTTCTTAAAAATACCTAAAAATCTATCAATAATTCCCCTTTTCCCAAGCAAAATCTGTTCAAGTGCTGTTCTCCCTCTGTTTTGCCTTGCCCATATATAGAGAATATCAAGCATGGCAATAAATCGCTCCTCTTTTTTGCTTGATTCGAGTTTTGGAAGAATTTCCTGAAGGTCTCTCTTTCTCAATTTCAATCTCTGCCTGAATTTCCCTGTCCCTTCTATTACGCCCGCCACAACATCAGACCATATTTTTGCCTGAACGATACTTGGAATCATGAGAAAATTCCCCAAAGGAGCAAAAACTGACGCAAATGGCCAGGCAAGGACACTCCTGAAAAAGTTAGCCCTTATAATAGCAGTTTCAAACCCCCTTAACCGGTTATGAGTTGAAATGTAAAGACCGTTAGTAAAACATATAAAGAAAAATTTGCACCACTCAAATAGGGGACCTTCGTGTTCAAGTGGCCACGCTAAATCAAAACCATGCTTTACACTTGCAAGAATAGGAACAGAAAAACCTGTCCAGAAAACCGACTGAGTAACAAAATCAAAATTTATATCTTTTGAATGCCATTCAGAAACTTTGGTTCCCGACGCTGAAATCAAATCCACAAAAACATTTCGGATAAATGTTATTCCGAGCCAGATTGCCATGTAAACTGGACCAATCTGAAGGGTAGCAGGCACCATTGCAACAATTACTCTCAAAAGTTTCTTTAAAAATGGATTCAAATATCGCCAGAAACGGAGTAACCCTATTTTTTCAAGATTCTCCTCATCACCAACGAGGTTCAGTTGAAACTGAGCGGATTTACCCATTGAATAAATACTGTATTTTTCAGAATCTTTTTCAGATTCTGGAACTTTCCTTCCACCACTTGCTATAAGCCGACCCACAGGTACCGGAAGTTTATAATGGCTTTTAATAAACCATTTTTTTGACGCACGGGGTATATCAGATTCTCTTATAAATCCCATTCCTGGAATATGTGGTTCTCTTCCTGTGGAGTCGCTTCCTGCTACAGGTATGAGGGGATTTTTTCTGTAGTGCTCAATAACTTTATCGAGCATTTTTTCATCCGGACATGATATTTCCTTATCTTTAAAAATCTCCAGGATTTCATCTTTTTTCCCCGCATTGAAGACTGCTACAGCATTTGCAAGAGAAATAATTTCACCTGGAGTTCTTTTTACACTGTCGTACATGTTTATCAGTTCTACCTCATCAATGTATTCATGATTGCAAACAAGGGTAGAAATGGCAGTTTCCAATCCATCTGCAAGCGGATGAATATAAACTATCTTTCCACCACTCTTTTTCAATGCGGGTAAAATAGAGGATTCACTTTCAAATGCAGAATCGTAATCTATAATGCTTTTCCCCTCTATAAATTCCGACATAATGTCATCAGGTGTTAACCTCTGGTAATATCTTCTTAACGAAAAATATTTCTCCTTTAAAGAGTTCAATTCCCATTCAGTAAGCCTTCCCTGCTCAAAAAGTTTATTTGAAACTTCATACTGGAGTTTTAAAGAAAGCACCCTTTTCCTCAAAACCTCCCTGTAACGAACAAACACAAGTTGACCGAGATGGATTCTTGTATAATGTCCCCCTATAACAATTTCCTGGAGGTCTTCCAGGCTCAGTGGCTCCATAGCACAAACTAAATCTCTTTCGTAACCATCATTTATTTTCTTTAAATCTACTCTGTTAAAGTGCTCCACTATCTCCTTTGTTGTCTCATTCCTTCTTTTCCTGTTTTCTTCCAGACCATCCAGAAAATAAGTTAGATTTGAACTGTTTACTTCAAAAAATTTGTAGAATTCCTCGGGAGTTGATGCAGGGGGGATAAACATAAAATGTTTTCTCTTATATCTGGGACCTGTACTGAACTCAATCCCAATATTTACATCAATTCCTAAGATTGCTCCTGCTTCCATCGCTTCTGTAACAATTTCACGATTGGATATATCATAATAGACAACAGTAATTTTCGATAAACCTTTTATAAAAGCATCTACAACAACCTGACTCGGCGTTTTCCTGCCTTCTGAAAGATTATCATGAACATGACAGTCCCAGCCAAGACTCAACTCTTTCAGGGGTTTACCTGTTTCAGGAACCTGAATAAGCCTCCTTTCTTTTAAAAATTTTCTTATAACCGATTCCTGACCAAACGAAGCAACGGCAAAATCAGCAAGGCATTCCATCATTTTTCGCTTATTACCCTGATTTTTCACTGCTTCTTTCATCAATTCAATCTGAACCCTCGCGGTATTAACAGGAAGGCTCATAGTTTTTGAGTGAAAGGAAAGCTCAACGAGCGTCCCGAGTGCGTTTAACCTTTTTTCGTGGTCACCGGTGTCAAGTTGCCTGCTTATTGTAACATAAGATTCAGCAATCCCTATTCGTCTTTTATAAAATTCACGAACAAAACCTCCTGGATGAGAAACAAAATGAGGAGAAAATATTTCAGAATGTTCTATCTTTTGATTTAGAAGAATTACAAGGTCTCTAATCTTTTCATTGAAACTTAATTTATCAATAACTTTCAGTAAAGTTTGTCCGAATTTCATTTCAGGATTTTCGTCCTTTAAAAATCAAAGTACAAGTAGTTACATTATTTATAATATAAAAATTTTATCAGAATTTCACAAACAAATCCAAATTAAATGTTTTTTATTTTCAGGAAAATCTTTTTAAATTTTTAAAACGCTATCAAAAAGGGAATATTAGCCCATATTTGCGGGTTGACTAAATAAAAAACAGGACAAATATTTTTAACAGAAATAATTGAATCAATATAAACCAGAGGAGGTGATACATGAAAAAAACAATAGATTTCAAAATTTTACTTCTGGTATTAACAGTTTTATTGTTTTTACCTGGTACAAATACCTGCGGAAGAATAATCTCACTCGAAAAACATCAAAAACCTTCTACAGGTGAATCCACAGCGTCCGCTTCTGAAATTTTGAACCGAAATATAGCATTTGCAGAAGGGAAAACCGCATCTATAGCAGATGTTGCAGAAAGTAGCATTGCAAGCGTTGTAAATATATCATCAACAAGAGTAATAAAAATGGATAAATATAAAATGTTTCCTCCATTTTTCGGTGATCCATTTTTTGAGAATTTCTTTGGAAAAGACTTTTTCTTTAACATTCCCAAAGAGCAGAGGGAGCAGAGTCTCGGCTCAGGAGTAATAGTTTCACAGGATGGTATCGTTCTAACCAATAATCATGTAGTTGAAAATATGGATGAAATAAAGGTTATGCTTGCTGATGGAAAAAAATTTGAGGCAGAAATAATCGGAACCGACCCCAAAACAGATGTTGCTGTAATAAGGCTTAAGGGAAATATTAAAAATCTCAGACCAATGCCTTTCGGAGATTCGAATTCGGTCCGTCTTGGCGATGTGGTAATAGCAATAGGAAACCCCTTTGGATTGGGTCATACAGTAAGCATGGGTATAATTTCAGCCAAAGGGAGAGCAAATGTAGGTATTACAGATTACGAAGACTTTATTCAAACTGATGCTGCAATCAACCCGGGTAATTCCGGGGGAGCACTTGTTAATATGAAGGGGGAATTAATTGGTATTAACACAGCGATACTTTCGCGAAGTGGTGGCTATCAGGGAATCGGCTTTGCCATCCCTTCCAATATGGCTAAATCAGTCATGAATTCCCTGCTCAAATACGGAAAAGTTATGAGGGGGTGGCTTGGAGTTACCATTCAGGATATGAATGAGGATATTGCAAATGCAATGGGGTTAAAATCTACAAAAGGAGCAATTGTTTCTGATGTTCTGAAAGATTCTCCTGCACAAAAAGCAGACATAAGGCGTGGAGATGTGATAGTTAAAATAAATGGGCAGACAGTAGAATCCTCATCACAGGTCAGGAATAAAATAGCGGAACTTGGTTCAGGAACTGAAGCAGAAATTACTGTAATTCGTGATGGAAAGGAAAAAGTTATAAAGGTCAAATTGGGTGAAATGCCGGGAGAAAAAACAGTTGCAGAAAAGGAAAAAACTTATTCAAAGGAAAACATCGCAAAAGGCTTGAGTGTTGCCCCGTTATCTCCCTCTATCAGACAGGAATTTAATATTCCTTCTGATATTAGTTATGGTGTTGTTGTTACTCAAATTGAACCTGATAGTCCTGCAGACGAAACTGGTTTGCGCCCTGGAGATGTAATCCTTGAAGTGAACAAGAAAAAAATAAACTCCGAAAAGGAATTCTGGTCAGAAATAGAAAAGACAGCCAATTCTGTCCTTCTCCTTGTATGGAGAGATGGTAACACAATCTTTATGGTTCTTCAAAAAAGCAAATAACCCATCAAATTAAATTAGTTCTTGAAAAAGTATTCCTTCCTTAATATATTTTATTTTTTGAGTTTCTTGAGCATTTAGTTTAATGCTGCATTTGGCATGGTTAAAAAATAGGTGCGAACGGCCGTTCGCCTCTGCAAAAATTATACATTTATCGCCTTTTTGAGGATATATTTATTTTGCATTTTTTAAATTTTGAATCATGCCGAATTTTTAAAAAACTATTAAAAACGGAAGGAAAAATAGCATGGAAGTAATAGCGTCAGGCGAAGGGGAAGTAAGACTATGGGATATAGATGAAGTAAGAGAATGGAAGGCTCAGAAGAAGACCCGAAAATTACAGGACAAGGTAATGACTGAGCAAGAGGCAGTTTCACAATTCGTCCACGATGGAGATTATATTAGTTATGATTTGAGCAGTATGGTTCGTGGACCGATGAGTCTTGAAAGAGAAATAGTAAGGCAGAAAAAGAAAAACCTCTGGATTGCAGCAAAATTTACCCTGTTAGATACCTCCATTCTCGTCGGAGGAGGGTGTGTAAGCAAAATAGATGTTGGTTTTGCAGGTCTTGGGAGACCGCTGTTTAAAGCCATAGAAGAGGGAAGAATAAAAACAATAGACTGGTCGAATGGAACTCTGGCATTAAGGCATCTTGCAGGTGCTATGGGTGTGCCTTTCCTTCCGACAAGAGCACTTGGAGGAACTGACACATTCAGGCGTTCCGGTGCAAAACAAATAAAGGAGCCATTCACCGGTAAAATAATTACGATTGTTCCAGCAGTCTTTCCAGATGTGGCAATAATTCATGTTAACCAGTGCGATAAATACGGGAATGCAAGAGTTTTTGGTCCAAGCATCTCACCTGTAGAAACTGCAATGGCATCAAGAAGAGTAATTATTTCAACAGAAGAAATAATCCCCACAGAAGAAATAAAGAGAAATCCGGGATTGACTACAATTCCATATTACCTCGTCGATGCAGTTGTTTATGCTCCATGGGGAGGTCATCCCGGAACCTGCCCGGGTTATTACACATACGATGCAGAAAACCTCGATGAATTCTTTTCAGCACAAAACGATGAAGATATGCAAAAATATCTTCAAAAATATGTTTTTAGTGTAAAGAACCATTTTGAATATCTTGAACTGATAGGAATTGAAAAACTTATGAAATTGAAAGAAAAAGAAACAATTAAAGAGGGATATCACCCATGAAAGAAAATTTTACAGATGTTGAATTTATGATATGTCAGGCAGCAAGAATTGTAGAAGATCAGAGTACCGTATTTGTCGGATACGGCATGCCCCAAATCGCAATCATTCTTGCCCAGAGATTATATGCACCTGGAATCGTCCAGGTATATGAATACGGAGCGATTGGTCCAGAAGTAGCAACACCATTTAGAAGAAACATGATGGCTGATGCAAGAAATTCTTACAGGTCATATTGCTGGACAACTATGAACTGGATGATTTTTCATGCCCAATCAGGTTTTATCGATTACGGTATGCTTGGAGCTGCTCAGATAGACCCTTATGGGAATATAAATTCTACGATGATAGGGGGAACTTACGAAAGACCAGGAAAAAGATTTACAGGGTCTGGTGGTGGAAATGAAGTGGCAAGTTTATGCTGGAAAACTATTTTACTAATGGAGCATGAGAAGAGAAGATTTCTTCCCAAAATTGATTTCATAACATCTCCAGGATACCTCGACGGAACACCTGAAGCAAGGGAAAGAGTTGGGCTACCCAGGGGAACAGGACCATACAGGGTAATAACATCAAAAGCAATATTCGATTTCCCTGCTGAAACAAGAAAAATGCGCCTTATTGCTGTCCGTGAAGGTCTTACTCCTGAAGATGTTATAAATGACATGGGGTTTAAACCTGATGTTGCAGAAAAAATTGGAACTCTCGAGCCGCCACGAAAAGAAGAACTCCAGCTTCTTCGGGAAGTTATTGACCCTGATAGAGTCGTAATAGGAAGAACAAAATTATAGGAGCCATATATGTCACACAAACTACTTGAAGGAATAAAAATCCTTGATTTGAGCAGAATGCTTGCGGGTGATTACGGTTCAATGCTCTTAGGTGACATGGGAGCAGAGGTAATAAAAATAGAACCACCTGATGAGGGTGACCCATTGAGAAAGATGCCACCCCATTTTGTAAAAGGGGAAAGTGCTTACTTTTTGAGTGTAAACAGAAACAAAAAAAGCGTAACACTCGATTTGAGAACAGAAAAGGGGAAAGAGGTATTTTATAAGCTCGTTAAAAAATCGGATGTTGTTTTTGATAACTTCAGACCGGGAATCCTCGAAAAATTAGGGGCAGATTACGATACCCTTTCTAAAATTAACCCTCGCATAATTTGCTGTTCTATACTCTCCTTTGGAAGAACTGGACCTTACGCAGACCAGCCTGCATTTGACCTTACAATTCAAGCGTTAAGCGGTGCAATGTCCTACACAGGAGAACCGGGGCGACTTCCAGTAAGGATGGGAATACCAATGGGGGACCTTGCGGGAAGTCTTTTTGCTGCTTTTGCTATTTCATCTGCACTTTACAGGCGGGAAAAAACTGGAAAAGGGTGCAGGATTGATTTAAGTTTACTCGATTGCTTAATCGCTCTACATACCTATGTAGCACAGTACTATTTTTCTGGAGGTCAGGTTTCAGGTCCCATTGGCTCTGGTCACATGTCAGTAGTTCCCTATGGTGCTTTTGCAACAAAAGATAAACCTATCGTTATAGCAATTTTCGTTGAAAAGTTCTGGAAAGGATTGTGTGAAGTTCTTGGTGATAAAGAACTTGGTGAAGATGAGCGCTTCTCATCAACCGCTGGGCGACTTAAGCACAGGGATGAAGTCAACGAAAGGATTCAAAAAAGACTTCTTGAAAAAAATAGAAAGGAGTGGCTTGAATTACTCCGCAAAGCTCAGATACCATGCGCTCCTATTCTTTCAATAGATGAAGTTTTCGAAGACCCGCAGGTTATCGAAGACGGTATGAAAATCGAAGTGGAACATTCAGTTTGCGGAAAAATTGAAATGGTAGGTGATCCTTTAAAAATATCTCCTGCAGAAGAAAAAAAACATTCTCCTCCCCCTCTTCTCAGTGAGCATACCTATGAGATTCTCTCAAATCTTGCAGGATTAAATGGAGATGAAATAAACAAACTCAAAGAAAAGAAAATCGTATGAATTTTAAATTGGTGTTAAAGGACATGCTTCAATGTTATTCAAATTATAGCTATCGTCTGAAACATCTGTACTATTCGGTTCAAAACTAAAATCACCATAAGAAATACCAGATAACTGTATTGTTCCCACCGTGGCTGAAGAATCATTTAATTCAAAAGAAGGATTACTTATATATGGGCATTCTCCTGAAAATTTTCCATCTCCATGAAGCTTTATAATAACGAGGTCAGAGGAACCTCCAAATCCATCGCTACTACCCACTGCTACAATATCTCCATGATTTGTGGTTGATACGGAATTTGCCCTATCGTTTCCATTAGTTGCAATCACAGTATTCCAGGGAAGTTCTCCGTCAATATTAATACTTGAAATCAAAATATCAATTCCGGAATCACCATTAGACCTTGTTGTTCCAGAAAGTACTATCCTTTCCCACCCTGCATTTTCTACCACAGATAATGCAGTATCATCTTCCATTCCACCAATTGTTTTTTGCCATATAACTCCTCCATCGCAATTCATCTTTACAATCCAGGCATCACTCTTTCCTGCACCATGAGAAACAGTGGAACCCACAAAAACTACATCTCCTGTAGATAAAGAAATAACCGAAAATGCTCTATCATCAGCATTTCCTCCAATCATTTCGCTTTTTAGAATATTCCCATCAGAAGAAATCTTTAATATCCATGCATCAAAACCAATCGCACCAAAAGATTTCGTTTCTCCAACTGCAATAAAACTCCCATCAGAGCACTCTGCAACTGAATGAATTCTATCCTCATTTCCTCCACCCAAAAATTTCTTCCAGGTAAATCTTCCTGACGAATCAATTTTCCCAATCCAACCATTTTCTCTCGATGGGGACTGAGGACCTATAGATTCTGTAACTCCGGCAATTACAAAATTTCCGTCTGATGTTCTTATAATGGAATTTGCAACATCTCGAGCACCACCACCAATTGTTTTTTGCCACGAAATATCGAAATTTGAATCGTATCTCACAATCCAGACATCGTAATCACCAGCACCATAAGAATTAGTCAATCCTGCAGAAACAATCATATTATCAACATAAGAAATGCCATTTGCGATGTTAGTGTCATACCCTCTGAGTGTTTTCTGGGATTCAATTTCACCATCCTCCGATAAAATCAGCAACCAGAAATCCCTGTATGTTGAACCTGCTATAGCGAATCTTCCATCTGAAAGAATAATAATTCCTTTTCCTTCATCACCCCCTTCTGTAGAAATCACCCTTACCCATGTTGTTCCTTCTGCACAGTCAGCTACACCATTTGAATTTAAATCCTCACAATCATTGGTGCATTCGTTAATGGCATCATTGCAATCAGGACCCCTTCTTTGTGAATAACCATCACAACCAGTAAAAAATCCATCATTATCCTTGTCAATACATTTTCCACAAGAAATCCAGACATCAGGATCATAATCATCACAATCCTCCTCCATTTCACACCCAGTTCCGTGCCCGTCATTATCACTATCAATACATTCAAATTCAAATTCATTATTTTCTTCAATTTCCAATTCACCTGAAATCTCATCCTCAAAAATTTCCAGAGAATCAAAAATTTCTAAATACTCCTTTTCTCCACTATCTCCCTTAAATTGCCCCTCTGTTTTCAAACTGCAAGCAGAAAACACCACGAGCAAATAAAAAATATGCAAATAATTACTTTTTCCACCATTCATATTTTCCTCCCAAATTACCTTGATTCTAACACTCCCTGAATAACTACATCTGGAAGAAATTTTTGAATTCTTTTAATTCCAGCTGGTGAAATATCAGTTGAAGAAACATTCAAAAATTTTAAATTTTTTAGTTTTGAAAGTGTTAAAATTGCATTATCGCCTATTCTATTTCCGGAAATATCAAGGGTACTTAATACTTTTAAAGTAATAAGATTTTCTATACCACGATCTTCTATAGATGTTTGCCTTAGTGAAAGTTCTGTTAAATTTTTCATCTTTCCTATATTCTCCAAACCTGTATTGCTAACAACTGTTCCTCCAAGATCCAGCACTTTTAAATTATCCATTTCATTTATATTTTCAAGAAAGTGGTCTCCAATAGCAGTTCCACTCAAATCTATATTCGTAAGACTATTAATTTTCCCTATTACCTTCCCTGTATCATCGTTAATTGCAGTCCCTTCAAGAACAAGTACTTTTAAATCATTCATTTCTGCGAGATAAACCAATCCGTAACCTTTAATTTTTGTTCCTGTTAAGTCGAGAACCTGTAATTGTTTTAAACCGCTTATTTTTCGCAGTCCTTCATCTGTTACACCGGTTCTGCTTAAATCAAGGACCCTCAAATCAGCAAGACCCGAAATTGAATCGAGCCCTTCATCATCAATTTTTGTTCCTGAAATTTCCAGAACCTGGAGATTGCACAAGCCTGAAAGATGTTTAATTCCAGAATTAGTTATCTGTGTATCACTCAAATCAAGAACTCTTAAGTTTTGAAGTTTTGACACTGTTTCCATTCCTTTATCAGAGGCACATGTTCCTCCGAGATTAAGTTCTCTTAACTGTTCCATACCTGCGATACTCTCAAGCCCCTCTTCAGTTATATTTGTCCACTGCAAATCCAGAACTATCATGTCTGATAAACTCTCAATGAATTTTATTCCTTCATTACCCACATTCGTTTTACTTAACTCGAGTTTTTGAAGATTTTTTAAATTCTTTATCCATTTCATCCCTTCGTCAGTAACTTTTGTCCCTTTCAGACCAAGTTCCCTTAGATTTGATAATCCCGAAATACTTTCCAATCCTGTATCTGAAATTCCTGTATAATTTAAATTCAGGTACTCAAGACGACTGAGATGCTTTATAACAGAAATTCCAGTGTCAGATATGGCACCACCCTGAAGATCAAGCCCCACTATTTCACCCACACCCGCAATTTCTGATAAAATGTAATCATCTATACGCTGAAATTTTATATAAATCTCCTCAAGACCAAGTTTCTTTATGCAATCAAGCGGGATAGTTTCTATTTGCCTATCTGTTAAAACTACGGAAATTTTCTTCGTCCCTGTTATTTCAAAAGCAGACTTAACAGGTTTAGAACAAAAAGCAGGAGGGTCAATCTGAATAAACTTGAGGGATTCAGGATTCGACAGAATCATTGAAGCTGCATCCTTAGCATACATGCCTTTGAGGTCGAGACCTGCTTTAGAACCACCAAAAAATATCATCCGACTCTTTGTTGTTACCTCACCAGCATTACCGTAACCTCCCTCTACAGCATAACTATCACCACGAACATTTGCCTGATAGAGAGAAATTACCGCAAGCGGGTTAGGTGGCTCTCCTAATAATTTTTTTGATTTTTTCTTTTTGAGCAATGAAATGCACTGAAATTTCTCATCTACTTTTTTATCACTCTCCTCATATTCCTCTTCATCTACAGTCACGCTCACCTTCCCATAAAAAACATGTTCTTTTTCTCCATTTGAAGCGGAGCAGGAAGCGCATAGAATAAAAAACAAACATATGGATTTAACAAAAAAAATTTTAAAACTAAATTTTCCCATTTTTTATTTAAAGATACTTATGAAAACAGTTTTTTTCAATAATCATAATTTTTTTACTGTGAAAATAACTTATTAATCACCGTGCTCTCGAAAACATTCAGGATGCTTTCAAAGCCTATATTGCCACATTACTTGAGGTAGGCAGACCTCTCCCTGCTCCTAATAATGAGGTACAAGTTATTAACGCCCCAGCTGTGAGTGGGCTATATGACTTTACCGAATATCCTTCATCGGTTGAAAAATATTTCGGTAGGACAGCCTTCCTGAAAGATGTAAACCTGTTTATATCATGGATCGTAGATATGCTCGTGTGGAGTTAATATCAGAGTTAAAAGAACCTTGAATTCCGTTTATCATTAGAGGTGGAAAGAATGTGATAGTTTGATTCGATAAGAATACAATATCTCTTTCGATGAAAGAACCAATCCTTTTATCAATATAAAAATACTTTTTTCTTTTGGCTCTCGTATTTTTAATGTTCAACCAGAGAGTAAATAGTTACATGCGAGAACCTTAATTACGCATCTTGACTTGTCTAAAAAGCCGAAAATTGTTAAAAAATTCCTTCGCTTTTAATCCTTATGAAAAAAAGTGGCAAGATGCTGTGTCATTTGACATACTAATTATGGGTTGATAAACTTATATATGCGAAAAAAGGTTAACATCATGATTAATAAGGAGGATGCAAATGAAAAATATAAATGTAGAAGATCTACCCGAACCTGTTATAAAAGCGCTGAGTAATTTTGTGCAAAAGCTGCGGAAACAGCTTCGTGCAAAAGCCAAACGACAAAAGCATGTTGAGCTTCCCGTTTGGTCTGGTAAAACCATTGGCCGTTTGAGCCGGAGGGAAATTTATGAACAGGTGGAATAATCTTGCTCTGGTTGATACCAATGTTCTCGTATACGCTCTTTATAAAGATAGTGCACATTATGTGGCAGCACGTTCTTTGCTTGATCGAGCTCAAAAGGGTGAAATTGAGATTTGCTTGATACCGCAAATTCTTGCTGAGTTTTACTCTGTGGTATCAGACCCTCGTCGAGTTACTAAAGCTCGGGAGCCAAAGGAGATTCTTCTGGTAATAGAGAAATTTCTTTCAATGCCTGGGGTTACGCTTTTAACTACCCCAGTAAATGTAGTTGAGCGCTGGATAGACCTCTTAAGTAATCATGCTGTAACTGGTGGAGCAGTTTTTGATGTTCTAATTGTTGCTACAATGATTGAAAACAATGTGCGTTCTATTTACACTTTTAACATCAGGGATTTTAAAAAATTTAAAAACATTGAGGTACTCACACCTTGAAGTTTTTAACGTTTTTTCCACCTAACAAACATAACCACCAATTAATGGTGGTTTCCTTTTTATTTACCCTTAATTTATTAAAGTTAACAAAAAAATAACTGTAATTTAATTTCAATGTAGCGGATGGCAGTAAAAAAAGGAGAGATATAATTCAATTTTGGATTGCCCTTGATTTCTTTTTTGTGTTAATTATTTTATTTTAAATCTTGCAAATAATGAGAACCGAAACTTTCATTTTTATAAATCTTTGTTTCTTTTTGGCTGGCTGTGTAAAAAATCTCCCGCCACCACCTTTGCCAGAAAAAATCGTTCCCAAACTTCCAGACATGCCTCCAGGGGAGCCTGGTAAAGGTCGAGTGATTTTTGATGCAGTAGATGGACCTGCCCGTGTTGAACTTGTCACTGGGTTTCGGAGAACCACGGCTACCGCAGACACAGTTACAGCCTATGGCATAAGCGTTTTCACAGAGGTGCTTTGTAACACTCCCTGCTTTGCAGACTTGCCTTATGGAACTCGGGATATCAAGTTTGTTCAGCAGAGCACAGGACGAGAAGAACTCTGGCTTGTTGAGTTTCGAAAAAAGCCTTCAGTGTATCGGCTGGATTTTGGATATTACAAGGATTCCTTTGTGCCAGTTATTTCATGGGCAATTGGCGCTGGTTTAGGTTTGACCATGATGATAACGGGTATTCTAATTGCTGCTACAGGTGATGATATTATCAATCCAGACATTGGCTTTGGTCTTTTAGGTGGTGGTGCAGGGACTCTACTTCTGGGCGGAGTCATAGGATATGCTTATCGTTCAGAATCCCAGCCAGGCTCAGCCGTTCAATTTGATCTTTCAGAGTAAACGGATGCGCCCCTTGCGATAACCTTTACTATTTTATACTGTCAAAAACATCCTTCAATTCCTGTGATAGGAAAATATTTTTGTTCTTCTTCCTGCATATACATTGCAAAGTATTTCATATCTAAATTGAGCGATTTTTTTCAGTTTTCCGTTGTGAAGGTATGCACCCACTGGGTGTGAGCCGCCTCGTCGAGATAGATTACGGAATCGCTCAATTTAGGTATTCTTTTGTTTTCAGCTGGGATCTCCGGGGTGCTTATTTACTTAATGATGTATCTTTACATAGGTCAATTAAACCCGCCAGTTACATAAAGAACCTCATTATTTAATGAGTTGAAGCCTGCAAACGCTCACCAAATCTTGTTTATCAAAGATTGACCGCGAAAGAAAATGGTTTAAAGAAACTTCACATTTTGTGAAGTTTTGAAAGTGGTTAAAATATGCAATTTTTTTATAACGATTTAGTGATACCATGGCATAACTAAAGACGACACTTTCTGCATACTTTTTATTATACTTTGCAATTTCCTGTAATTTTGAATATATTGCTGACATTGTATAGATTCTTCTGGAGTAAGTTTTCGAGTAACCGTTTTCCCATTTACTTTGCGAGTCCAAAAGTAATAAGGTCCGTGCTGATGTTTTTTATCTTTGTAACACCTGTAGTAAACCATAAATGTGCGCTCGAAGGAAGGCTTGATAGCGCTCATTTCAGTGACAGGATCTGTTTCTGGTTAGACGACAATGACATTGAATTTAGCATTTCTGTTCCTTTTGAAAGATTTACTGAATTAAAAAGCATGATAGAAAATAAAAAACACTGGCACCGTATCGATGATTCGTGG
>Ga0078972_1005068_pt1 | contig 34342 bp, 30 predicted proteins | sample YelNatPaOPGAMG01_FD_67568 | JGI IMG/M metagenome (GOLD analysis project Ga0078972, IMG submission 67568) | Hot spring thermophilic microbial communities from Obsidian Pool, Yellowstone National Park, USA - OP-RAMG-01 (SPADES assembly) (version 2) | ecosystem: Environmental > Aquatic > Thermal... | reverse complement strand
CCTAGGTGCACCAGGTCGATCCCCAACTGCTGGGCCAGGGGAAGAACCATAGGGATAAACACGAGGGTGATGGTGGATGTATCGATGAACATTCCCAGGATGAAGAACAGGATATTGATCACCAGGAGGAGCACATACTTGTTTTGGGTAAAGGAAAGAATGAGTCCCGCAACCATGTCGGCGATGTGTTCCACCGCCACCACATAGGCCACCGCATAGGCAGCTCCCACGATGAGGGAAAGACTCCCCGTGGCTTTCACCGTATCTACCAGGACTTTCCACATATCTTTGGGCCCTAAGGAACGATAGATCAGCACAGAGATCAGGATCCCGTAGAAAGCGGCCAGGGCACCCGCTTCGGTGGGAGTCACGATCCCCGTGTAAATGCCGATCAGGAGAATCGCCGGCGTCAGGAGTGCGGGAATCGCCTTGAGAGTGTTCAAGAAAAATTGCTTCGTCGAGTATTTAGGCCCGTAGGGATACTTCCGCTTCCCCGCTATAGCAGCTATATACAGCATCAAGGCAATCGCCATGATCACACCGGGGGTCATCCCCGCCATGAAAAGGCTGCCGATGGAGGTGCCGGACAGCATGGCGTAGAACACCATGGGTATGCTGGGCGGAAAAATCGGCCCTATGGTGGCGGAGGCGGCGGTGATGGCGCAACTGAAATCGTCGTCGTAGCCGGCCTCCCGCATCGCCTGGATCTCCATTACCCCCAATCCCGATGCGTCCGCTACGGCAGAGCCCGTCATCCCCGAAAAGATGAGGGAAGCCAGTACGTTCACATGACCCATCCCACCCCGCCAACGGCCCACGAGGGTATTGGCAAATTCGAAAATCAGGTTCGTCACCTTGCTGGTGTTCATCACGTTGGCGGTAAAGATGAACAGGGGTACCGCAAGGAGAATATCCTTCGCATAGAGGTTCGAGAGGATCTTCTCCGCCACCAGTCCCAGATCCAGACCTTTGGCCAGAACGTAAAAGATGGAGGCTGCGATCATTCCCAGGGAAATGGGGATGCGAAACACGAAGATCGCGACGAAGGCGAGAATGAAAACGAGAAGAGGTATACTCATCCCTCGACCTCCTTACGAAACGCCGACTTGAGGTCAAGGAAGAGATTCCAGGCCGATCGGCCGATCATCAGCAACATGAAAATAACATAAGGAAAGAACACGATATCGAAGGATATCCGTAAGGCAGGGGTTTTCAGGGTTTTCCAGAACAGGATGTAACTGGTGGATGCTTGAAATCCGATAATGAAGGCAACCAACACAATCGATTCCGCCACAATCCGGGATATCAACTGCCTCCGGGGGGACATTCGATCATACAGGACACTGAACACCACATGGGAGTTCTCCCGTTTCGCATACCCTGCCCCGAACATGATGGTCCAGATGAACAGGATGATGGAAAGCTCGTACGGCCAGGTGAGGGGGTGGTTCAGTACGTATCGGAAAAAGATCGCCACCACGAACACCAAAAACATGGCCGCAAAAGTGAAAGCGGGGATCCAGATTTCCACAACATCCAACAGTTTCTTTAATATATACGTAAAAAAGGGCCTCTCATTCATAGGAGCGCCTCGCTTCTCATACCTTTTACCTTCACGCCGTTTATTTCAAGAAAAACCCCCGCTTCTCCGCGGGGGCCTCTTTCCGTTGACCATGCAGGTCTTCGATCTAGCGCGGGTTTCTATCACCCCTACTTCGCCAGATCCTGGATCTTCTGGAACAGGTTCATGTCCCAGTTCTTTGTGGCTTCCTTGTCGCCCATCACCACTTCCCGGGCATACTTGATAAAGGCTTCCTTGTCCGGAACGATCACCGTAAGACCCTGGCTCTTGAAAAACTCCACCAGTTCCTTTTCCGCGTCCAGGTTGGTTTTGTCGCACACCTTCCGGGCTTCCTCTATAGCCTGGTACATCTTGGCCTGCAGATCCGCTCCGAGGGACTGCCACTTGGCCTCGTTGATGGCGGGGAACAGGGGGTTGATGTAGTGGTCGGTGAGGATGATGTACTTGGTAACCTCGTAGAACTTAGCGTTCTTGTCCGTGGGAAGGGGGTTGTCCTGCCCATCGATGGTGCCCGTCTTCAGGCCCATGTACACCTCGGTGAAGGAGAGGGGGGTAGGATTCGCACCCAATGCCCGTCCCATCAGTAGCCACGAGGGAGAGTTGGGCATCCGTAGTTTCACCCCCTTCATGTCGGCAGGAGTCCGCACCTCTCGACCGATATCACGCAGGTTCAACTGTCGGGTACCCAGGTAGAAGGCTCCCAGGGGACGGATGTTCGCCTTCTTCGCCACGTCCTCGAAGATCTGCCGGCCGAAATCGCTGTTGAAGGTCTTCGTCATGTGTTCGTAGCTTTTGAACACGTAGGGGGCGGCAAACATAGACATGTAGGGGACCCAGTCGGTGAGCCAGTTGGGGTCCACGTAGGCCATGTCCAGCGTCCCTTTCTGGAGGGCAGGGTTCTGTGCTTCCTGGGTGAAAAGCTGCCCCGAGTGATACACGTCCACCGTGATCTGTCCATTGGTAAGTTTCTCGATGTTCTCCTTGAACACATACATTGCCTTCGTGTGGGCATCGTTCGGGACACTTACCGAAGAGAAGGACAGTTTGAACTGCTTCGCCTTGGGAGCTTCTTTCGCGCCCGCGGCAAAGGTAAGGGAACCAACCACGCAGGTTAGAACCAGAAGGATCAATAGAATTTTTCGCATACCCATCTCCTTTCTGTAAAGTTTCTGCAAGTTGTTCATTCTTATGAACAACTTTCTCATATAAAAACATTATACCTTTAATAGCTGTGTTTGTCAATCTCGTACCAAATGTTACACCCGTTTCCTCGAACAAGTGATATCCTTGAAACAAGGACCAATATTAGGAGGTATCAGATGAAACGGATTACCGATGCTGTAACGTGGGTGGGGAAAATAGACTGGGAACTACGGAAGTTCCATGGAGATGAGTATTCTACGAACCGGGGCTCGAGTTACAATTCTTACCTAGTACGGGATAAAAAGACCGTGTTAATCGATACGGTATGGAAACCGTACAGTGAAGAGTTCATTCAAGGCTTGTCCAACATTCTAGATCTTTCATCCATCGATGCCATCATTGCGAACCATGCAGAAATAGACCATTCGGGAGCCCTTCCCATGCTGATGGAGCGCATCCCCCATACTCCTATTTACTGCACTGCTAACGGAGTGAAATCCCTAAAAGGGCACTACCACAAGGATTGGGACTTCCGAGTAGTGAAAACAGGAGACACCCTTCCCTTAGGGGATCGGGAACTGATTTTTATCGAAGCACCGATGCTCCATTGGCCCGATAGTATGATGTGCTACCTTACACAAGAAAGCATACTGTTCAGCAACGATGCTTTCGGTCAGCACTACGCCAGCGAGTTCCTCTTTAACGATCTGGTAGATCAAGATGAACTCTACGTTGAAGCCCTGAAGTACTACGCGAATATCCTTACACCTTTCAGTCCCCTGGTACTGAAAAAGATCGAAGAAGTCTTATCCCTCAAATTACCCGTACAGATGATTTGCCCTAGTCATGGGGTGATCTGGAGAAAAAATCCAACACAGATCGTGGAAAAATACCTGGAATGGGCAAAGGATTATCAGGAGGATCAGATCACCATCGTGTACGACACAATGTGGGAAGGAACAAGACGACTGGCAGAGGGCATAGCGCAGGGTATCGGTAAAGTTGCCCCGAAAACAGAAGTTAAGTTGTACAACCTATCCAAGACCGATAAAAATGATGTGATCGCGCAAGTGTTCCGTTCCAAGGGGATCTTCGTCGGTTCCCCTACTATAAACCGAGGAGTTCTGACCTCACTCGCTTCCTTCTTCGAAGAAGTGAAAGGCCTTGGGATGAAGAAGAAAAAAGCAGCCGCCTTTGGATGTTACGGATGGAGCGGGGAAAGTGTAAAGATTCTCACCGAACAACTAGCTTCTTGCGGCTTCGAAGTAGCCGAAGAAGGTCTCAAAATTCTCTGGGAACCGGATGAAAACGCTCTGGAGAAGGCTTCCGAGTTCGGCGCGCGGGTAGCTAGATACTGGTAAATGCCGCATTTCTGTATATCGTTTACGGGGAACCCTCACATAGCGGCGGTGATAGCTAGAAACCGGTGAAGGCCGTATTTCTGTACCCCAATCGGCGGGAGATTTCCTGGGCCGTGGCGATAGCTTTCCGGCCGAAATCTTCGATCCGCTCGGTGGTGATCCGGGAGGCAGGGCCGGAGATGGATAGGGAGGCGCACACTCTTCCCTTGTTGTTATAGATGGGTGCCCCCACGCAGCGAACTCCCTCCTCGTGTTCGATGTCGTCCACCGAATACCCCCTCCGTCGCACCTCTTCCAGATTCCGCAAGAGGGCCTCCCGATCGGTGATGGTGTTGGGAGTAAACCGCTGGAACTGCATTCGCTTGATGATCCGCATCTGCTCATCGTAGTCCAGGAACGCGAGGATCGCCTTCCCCACTGCGGTACAGTAGAGGGGAGCCCGGACGCCGATCACCGAGTAGGTCCGCAGCCGTTTGGAAGATTCGTAGCAGTCCACATAGAGGACCACATCGTTATCCAGCACGGTCAGGTGAACGGTTTCATCGATCTCCCGGTTCAACTGCTGGAGAACAGGGCTAGCCACCCGCCGAAGCTCGAAGTTCTCCTGGGCTTCCTGTCCTAGCTCCAGGAGCCGGATCCCCAGGGTGTACATCCCTGTCTCTTCCTCCCTCGCCACTGCCTGTTCGTGCTCGAGGGTTTCGAGTATGGAAAAGGCAGTGCTCTTCGGTATTTTCAGTTCCCGGCACAGTTGTGACAGGGTCATTCGGCCTCTGATTCCGAGAAGGGTAAGGATGGCGAACGCTCGCTTCACTGAATTGACCATACGGGTCTTTCTACCTCGATTCCTACCTACCCATGATCAGGTTAGGCAGCCAGGTGGTTATGCCCGGAACCAGGGTAACCAACAACAGTACGATTAGCAAGGGGATGAGAAACGGAATGGTCGCTTTGGTCACCCGTTCGAAGGAGATCTTGGCTACATTGGCGGTCACGAAAAGGACGATTCCCACCGGCGGGGTGATGGTACCGATCATCAGGTTCAGCACGATGATCAAGCCGAACTGGACAGGATCGATCTGCAGTTTGATCGCCACAGGCAGAAGGATCGGAATCAGGATCATCATCGCCGCAATGGCTTCCATGAAGCATCCCACCACAAGGAGGAACAGGTTGATAATCAGCAGTACCACTATGGGATTGGAGGAAACGTAGAGAAGAGCCCGTCCCAGGGTCTGGGGAACATCGGCCACCGACAGGTTCCACCCGAATAGCACTGCCGTCATCACCAGGGCAAGGACTACCCCATTGGTTTCCATGGTCATCAGGATCAGCCGGGGCAATTGCCGAAGCTGGAACTCCTTATAGATGAAAAGGCCCAGAATTAAGGCGTAAAATGCAGCCACCACCGCCGCTTCCGTCGGGGTGAACACTCCCGACACGATCCCCCCAAAGAGGATCACCGGCGCCAGGAGGGCCCAGAAAGCTTCCCGGAAAGCTTTCCACAAGGATTGAATAGTGGGGAATGGTTCTTTGGGATAGTTCCGTTTCCGGGCGATCCAACCCACCAGCACCATCATGGACAAACCCATCAGGAGCCCGGGAATGACTCCCCCGATGAACAGTTTCCCCACCGAGGTATCCGCCGATACTCCATAGATGATCATGGGAAGACTAGGGGGGATAATGGGGCCTACCGTAGCCGAGGCTGCGGTGACCGCGGCGGAAAAATCGATATCGTACCCCCGCTCTTTCATCGCTTCGATTTCGATTGTCCCCAACCCTCCCGCATCCGCCACAGCGGACCCGGACATGCCGGCAAAGATCATGCTGGCCACCACATTGGCATGCCCCAATCCCCCCCGCAGCCACCCTACCAAGGCATTGGCGAAGTTGAAAATCCGGCGGGTGACCCCCGAAGTATTCATGATGTTCCCCATCAGGATGAAGAAGGGTGCGGCCAGGAGGGGAAAGGAGTTCGCCGCGTTGGTGATCCGCTGGGGAAGGGTGAGAAGGTTTAGGTTGGAAGTCAGCAGATGGAGAAGGGAAGCAATCCCCAAACTAACGAAGATGGGAACCCCCAGAAGCATCATGAGGAGCCAGATGAAAAAAATCACTGTCATGCTGTCTTCCCTCCTTCGTTACGAGGGTGCAGCAGATCATACACCGTCTGGAATAGGATGAGGATCGATGCAATGGGCACCACGAGGTATACAACCGAATAGGTAAAAAACAAGGTAATCGTGGGGACATCTAGGTTTTTCAGCACCATCTGATACCCCAACCACCCCAACACGAGGGCAAATACAATGATGAGTATCTGGTTTACGATCCTTACCCCCCGTTGAAGTGGGGGGGGTAAGGCATCGAAAAAGGCTGAAATACGAATATGGGTTCCTCCCCGGCAGGCTAACACCCAGCCGAGGTAGGATACCCAAATGAACAAGTACCGGGCCAATTCTTCGGACCATACTAGGGGCGAACCCAGCACGTACCGCATGAAGACCTGTAGAAGCACGACGGAAAAGATCAGGATGAACAGCACCACACCACACACGTTCAAAATCCGGTTCACTCCCCGATAGATTCGCTCCAACAGTCTGTTCATGGTTCGCTCCCCCGCACGAAACTAATGGACCTACTGGATAGCCTGGATTTTTTCCCACATCCCCACGCCCCAGCGGGACTCGAACTTCTTGGGCACTACGTCCAACACAGCCTTGCGGAACTCTTCCACGTTGGGCTGGATCACCGTCATGCCGGCGGCTTTAAACTTCTCCACCAGTTCGTTCTCCTGCTTGCGGATCTGCTCGTTCTGCCAGGCAATTCCCGCGTCAACCGCCTCTTTCAAGGCCTTCTGGTCGGCCGCCGAGATCTTCTTCCATACCCCTTCGTTGATCACCACGATCCGCGGGGTGATGATGTGGCCTGTGAGCACCAGGTACTTCTGGACTTCGTAGAACTTCGCATTGTTGATCGTAGGAAGGGGATTCTCCTGCCCGTCCACCACGTTTTGCTGGAGGGCGAGGTACAGTTCGTTGAAGTTCATCGGGGTGGGCTTCGCTCCCCAGGATTCCGCCATGGCCCGGAACACGTCGTTCTCCGGTACCCGGAGTTTGAAGTTGGCCATATCGGCTACCTTTTCCACCCGTTTATTGCTGGTAGTGAGGTGCCGGGTACCATAGTAAGTGGTGCCCAGAATCCGCATCCCCCGCTTTTCGATCAGCTGCTTGTTGAACTCTTCCCCAATGGGACCGTTCATCGCCTTCACCAGATGTTCCATCCCCCTCCAGATGTAGGGAGCCTCGGTAACCGAGATGGCAGGAACCCACTGCCCGAAGTTGGCGGTTCCCTCGGTAACCATCTCCTGGGTGCCGGTAGCGACCGCTTCGATCATGTCCCGGGAGCCGCCGAGCTGTCCGCCGGGGAAACTCTTGATTTCGATTCTTCCTTGAGTTTTTGCCGCTACATCGGCAGCTACCCGGTCGATCATCTGAACCGAGGGGTGGGTAGCGGAAAGCACGTCTCCCCACTTCAGTGTGAACTTCTGCGCCTTGGGTTCTTCCTTTGCTCCTGCGGCGGAAACCGCCATGGGTACCAGCACAAAAACTAGCAGTAGCGCTACCCCGAGCCGACAGAAGCCCGTAGAACCGAACACCTTTCGTTCTTTCATATACGCCTCCTCTTGTACAGATATTAGAAACATTTTCATATATGTGAACATAAGTGTAGTATGGTTTCGCCGGGCCGTCAAGAGGAAAGTCGATGATGGGAAGATACTTCAGGCGCTAAGGAAGGTTTCGTTACCCCTGGTAAAATACTTGTTCACGACGTACATAGATACTCCCGTAACGAATAGAAGTATCGTAGACATGGCGCTGGCGGTTCCAAAGAATCCATCCACGACGAGAAGGTAGATTTTGATGGGCATGGTCATCGTTTGGCCCACATAGAGGAGGATGGAAGCGGACAATTCATTCATGGAAGTTACCCAACTCATGATGGCTCCCGAAATGATCCCTCCCTGCATCAGCGGCAGGGTGATGGTTCGAAAGGTTCTTCCTGGGGGGGACCCTAGGTTGATCCCCGCCTCTTCGAGAGCGGGATCGATCTGCTTCAAGATCGAGGCAGCGGAACGGACCGAATAGGGTAAGCGGCGAATGAAGTAGGTGAGGATGATGATCACACTGGTTCCCGTGAGGTAAATAGGAGGCTTGTTGAAGGCTACGATGAAGCCGATGCCAAGGACTGTACCTGGTACTATGTAGGGGATCATGAGGAGGGAATCCAGCGTTCTCACTACTGCACTTTTCTTGCGGGCAATGACGAATCCCAGCAGGGTGCCAACCCCTGCGATCAATAGCACGGCAGCGAGAGAATACAGGAAACTATTGGTCACCGTCTTGGGAACATCGAAGAAGATTTGCCGGTAACTGGCCAGACTGAAACCCGGCTGGAACACGGGCCCCGAGGTTTTCCGGAAGCTGTAATACACGATCACCGCGAGGGGCAAGGTAGAGAGGAACACGATACCATAGCAAAGCCCATGTGCCAACACCGAGCGAAGACCTTTCAGTTTCTTTACCACAGGGCGGTTGACCAGCATGCTGGCATATTTGCGGCGGGTGGCGAGCCACTGCTGCAGTACGATCACGATGGAAGCGCAGAGCATCAGGATGATGGAGACGGTAGAGGCCATTCCGGGAGTTTCGGAAATCTCGCTGGTGAATAGATTGTACGCCAGGGTTGGCAGTACGAGGTAATTGCCCCCGATGATCATCGGGGTACCGAAGTTCGACAGGGACATCATGAATACGATCAGAGCCCCTCCCGTCACGGAAGGAATCACCATCGGCAGGGTGACATCGAAAAAAATCCTTGTGGGGCGCGCACCGAGATTTTCCGATGCCTCCTCTAGGGAGCGGTCGATAGTCATCAACGCACCAGCGGTCATCAAAGAGATGAAAGGATAGTACTGCAGGGAATCGGCAAGAATAATGCCCAAGGGCCCGTAGATTTGGGGAAGATTCACTCCCACCGATTGAAACAAGGTTCGAAGGAAGCCATTCTTCCCTAACATCGTGATCCAGGAATAGGCACCGATGAAGGTAGGAGACAAGAGCGCAAGTACGGATAGGGTGGTAAGAAAGGTAGAACCGAAAATACGATACCTTACCGTGAAAAAAGCGAGAGGGATTCCTAGTACCATGGAAAAGAAAGTGGTGGCTATGGCCACGAACATCGAGTTGGTAAACGCTCGAAGGTAATACTTTTTGGAAAAGAATTGCAGCCAGTTCACGAAGGAAAACTCTCCGGTTTCCTTGTCGACGAAACTGTAGCGGAAGATATCGAAAAGAGGGTAGATCAAAAACAGGACAACGATGGCGAATCCGATGAACGTCACGAAGGTCCAGATATCGGCCCTTCGAATATTTCCCCTCATGGCTGAGGCCCTTTACCGAGTCTTTTTCCGGAAACCGGATCGAAGAGAAGGATACTTTCCGGAGGGATGGAAAAGGACACGGGCGCATGAATAGGGGGAATGTCTTTCTCGCGGGGTCTATGACGATCGATAGTTATCGATTGCCCCTCCACATCCACTTCGAAACGGGCAACGGATCCCATGAAGCTGACTGTCCGAAGAACTCCCGTAAGAGTGTTCCCCCCGCCCCCTGCACCCACCTCGTCGATATCTTCGGGCCGGAATGCAGCGAGGATCGTGTCCAACTGTTCAGTTCCATGCGCAGGGATGATCAATTCCACCTTTCCCAAGGATGCATGCCTGAAACCGTTTCCGGCACCGGCTCCCAGCTGCATGCGAAGCATATTTATTTTCCCTACAAAGTTGGCCACGAAGATATTCTGAGGATCTCTGTAGATTTCCCACGGTTTGCCGATCTGCTGGATTCGGCCCTGGTTCATCACGGCAATACGGTCGGAGATTACTAGGGCCTCCTCCTGATCATGGGTCACGTAAATCGACGTGATCCCGAGCGATTTCTGTACCGCCTTGATTTCTTCCCGCATTTCTATGCGGAGTTTCGCATCCAGATTCGAAAGAGGTTCATCGAAAAGCAATACCCTGGGTTCGATCGCCATCGCTCGAGCCAGCCCAACTCGCTGCTGTTGCCCTCCCGAAAGCTTGTCGGGTGTTCGCTGTTCGAATCCTTCCAGGTGGACACTTTTGAGGGCAGTCATCACTTTCTGGGAAACAAGGTCCTTCGGCAGCTTGCGAACCCGTAGTCCATACGCCACATTGTCGAACACCGTCATGTGGGGGAAGACCGCATAGTTCTGGAATACCATCGCCGTGTTGCGCTGGTAAGCCGGCACTCTGTTGATCAATTCATCCTCGATATAGATATCTCCCCTATCCTGCTGGTAGAAACCCGCAATCGTTCTGAGTAGAGTGGTTTTACCGCAACCGGAAGGTCCCAGGAGGGTAAAGAACTCTCCCTTTTCGATCTCCAGATGTATCTCGGCCAGAGCCTTTACCTCTCCAAAGTTCTTTTCCAGATCGATGATTCGAATGGCGTGCATGAGTTGTGCTGCCTTTGCCCCGATTGTCTATCCTATAAGCCCAGATCCATCGCGATATCTACGAAGCGTTTCACGAAGGCGTTCTTGTTCGATGCAGCCCAACGGAAATCGTAGGGAATGGTCTTGATCTTCGAAAGGGGTGGGAGTCCTTTGGGATCCTTGCAATCGATTCGAACAGGTCGACGCGCCATGGCATCCACCAGGTATTCCTGAGTCCGTTTGGAAAGGCACCAGTCGATGAACTTCTTGCCATTTTCCTGGTTGGGGGCTCCCTTAAGAAGAGCGATTCCATCCGGGGCAGCGACAGTTCCATCTTCCGGATACACGATCGCTACCGGGCCACCACCTGCATAGTACCGGAATGCGTTGTCTTCCAGGGTGATTCCGACCGCCTGTTCCCCATCGTTGACGAATTTCGGCACTGCGCCGGAAGAAGCGGAAATCACCATGTTCTTCATGATGTTCTTGTAGATGTCCCAGCCTCTGTCCCCGTAGATGGCGATAACATTGCACAACTGCATGTAGGAAGATCCCGATTTATCGGCCCGCGCAGAGGAAATGAGTTTTTTAAAACGCGCATCCTGAAGATCCAGCCATGTCCTGGGATACTTGTCGGGAGTGAGCATTTTCGTATTGACGATAAACACGTTCATGATTCCCGTATAGGGAAGCCAGTTCGTTCCCACCTTGTACACCGGGGCGATCTTGTCCCATTCCTTCGGGGTATAGGGCTCGAGGATCGAGTTCTCCGCTTCGAGTTGTTCGCCGCCGATACTCCAAATGACATCCGCCTTCGGCCTAGATGCCTCGGCTTTGGCCCGTTTGATCACGTCTCCGGAGCCAAGTTTCACATAGTCCACTTTGATTCCCGTTTCCTTTTCGAACAGGGGTACCAATGCATTGATGATGGATTCTTCATGAGCTGTGTAAACGACTACCTTCCCCTGGGCCCATACGAATCCTGCCAGTAAAAGAAACAGAACGATTACGATACCTTTTTTCATACATTCCCCCTTTACCTCTAAACTCTTCTTTATTATGTAACCTACCTATCTTTCAGTATATGCTACGGGGATAGGAACTGTCAAACAACGGAGAGTGCCCTTGCACCTCGATCTACGGCCGGTGAAGGGATTCATTCTCGATGCGGCTTCCCGCGCACCAGGTACCCGAAATCAAGGATAGAGGGAAAACGACACTCTTTTCTCCCAGTATCGTGCCCGGATTCAAGACCGAATTGCACCCGATCTCGCATTCGTCTCCGATCAAGGCGCCCATTTTCGCAAGGCCGGAGTCGATCCTCTCGATGGGTTCTAACGTGTGCACTTTTAGGGGCTTTCCATCCAATCTAAAGTTCGAAAGGATCACCCCCGCACCGATATGGGCATGCCATCCCAGCACGGAGTCGCCTACGTAATTAAAGTGAGGCGCTTGCGCTTTCCCGAGAAGGAGGCAATGCTTGAACTCACTTGCATGACCCAGAACGGCACCGGCGCCAACCAGTACACTCCCCCGGATGTAGCACCCATTCCGGATTTCGCACCCTTCGCCAATCCAAGCCGGACCGCGAATGAAGGCCCCCTCTTCGACTCTGCAATCTTCGCCGATGAATATGGGCCCCTCCAGGTGAACGCCTTCTGGAAGGGGGGAACGCACCCAGGGACCCTGCACTTCCCGAAGTTTCTCCTCGATGTACTTATCAAGGAGAGAAAGCACCTCCCACGGGAACACAGCCTTTTCGAACAGATCGGGAAACTCGTTCTTCATCGGGTTCCACAGGGCAGGGAATCTGCTTGCAGCCCAGCGAAAGGTACCACTCATGGGTTTGTGCATTTACCTCCTAATCATAAAATTGCCTTTTCGATCTGATATCCTGTCAGAGGTGACTTTCCTTACCGAATTTCCCAAAACAATTTCTGCATCGAATATTATCTCTCTATTGGGTAGAGAAGGATTGTTTATCCGCTCCAATATGAGTTCTCCTGCCTTTTGGCCAAGAACCCAAGGGTCTTGCGGAATCCGAGTAAGGTTTACTTTCATAGTATCTGCATACTCTATCTCCCCATAGTTAATCACAGAGACATCCTCAGGCACACGAACTCCATGACTGAAAAGATATTTCAACGTCCCATATGCAATGACATTGTTCATACACAAGATGGCAGAAGGCGGTTCCTGCAAGGATAATAGGTACTCAGCCCCCTGATAACCGGAAGATTCAGTAAAATCTCCGAAGTATTGAAGTTCCTCCTGTATGGGAATACCTGAAGCTTTCAACGCATCCCTGTATCCCTGGTATCGGTCTTGGGCAGTGCTGAATTGCATTTTCCCATTGATTACCCCTATCCTCTTATGCCCCTGCTGTATTAGGTGCTGGGTCAAAAGAAAGGCTCCTCTCTTTCCATTGGTATCTACCCAATCTCCTATAAAAGAAGAAGACTTGACTTTCCGGTACACCAGCGTAATAGGAATCCGTTTGCTGACTTCTGCAACATATTCATCAAGAAGCCCCGTACTGTGAAGGATGATCCCCGAAATACGGCGAGAGAGGAATGCTTCGATATATTTTTTTTCCAGCACAGGATCGTTCTCTGTGCTACATACCAGGAGATTGTAATTGGATTCCCGAATTACGTTTTCGATAGCCCGAGCAATGGACATCAAGTGGGAGTTGGAAATATCCGATACAATGAACCCAATTAAATAAGTGGTGTTATTCTTCAGTGACCTGGCTATAGAATTCGGTACATATCCGCATTCTAGGATAGCTTTATTGACCCTGTCTGTGATCTCCGGACTCACATAATAGTTCTTGTTGATCACACGGGATACTGTTGCGACGGAAACTCCCGCTATTTTCGCAACCTCTTTTATCGTAGCCCGTTGATATGAAAAAGGGTGTTTATCTTTGTTGGTCGACATAGTTAATATTTATTGTAATCTATCATTGGAAGCTTGGCTATAGAGTAATCGTTTGCTTCCTAAATTCTATACTTATAGAGATAGAGAACGCAATTTTGTTTTGTATCGGCCATACTTATTTTTCAAGTTATTTAAGCTTCATTTGCTGTAATGATATATCTAACTATATTTCCTGAATGAAGATGTATTACTCCTACCATATTCAGAAAACTTCTTACAATCCTTAGGCCAGAAAGATCTTTTATTGACAGAATTACAGAATACCATTTACAATTTCAAAACTAGGTAATCGTTTACCTAAGGCAAAACAAACAATGAAGAGGAGGATTCCCATGAGTAAAAAATCGGTTCTTTTGATCATCGTCGTTTCAATCCTTGCCATTGGGCTCTTCGCGGGAGGTGCCAAAGAAACAAAAGAAGAAAAACCTATCACCCTGCGGTATGCCCATGTAGGAGTAGCTACGGAAATTCAAACACGGTATGCAGACGAAGTGGCAAAGGCCGTACAGGAACGGACCAATGGCCGGCTGGTGATCCAGGTGTTCCCCAACTCTCAGCTTGGGGGAGTGAGTGAAATGGTGGATGGAGTAAAGGCGGGAACCATCGATATGGCACACCATGACTTCGCTTCTTTGGGTAAGTTTCTCACCGATGTTTCGGTTTTCAACGCTCCGTACATCTATCGGGATGCCGAACATGCCATCAAGGCTACCAATCCCAAGACTTCCCCTGTGCTACAGGAATTGAACGAGAAACTTATCCAGGCAGCAGGTATCCGCATCATAGGAAGCCACTATCGGGGGGCAAGGCAGCTATCTGCGAACTATCCTGTTTATTCCCCCGCAGACATGAAGGGAAAGAAATTCCGTGGAGTACCGGTAAAACTATGGATGACCATGCTGGAAGGTATGGGAGCTATTCCCACTCCGGTGGAAATTGCCGAACTGCATACCGCCCTCATGACGGGTGTAGTGGTAGGGCAGGAAAATCCCCTCCAGAACATCTATGCCCAGAAGTTCTATGAAGTGCAAACCCACATCATGATGACCAGCCATATGCACTCGGTGCTTTGTACCTTCATCAACGAAAAATCCTGGCAGAAGATCCCCGAGTCTACTCGAGCTATTTTCGAACAAGTGCTACAGGATAAAGCCCAGGAATCTTTGAAATGGACAGCTGAAGCGGATAAAGATATCCGGGCAAAATTGGAAGAGAAGGGAATGAAGTTCATCGATACGTCGAATGGATTGAAACTGGACGAGTTCCGAACGGCGGTACTGAATAAAGTATTCCAGGATTTCCCGCAATGGAAAACCTACATTGAACAAATTCAGGCAATAAAATAATTCCCATATAGTATACTCTTTTCCTCCCTCATCGGCAGGACGGCTGGTGAGGGAGGTTACGATACTTGTTCTGGAGCATGGAAATGAGATTTATCGTTCGAGAGTTCGATCGTTATGCCTCGACTATTATATTAGGAGTGTTGATCACCCTCGTTGCACTGCAAGTGGTGATGCGAGTCGTGTTCCTCTCACCTTTAATCGGCGCAGAAGAATTGGCACGGTATTTTCTAATTTGCGTAGTTTTTATAGGTGCTCCTTTTGCTGCGCGTACAGGCGGCCACATACGGATGGAAGAATTGATCCAGATATTACCGGAAAAGATACGTAGGTTAATCTATATTTTCATCCATCTATCCGCCGTATTCGTGTTTGCCATCGTAACAGTAGGTTCAGTCATCACTTTGATGAACAATCTGAGAAACAGAACCGCTACTCTCTCTATCCCTTTCCCCATTTTCATTTTCCCTACAGTACTTGGATTTCTCCTTTTAACGTATGAATACAGTAGGATTCTTTTTCGTTTATTGAGAAACAGAGAATGAGGTAATATCCATGGGATTCCTTATCGTAGCACTCTTCTTCCTTCTCTTTCTGATGGGATTTCCCGTTATTCTTTCAATCGTCATTCCTGTGCTCCTCTATGTTTTTTCTAGAGGGCTTCCCCTGGAATTGATTACCCAGCGCATGCACTATGCATTGGACTCCTATCCATTGATTGCAGTACCCATCTTTATTTTCGTTGGCAACTTGATGAATTCCTCTGGAATCACCAAACGGATTTTTAAATTCGCGGATACACTAGTGGGTCGGTTGCCAGGGGGGTTAGCCCAGGTCAACATCTTTGCCAGTCTTATTTTTTCCGGAATGTCCGGTGCGGCCCTGGCAGATGTAGGCGGCCTGGGTCAAATCGAGATACAGGCTATGAAAGAAAAAGGCTTCAGCACCTCTTTTGCAGCAGCTGTAACAGTTGCCTCTGCCACTGTGGGGCCTATCTTCCCTCCTAGTATCCCTCTGGTGATCTACGGATCGGTGGCCAGTGTGTCTGTTGTAAAGCTCCTCCTAGCAGGCATCTTCCCGGCCTTATTGGCTGTGGCTACCATGATGATCATGACAGCGATTCTTTCGAAAATCAGGAATTTACCCCGGGCAGAAAGATGGCCCACCTTTAAGGAGATAACCCGGGACTTTTTCCCAGCCCTGCCCGCCTTGTTAACCCCTATTTTACTCATCGGGGGAATGCTCAGTGGATACTTTACCCCAACGGAAGCTGCCAGTGTTACCGCCTTCTATGTGCTTTTGATAAGTAATTTCGTCTATAGAGAATTGAGCTGGAACCATATCTGGAACTCTCTTATCGAGACAGTGAAATCTACCTCTACAATCCTCATCATTGTTGCAGGGGCATCCCTTTTTGGTTGGATCCTGGCTATCGAACGGATCCCCCAACTATTTTCAAGTTTCATCCTATCCATTACCCAGAACCCCTGGGTTCTTCTCCTGTTGTTGAATCTGATATTATTCATCGTCGGGATGTTCCTGGATAGCACTACAGCTACGCTACTTCTAGTTCCCATCGTAGTGCCACCGTTAGTGAGATCCGGCGTAGATCCTATCCATCTAGGGCTTGTGTTCATTTTCAACATCATGATTGGCCTCATTACCCCTCCCATGGGGTTATCCCTATTCCTTGTTACTGAAATCTCTAAAGTCCCCATGAAAAGTGTAATGAAAGAGGTGGTGCCTTATTTAATTCCTCTGGTTGTTACTCTTTTCATGATCACATATATCCCGGGTATTGTGCTCTTCATTCCAAGTCTTTTGAAATGAAATGTTATAGTGTACGGAGGGAACTATGCTAACTATCAATGCTAAGCATGGAGTTGAAACCTATATGGTTTCTTTCAGGAGAGGGGAGCTGATCATCGAAGAACTGGAAAAGTTTCTGAAGCAGGAAGGGATCGATGCGGCTTTGATCACTTCAGGAATTGGTTCTTTAGATATCTGTAATATGCACACCATCACTTCTACCGACCTACCCCCTGTGGATAGGCAAATTTCACTAAAAGGCCCTGTAGAAGTAGGTTCCCTAATGGGTTCGGTTGCAGGGGGTAGCCCCCATATCCATGTTGTAGTGCACGATGTAAAAAACGATAAAGTGTATGTAGGGCACCTGGAACCCGGATCCCGTTGTTGCTACCGTGTAGAGATTGGCCTTACTGTGCTGAAAGGAATCAAAACAAAACGTCTAAGCGATGAAAAGACCGGACTGATCGATATAGTCGAAGCTTAATACTACCCAGGCTAGGGAGAATCGAAATGCGTGAATTAGAAAATCTTGTCGAACAAGCGAAGAGTGTACCTGATCGATTCAAATTGTCAGGGAAAGTGGCTTTGGTGGTGGGAGGGAACAAGGGATTAGGCCAAGGGATGTCTTTAGCATTGGCTGCCGCAGGTTCCGATGTGTGGGTGGTGGGTCGAGGACCCGAAGGGCTACAGGAGACCGCTTCCGCCATCACGGGGTTGGGCACCAAAGGCCGATTCATCGCGGCCGACGTTACCTCGGAGGAAGAGGTGAAGCGGGTCGTCGGCGCCGTGCTGGAAGGTTCGGGCCGGATCGACATCCTGGTGAACAGCCAGGGAACGGTCCATCTGCAGCCCTCGGTAGAGTTCGATATGGCCGAATGGCAGAGGGTGATGGACGTGAACCTGAAGTCTGTGGTGCTGATGTGTAAGCATGTGGGGCGGATCATGCTGAAGCAGGGGAAGGGAAAGATCATCAACATCTCTTCGGTACGGGGCTTCCAAGGCCGAGCCGAGGATCTCGCCTACGCTCCCAGTAAGGGGGCGGTGAATCAGTTGACCCGTTCCCTCGCCATCGAATGGGGACCAAAAGGAATCAACGTGAATGGGATTGCGCCAGTGTTCACCCTCACGGCTATCAATCGGGCCCTTCTAGCGGATCCCAAGAAAAAGGAATGGGTGTTGAGCCGGATCCCCATGAAGCGTCTGGGGGAAATCGAAGACCTATTCGGTCCCGTAGTGTTCCTGGCTTCGGAAGCTTCCAATTTCGTGAACGGTCATACCCTGCCGGTAGACGGAGGCTGGCTGGGAGCCTAGAGCCGCTTACATAACTCTTGTTCTGTAGTGACTGGAACAAAACACCGCGAAGCAGGCTGGCACGGCATTCCGCCCCTATCAGTTTGGAACCGGGTATAGAGGCTAATCCTAAAGCCCCCGTCGTGCGAATCTTGCCCTTCCGTTACTTCCGGAGCAGGTCCCAGGCGACGATCCCCATGGCCAGAAGGATCACGATCACGAAGTACTGACGAATCTTTGCGCTTTCTATTCTACGAAAGATCCGCATCCCCACCCTCACACCGATGACACTCCCCACGAGGAGCAGCAGGGTAAGAGGGATGCTTACCTTCGGCTGTGCGTCAAGAAGCTTCTTCAATAGCCCGCACAGGAAGCCGCCAGTACTACCCCCAGGCTGGTCCCTACCGCCAGCTTGGGCCGTAACCCCACCACCAGTAGAAGCACCGGCATGAAAAGCACCCCGCCTCCCACACCCAATAGACCCGTGAGGGTTCCGATGAAAAAGCCGATTCCCAAAAGCCCCGGTATGCTCACGCTAGGCAAACCTTCCCGCTGAAGTCGTGTGTAGGGTGGGATGGACAGTTTCTGGATAGGAGTATCAGGCCGAAGGCTTCTTCCCGGCTGGGGGGTGTGCATCGGACGAAGGAGGAGGAGGGCAGTCACTGCCAACAGGGCCAGGAACAGGGTGTGCATCCACCGTTCGAAAGTTCCCATATCACCCCCGGATACCTGGTATACCAAAAAATCCTGCAAAAGGTCACCGAAGAAAGCCCCCAGTATACTCCCTGCCGAGAGGTAGAGAACCGCTTTGGGTTCGAAGTTCCCTTCCCTAATATGTCCGGGCAAGGCGATGGTGCTGGTTCCCAGAATGAAAAATAGGGAACTCCCTACTGCAATCCGGTACGGTACTCCCAAAAGCACGTTCAGTAAGGGCACCACCAGGAATCCCCCTCCCACGCCAAACAGCCCTGTGAGAATTCCGATGGAAAAGCCTAAAAGGATCGCTCCGCCCCACAGCGCGGGAATCGGGTACGACAAATTGGATGGGATCTGTAACAAGCGTATCCAGGTTTCGATGTTGTTCACCTCTTAGGATGCAGAATACGTATTAGAATACACACAGTTCCAAAAAAATTACAGCCCTTATTTTATGGAAAAATCGCAGAAGTCCTGCAAGATCATCATGGCAGCGCCTAAGGGGAATGCCGAATCTACAATATCCTCGTATTGTATCGAAATAGAAGAATGCGGATACACAAGTTCATTCAAGTATTCTTCGACTTTCTGGCAAAATACCTGACCAGAGGCTCCAAAATGACCTGCTAAATATACCCTGTTGATATTTATGGAGAGTATAAGAGCGGAAAGGGCATAGGCAAGGTTTCGGGCTGCACCATCCAGTATCTCCTGAGCATCGCAGTCTCCCCCAGATGATTCGGTGAAAACCTTCTGCATGGGAGTATCCGTATCCCGCAGTCCCTTGCGCTTTAGATACTCCTCCACCAAGACATTCTGGTTCACTACTGTCTCGAGGCAGCCCCGCTTCCCACATCTGCAGAGCTCTCCCCCTTTTCTGACGATCACAAAATGGCTGATTTCTCCAGCTTTCCCTTCCGCTCCCCGGTATAACTTTCCATTCAGCACGATTCCTACACCGATTCCACTCCGAATGGTAACAAGAATAAAATTATTGTTTGCCTTATCGGAGGCATGTTTGAAAGAGGTGTAGGCGCGCACATTGTTATCCACCCGGACCGAGACCTGCAATCGTTTCCTTAACTCCGCCTCGATCAACCCAAACGTATCGAACCCGGAGGGAACTAGCCAGGTGGGGAAACCTACCCCAATTCCTGCAATCGCCTCATGAGGTAATAAGGTTTCTTTACCGAAGGATCGGTAAAGGTTCTCTAAAAAATCAACCGCCGATTCCAGAGTGCCCAGCTTTGGAGTTGATACTTGCCTGGAGGCAAGCTCTTCCAACATCAGATTGGTAAGATAGATTCTGGTGGTAGTGTATTCTACATCGATCCCTACAGCCAACGGGTGCCTTTTCGAGAGAACGTACGATTCAGGCTTCACGCCTCCAATGGAGGGACGTTCTAATATCCCTCCCCGCTGTATATACCCTTCCTTCTCCAACCTGCTGACCAGTTTGACCACCGTTGCCCATCCCAGGCCTGATAATCGTTCGATATCCCGTTTCGATAGTCGGCCATTCCGAGCCAGCAGGGTCAGGATCCTTTTTTCATTGGGTATCAACATGATGAGGAACCTCTCAGTCTTTTATAGGAATCTCTGCCTATCTCCTGACCCCTTGAACAGGTGTGGGTATTTGAGTTCAAAGGCTGTCACATATCCTACCCAACGTGGATCCGATTTCAATACCCTGTGAAATGCGTATAACCCCGCTTCGCGGATATCCCGATAATCAGGATGATAAAACAGGTTCACCGGTGGCAAAAATTCATTGGCTCCATAAAGTTCATCCACTTCATCGGCAAAATTGCAGGTATATACCCAAGATTTCCCATTGCAACTGAACAGCATCCCCATCGAAGGGTTAGGAACCACATGAGACCATACCTCAAAAAGAATCGGTTTGTCTTCCGGTCTTTTTTCTCCAGCGGCTGTCGCGAGAAGGGAGAAACCATCCAGCCGATTCTCTGTTCCGACGCCCGCGATCTCTAGAATCGTGGGAGCTAAATCTAGAAGCGATACAGGAGTATCCACGTAAACAGGATACCTCCCGGGAGAAGAGCCGGAAGCGGACTCCACCCTAAATTGAGTATGCTGAGAAGCCATACCTCGAGGAGGTTTCATCCAGATAGGTACCCGAAGCACCTTTGGGTTGAGAAAGGATCCCTTATCGATCAATCCCCGTTCGCCGTTCATTTCTCCATGATCCGCAATGAAGAAAATCCAGGATGCATCGTATAGACCTAGGTCTCGCAACCCATCCAGCAGTCTCCCAATGGCAAAATCCAGCACTTCGAACTGCAAAATGTGTGCTACCCGATAATCAATCAGTGTCGCGGGATCCTGCAATCCCCAGTAACGGCGGTACAGAGAATATACCCGCGGCTCCGGGTTTCTAGATTCGATTCCTCCATTTACCAACGATACGTAGCTCTCGGGCAACCGTACGAGCTGGCGGAGTTCTTTCTCCCTTTCCTCAAGTCCTCCGGGAATCGCGAAGGGTTGGTGAGGTTCGAAAAAATCGATCTGTAGATACAAGGGTAAAGAACTTGATTTACTCTCTTTGCTCGCTCGAACACCCTCCACCGCGCGCTGGGCAAGGTAACAGGAGTACGACGCCTCTATCGGGAAAACGGTTCCTTTTTGCGGAGCTATCCAGCCTCCATAGAAGTTCCCCACACCGGTTCCCGAGGGATCCGCCCCGTGGATCTTTCGTTCGAATGAAGGCGGTGTAAGCCCCCGTTCCCTCAGGAATGAGGCGTAGGAATCGTCATCATACCAGGGGGGAGACCAGCGGTCCCAGGGAGAATCGTTTTCTGAAAACACATCGATAAACTTGTGGGTGCCTACATGGGATTTGCCGTAATGCCTGGCCCGGTAACCGCAGGCTTTCAGGTACTCCGGGAAAATCGTATCATCGTCCCGCAGATGGATTTCATGCCCATCATGAGCTCTCTCACTGTTGGTCGTAATGTAGGAATACCTTCCCGTCAGGTAGGAGGCGCGGGAAGGAGAACACAAGGGGGAAGTGGAAAAGGCATGACTGAAAAAGACACTGTCCTTCCTCAGGGAGTCCAAGTTGGGTGTCCTGGGTTTTACGGTTGAGGACTCATCCAGATAGAATTCCGGAGGCACCATGTCCAACGAGATGAATATGATGGGCGCCTTATCGACCGATTCGTCGTTGAAAAAGGGCCCTTTCCCGCGCAAAGGATCTAAAAATCGTTTTTGGTAAGCCATAGGTTGTTCCTTTTCTCTTTTCTGATCATCCCTTTACGGCACCGGCAGTCAATCCCCGAACCATATACCGTTGAAAGAATAGAAACAAAAGATACATCGGCGCGGATCCGATCACAGAGACAGTCGTTACCTGCGCCCAATCGTAGGAAACCTCCCCTAAATACCGCATGGAGATCCCAACACTCAGGGTGCGCAGGCTATCGCTCACTATCAGCGTCAAACAGTACAGGAAATCATCCCAGGCTACCATAAAGGTGTAGATTCCAATAGCCAGAAGTCCTGGTTTGGATAGGGGGAGAACAATATCCGTCAGAATGCGCAGTTTGCCACAGCCGTCGATTTCAGCCGCTTCTTCCAGTGATAGAGGAAGATCGTCAAAAAATCCCTTCAAAAGCCATGTCGAGAAGGGAATAGCCGTAGCGGACAGCACAAGGACTAGAGACGTCCTGGTATCGAGCAATCCCAGGTGAAGAAAAAATGTGTACAAGGCAATGATTAAACCAACCACGGGGAAAATCTGGGTGGATAGAAGTCCGACACACACTTTATCGGCAACTTTCGATCGCATTCTCGACAGAGCATACCCTGCTAATACCGACACACTCATGGTTAGAATGGTTGTGGAGATGGAAGTGAGAAAATTGTTTCCAAAATAGGTAAGAAAGGCTTTGGATCGTGCTATTTCTACGTAGTTATCCCCTATGGGATTCAACGGAAAAAATTGGGGGGGTATTCGATACAAGGAGAGGTTCGTTTTGAATGAAGAAACGAACATCCAATACAAAGGGAAAAGCAGGAACAGAAGGACTATCCCTGAGAATACCCAGGCGGTTACAGTCATGAAAGAACTTTGAATCTGTTTGATTCTTTTTATAATTTTCCCCATACTACTTTCTATTCCCTTTCCCCCGACCGAAACACCCTTGTATAAATCAGAGCAAAGATCACTAGCCCGAGTACCCATACAGTGGCTACGGCAGCCGCTTGCCCAAAATCAAGATTGATGAACGCTTTTTTATATGTAAGAACCGATAGGTTCGTAGTTCGATCCATCGGCCCCCCCTGGGTCAAGGTCCAGAAAAGAGGAAATTGCTTGAAATTGGTAATGATCGCCATCAGAAGGGTAGTCCGGATGACATTCCTCAAGAAAGGCAGGGTGATAGAAAAGAACCTTCGTAGCGTTCCAGCTCCATCTATCAACGCAGCTTCATAGGGCTCCTTGGGGATTGTTTGGAGACCCGCAAAGAGCATCAGGAACATGAAGGGAAGATCCCTCCACAGGGCAGTCACGATTACCGAGGGAAGTGCCAGAGAAGCGTCTACAAGCCAAGCAAGGGGTGCCTGGATTAGTCCCCATTGAAGCAGTACATAGTTCCACACCCCATATTGAGGTTGAAACATCCACGCCCAGAGAAGAGCGCAAATCACTGTAGGAGTGACCCAGGGAAGCAGTATAAGAGTTTGCAACACATTTTTTTTGCCCTGTTTCAACCCCGAAATTCCACCGTTCAAGGATAGTGCGGTTCCCAATGCGAAAAAGAACTCTAATGCTACCACAAAGAATACGAAGTTCAACGTAACGTACAGGGCATTCGACAATTCCTTCCCACGCGCTGCAGCAAAAAAATTTGCAAATCCCGCCCACTTCCCTCGGGTTTCTACAGGACCTACCATCCGGTATTCCTGAAAGGACATGAGGATAGACTTTACAAGAGGCAACAGGATACAGGTTCCCACAATGGCGAAAGCAGGAATCAACAGGAGGAGGTAAAATAATTTGTGTCTATTTCTGCCTTCCCAAAATTTCTTCACCATGATTCCTGGACGATTCCTAGCTTTCGCGGGTATTCATTTACTTTAGAGTTTCCTTGAGCTTGGTTTCCAAACTATTGATTGTGCCCTTTGCATCTGCCTTGCCCACCGTAACTGCCTGGGCAGCGTTGGTCAATTCCAGGTAGGCTGCTTCTAGATTCGGATGTTTCATTACAGAGACAATCGAGCTTGCCACATCCTTCAAAGGCGCCAGGAGAGGTTCGGCTTCCGTGAGAGATGCGGCTGCGGAAGTTCGGGCTGCCAGGAATGGATTCACCGATAAATATTCTCTGAGCATTTCTTTACTGGTAAGAAAATCCACCAGTCGGCCCGCCTCTTTGGAAACCTTCGAGCCTTTTCCCAGCATGAGAATGTGGGCTTCCAACGTGCTTTTACCCATAGAGCGTGCACTGCCGAGAGGACCGGACGCTCCCACCGAGGGAATTACTGCCGGGTTGATCGCCTTTACCCCATTGAGTCCCCACAATTGATCCAGATACATTCCTAACCGGTTAATGGCGAAAAGGTTCCGCAGATCCTTCAACTTGGCCCCTTCCGGATTCAGTTTTTCCTTATACAATACAGAGAGGAACTCTAGAGCTTCACGATTCGGGTCCGTGTCTACCTTTACAGAACCTGCCGCATCCCAAATCCCTCCCCCGAAACTAAACAGAACCGATAACAAACAGGCACCGCTGACCGGAACATTTCCTGTCGTGATCCCTAAACCATATACATTGTTTCCATCTTTATCCTTCAGTTTGGAAATCTTTCGAGCGTATTCGAGGGCCTCTTGATATGTTTTGGGTGGTTTCAACGGATCTAACCCTGCTTGCTTGAACAGATCTTTGTTGTAGTACAGGATGAAGGGGCTATAGATCCACACAGCGCCCCAGACTTTACCGTTCAACGACAGATCTTCCTTCAGGGCTGGTTGTACCTCTTTCATGTATTCTGGCGCGAGGGCATCATCCAGGGGTGCTGTGTAGCCAGAGCTGATCATACCAGCCAGCCAACCCCTTTCCGCTTGCATCAGATCGGGAATCTGTCCCGCAGCACCCATCACCAGGACCTGTTGTTTAATTTGTGTATAGGGATAGCTAATCCATTCGATTTTGATAGCTGGATTCGCGGCTTCAAATTTCGATTTGAAATTTTCGAAATACCCCTGTGTTCCCTTCTCCTGTACTCCCCAGGTAGCAAAGCGGATTGTTTTTGGCCCTTCCTCAGGTTTCGCCTCTTTCGTTCCGCCCGAAAAAAGAAGCGTCGAAGCGGTTACAAGCATGCATAGGATCATCAGTTTTTTCATAATTCCCTCCTTGAAAGTATCGGTATGCGATATATCGTATTACGATATTCCATTTCTGTCAATATTTTTTATCTCTCTATCCCCTCCCCTTCCCTGTAAACCCCACATCGTCTATGATAGTTCCCGACATGGCCCCGAAGACACAAAAGGCAAAACCTTTTTCCCTCCTGATCAAGCCGGCAGGGCCGGACTGCAACCTGAACTGTAGATACTGTTTTTACCTGGGCAAACACTCCCTATTCCCTGAAAGCAGGATGCATCGGATGAGCGAAGAGGTGTTGGAACGCTTGATTTCTTCCTACCTGGCTACCGATCAACCCGTGTATGCTTTCGGCTGGCAGGGCGGAGAGCCTACCCTTATGGGACTGGAGTTCTTCCAAACCGTGGTTCGGTTGCAGAAGCGCTACGCTCGTCCGGGTTCCTCCATAAGCAACGGCCTCCAGACTAACGGGACTCTTCTTACCGATGCCATGGCCGCTTTTTTCACAGAATACAAGTTCCTCCTCGGAGTAAGCCTCGACGGACCCGCAGAGATCCATGACCAGTACCGGAAGCACGCGGATGGCCGGGGGACCCATCGGGAGGTGATGCGGGGGATCCGGTCCTTGCGCAGGCAAGGTACGGAGTTCAACGTCCTGACCCTGGTTACCCAGGCAAACCTTCGCCGGGGAAAAGAAGTGTATCGGTACCTAAAAGAGGAAGGATTCTTCTTCCACCAGTACATCCCCTGTGTAGAGTACGATGCAAAGGGGACACCCCTTCCCTGGTCCATCACAGGTGAAGAGTGGGGAAGGTTTCTGCTGGATATTTTCGAAGCCTGGTACCCGCAGGATGTACGGGCCATTTCCATCCGGCAGTTCGACTCCCTTCTATCAAAACTCCTTACGGGAAGGGCTACCGTCTGCTCCATGGACGAATCCTGCGATTCCTACTTCGTGGTGGAGCACAACGGAGACGTGTATCCCTGCGACTTCTTCGTAGAACCTTCCCTGAAGCTAGGGAACATCCAGAAGGCAAAAGGATGGGATGAGTTTCTTGCCTCTCCCCTTTACCGAGCCTTTGGGGCTCGGAAATCGAAAACTCATCCCCACTGCGCGGACTGCCCCTACCTCGATCTCTGCTACGGGGACTGCCTGAAGCACCGCCTGCCGATCCCGGCCCCTTCCCTATCCCCAGCCATTCCTGGAATAACGGCTTCCCTTGCCGCCTCGCTCTATGATACCAGCAAACGAGAAATCTCACGTAGTACGCAGCTATCGGGAGCCCCTGCGGCCCATCAAAGGGGTGATAGCACGCCTACCCTTCCTTCTACATTTCCTACAGAAGTCCCTGCCGCCCTCCCAGTTTCCGTCCTCTGCGAAGGATGGAAGCTATTCTATGCGAACACGTTACCGATCTTTCGAGAGCTATCCCAACGGGTAGGTCCCTCTCTCGGTACAGATCCACGGAAGCCTTAAGATTACGAACAGGACCTCTGCCCCGTGGCACATAACGTTGACGGTCCAATCTCGATACGGGAATCGCGCGCCGCAAGCTCCCAACATTTCAATGAGCAGCTCAGGGACCTAGAACAGATACGCACAACCTTGACGGCTCAAACCCAATACGGTAGCATAACCAGTAGTCACAATCTTAATCCAAGAGGTTACCTATGGAACTGAAGAAAGGATGTAAATACAACCTGGTAGTTCCCACCAGTATGGGAATTCGGCTTACTCCCACCGAGGGACAGCCGATGCATTGCGCCCGGCTGTTGCACATGCAGGCCACCAGCGCGGAATCCAACGTAGCCAGCATCTCCAGCTACCTGGGAATGCGGGTAAAAGTGCTCACCGCCTTCGTGAAAGGCAGTCCCATTGCCCGTTTCATCAAAGATGACCTCGCTAGCCGCCACATCGAGTACGAAGGAAAGGAAGTCGATCAGGGCGGCCCCTGGGGGTATCGCCACCAGATCAACATGGCCGATACCGGCGCGGGAAATCGGGGACCCAGAGTGCACAACGACCGGGCCGGGGAAGTGGGGCGCACCATCAGCGCCAAAGACTTCGACCTGGAACGGATCTTCGGTCAGGAGGGGGTACAGATCGTGCATACTTCTGGCCTCTTCGCTGCCCTTTCCCCTGAAACAGGGAAATGCTGCCTCGAGATCGCCCGGGCTGCCAAGAAGTACGGTACCCGGATTTCATTCGATCTGAACTACCGGGCATCCTTCTGGAAGGGCAGGGAAAAGGAACTTCGGGATATTTTCACCGAGATCGCCAGCGTAGCGGATATCCTCGTAGGAAACGAGGAAGACTTCCAACTCTGTCTGGGCGTGGAAGGACCGGAACCGGGCGGAAAGGATGTGGCCGCCAAAATCGAAAGCTTCAAGGGAATGATCGGGGAAGTGAAAAAACGGTTCCCCCATGCTTCCGTGTATGCCACTACCCTCCGCCAGGTGATCAACGTACACACCCACCTCTGGGGAGCAATTCTCTCGGTGGGCAAAGACTGGTTCGTTGTGGAGCCCCGGGAAATCAGTGTGGTGGACCGGATCGGTGGGGGCGACGGTTTTGTGGGTGGACTTCTGTACGCTATCCTGAAGGGATGGGAGCCGGAAAAGTGGATCCAGTTCGGCTGGGCCACCGGAGCCCTGGCAGTCACGATGCTCACCGACTACGCCCAACCCGCCGATGAAGAAGAAGTGTGGGCTATCTGGCAGGGGAACGCCCGGGTAAAGCGGTAACCCTTCACGGGGGAAACCATTCTTAACTTCTTTGCTAAATACTAAACATAAACATGCACATAACTGATGTGGCGGCTATATTTAGATAGCCGCCTCTGTCAAGGTGCCGCGCTTGAGGCCGCCGAGCCCGATCAATCTTTTCAACTTTCTTCCCTTACCCAGTCTTCAAAATGTAATCCCTCAACGCAGGCAAATTCTCTCACATTATGAGTAACCAGAATACCTCTTTTCGACATCACCGTTGCCGCTAGTATCAGATCGTTTGGTCCAATGATTCTTCCATTTTTTTCAAGGCTCGATCGAATTTTTGCATATATTTCTGCTGCATGGGTATCGAATCCTACGATTTCAAAAGGTTCCAGGAAATTTGTGCAGATCTTCAGATTTCTTTCTTTTTGCTCGCTTTTCTCAGCTCCATACAATAATTCTGCTTTTACGATCGAAGGTATTTTTATTTCTTCAGGTCCCTTGTTGATTAGCTCCTCATAGATCGACTTGTATGTTCCTCTGAGAAAATAAATACAGGTATTGGTATCTAAAAAGTACATTAAATTTCTATCCGACTTGTGTCTTTCTCGAATGATAATTCATTAGGCTTGCGAAAAGTCTCGTCTTGAATGGATCCGAATAAATTAAAGAAGTCATCGGGGTATTCCTTTTCAATAATTTTTTTTAGCCTGGTACCCACCCACTTAGATATGGATGTCTTACTTTTCTTGGCTAATTTCTCGATTTTGTCTAGCGTCTTTTTATCTATATATAGTGAAACTTGGGGCATAACTTCCTCCCCTTCTTATAGTTAATGATACTTCGAAACAAGTATATTTGCAAGTATAAGTGGTAGAATTTTTCCACAGATTATTAGAGGGGTGGTCGGGCGGGGGGCTCCTGTTAGCATCATATTCTCATAGGTTCCTCCTCTTGATAAAAACCCTCCTTCCTGATATGGGAAAAATAAGGTATTATTTAATGAAAGAGTACGAGAACAACCTCCTATTTGAGCATGTGCCTGTTGCCACCGCCGTATGCGACGCAACCGGGAATATCAAACAGGCAAATCAGGCTTTTCGTCACTGGTTCAATATCCAACAGCCTACCCAGGAGCCTCTCAGCTTTAAAAATTATATTCGTCCTCAGGATCGTCGACAGTTTCATCGCTTTCTACAAAAGCTTCTCACCGGAGGGGAGCCCGCGACTTGTACGGTAACATTGATAGAACCAGTATCGATTCCCCTTCGTATCGAAGGGCGAAGGATCCCTCCCAAAGATTCAGATTCTCCGCCCTTCATGATTCTATCCTTACTTTCCATCGAAAAGGAAAAGAGGCTCGAGGAAACCCTCCAATCCTACCGTTCGGCGTTGCAGGAGCTCAGAAGTATCCTGGCCCTCCTGCAAACCGAGGTGGATTCATCGGAAGAACTCTTGAACCTCACCCTCCAGGAAGCCTTAAGCCTGACGCGCTCCCAGAGAGGATGTCTATACGAGTACGATGAAAAACACGCTACCCTATCAATTAGACACATAGCCTGCATAAACGAGGAGTCCGAACCCTGCCCCTCCCCTTCCAGGGAAGCGTTACGACGTATCCTGGAAACTCGCCTTCCCTACCGTCCCCATAAAGGAATCCTATATTTTCCCGTGGTGCTGGAAAATCGGGTACAGGGCTTACTTATTTTGCATGAAGGGTCTACCCCTACACCCCGGAAAGATATTGCCCGTCTTACACTTTTGATGAACAGTGCCTGGCGGATCCTGGAAAAGCGGCGGATCGAGTTGCTTAAAGACACTTACTACAAAGCTATTCAGAATATGCAGCAACCGGTAGTCATTACCGATCGGACCGGAACGATCCAGGAAGTAAACCCGGCTTTTCTATCCATGTACGAGTACTCCCCGGAAGAGGTAATGGGGCAAAATCCGAGGATTCTGAATCCTGGAATCGAGGTATACAAGAATCTTGGGTTTTCGGAGGAATACTACCATTCCCTTTTCAAAGGGATGTGGAAAGATATTCTAGATCCCCGCAAAGGGCAGTGGGAAGGGATTCTGATCAACCGGAAAAAGAGCGGAACCCTTCTATGGGCCCAAACCTACATCACCTCGATCCGTGATGCCCAGGGGAACATCCAGCGGTTTATCGGTTTACCGGTAAACATCTCTTCGTTGAAAGAAGGAGAATCTAAAAGTAGGATCGAACTGTACCGCACCATTGCCCGCCTGTCGGAACTCCGGGACAACGAAACGGGAAACCACATGCGGCGGGTGGGTATCTACGCCCGGCTTTTGGCCAGAGCCCTGGGAATGACTGACAAGTTTTGTGAAGAAATGGAGCTCTTCGCTCCGATGCACGATATCGGCAAGGTGGGAATTAGTGATACCATCCTTCTGGTAAACCGCCCTCTTACTCAGGAAGAGTACGAGGAGATCAAGAAGCATACCCTTTTAGGATACACTATTGTCCGAGACAAGGAGGAGTTGAAAACCGCTGCCGAGATTATCTTACACCACCATGAGCGCTGGGACGGCAGGGGGTATCCCTATGGGTTGAAGGGAGAAGCCATCCCTCTGTCCGCCCGTATCACCGCCATTGCCGACGTGTACGACGCCCTTCGCAGTAAACGGCCCTATAAGGAGGAATGGACACACGAGGAAGCGGTACGGGAAATCGTCAAGAATAGTGGCCAGGCTTTCGATCCCCGGCTCGTTCAGGTATTTTTACAACTTGCCAAACAGTTCGATGAAGTATATACACGTCTAAAGGATTGATCTGACTATGGGCCATGTATACGAAGAACTTTCTCTCGGGATCGATACTGGCGGCACCTTCACCGATGCAGTCCTGTGGGATCGAAGCACACAGCAGGTACTTGCCTCGGCAAAGGCCTTTACCACCTACGAGGACCTTTCCATCGGGATCCTGGAGGCAGTTCGAAAAGTTCTTACCGCATGGAAGGATCCGAATCTCGAAAGGATCTCCTTCGTAGGCCTTTCCACCACCCTGGCGACGAACTCTCTGGTAGAAGGCAGAGGAGGCAGGGTCGGATTGATCCTCATTGGATACGATCTGGAACTGCTTCAAACCTTCCGGCTACAAGAAGAACTGGGGACGAAGGATTTCATCAATGTTCCGGGAGGTCACACTGAGGATGGGACCGAGCGTTTGCCTTTGAACGAAGAGGAGGCGCGAAAGGGGATCCTTCAGTTCCTCGACAAGGTGGATGCCTTCGCCGTTTCCGGATATTTCGGTGTGCGGAACCCCGCCCATGAACTACGAGTCAAAGCCCTGATCCAGGAACTGGCTTCTCGGGAGGGGCTTCACTTGCCCGTGACCTGTGGGCACGAACTGACCTCCCGCCTGGATTCCGTACGCCGTGCTATGACCACCGTGATGAATGCCCGCCTGATCCCCCTTCTACAGAAACTGATCCACACCGTGCGAACCGCCCTCGATTCGCTGGGGATCCAAGCTCCCCTCATGGTAGTGCGGGGTGACGGGTCCCTCATGCGTGCCGAATGGGCGATGGAACGTCCCATTGAAACGATCCTATCCGGTCCTGCCGCCAGTGTGATGGGTGCCCAGATCCTTTCGGGTGAGTCGACTTTTTGGATGGTGGATGTGGGGGGAACCACCACCGATATAGCCTATGTGCACGAAGGAATCCCGAGACTGAATCTGGAAGGAGCTCGGGTAGGCAAGTGGAAAACCATGGTGGAGGCGATCGATCTTCGTACCATTGGCCTGGGGGGGGACAGCAAGGTACAACCGGCCCCCTCTCGTGATGTATCCTTTCCCTTCTCCATCGGCCCAGAACGAGTGGTTCCCCTATCGGTTCTAGCCCACCGATACCCTACCGTACTGGAAGAACTGCGGAGAGAGGCAGGGGGAAAAACCAGGAGTGACCTTCTAGGAAGGTTTCTCCTTCTACGGGTGAGTCCCCAGGAGATTCCACACCGTAGGGACCTTTCGGATCGAGAACTGTTACTGGCGGATCAGTTGCGAGACGGGCCCCGTTCCCTTGAGATCCTTTCCACCCACGAACGGCTAGGATACACGCTGGAGCGAAACGTCCGGCATCTCATTTCCAGGGGAATAGCGATAGAAGGGGGCTTTACTCCTACCGATGCCCTCCATGTACTGGGGGAACTATCCCTGGGGAACAGGGAAGCTGCCCTCCTGGGCGCTCAGCTTCAAGCATGTGTTTTAGGGATCGATCCCGAAGTCCTCTGCAGAAAAGTCCGTGCGCAAGTCTCCTACCTGATCACTAAAGAGCTGGCACTGCAATCCTTGCGGGTTTCCACAAACACGGATTCAGTCCCCGGGGATCAGGGAACGATACTTCTCGATGCGGCACTCAAAGGTACCGGGACGTCGGGCAGCGGCACTCTACCCCTCTTTCAGTGCTCCTTTACGTTGAAGGACCCTATCGTCGCCGTGGGCGCCCCCGTGAAAACCTACCTGCCGGATGCGGCCCATCGACTCCACACACGCCTCGTCGTGCCCACCCATGCGGAAGTGGCCAACGCGGTAGGAGCCGTGGCTGGGTTGGTGGTAGAGAGAGTGCCGGTTGAAATCCGACAGATCCAGCAGGACGGTGCTTTCATATACCGCGCGCATAGCCCCTTAGGGGTTTCGGATCATACGGATCTTACAGAGTGTATTCGTGCGATCACTACCCCCCACACCGAATACGTGAGGCAGAAAGCTGTTCAGGCCGGAGCCGAACAGGTGGAAATACACGTAGAGCGCAGGGATCACTTCGGCTCCTCCCAGGGGAACACCGACGATATCTACCTGGAAACCGAGCTCCAGTTCACCGCGATGGGCAGACCCTCGACAGTTAAGCGGGTTCGGTAGGGCAGTGGGCATCCAGAACAGGCCAGAATTCCCCCGTCAGTTAGGCGGGCAACCGGGGCAGAGGGGCAACTTTGGCGCGGGTATCTTTAACCAAACAGAAACCGGGGGGTATGGAATTCCCCCCTGTAGTATGGTACAGTATAGGCATGAACCAATATAAACCGACTGCTATCTTCCTACTCCGCATCAGCCTGGGGATTTTCTTTTTAGTATTGGGCATTCAAGGTTTAACCGCCCATACCTCCAAGACCGCGGAAATCCTCCGCTTTTTGGGCAGAAACGACGCAATGAACATCGTAATTTCGGTGGTTCAGATTCTGGCCGGCGCGGTACTGATCATCGGGGTCTTTCTTCCCATCGGTAGCAGCCTTTCCTGGCTCCTGTCTCTGGGGATTCTCATCCTCTGGGGGGTGTACATGGTAATGACCTTGTTCCTCAAAGATTTTCTCAAGCCCGATACGCTGTCCTGGTTGTACAAAACCTCCTGGAGCTTCATCATCTTCTCCTCCCTCTGGATCGTGAGCGGCCGGGAGTAGCTTTTCCCCCCTGTAACCGGCTAACTCAATGGGATAGGAAATAAAAACCGCCGAGAGTAAACGTACCACCCCATGAAACCCCTTGACGAACCTAGATTTTCGGCATAGCATGCAGAATAGAGAAAATCCTATACTATAGGCATTTTTTTCTCCAAAATATCGAGAATCCTCGTGGATATTCCCAAAGGAGTTCATGCATGCAGGTAAAAACTTTCAAGGGAGGAACACACCCGCCGGAGAAGAAAGAGCTCGCGAAGGATGTTCCCATCGAGTACCACCTATCCCCCAAACAGGTGGTGATCCACTTGAATCAGCACACCGGGGCGCCGAACCAGCCTCTGGTGAAGGTGGGAGATAAAGTCACTCGGGGGCAGAAGATCGCTTCGAGCGACGGTAAACTGATGATCCCTCACCATGCCTCCATCTGTGGAGTGGTGAAAAAGATAGAACCCCGTCCCCAAGCGAATCTGCAGGATGGGGTTGCCATCGTGATCGAAGCGGATGGCCGCACGGAAGAGGCCTTCCTGCCCCCGTTGGATCCCTTTGCCTGTACCAGAGCGGAAGCCATCGAACGGATCAAGGAAGCCGGGATCGTGGGCATGGGAGGAGCCGGGTTTCCCGCCTGGATGAAACTCTCCCCACCCCCTACGAAGCCTATCGATCTGGTGATTGCCAATGGGGCCGAATGCGAGCCCTACCTCACCATCGACTATCGAACCCTGAAGGAACAAGCCCCCACGGTGGTCTATGGCCTGGGTGTGTGTCTTCAAGTTCTGGGGGTAAAACGGGGCATCATCGCCATCGAGGACAACAAGATCGACCTGGTGCCTACCCTTACGGAAGCGGTGGCCGATTTCCTCAAAGGGCCCGGATCCGGAAAGGGGTTCGATATCAGCATCAGTGTCCTGAAAACCAAGTATCCCCAGGGGGGTGAAAAGATGCTCATTACTGCCCTCACCGGCCGAGAAGTCCCCTCCGGAGGGCTACCGATGGATGTGGGGACGGTGGTCCAGAACGTGGGGACCCTCAAAGCAATTGCCGAGGCCTTCCTCCAGGGCAAGCCCTTGATCGACCGGGGATTCACCGCCACGGGCAGTGCCTGTAAAACTCCCAAGAACCTGGTGGTGCCCATCGGGACTGTGTTGTCAGACCTGATTCCCAACGTGATCCAGATTGGGGAAG
>Ga0078972_1005065_pt1 | contig 34360 bp, 28 predicted proteins | sample YelNatPaOPGAMG01_FD_67568 | JGI IMG/M metagenome (GOLD analysis project Ga0078972, IMG submission 67568) | Hot spring thermophilic microbial communities from Obsidian Pool, Yellowstone National Park, USA - OP-RAMG-01 (SPADES assembly) (version 2) | ecosystem: Environmental > Aquatic > Thermal... | reverse complement strand
GAAATGTTGCAGGGGGGAGGGGCGCATGTGTAGGCTTCCCCCAGGGGGGAGCCTACACATGCGCCCCTCCCCCCTGCAACATTAACCCTTTAGCCCGGTCATGGCTATGCCCTGGATAAAGGTGCGTTGGGTCAGGAAAAACAGGATGATGATGGGCAGGGTCATCATGGTTGCGGCCGCCATCTGCATGGGGAACTCGCTATAGGTCAGGGTCTGGAAGAAACGCAGGCCGATGGACAGGGTGTACTTTTCCGGGTCGCTCAGGTAGATCAGGGGACCCAGGAAATCGTTCCAGTTGCCCAGGAAGGTGAAGAGGGCCACCGTCGCCAGGGCGGGCTTGGCCAGGGGCAAGATGATGCGCGAATAGATGCCTAACTCGCTCGCCCCGTCAATAATAGCCGCCTCCGAGATCTCAAAAGGGATGGTCATGAAAAACTGGCGCAACAGGAAAATGAAAAAGGCGCTGCCAAAGATCGAGGGCACGGTGAGTGGGTAAAAGGTATTCACCCAGTTTATCTTGCTGAAGATGATATAGACCGGGATCATCGTCACCTGGCCCGGGATCATCATGGTCGCCAGGACCATAATGAAGAGGGCATCCCGCCCTGGCCATTTCAGTCGCGAAAAGCCATAGGCTACCAGCGAGCAGGAGAGGGTAACGCCCAACACGTTGCAAGCGCAGATGAGCAGGGTATTGCGCGCGAACTTGAGGAGCGGCGCATAGTTGAGTGCGCCGGGATAGTTCGCCCACTGTGGAACAGCCGGCAGCCACGTCGGAGGCATCGTCGCTACTTCCGGGTTGGTCTTGAGCGAAGTGCTCACCATCCAAAAGAGCGGGAAAAGGAAAAGGAGCGACAGCGCGACGAGCAGTGGATATAACATACTCAATGTGATTGCACGGCGCGCCCGCTTGCCGATCATGCGCTTCCCGCGCACATGCATCGTCACAGTGCCCATGGCTACTTCTCCCCAGCATAATAGACATAGCGGGCCGACGAACGGAAGACGATCAGCGTCAGCACCATGATGATCACAAAGAGGATCCAGGCCAGCGCTGAGGCATAGCCCATTTTGAAGGACTGGAAACTTTGCCGGTAAAGGTAGAGCGAGTAGAAAAGCAGGCGGTTGCCTGGCCCGGCCGCTCCATAGGAGCCGGTGATGATAAAGACCTGGGCAAACACCTGGAAAGCGCCGATGATGCCCATGATCACATTGAAAAAGATCACCGGGCTGATCATGGGGAGGGTCACATTCAGGAAGCGGCGCCAGGCGCCCGCGCCATCCAGTTCTGCCGCCTCTTTCAGTTCCTTGGGCACATCCTGCAGCGCTGCCAGGTAAATCACCATCCCCCCGCCAATGCCCCACAACGACATCAGAATGTAGGCAGGCATGGCCCATTGGGGAGAAACAAACCACCCCGGCCCCGGAATGCCCAGGAACTTGAGCACGATATTGATGATCCCGTATTGCGGGTTGAACAGCCAAATCCAGACGATGGTCGACGCGACTGCCGGCACGATGCTGGGCAGATAGAAGAAGGTGCGAAAGACCGACTGCCCCTTCAGGTCCACATTGAGCAGCAAGGCCGAAAAGAGCGCCGCCAACTGAGCGAGGGGAATGAACACCAGAGCATAGAGGAATGTGTTGGTCAGGGCCAGGGCCACGTTCTCGTCGCCCAGGATGGCCGTCTGATAGTTCTCCAGCCCGACCCAGATCGGCGGCGTAAAGACGTCGTAGGAGGTGAAGCTATAGTAGAGCGAAGCGCCGATGGGGTAGAGCGTGAGCGCGAGCAGCCCGATCAGCCAGGGGGAGACAAAGAGCAGCCCCTTGATCAACGAGCGCCGGGTGTGGACGCTTATGCCCCGCCTCGGCCGGCCCGCAGTGTGCATTGCAGTTGCAGCCATTTCCAACCTTCCCAGCCCACACAGCCACCAGGGTGGCCACCATCAATAAGCAACGTTTGCCAGGAAGCTCCGCAAAGGAGCTTCCTGGCAAACTTGAGGGCGCCCCTACCGCAAGCGGCATTGGGCTCCCCCGGCACGGGCATCATCCAAAGCTGCCGGCCTTGATGGCATCGTCGCGCGCCTTTTCGACATTCTTCTGCGCGGTAGCCAGGGCCTCGTCGATACCCTTCTGCCCGGTCAGAACCTGGTTCTCAGCATTCTTGACTTCGTTCCAGAACGCCGTGCAGATCGGGCTGGGCTCGAGCCAGGTATCAGCCTCACGACCCTTGACGATCTCAAAGACCTTGGGCCAGTGCGCATCGGCTTTGGCCCAGGAAGGATCATCGCGCGGCGGGAGCCAGGCGGGCTGCCAACCGATAGCCTGGCACCAGGTGAGCACGCGCTCCTTGGTCATCAGGCGGCTGATGCCGAGCACGGCCGACTTGGGGTCCTTGACACCCTTGGGCAGCATCCAGGGCCAGCCGGAGCCGCAGTGGAAGTAGGGCTTGCCCTGCGCTACCGGCAGTTGCTCAATTTCGTACTTCAGGTTTGGGCTATTCTTGGCCAGACCGGGCATTGCCCAGTCACCGATCATCCAAAGTGCACACTTGCCGGCGCCAAAAGTGCTGTTCTGCGTGGCCGCACTGATGCCGGACTGGAAGGCGCTCACCTTCTCGTAACCATAGTTGTCGGCCCACATCTTTTCATACTGGAGAGCCTGCTTCATGCCGTCCGAGTTGATGGTGATTTCGCGGGTCGCGGCGTCGTACAGTTTGGAGCCAAAGTTGTGCGCCAGGGCAAAGCAGTTGAAATACCAGCCATCCCAGGGCACCAGGGTGACCTGCTCGATATCGCCATTGGCGGCCTTTTTGTCGAATTTGCTGCGCAGGTCCCACAACTCTTCCAGCGTCTTGGGAGGCGCCTCGAGGCCAGCCCCCTGCAGCATGTCCACGTTCCAGTAGAGCATGCAGTCGGGGTCCCAGTCCAGCGGCCAGCCGTAGAGGCTACCCGCCCACGTTGAGGCCTTGATCGACGCTTCAGCGTACTCTTCCTTCTTGAACCCAAAAGTCGCCAGATAGTCATCCATAGGCAGGAGCGCCTTGCGTGCGGCCCAGCCGGGGAGCGAGTCGGCCCAGGCCAGGAGCGAGTCGGGCGGGTTGCCGCCGGCGACGGCCGCCATAAACTTGCCGCTCGAGTCGCCGCCCAGGCCCTCGACCACCACAAACTCGAGCTCCATGTCGCTGGCAAACTCGTCGTTAAAGCTTTTCAGGTATTCCTCATAGAAGGGCTGCTGCCATTCCACCCAGAATGTGAGTTTGACCTTTTTCGCAGACGGCTGGGCAGCCTCGGGGGCCTTGGTGGCCTCAGACGCTTGGGTCGCTGCGGGGGCTTGAGTGGCTTCGGCGGGGGCCTGGGTCGCCTGGGCCGGCGCCTGGGTCGCTGCGGGGGCTTGAGCGGGCGCGCAGGCAGCAAGCACGGCAGCACTGGCGCCGACCCCCGCAAACTGCAGGAACTGGCGGCGGCTCAACACGTTAGCCTTGGACATATGTACCCTCCACTCGTGACTGAGATGCCGGGGCACTGCCACCTTGGGGCAGCTGCCCTGGCTTTTATGCCGCGGCACTTTGTGCTAGAATTGGCCAGATTCCAGCCACGCCGCACGATGATCGGCGCATTTTCGGGGTGATCCTGGCGGTTGTGACCACATGACGGGGAGCGCGTTGTCCGGCCGTCAGGATGGCCTCGAAAAGCGACTTGGCGAAGCTTCGCAGACCTACCGTAGAGAGAGCTTTACAATGTGCAGTGTATCATATTCCGGGGAACAAGATCAACGGCCCCAACGACCAAAAGATGACATGAGATGACATGCCCAACGTGACCGCACCCGCCAGCGCCGAATTTGTGGCCCAAGTCGCCGACGCCTATGAGCACCTCTACGATCTGGTGTATCTCCGCACGCACCCCCTGCTGCGGCTGCCACAGATCGACCAGCGCCTTCCGGCCAAGGAGCGAGCCTGGCGCCTGCACCAGATCCTGCTCGAGGCCATCGAAGCGCTCGACCCTGGCCCGCAAGCGCCCACCCAATCGCGCACCTGGCGCCGCCATCGGCTGATGGTGCTGCGCTACCTGGAGGGCATGGAAGTGCAGGCTGTGGCCGATGATCTCGGCATCAGCAAGCGCCACTGCTTCCGCGAGCACGAGGTGGCAATTGCAGCCATTGCCAGCCTCCTGGCCGACGCCGGCAGCAACCACTCAGAAGCAGAGCCTGCGCCGGATGGTGGGTCAAGGGCAGAGCCCGGCCGCCTGGAGCTGCTGCGGCTGGAGGCCGCCCGGCTCGCCCGCTCTAGCCATCAGGCGCCATTGGCTGAGGTATTGCTGGGTGCGGTACAACTGGCCGGCGAGATGGCGCGCCGGCGTGGCGTGCACATCCGCCTGGAGATTGCTCCCAACCTCCCACCCGTGGCCGCGGACCGAAACACTCTGCGCCAGCTCATCTTGGGCCTGCTGAGCCACCTCCTGGAGCGGCTGGATGGCGGTGAGATCGCTGTAACCGGCGCCGCCCACGCCGGGTGCGTCACTCTCTCCCTGGATAGCTTCGGCGTCGCCACGGCGCTTTCGGCGCCGGCTGCGCAAGAGGCCCAGATGAGGCTTTCCATGCTGCACGAGTTGGCCGCGGTGCAGAATATCCGGGTGCAGAGTACGGCCGGCGAGTCAGGCGCCCTCGGCTTTTGCCTGGAGTTGGCAACCACTCGGCCGCGCACCATCCTGGTCGTGGATGACAACCACGATGCGCTGCACCTCTTTGAGCGTTACCTCACGCAGCACAACTATCAGGTCGTCATGGCTCAGAGTGGGGCCGAAGCCCTCGAAAAGGCGCGGGAGGTCCAGCCCTTTGCCGTCACCCTGGACCTGATGATGCCCGGGCGCGACGGCTGGGATGTGCTGCAGACCCTCACCAATCAGCCGGCGACGCAGCATATTCCCATCATCATCTGTACCGTGCTGGCGGCCAAGGAGATGGCCCTCTCCCTGGGCGCAGCGGCCTTTCTGGCCAAGCCGGTGAGCGAGCAGGCGCTGATCGAGGCCCTGGAAGCCCTGGGGTAGCGTCGACTTCAGACCCGTGACAGGTTTTCAAAACCTGTCAGGTCTGGCTCGCCTGTCAGGATTGGTTGGCATCCAGCACATGCTGCACCCATTGCACCACCTCGCCCGGGCGTAGGCCCCCCGAGCGGGCGTAGTGGACCGTACCGCGCAAGGCTTCGAGGCCGTCGATCTCCTCTTCGCCCGAAATCACAACAATGGGCAGGCGTTGCCAGGCCGGGTTGGCGCGGACCTGCTCGATCACCTGCAGGCCGCTGATATCGGGCAACACCAGATCCAGCAGCAGCAGATCGGGGCGCAGACGGCGCATCTTGTCAAGCCCCTCATGGCCGGTATAGGCGCCGGTCACCTGGTAATGGCGCACTGGGCTATCGAGCATCTGGCGGATGAGCCGCACAAAGTCGCGGTCATCATCGATCACCAGTACCCGGTCGATGGCGTCGCCAAAGGGGCGCAGGGCATCCCAAAGACCGACGCGGGAGATGGGCTTGATCAGGTAGCTATCCACCTCCAGCCGGCGCCGCAGCGGCTCTTCGCCCGGCAGCGGGCAGACCATGAACGAGGCGCGCGATAGGCCCCAGGAGTCGGCCAGGGCTTCCAGGTCGGCGTGCTCCAGGTCGCCGGCGGCGCGGTCGATCAGCACCGCTTGGGGCAGCAGATCGGCCGCTACACGCCGCGCCTGAGCCACATCGGGGACAATGGTGACCCGGTAGCCGCGCAGATAGCGGGTAAGCAAGGTGGCAGCGGAGGGGCTACGGGTAACGACGAGCAGGATACGCTCTTTCTGCCAGCGGGGCGCCGCGGCGCGCGGAGCCTGGGCCGGTGGCGTCTCGCGCGGGGCCGCCAGTTCGGGGGGCTGGGTAGGCAGGCTGAAGAAAAAGGTACTGCCCCGGCCCAACTCGCTCTCCACCCAGATCCGCCCGCCGTGTAGCTCCACAAACTGCTTGCTGATGGCCAGGCCCAGCCCCACCCCGCCGTGTCGGCGCCGCGTGGAGCCATCGAGCTGCTCAAACTCGCGGAAGATGCGCGGGAGTTCTTCCTGGGCGATGCCGATGCCCGTATCAGCCACGGCAAAGAGCACATGCTCGCCGCTACGCCGCACACTCAAAGTTACGCCGCCCTCTTCTGTAAAGCGCGCGGCGTTGTTGAGCAAGTTGAAGAGCACCTGGCGGATGCGGATAGGGTCCAGCCAGAGGGTAGGCAGGTTGGGCTCGATCTCGGTATGCAGGCTCAAGCCCCGCGCCTCTACCAGCCCGCGCGCCGTATTGACCGCCTCCTCTACCAGGGCGGCGGGGTCCGTCTCCTCAGGCAGGATGGCCATCTGCGCCGCCTCGATGCGGGCCAGGTCCAGCACGTCGTTGATCAGCGTCTGCAGGTGGCGCGAGTTCCGGTGCACGGTGCTCAGGTCGCGGGCCAGGGCCGCTGGGAAGGGGCCGCCATAGTAATCGGGCGATTGAGTCATCATCTCGGTAAAGCCCACGATCAGGTTGAGGGGCGTGCGCAGCTCGTGGCTGATCGTCTGCGCAAACTGCTGCTTGAGCCGGCGCGCCTCTTCGGCCTGATCGCGGGCAAGGGCCAGCATCTGATTGGCGCGCTCCAGGCGATAGGTGGCCTCATCCAGCGCCTTGAGGGCCTGGCGCAGCTCCGATTGCTGGCCGCGGGCCAATAGCTCGTTGCGACGTGCCTCGCTATAGCCGTTCCAGGCCCACTGACCGGCAATGTAGAGATTGCGGGCGCCCAGCCAGGAGCCCAGCGCGGCCAGCACGATCACCCCAATGGGGAAGAGCAACTCGGTGGAGAGGATGGGCAGCCCCAGGCGCCAGATAGCCAGCGCTGCGACCACGGCCACATAGCCCCCTGCTAAGATAAAGGTTGAGGCCGGGCCTAAAAGAACACTGGCAAAGATCACGCCCAGCACAAACAGATAGGCGATATCGTGCGCGCGATAGTCATAGAGCGCATAGGCAATAGCGCCCGAGACGGCCAGCATCAGCAGCACCGGGGCCCACGAGCCCAGCCGCGCACGCCAGGCTACACTCACCAGGGCGCAGAGCGCCAGGCCTGCCGGCGGCGCCCAGGCATGAAAGGGCGCCGCCGCCTTTTGCAGCCAGATGGCCGCCACCAGCCAAAAGTAGCCGGTCACCCCGGCAAAGAGCGCAATGAGCTTCAGCGAGCCGACCTGCAAGTCAGCCAGGTTGACGCGCTCGTCAGGCGTGAGGTCCTGCATCGCCATGGACATGTGCCTCCACGAGATAGAGGGATGCGCAGCGGTCATCGTCAGCAGTAGATGAGCTATTATAGCACAGAGTGCAGGTTGTGCCCTTTGACTGGGGGCATTCGTCTCTTCGAGTTGACAGGGTGTGTGGCCTCGATGCATACTGAAAGCAAAAGGCGAATCTGGTTACAAATTGCGAGGGAGGACGCCACTACGATGCCGCAAGGAATGTGGGTGTACAATCCCGATAGTGGTGGTGTCAAGATACCGCAGATGGTAAAGCGCCGCACTGAGAAGTGGATTCGCGACCATAGAGTATCTGGAACGGCTGTGCAACACGCCAACGTATCGGTGCTGGCTGCGGCACTTTGGGGATGAAGAGCAAGGAGCCAGGCCATGACAGACCATCCCCCCTTTGGTGATTGGCAGGCGGTGCTCAATGCGCCGCATTCCGCTTTCTTCCGCGGGCACACCAGCGATACGGTCTTTGACCGGCAATCCGCGGCGGCGCTGAGCCCGCACATGGAGGCGCTCTTCACCCAGTCCAATGCGCGCGTGCTGCTGGGGCAGGCGGCCGACGGTCGGTTGCGCTTTGTGGCGCTGCCGACGCAGGTCTACGCCGCGCCCACGGGCTCGCGCGAGCTGGGGCTGGGGCCGGGCATGTACCACCATTTCGATGTGGCCATGTACGTAGGCGACCTCTCTTACCGCATCGAGCCAGAGGGCGGGGAGCCCATCGACCTGGCGGCGGAGGACCGGCAGAACGAAACATGGTACGCCGACTGGTTCCTGCCCCTCACGCGCACGCGGGCGGGCGACCTGGAGGTGGCGCTGATCAGCCTGGCCCCGGTCGCGCCCGAGGCGGAAAAGGCCGCCCTCGCCCCGGCGCCGCTGCCCGGGCCGGCGGGCGCGCTCTACCTGCTGCGCCTGCGCAATTCGGGCGCAAGCGCCATACGGGGGCGGGTGGTGCTGCGGGCAGGGGACCTTTTGGTGGGCCACTATGAGGACGCCGCGCCCGAGGTGCGCCCCCTGAAAAAGCCGGCGGTGGACCTGCGCCAGCATACGCTGATCCTTTCGCGACCCGATGGCGCTGTGGGCATCCACGCCCACGAGGCGCGGTGGGCCCGCCTGGAGGCGCCCTATGAGGCGGAGTGGGCGCTCAACCTGGCGCCGGGCGAGGAGGCCCTCTACGAGACCACGATATCGCTGGGCAGAACCTATCACGAGGTGATGCCCACCGTCTATGCGCTGCACCTGCATCCGGCGCTCGAGTGGCTGAACAACACTGCGGCTTTCTGGCGCGAGCGCCTGGGCCGGCTTACGGTGGATGCCGAGGGGGCGAGCGAAGAGGCGCGCTTTAGCCTGGAGAACCACATTCGCAACCTGCTTGACAATTTCAACTGCCTGCAGACCGATGCGGAGGGGAACCTCATCGCCCACTGGCAGGGTGCGCCCTCTCACGGCTATGGCACCATCTGGGGCATCGACGTGGAGCCGACGGCGGTGAGCGTGAATCAGGTCTGCCCCGAGCTGGCACGGCAGACGATGCTCTTCTTCCTGGAGCGCAGCCGTGCACCCATCGGCCTGCCCGAGCATTCGGTGCCGATCCTGGTGGCGCCGGTGATCATCGCCCGGCAGTGGCTACAGGCCACAGGCGATGTCGAATTCCTGGCAGAGCATCCGGCGGTGATGGAGGGGCTCCAATCCATCATGGACGACCTGGAGGCCCTGCGCGCGCCGGGTGAGGAGCTTTACCCCAGCCGCTATTCCAGCGATGGGCCGGTGGGCCGCCGCTATGATTACGGCACCAACGTCAAGGCGCTTTACGCCTTGAGCTCCTACGCCTACCTGCTGCAGGCGCTGGGGCGCGGCGGCGACGCCGCCTATTACCGCCGCCGCGTCGATGGCGTCCGCTGCGCCATTGAGCGCACGATGGTGGCGGAGGGCCCCTTTGGCCCACAGCTCTCTGGCGGCACAAACCTGGATGAGGACCCGGCGGGCTTTTATCTGCCAGAGGGTGTGCTCTACTATGACGGCGAGGATACCTCGAGCATGTTGGCGGCGGTCTATGGCGCCTGCGACCTGACCTGGGAGCCCTGGGTGAACTATCACCGCTTTGCGCGCTCGCTCTGGTGCCCCAATTACGATCCCGAGTTCGATGTGCTGCGCTGGAGCCCGGGGGAATCGGGCGTCTTCGACGGCACGGCCTTTTACTCGCGCCTGGGCGGCAGTGTAACCCGCGCCGAGATGGCCGAGGCGCTGCACACCCTGCGCCGGATCGGGACCGACGATGCGACCGGCAGCACTTTCTGGTGGCCGCATGGGCTCGAGTTTCGGCGCGGCCTGACCCGCTGCAGTCAAGGGCAGGGCGCCTGGGCCTGGCAGTATCGCGAGCAGTGGTTGGGGCTCAAGGTGGATGTGCTGGCGCGCACGCTCACGCTGTCGCCGCGCGGGCTCCTTTCGCGCATCGACTGGGAGGGATTACGCGCGGGCCCGGCCTGCTTTGATGTGCACTGGCTCGAGACGGGCGGTTTGATCACAGCGCGCGTGCGCAACCGCAACCCGGAGCCCTGGCGGCTGGGGGTGGGCTTTCGCCGGCCCGGTGCGGGCGCGGAGGGCGGGCTTTCGTGGCAAGAGCGGACCCTGTCGCCCGGCGAGGAGGTGACGCTGGCGCACATGATACTGGCCCCCAGTGCTCCCGGTGGCATGGAGCGGGCCGCACTGGTGCAGCACGAGGCGGCGCTGCTGGGCGACCCCGATGGCGTGCTCTTACAGCGCTTTGGGCCGGCCACGCTGTGGGGCCACTGGGAGGTCGATCGCTGGTGGGACCCCCGCGCCATGCCGCTGGCGGTGCGCTTTGTGGTGCTCAACGCCACCACGGCCGACTGGCACGATGTGTCGGTGACCTTACGCCTGCCGCCGGGGTGGCTGGCCCAGGCGCGCCCTGCGCAGCATTGGCCGCGGCCTGATCGCCTGACAGGGGGAGAGGTGCGCGCGGAACTGGGCACGCTGCCGCGCCGCGAGCGCACGGTAGCGGCCTTTTGGGTGCGAGCGCCGCATGGCATAGACATGGGCAAAGCCTTCGAGGGGGGTGAGGCGCCCTTCCATGCCGTCTCGCAGCCGGGGCCGGGCCTGCGCCTGCCGAGCCCGGATGTGAGCGCCCCCGTGGAGACGAGCCTGGAGGCGGAGCTGATCGCTACCGGCGCCGAGGGCAAGACGGTTAGGAGGCAACTGGCCGTGCCGGTGCAGATTGTGCCCTGCAGCCAACGCGGTTAGCGCGATGTTGTAGTGGCGACTTGGTCGCTCGTCGCCCAACGCAAGAAGACGAGCGGCTGAAGCCGCCACTACGATAGTACCGCTATTCTATCCTGCGCGATCACTCTGCGAGGATAGCATCTCTGAAGATAGCCAACCCCTCATCCACCTGCTCGCGGGTGATGTTGAGGGGCGGGATGAGGCGGATGGTCTGGCCCCAGTGCCCGCAGGGGTAGAGGATCATGCCGCCCTCCAGCGCCCGCTGCATCACGCGCCGCGCCGCCTCGGGGTTGGGCGCCTTGCTGTCGGGCTGCACAAACTCGACGCCCAGCATGAGGCCGATGCCGCGCACATCGCCGATGACCGGCGCCTGGGCCTGCAGCTGTCGCAGTTGCTCCAGCAGATAGGCCCCCTGCCGGCGGGCATTCTCCAGCAGATTCTCCTCACGGATCACCTCCAGCACAGCCAGGCCGGCGGCGCAGGAGACGGGCGAGCCGCCAAAGGTCGTGCCGTGCGAGGCGGCGCCCCACTGCTGCATGAGCGCCCGCCGCGCCCCAATGGCGCCCAGCGGGAACCCATTGGCGATACTCTTGGCCAGGCAGATGATGTCGGGCTCGACGCCCAGCGTCTGGCAGGCGAACCACTGCCCGGTGCGGCCGAAACCGGTCTGCACTTCGTCGGCAATGAGCAGGATGCCGTGCTGATCGGCCAGGGCGCGCAATTCCCTCAGCCAGCCTGCCGGCGGGATGACATAGCCGCCCTCCCCCTGCACCGGCTCGAACAGGAAAGCGGCCACATCGTCGGGCGCGATGACATGCTCGAAGAGGCGGTCAATATCCTCCAGGCTCTCCTGTGCGCAGGCCTCGGGCGTGGGCGCGGCGGAGCGGAAGGGGTAGGGGTAGCGGGCATAGTAGACATCGCCCACAAATGGGCCCTGGCCGTGGCGGTATTTCTCCTTGGAGGTCGTCACAGTGGCCGCACCGTAGGTGCGCCCGTGAAAGCCGCCCAGGAAGGCGATGATGCCTCGCCGCTTTGTGACATAGCGGGCGAGCTTGAGGGCGCCATCCACAGCCTCGCCGCCGCTGTTGCCGAAGAAGAACATATCGGCGCCGCCGGGGGTCACCTGCCCCAGCTCATAGGCCAGGCGCAGGGTGCTCTCGGGGGTGAGCACGCCGATGGGCGCATGCACCAGGCGCTCCATATGCGCCCGCGCCGCCGCCAGCACCCACGGATGATTGTGCCCCAGGTTGGCGGCGCCAAACCCAGAGATAAAGTCCAGGTAGCGCCGGCCGTCGGGGGCGTAGACGTAGAGGCCCTCCGCCCGGTCGACGGCGAGGTTGGGCCAATCCTGCGCTAGGCAGGGGGCCAACAGGTCGCCCAGGTGGGCCATCAGATCTTGATATGAAGGTTGATTCTGCACAGACCGCTCCTCCTTGAGAGGCAAAGACAGCGAGCCATACACCGCCAGCATGGGATAATACTGCGCAGGCGGTTTCCGGTCAAAGGGAGAGGTTCGCATGGGTTGTATTGGCGCCGCTGTCGAACGGTATTACAATCACCGGCGCTGTTACCGAGCCCACACAGAAAGGCCAATATGCGCGAGCTGACTCTAGAGCAAGTGGCGACCCTGGCCCAGGCGGCCGGTTTCGACCTGTCATCTGCGGAGCTGGTTGATGTGATGCACCAGCTGAATGTGATCATCGCCGGCGTCGAAAAGGCCCAGCACCCGGACCTGGATGCCATCGACCCGCTGCCTATCCTGACGGAGGGGGAGGTGGACGATGCCCGGCCTTGACGTCACCCGGCTCACGGCAATGGAGATTGCCCGGCTGGTCGCGGCCCGGGAGATCTCGCCGGTCGAGGTGACTGAGGCCTACCTCGAGCGCAGCGAACGGCTGGACCCTGAACTGCACGCCTACATCACCCTCTGCTGCGATGAGGCGCTGCAGGCCGCCCGCGAGGCAGAGCGGGCCGTCCTGCGGGGCGAACGGCTGGGCCCGCTGCACGGTGTGCCTGTGGCCGTCAAGGACCAGTTCCAGACCCGCGGCCTGCGCACCACGGGCGGCTCCCGTATCCTGGCGGACTGGGTGCCCATGGAGGATGCGACCGCCGTCGCCCGACTGCGGCAGGCGGGCGCCATCCTTTTGGGCAAGCTGAACATGACCGAGTTCGCCTCGGGCCTGGGGGATCCCTTCCGCTATGGCGACCCGCACAACCCCTGGGACCTGGAGCGCAGCGCGGGCGATTCGAGCACGGGCTCGGCCGTCGCCGTTGCCGCCGCGCTCTGCGCCGCCTCGCTGGGTGAGGATACGGGCGGCTCGGCCCGCTTTCCCGCCTCGCTGACCGGCATCGTGGGCCTGCGGCCGACTTATCGTCGGGTCAGCCGCTATGGCCTGCTGCCCGTCTGCTGGTCCATGGATACGGCCGGCCCCATGACGCGCACCGTGGCCGATGCGGCGCTCTTGCTGCAGGTCATCGCCGGGCACGACGCGCAGGACCCCCTGAGCTCGCGGCGCCCCGTGCCCGATTACCTCAAGGCGCTGAAGAACGAGCGGGCTGGTCTGCGTATCGGTATCGTGCGCGAACTCACGGCGCCGGGGGCCGTGCACCCGGAGGTACTGCAGGCGGTGCGCCAGGCGGCCCGGCACCTGGCCAGCCTGGGGGCCGTCGTAGAGGAGGTCTCGCTGCCTCTGCTGGAAGAGGCGGGCGCCGCTATGGCCGCCCTCATGGGCAGCGACGCCGCCTTTGTGTACCGCGAGTGGCTGCAGAGCCGCCCACACGATCTGGGTCCCACGCTGCGCCGGGGCTGGATCGCCGCCAGCCTGCTCCCCGGTCCTACCCTGCACAAGGCGGCGCGCATCCGCGCCCTGCTGCGCCGCGAGTGGCTGGCGCTTTTGCAGCGCTACGATGTGTTGCTCAGCCCCACGACCCTCGCCCCGGCAGGCAAGCTCGAGTATGCAAGCTGCCTGCAGTCGCGGGAAGAGGCGGAGCGCCTGTTCGCCTGGCGCCTGGGCCCTACCATGGAGACCGGCATCGCCGCCATTCCGGCCTCTTTTGCCGGCACCCCAGCCATCTCGGTGCCCTGCGGGTTCAGCGCCGAGGGCCTGCCCATCGGCCTGCAGATCATGGCCGGTCCCTTTCAGGAAGAGACCCTGTTCCAGGTGGCCGCTGCCTATGAGCGCACGACGCCCTGGCACACCGTGTCTATCAGCGCCCGAACTTGAGCCATGTGCAGACCGCAAAGATCGCCAGGATCAGCACCAGCCAGGCATAGTCGGCCTTGCTGGCGTTGAGCACCTCGATCTCAGTGGGCCGGGCGGAGGCGCCGAAACCCTTGGTCTCCATGGCGATTTGAAAGTCGTTGGCCTTGCGGAAGAGCAGCAGGATGAGGGGCGTGATGATCGGCACATAGGCCTTGACCGTGCGCTTGACCAGGTTCATCGAGTCCATATCGAAAGCGCGCAGCTTTTGGGCATCGACAATCGAACCCCACATCTCGAACAGCAGGGACGTGAAGGAGAGGCCACTGACAAACATAAAGCTGGCCGTCTGGGGCACCCGCAGGCGGCCTGCCGCCGTCATGATGCCGGAGATGCGGGTGGTCATGACAAAGAGCGGCAGGGCCGAAGTCGCCGTCAAGATGCGCAGGCAGAGCAGGAGGCCAAACCAGACGCCCTCCTTCTTGACGACCCCAAGATCCGCTGCCCAGAACTTGAGATGGCCGAATACGAGCAAGGGCGTGTTGCCGCCGGTATAAGTCAGCCCCTGGCTGATGATGAGAAAGGCAAAGGTCGCGCCGAGGATCTTCATCAGGGTGGCAAAGCGCTTTAGCTCCACACGGGCGATCACCCACAGCGCCGCCGAGAACCCCAGCCAGATGAGCAGAATCGGCAGATCCTTTTCCTGGAGGGGAAACATGACCAGGGCCAGCGTGCAGCTCACATAGAGAATCTTGACCAGCGGGTGCATGCGATGGACCGGCGTATCCAGGTGTGTGTAACGGAAAATGGGTTGCATCAGTTGACCTCCCCCGGGCGGGCCTGCGGCTTGAGCACCTGGAACAGAGCATCCAGGGTCATGATGCCGGGCGGTACGCCGAGCGGGGCCAACTCGGCGGCCAATTGCGTGGCAATCGGCGGCACGACAAAGCTCTGGCGCAGCTCCTCGACGTGCGCAAAGACCTCCGCCGTCGGCCCATCTAGCAGGATCCGCCCACTGTGGAGCACGATCAGGCGTTGAGCATAGCGGGCGATCAGATCGACATCGTGGGTCACCATCAGCACAGTGCCCTGTCGCTCCTCATGGAAGCGCTTGGCGAGGTCGGCCAGCTGGTATCGCCCGCGATGATCCTGCGCGGTGGTCGGCTCGTCCATGATGAGCACCTCTGGCTCCAGGGCGATGGTGGCCGCCACTGCCAGCTTGCGGCGATCGCCAAAGGAAAGCCGGAAGGGGAAAAGATCGGCTTGCTCGGTGAGGCCCACCAGGCGCAGCGCCTCCTCAACCCGCGCGGCGATTTCGTCTTTCGGGATCTTCATGTTCTTCAGGCCAAAAGCGACCTCTTCGCGGCAGGAAGGGGTGAACAGCTGGTAGTCGGGGTTCTGCAGCACCAGGCCCACACGCCGGGCGATCTCACCGATGGAGAGCTTGGCCACGTTGCTACCGCGAAACAGCACTTCGCCCTTCTTGGGCCGCAGCAGGCCCACAAAGGACTTGACCAGTGTGCTCTTGCCTGAGCCATTCTGCCCCACAATGCCGATGAACTCGCCCGCACGGATCTGCACATCGACCGCCTGCAGGGCAGCCAGGGGCGGCGGGCCGGGATACTCCACCGTCAGCCCCCGCGCCTCGAGAATAAGCGGGGCCGGGGCAGGCGCACTCGATGCGGCCGGGGGCGGCGGTGGGCTGACCACGATCGTCCCCTCCGCGACCGCCTCACGCACTCTGGCGGCCACAGCAGCAACGCTACGCTCTACCGTCTCCGGGGCTCCTGTTCCATTCGCGGCGTGCGCGGACGGGAACAGTTTGTTCTGCACCAGCGTCAACGAGGGGCATTTGACCCCCGCCTGCTCGAGCCGCTCGATCTGTGAAAAGACGGCGCCCGGCGGGCCCTGCAGGGCAACTGCCCCCTGTTCCAGCACCAGCACCTGATCGGCCAGGCCGAGGATTTCCTCGGTCTCGTGGGTGGTCATGATAATGGTCAGGTTGCCCTGTTGCTTCAGGCGCTGGATCGCCTCGACGACCTCCCAACGGCCGATCGGGTCCAGTTGCGAGGTCGGCTCGTCGAGCACCAGCACCTGGCCGTTCATCGTGAGAACAGAGGCCAATGCCGTGCGCTGCTTCTGGCCCCCGGAAAGATCGCGTGGATTGTGCTCTTCCATACCCGTCAGGCGCACAAGCTCCAGGGCTGCCTTGGAGCGGCGCAGGATCTCCTCGCGGGGCACCCCAAAATTGGAGGGGCCGAAAGCCAGCTCGGTCAGGATTGTGGGCATGAAAAGCTGCACTTCAGGGTCCTGCATCAGCACCCCGCAGTGCTGGGCCGTGGTCGGCAGCGGCTCGTCCCAAGGGTCTATACCTACCACATCAACGAGCCCCGTGCGCCGGCCCCCATAGATATGCGGCACAATGCCGCTGAGCAGGTAACAGAGCGTGGATTTACCGGCGCCGTTGGCGCCCAACACCACGACAAACTCGCCCTTGTGCGCCGTCAGGTTCAGATCACGCAGGGCGACAATATCGCCTTCGTAGCGAAAAGTGACATCCTGTAGGGAGATCACAACCTCATCATTCACTGACACACTTGTCCTCAGCTTCGGTTGTCGCTCGCACCGGGTGGATGCTGGCCCGCAGGCCATGCAAACTGCAGATGACGGCTGCAGAGCTCCGGCGCGAAGGAAACGAACGGGCCCCACGGGTACGCAGGGCGGCCTGTGAGTGCAGCAACCTCATGGGGCCCATGGGGTGGGCAACCATCAAGGGGTCTCGCAGGGCCGCACTGCGGCCCTGCGAGACTGGGGACCTACCGAGGTCATCGAGGCTCTGGGAAGGAGGAATTGACGATTACCAGATAGAGCCTTGCACCTTGGGCAGCCCACTGCGTTCGAGGGCCTCAACGATTGGGATGGTAATCACTGTGACAACGGCCGAAAGCGCCGGCACCCACCAGATGTAGCCGATGGTGGTGGCAAGGCCCATTTCGGGGCTATAGTTGAGGATGTACCAGTAAGGCTTGGTCCAGGGCAGCCACCAGACAAAGATCGCTGCCAGCAGCGCCAGGAAGATGCCGCCATAGCGCTCTACACGCTTCTGAGAGCGCATCCAGTCTGGGATCAGCCGCGTGCCGAGCGGCGTGATGGCGATGATCGTAGAAGGAATCCAGTAAATGGCTGTGAGGATAAAGTACAGCGGCTCAGGCACCGGGGCGAACTTGCCGGCCGCGCCCGGAATGTAAAAGGGCACCAGCCAGCCCGCGATGCCAAGGATGATAAAGACGGGGGTGGTAACCTTCCACAGGGTGCGGTTCTCCTGCATCAGGGCCATCAGAATGGCCACAATGACCGCTGTAAGCATGATGTCGAGGATGCCCATGGGGTAAGCGGCGGGCGCAATGAACATACCGATCACCCCGCCGACGATCGAGGCCGCAATGCCTCCCCATGGCCCCAAGAGCAGGGGCGCAATGGCGCATAGGGGCGTCGTCAGGGGCACATAGCCGCCGCCGCCGACATAGGGAAAGATCGGGATCAGCGACGCCACACCGCACAGGGCGCCGTAAAAGGTCACCCAGGCGATGGATGCGCCGCCGATGCGGCCCTTGCCGCCACTCACTTTGGCACTGGTTTTCTCTTGCATGCGCTCTCCCTCCTTAGATGGGAAGCATATGGTCGCAGTGCGCGATTGCCCTCCTTCCCAGAGCCCCGCGCCCCAGTAAGAGTGATCACAACGCAGAGCAAAGGCGCTCTGCGCTATCACTGTGGAGAACTCGCGCTATGACCAGCAAAGCTACAACTGCGGAATGGTCGCCGAGCCCAGCGGAAAGACGCCCACACGGGCCTGCGGGCCATAGGCCGCGAGCAGGGCATCGACCCCCGCCTGGAGCGAGGGCACGCACTGGAAGCCCATGGCCTCGAGCTCTCGCGGCGGGATGCCATCGCAGAGGATATACAGCCGCTTTTCCGCCTTGATACGAGACAGGAAATAGCCCAACACACTGAATGTCACCGCGCCGCTGCGCCGCACGACGGCGCGCAGATAATCATCGGACGGGCGGCTTGCCATCATCAGGCGGCGGAAATCCTCACCCCCAGCGCCGTCGGGGCAGGAGGCCACGAGCAGAATGGCGCCGCCCGGGCGCACGGCCGTATCGGCATACTCGACCGCACGCACGGCCTGGTAGAGATCGATATCGTAGGGCGCCCCGCTGGTAATGGCGATATCGAGTGCAGCGGGGCAGGCCACTTCATTGATCTGACGCGCCAGGGGCAGGCCGGCCTGGAACACCGCTTCCGCCGCGCCAGCAAAGGCCTGCACAATGGCCTCCTCCTGATTGAGCACCACGTCAATCACCAGGTCGAGCCTCACCAGAGCAGCGGCCTCGTCGATATCCTGGCGGCACGGCACATCCACATGGCCGGGCCGGCGAAAGGCGGCCGCCACCAGGCTATGGTTGGCATTGACCGTGTCGAGGGCGGCTACGCCGGGCAGGATCAGCTTGCCGCCGCCGGAATAGCCGGCGTAGGGGCTGGGGCCGATATGGCCGATGCCGATGCGCCGGTCGGCTTCCAGGACGAGGCGGTTCACCCATACCGGCGTGCCCCGGCTGGTCAACCCCACATAGGCTTGAGCTGATTCATCGGTGCAGTCGTGCTGCACTACGCGATAGCGGGCCGCTACGTCGGCGCCGAGTTTGTGTTGCACCTCCGCCGCTGTCGAGAGGCGGTGTGTGCCATGGGTAATCAAGATGGTGATATCCCGCTCTGGCACCCCGGCGTCATGCAACCCGGTGAGGATGGGCGGCAGGATCTGCGCGACGGGGGTGGCGCGGGTGTGGTCATCCACCAAAATGAGCACCCGCTCGCCTGCACGCGCCAATTCAGCAGGCTGCGCCAGGCCGAGGGGCGCCGACAGGGCACGCTGGACCTCGGCTGCCGCATCACGGCAGGCCGGGACCGGCTGCGGCGCAAAGATGCCGGCCAGGTTGGGCAGAGGCATACGGCAGGTCAGTGACTGCCCGCCATAGCGGAGGCTGCACTCGCAGATGCCCTCAGGCATGGGCCGACTCCTGCACCTGCGCCACCACCTCGCGGCCCGCAGCAATCACATGCGCCTCGATTGCCGCAGCAGCCTGCGCTGTATTGTGGTCACGCAACAAGTCGATGATCAGTTGGTGATCCGCAGCGATCTCGGTGCGATGCAGAGCAAACCCGGAATCCATAGCTAACAGGCAATAGAGCTGTCGCCGCAACTGGGAAAGGGTTCTCTGCAACAATGCATGTTGGGAAAGCGCATACAATTGCTCGTGAAACCGGACATCGAGCCGGACAAGCGCCCGGATATCGCCCTGCTGGGCCTGGCGGCCCATCTCATCGACGGTCGATTGCAGCCCGTCAATCTCTTCCGGGGTGGCGCGCTCGCTGGCCCGCTCGATGGCAAGCCGCTCGAGGACCGCACGCAGGGTGTAGGCTTCTTCCACAGCGTGGGGACCCCATTGGGCCACAAAAGTGCCGTGGGAGGGGTAACCGACCAACACACCTTCGCCGATCAACTGGCGAATCGCTTCCCGCACAGGGCCGCGGCTGATTCCCGCCTGCTCGGCCAGGTCCGACTCGATGATACGATCGCCCGGCCGCAATTCCCCGTTGAGCAGAGCTTCTTCAATGGTCCGGATCACGGCGTCGCGCAGGCTTTCCCGCTTGAGGGGAAGTACTTTCACGGCCAACGCTCCAAAACAGGTGACGCCGGCAGTCTGCTGTGCAAGATGTTGACTGTCAACAAGATTATAACCGAAAGCAGCGGGGTTGTCAACGAGAGGATTCGGAATTACCGTATGGCGCTCCGGGCGCCCGTGAAAGACCAGAACTGCTTAGCGATACGGGAGGAGAAAGCAATATCGCCATTCCGGCGCTGCAGCGCCGGAATGGCGATATTGCTTTCTCCTCCCTCGTCCACTGAATCAAGTCGTGCGGCCCACGCGCATCTCGTTGATCACGCCGGTAACGCCGCTGACTGAACGCACAATATCCTCCACCATCTTGCGTTCCTTGGCGTTGGCGCATATGCCAGTGAGTGTCACGTGGGCGCCAATGACGCTGACATCCACCGCCATGTTCCGGGTACGCTTGTCTTGGGCAAGGGCTTCTGTCACGCGAACAGCAAGGGGTTTCTCGGCCACGGTTCTCCTCCTCTTCTTACGAAAACGCGCCGGGGCGCAATGAGACTGTGACCAGTGACCTGCGCGCGATGACGAGGGAAGCGTAGACAAATGCGCTGCCGATGCCAAACGGGCCCCCCGCACGCGGGGGGGAGCGCTGCGCGGCAGGATGGAGCCTCTGCCTCAGCAACCAGGGGAGAGTCATTCAGACCAATTCTATTTTACACGCAATTCGCCTTTTGCGCAAGAGCTACACGGGCTCTGTCTCATAATGTTTTGCGTAATCAGGCCGGCCGCTGCGGCGCACGAGCGTAAAAACTGGGTAAAGAATCCCGCCTACCCCTTGACACAGGCGGGCGCCCGGTGTATATATGATACAGATTTTAGATCCATTTGTAACTGTATGATCACCAGATCGTTACCCTGAGGGGCCGTGTGCCCCAAGTTCTCGCTCTGGCCGACCGTCATTCTGACCCAGGGCACGCCCGCTGTCCGCCATCCATGCCAGGAGTTGTACCTATGCATCGCAATCCGGGTTCTTGCTCTCCTATCCGGCCTCTGGGCTTCTCCTCCCGCACCGGCAGCATCTTGCTGTTGCTGCTGCTCAATCTGCTGGTTCCCCTGTTGGCGCCTTTGACGGTCTACGCCAGGTGAGATAATCCGCGTGGTGGGGAGGGCGCGGCTCCTGCCAGGAGCCGCGCCCTCCCCACGCCAGTATCCACGCTCCCTATGCCTCCGGCACAGGCAGGCCGCTCAGATCGGTGCTCTGCATGATGGATTCGCAGGCGCAGCCCTCAGCTTCGACCCCCTCCAGCACCAGTGAGCGCACCACATCCCAGCAGAGCCGGGCCATGGGGCGGGTGCAGGCCCAGTAAAAGGCGGCCATATCTCCCTCCCCGCTCCAGGCGCCGCTGCCCTGCCCCTCGGCCCAGTTGGCGGCCACGGAGATGTGCCCCAGGTGCATGCCGCACAGGCGGGCGAGCATGGTCTCCAACCCCGCCGATTGGCCCACCACGCTGCCGCCCTCGCGCTTGTACTCGCGGATCTCCAGGGCCGACTCGAAAATGCCGAACGGCGTGGTGACATAGGCGCCCTCGGTGTGGAGCGTGCCGCTCAGCGGCCGGTACGCGGCCGGCCCCTGCGCAAAGAGGCGGTAGGCGGCCCGTCGCAGGCGCTCGCGGATCTGCGGGCAGTAGGGCTGGGCCAGGCGCAGCCAGGGCACGAGCCCCAGCCGCTGGGCAAACTCGTGGGCGTAGGGCTTGTTGACCAGGTCGATGAGATCATCTTCGATGAGGATATCGCCGGGGCCGATGGTGATGCCGCCGACCGAGGCATCGACCAGCACCAGGCGCACACCCAGCTCGCGCAGCACAAAGAACACGCGCAGGCTGGCCTCGGGGCTGGGCCGGAATTTACCCTCGGCGGTGCGCCAGCCGTGCACAGGGATGCGGATCAGCGGGCGGCCCTCGATATTCACAATACGAAAGCGCCCCAGCGCCCCCCACGGCGTCTCGACGCCGCTCAGGTGGAGCACATCCTCGGCAGGGATGCCCGGCTCGACCTCGGGCACCGCCGCCGCCCAGGTCGCCGAGCCGCCGATCCAGGCGACCTCGATCCGGTCGGCGCCGAAGCGAGATTGCAGAAGGTTGCGCAGCTTGTCCAAAGGAAGGTCCTTTCTGGTAGCAGGGCCAGTAGAGTCTGGGCCTATTATAGCCGGGGGCGCCAGTAGGGCAACAAGGGGGCTGCTTGCAGCGTGCATACTGGGGGCGCCGGGCACGATGGGCGGTGCATCCGGGCCCATTTCCGAGGGCTCTTTCCAAGTTGGCGCGACTTATTAGGAGAGTAGCGGCAATAGTTAACATCGAACCAAGGTCGACTTGGGCAATAGCCAGCAGGAGAGAGAATCCATGGTCGAACACTCGAATTCTCAGCTTGATGTGGGGGCCGATCACAGCGAAACTCAGTTTCAAACAGCGGAGGTCCCCGGCCAGGATGAGGCCGGTTCACGGCCCGGCAAGCCGCTGGAGGAGGGTTCCAAGGCACTCCTTACCGCCTGGGGGTCTGGGGCAACTCAGCCGTCAAGAGAAGAGGGGCCAGAGGCTGCTCAGGATGACCTCGAGCGCATCCGTGAGATCATCATGGGCAACGCCGACGCCAGGCGGCAGCCAATTCGCGAGGCCGAAGTGAATCGCATGCGCGACATTCTGTTTGGCGCCAAGGTGGAGGAATACGACCGGCGCCTGGCCGACCTGCGCCGGGAATTCGATCGGACGCTCAACGACCTGCGCCAGCTCCGCGACGCCATGGACGAGTTGCGGGGATCACTGCAGGAACGGCTCAGCGCTGCCACGCGCGAAATGCAGCAGTCGCATGAGGAGCTGGAGCGCGAGCTGCAGCGGATCCGTAGCCAGGGGGCGATGCTGCAAAAGCTCGTGCCTCAGACCCAGCAACTGCAGATTCTGGTCAGTGGGCACGATAAGGATGTGAAGGAGCTGCGCGCCTCATTGATCAGCGAGAGCCAGGAAATGCGCGCCCTGCGGAGCCTCGTTGAGCAGTATCGCGAGCAATATGAAAGGGCTAACGAATCGCTCAAGCGTGAGGAACGTCAGGCTGAGGACGAGCTCAAAGCAGAGATTCGCAGGGTCACCGATCGCCTGGATGATAAAAAGACGGATCGCCAAGTCCTGGCTGCAGCGTTGCTTGAGATAGCGGCCCGGCTGGAAAGCGGTTCCGCAGAGACGAGCATGTTAGCGGATATCGCAGCGCCTCCCGAGGAGTAGGCGATGAACACCGTACCTAACTCCTCGAAAGCACTCGATGATCTGCGTCGTATCCTCTTGACGCCCGAGGCTATGACGGATGCCCTGGAGCCCGTGCTGACCAGGCTGCTGCATGAACGCAGCGCTCAGATCGCCAGCGCTCTGCTGGAGGAACTGGCTCCCGCGATCCGCCTTGCCGTCCGCGAGGCGCTGCACGAGGAGTTGCGCGAGCTATCTCCCAGGTCAGGGGGTAACCTGGCGCTGGCCATCGAGTCATCGGTCGTGCAGGTGTTCCACCGTCAGATCGTTTCAAATCCTGACATGCTGGCCGCCATGCTCTCTCCGGCAGCACCGCCGGCGGAGGGGCAGCAGGGCAGGGTGCTGCCGCCTTCGGCCGTAGATCCTCCTACGCTGGGGCAGGGGGGCACGGCCGAAGGGATGGCCACCTGCAAGGGGCAGGAAGGGGGCAGCCGCCAACAGCTGCGCCGGGGTTGGCGACGTTTCCTGGGTTTTTTTGCCGCCTTGTTGGTTGTCGCCGCGGGCTCGGCATTTCTGCCCCTGGCCCTCCCTGTCTCGCGCCTGGAAGGTCCAGAAGTCAACAGTGTCGTTACCTCGGCTGGCCAGGCGATGAGCCTTGACTCGACCCAGCCCAAAGACAGTTTCCTGGCTGCCCCTGCCCAGTCGCCGACCCCTCTCCCCGAGCCGTCGCTAACCGGCGTGGCCGCTAGCCCGGCATCCAGCAGCGCTGCTCTGCCTGGGCCGTTACGGCCTGGAGCGGCGACCGTACCCCCTGTCGATAGCCCGTCTTTGGCAATGACAGTTGCTCTTACTGCCACTGGGGCGACGGATGTCTCGGCAACTCCCCAGGCAACCAGGCCCGCGGACAAGGTGTTCTACCTTTCCTTCGATGATGGCCCCAACCCCATCTGGACGCCGCGGGTCCTCGATCTGCTCAAGCAATACAATGCCAAAGCCACCTTCTTTGTGATTGGGCAAGAAGCAGCCACATACCCCGAACTCATCCAGGCCATAGCCAATGCCGGCCATGTAGTTGCCAATCATACCTGGAACCATCGCCTCCTTGTTGGCATCGATCGGCCAGACTTTCAGGATGAGATCAACAGGACTGCTGGCGCTGTGGGCGACGTCATGAGGCCTATGCTGCGGCCTCCCGAGGGCACCATTGATGATGATGCCCGCTCGTGGGCCGCCGAGATGGGGCTGCAGATCGTCAAGTGGGACATCGACTCCAGGGATTGGACAGGCGCCTCTGCCAAGGATATCGCCTCTGTGGTCATTAGCCGGGCACGGCCGGGAAAGATCGTGCTGCTGCATGACGGCGGCGGCAATCGCGCGTCTACTGTTGCTGCCGTAAAGGTCATTCTGGAGACGTTGAGCAAAGAGGGATATGTCTTCAGATCGATACCGGTGACCGGCGTATCCCATCCTGCTCCTTCAGTGACTGGCGCTCCAACACCTGCTGCGACGGGTGATTCCAGCTATGGCGACGGCAACGGTTAGAATAAGCCGCGCCGGTATCTCGCTGGCAACGGGCAGCGCGGGGCGCTGCAAGGGGCGTTGTGGGCCGACAGCAGGTGTGAGCCGCCATGGGGTGCGGTGTATGTGGGAGGGGGGCCGGCGCCGCGCTGCACCGGCCCAGCCTCCCAACCCCGGACCTCAGGCCTGCAGCCTGAGGGCTGTCGTCCCTTGATGGTGCGGGTAGGTGACGATGAGGAGCTCGCCCGCCTCGTCGCTGGCCCGTTCCGCCCGCCCCGTTGAGGCGACGGCGGGCAGCGCCGCCGGCGGGCGCACGCGGATGGCCGTCTCGCCCATGGTGTCGGGCGGGCCGTAGAGGGTCAGGAGCACCCGGTCGCCGTCGACCGCCCAGCCCTGCACCTGTGAGGTGGAGTAGGCGATGGTCAGGTTCGTGCCGGGAATGTCGGCTTCCAGGCAGAGGATAAGTGCCCCCTGGTTGTTGAATTCGATGCCCTTCAGCAGCCGGGGGAGCACGGCCTCTTCCCCTGTGCGCGGGTCGGTGTAGGTGATGCGCGTGCGCACAGGCCAGGTCCATGGGTTCACCACGAACAAAAAGCCCGTAGGGTCCGCCGACCCCGGCGGCGTGCAGCGCTCCACGACGTGCAGTTTGAGCGAGTCGCTCGTGGCATAGCGCCGCACCCGGGCCTGGTTGGCCAGGCCGTTGATAAAGCGCAGCTTCTCGATCCCCCCCTCGTGCAGCGCCGATAGGGTAAAGCCCAGCAGGGTGGCCGTACCCTGGCCGTAGCGGCGGCAGTAGGCGCTGGGCCGGCACGAGTGCCACTCCCAGGCCAGGGCCCGGGCATCCTGTGGCAGCTCAAAGGTATCTACATAGTCGGCTACCTCCAGGTCGGTGCCGTCGTTGAGCGAGATACGGTGGAAGGGCATGCGCCGGTGCCCCGTCGGCCAGCCCGGGCGTGGGGCCTGTGGCCGCGCGGGGTATAGGGCGTCGAGCAGCGAGCAGGGCTGCAGATGGTCGTCGAGGTAGGGCACGCGCGGCAACATGACCAGGTGCCCGCCAGCCTTGACGTAGGAGATCAGGTCTTGCTGCACCGCCGCCGACATAAAGTCGAGGCCACACACCCAGAGCTGAGGGTAGCGCAGCCACTCCTGCAAAGGATCACGCTCCAGGTCTAGCATGCCGAAATTCAATCCCGCTGTGGCCATCAGGCTCAACAGGTCACTCCCCCGGCGCAGGCTCCCATCACACGACAGGCCGAAGCGGTTGCAGAGCAGGTCGCGATAGTCGTCGCGCCAGCCTAACAGGCGCATATCGCCCTGCTGGCCGCAATTCTCATAGGGCTCGTACCAGCCAAAGGCCATTTCCACCAGAGGCTCGGTGCGTAGCAGCCGCCGGCCGTGGAGGTCCAGGAACTGGCCCAGGCGGCGGATGGCGTCATAGTGGGGCCGCAGATCGCCCAGGCGCCCGATGGGTGCGCCGCGATCACACAGATGCCCGCCTGCCAGACCATAGCCGGGCGGGTCCTCACCGCCGACCATCGGAGAGAGGTTCAGTGCGTTCAGGCCGTGACCGAGCTGCAGCACGCAGAGGGCCTCGACGCCGGCCGGCGGCGTCCGCGCGCTGAGCACTCCCGGCGTCTCCATGCCAGCAGGGGGCAGGCCCATGCCCTTGGCCCAGCGACGCGCCAACTCAGCCATGCCCACTGCGTGGCCCAGCGCCGGCTCATCTACAGGATGCCCATTGGTGACGTGCAGATCGGCCGCCAGGGCGACCAGGAGGGGCTTGCTGCGCAGGCAGAAATAGTCGGCGCAGCGGCGGGCGGCCAGGGGCGCCTGGTAGGGGTACAGGACGGCAATCGGCACATCGATGCCGCCGGCGCGCAGCCAATCGTAGAGGTACTCCAGGTGCTTGTTGAGCAGGTCCATCTTGCAGCGGCGCCAGTCGCTGAACCAGGGCAGTTCGCTGATGGAGGCCGGCGGGCGGCGTGGCGGCTGCACTTCAGCCCAATCGTCATAATGTGTGCCGTAACACTCATTCAGGCGGCCGATTTCGCCATATTGGGCGGCGAGCCAGCGCTGGTAGAGGCCGGGCTTGCCCCCTTTGCCCACGATGTGGGGAGAATAGTCCACAAAGAGGGGGTCCCCTTCCTGCAAGCCCCACCAGTAAGACGGCCGGTCATCGATCTGCACCGCCACGACCGTACCCCCCTCCGTCAAGAGCGAGCGGCGCAGAAGGGGCATGAACGCCTGGTACCAGCCGGCGACATAGGTCTCATAGATGGGGTGCAGGTAAGTGATCGGCGGGCAGTGCATTTCCAACGGTGGCCGGTGACCCTGGGCATCGAGCGCCAGGACCTCCGGGTATGAGCGCAGCAGCCATTCCGGGATGCTTCCCTGCTGCCAGCCTGCGCTGATGTATGGCCCGGGGCGGAAGATGATGTGCAGCCCCTGCTCGCTGCATAGGCTCAGGGCGCCGTCGAGGTCGCGCTGGGGGTGGCTTTCGCCGTTCAGGTCAAAGCGGCCCTCTTCCGGCTCGTGCCAGCTCCAGGGCGCGCTGATCGTGACCGCGTTGAGGTGCGCGGCGCGCAGCTTGGCAAGAATATCGGCCCACTGGCGGCGGCGCAGGCGGAAATAGGGAAAATCGCCCGCATAGAGAAAGAGTTCCTGGCCGTCTACCTGCAGAGCATAACGGGTGGCCGAAGCCGTCCGAAACATGCCTGGCACCTCTCCTGTTGGGAGCAGTATCCCTGCCTGGCAGCCGGTGCCCCAACCGTTGGGGCAGCCGGAACTGCGCCTGGGAAGCGGTCGCCGTCAGGAACGTACCAGGAGGTGCCCGACTTGGGCACGGGGGAACAATGGGCGTGCAATGCTTCGGCAGGGCGGAGGCTAATCAATACGTCACCTACGCAATCGACATGAGCTATCAGCAAGGGCTATGACGCTGATCCTATCGTATCACGGAAGGAAGGGCAATGTCAATGGATCGTGTGGAGGGGGTTACCCGGCCATGTTAAGCAGGTTGCAAGGCCCAGTCCTGCGCTCGTGGTACGGAACTTGCTAATGTTGGCCCTGCCGGCCCGTCCTGGGAGGGTCAGGACGGTTCAGGCATGCTATAGGTCCGGGAATTGCTAGCGTGGGAGAGAATCCCGACCCCATTGTGGGTTTGAGTGGACATAAAGGAGGAAGAAGATGCGTAGAAACCGGTTTCTGATGGTCATCAGTGTGTTGCTGGTCCTGGCGTTCGCCGTGGCCTGCGCGGCACCGGCGACCCCAACGCCGACTGTCGCACCCGTGGCTACGAATACGCCTGTTGGTGTGGCTACGTCTACGTCGGCAGTGGAGACTCCCACCAGCGCGGCCGTTGGCACCGAAACTCCCACGTCTGCCGTTACCACAATGACCCCCGCGGCTACGGGCTCGCCTACGACGGTGGGGACGCCCAGCGTAACCCCGACGACCTAGTTAATCGAAGCGTGAACTTCTGCGCAGCCCTGGCGGGCGTCGCCCGCCAGGGCTGCTCCTATGAACCGGCGGTGAGTGTATTCACCAGGGCTGCGACCGAGTAGACGATGAGCATTTGTCCCAGATTATAGGTGATCCACACTACGTCATTGACCCGCTTCCACAGGTGCCCTCGGATGTTCCAGTTCCCCAGCACTGTGTCGGAAGCCAGGAAGAGCACTGCCCCGCAGGCCAGCGGCACAAACCGTGCATCGCGCAGGGCGAGGGCGATGGCCAGCGAGTCCATGGAGGCCATGAGGAGGCTGTAGCCCAGGGCCGCCCGATTCAGCAGGCGATCCCCTCCGGGCTGGCGCACCAGTGTGCGCCAGATAAGCACGGCCAGGGTCGCCATCATAGCCCCGATCGACAGGTGTCGGGCCGTGCTCCATGCTTCCAGAACGGTTGTGGCCCGCGCCAGGGCAACGATATAGGCTACATGCCCCAGACCAAAGGTGAGCATGCCGAAGATCAAGCGATTGGGTACGGGGATGAGCTCAGCCATGATCAGGTCGCCCAGCAGGCCCAGGGCCATACCCAGAAACACCCAGCCGGCATATCCGCCCAACCCTGGGGCCAGGCGCCATTGTAGCCCGGCCGCCAGCGCCAGGATGCATGAAAGCAACATGCGGAGCGGCCGCGGCAGCCGCCCCGTGCCATCCGCCTGCAAGGGGCCCCAGAGCAGCCCCCCGCTAAGCAGTGTGAGATCCAGCACAAAAAGGAGGTAGAGGATCAACCCAAACGGCCCCGGGTAAGGTAGCGGGAACATAGGGCACCTCCAGAATGCTCCCAACAGCAAGGCCACGCTATCAATATTTGAAGGAAAGACCGAACAACTCGGGGCCTGGTTCCCAATAGCCGGTTGCATCCTCAGCGTTGGCTTGCAGGTCCATGAACAGCTCGACCCGGCCGAGTGCGCAAAAGCCGGTGTGGAAGAAGAAGGCGATCGCTTCCTTGTTGCGCGCCGCCGGCCGCACGTTGAGAAAGCGCGCCCCCAGGCGGCCGGCCTCTGCCACGGCCCGCCGGGCCAGCAGGCTGCCCACGCCTCTTCCGCGCTCACTGGCGGTAACCACCAGCGGCTCGATGGTGGCTTCCTGGCCCTCCAGCATCAGCCCGACCAGGCCGAGCAGCTGCCCACTCCGCTCGGCGACCCAGAGACGCTCGGCACCTACCGTGGCCAGGTGCCGGTCGAAGTAGAGCCCGGGCTCGCTGCCGCCGATGGTGGGGTCTGCGTAGAGCTGCCGGTGTGTCTCGGTCAGCTCGGTCCAGAGCGCCCGACAGGCCTGCAGATCAATCGGTTGATAGGGGCGGATGGTGATTGGATCCATGGTTAACTGACTCCTGCACGCTATTGGGTGGTTGCGCACGGGGCCGCAATTGGCCGATCTCGAGGGGAAGCTGGCCCAACTTGAGCATGCGCAGCCAGTCGCTGAGGTAGATGCCCAGGTAGATCAAGCCCCAGGCCTTGGCTGTAACGCCGATGAGCAGGCGGGCAGGCTCGACACCGCCATCCCCGCCCGGGAACACCTGTCGTCGTTTGTAGGAGAAGGTGATAGAATACCAATCGATCTGGTTGAACTCAAAGCCGGCCGGGGTCATGGCTACGCGCAGGGCGGGGTGGCTCCAGACCCCTATCTCATACCCGTCCGGCAGGGGGAGCAGGTGGAGCAGGCGCCAGCGGATGCGGAAGCGCAACCGGTTCTCGACGATGACCGGGATATCCATCTCCCTCGACCTCCAATCGAGAGCCCTGGCTTGTGGCAGGCGTTTAACATTCCGATGCCAGCAGGATGTGCGGCTCTGCCACGCGGCAATAGGCGCGATAGGCCGCAGTCTCGCGCAGAGCGCGCATCAGCTCGGCCCCGAGTGCGGCCGCCCTCGCCGCATCGGCCGCCGCTGCACCGGCGCCGATGCGCCAGCGCGCCGCCCCCTCCTCCAGGATGATGATCTGCCCCTGGGCGGCCAGCCAGCGCACGCCGCTTTGCACGGTGCCCAGTCGCTGCGCCGTCGCGGCGGCCAGGCGCTCCCACTGGGCTGCGTCGATCTCGCCGCCATAGTGAGCCAGGGCGTATTTCACGAGCCCGGCCAGCCGGCGCAGAAAGGCCCCTGGCTCGTCCTGCCCCGGGTCCAACGCAAAGAGGTGTATGCGCTGAGGCTGCACCTGCTGCAACAGGCGCGCCAGCTCGCGCGGCCCGGGTGGCGCCGTCCATAGCGCCAGCGCTTCGGCCGGGGCGGCGCCGGTGCGGTCGACTGTGGGCAGCCCGGCCGGCACCTTGCCCTCCGCCCAGATCAGGAGCGGCCCAGGCGCAAAATCAGGCGAACCGCTCTTGTTCGGCTTGCGATCGTTATCGGGCCCGCTGCCCTGGCCTGCCATTCGTAAAAGCGCCGCCTGGTTTTGCTCTTGCGCGCGCACCGTCTCCAGGGCCAGCGTAGGGGCTGGGTCCTCGCGGTGATCGAAAACAGTCCAGTGCGGGCCGGGCGCTCGCTCGGCGACCTCTGGGGCCGGCGCCTCTACCGGGCGCACGGCAAGCCAGGTCACTGTGGCTTCGTCCACTCCCTGATAATTGGTGGGGCGTATAGTAAAGGCCAGGTCAAAGACGCCTTCCGGGGCTGGGGAATCGCCTGCCTGCCACCAAAAGACCTTTTGCTCGCGGCCAGCCTCGTCGCGCACAACCAGCCGCCGGTGCTCACCGGTGCGGCCGATCGCTGCTTGCGCCGCCACCCGCAGCCGGCGCGCCGCCAGTTGCACAGGCGGGTTGCCGGGGCCAAAAGGCGCGAGGCGATTGAGGTCTTGGGCCAATTCGGGTGTCACGGCATCCAGCGGCAGGAAGGCATCGATAGCCAGCGGCGGGGGCGGCGGCGCTACGGCGGCCTGGCGCCCGACCTCGGCCTGCAGGCGGCGGCGGAACTCGGGCAGGTTCTCGGGCGGCAGCGAGAGTCCGGCGGCCATCGGGTGCCCCCCATGGCTGGTCAGGAGGTCCCCGGCGGCGGCGATGGCGCCGGCGATATCCACCCCCGGCACCGACCGCGCCGAGCCGCGCACGTTCTCGCCGGGTGGGTTAGCCAGCACGATGGCTGGCTTGCCATAGTGCTCGGCCAATCGCCCCGCCACGAGCCCCAGAATGCCACCCGGCCACGACGGGTGGGCGACGATGATGGCAGGGGCGCGCAGAGCGGCGGGGTCGCGCTCCAGTTGCTCGCGCGCCGCTTGCAGCACCTGGCTGGTGAGGAGCTGGCGGCGGTTATTCAGTCCCTCCATCTCCGAGGCAATGCTGCGCGCGCGGATGAGGTCATCTGTCAGGAAAAGCTCCAGGCCCTGGCTGGCATCACTGAGGCGACCCAAGGCGTTGAGGCGCGGCCCGAGGGCGAACCCCAGGTGCTCCTCATCCAGCCCTGCGCGCTCCACGCCGGCGACCTCGCAGAGCGCCTGCAGGCCCAGCCGCTCGCCCGCCCGCAGCGCGAGCAGGCCCCGCTGCAGGTAATAGCGCGCATCGCCCTGCAGGGTGGCCACATCGGCCACGATGGCCAGCGCCAGGAGGTCCAGGGAGCGCTTACAGCCCTGCCAGCCCAGGGCTTCTCCCAGGGCGGCAGCCAGCAGATAGGCGCAGCCCGCGCCGGGCAAGGTGCGCAGGGGGTGTGCAGCGGGCAAAAAGCATGGGTTGACGACCGCTTCGGCGGCCGGCAGCTCCGGCGGTGGCACATGATGGTCGGTGATGACAAAATCGAGCGCCACCCCCCGGCCATAGGCGACGGCTGCGGCAGCGCTGATGCCCGTATCGCAGGTGACGACCAGGCGCGGCGGGCTCCCCGAGGACAGATGCTGTTTCAGCCCCGCCAGGTGCACACCGTGGCCCTCGCCGCGGCCGGGCACGTGATAGCTCACGTGCGCCCCCAGGGAGCGCAGCGCCTCCACCAGGATCGCCGTGGAGGTCAGGCCGTCAACATCGAAATCGCCCCAGACGAGGATGGCCTCTCCGCGCTCGATGGCGCGCTGCACACGCTGCACTGCCTGCGGGAGCCCGGGCATCTGGTCAGGGGGCGCCGGGTGATAGCGGGCGGGGTCCAGAAAGGCGCGCGCCTGCTCCGGGTCGGTGATGCCGCGCCGCACCAGCGCCTCGGCGACCAGGGGGTGCCCGCCCACCACCTCGTGGAGGGCTTCCGGCACGGAGATGGGTTGGGGCTCAAGCCAGTCGGCCATCACATTGGGCCTCAGAAGGCAATCTCCTCTTGTTGCGCCATCAGGTCCGCCGCATCGGGCAGGGCCAATGCCAGGTCCTCGCTCTCGCGCTCAAACTCGGCCATCGTAGCGAGGGGCACGTGGCGCTCGCACAGGGAGCGGTAGGCGCAGAACCGGCAAGCGCGCTCGTCTGTAGCCAGGGGCCAATCGCCCTGGGGGCGGGCCGCGATCTCGGCGATCAGCTGCTCCAGGGCCTGGCGGTCGCGTGTGAACTGCGCCGCATCATAGGGAAAGCGCTCGGGTTGGGTGGGAAAGGCGGCGAACCAATAGATCATGGTGATCTGCTCGGGGGCGGGGGGGCGACCGCCGTTGAGGGTGGCGCCAGCCAGCGCCAGCAGGCAACGGTAGACGGTCGTCTGCATACGCCCCTGCAAGCGCGCGCGTTGGGGCCGCTCGCGTTCGGTCTTCCAGTCGACAATCAACCACTCTCCCCCCGGGGTCCCGCACAGCAGATCATACTGGGCCTCCAGCCGGTAGCCCCCCAGGGGCGCGGAAAGGGTGATCTCGGCCCGGCGGACGCTGGCCTCGGGAGCAGCGTAGGGCGATCTGAGATAGCTCTGCCACCAGGCGGCAAGCTCCCGGTCGCCCCGGCCCTCAGCCAGCGGCTCCAGGGCGGCAGCGGGCAACCCCGCCTGATGCCGGCGCACCAGGCGGTGGAAATCTTGCCCCAGGCGCTGCCGCCACTCGGCTTCCAGCGCATCGGCCGACTGGGGCGCTGGCCAGGCCAGGCGCTCCAGGTAGCGCAGCTGGAAACGGCGGGCGCAGGCTTGATAGTCGCCCAGGGAGCTCTGGCTAAAGCTAAAGCTCACGGGAAGGTGCATGGCGGTCCGCCTCGTACGGCCAGGCTTGGTCTTTGCAGGTGAGCGATGGCGTTACGTCCACCATCCACCTGCAGACTCTGGTGCTATGTTGTCCGCTAGACTTGCTATGGCAGAGACTACCCGGGGCTAAAGCCATCGGGCTGAGAATACAAAGCCCTGCGGGCGGCTCAGCCCCCTTGAGGGGGCTTTGTATTCCTAGCACGGCGGCTTTAGCCCCGTGGGGCGAGTTCTCGCTTGAGCAGGCCCCGGTGCCAAGCCGGCACTGCCGGGTTAGGCGATGCCCCATTCTTTCAGGTGCTTAAGGCTGAGGGCAGCACTCTCCAGGGTGGGCCGCTGGCAACGGTCCTGCTCGACGATGTACCACTGGGCGCCGGCAGTTTCGGCAGCGGCAAACACAGGCTGCCAGTTGATGATGCCTTCGCCCACCTCAGCAAAGGTGCGCTCGGGGCCGGGGGCCATGTCTTTCAGGTGCACCAGCGGGCAGCGGCCGGGATGGTTCTTCAGCCAGGCCACCGGGTCCTCGTTGCCGTAAGTGACCCAATACAGATCAGGCTCGCCCTGCACCAGCACCGGGTCCGTCTGATCGTAGAGCAACTCGAGGGCATAGCGGTCACCGACGCGCACAAACTCGTGGGCGTGGTTGTGATACGCCACCTTGAGCCCGTACGGCTTGTAGGTCTGGGCGAGCTTGTTCAGGCGCTGGGCCAGGGCCTGAGCGCCCTCCAGGGTGTTCATCGCCTCTTTCGGCATGTAGGGCACCACCAGATAGGGGTTGCCGATGGTGAGGTTGAAATCGGCGACGGCGGCGGGGTCCTTCTCCAGGATATCGATGCCGATGTGGCTGCCCGCCACGCGCAGGCCCAGGTCGTCGAAGAGCTTTTTCAGCTCTTTGGCGCTCAGGCCGCCGGTGACGCCTGCCATCTCGACGCCCGCATAGCCCATTTGGGCGACCTTGGTAACGGTTCCCACAAAGTCGGTAGGGGTCAGGTCACGCACTGTGTAGAGCTGCAGAGCGACAGGAATGCGACCCATACTATTCAGCCTCCTCGCGGAAAGTGTGTATCGTGCCGGATTCACTGTACCACTGTTTGTCAGGTTGAGCAAATGCCTCAGGTGATAGCCGGGTGTCACGCGCTGCTGTGACCCGGCCCTAATCTGAGGGGGGTATTGGTTTGTTGGTGGGGCCTGCCGCCCCGGGGCGGCAGGCCCCACCAACAAACCAATACCCCCTAAAGAGCCCATGGCGGTTGGCGGCGGAGCACATGGCCCAGCGATTTACCCTGGGGCATTTGCCAGCTATATACATTGTGTGCTACAGTAAAGATAGGTTCTATTGCCTGTGCCAGTTCACTAGAAGAGGTGATCCTATGGCCGAGAACACCGCCGAGACCCGGGCGAGTGGGTGCGAGCCTTGCCCCTTGAGCCGCGCTTTTGAGGCGGCCCATGCCATAAAGGCCAACGCCAAGCGTCTGCTGCCGCCCGAGTTCTGGGAGCACCGGGCCGCAGCGCGCCGCGAGGGGCTGCTGGCCCTGCGCAGCCTGATTGATGCCGCCATCGCCCACACAGAGCCTGCGCCCGCCCGCAAGGCTACGCGCATCAAAGTGGAATAGGAGTTTCGGGAAGGTATGCAGGAGCCCGGATTTTCGCCGCCCCCAGGGGCGGCGAAAAT
>Ga0078972_1005062_pt1 | contig 34378 bp, 32 predicted proteins | sample YelNatPaOPGAMG01_FD_67568 | JGI IMG/M metagenome (GOLD analysis project Ga0078972, IMG submission 67568) | Hot spring thermophilic microbial communities from Obsidian Pool, Yellowstone National Park, USA - OP-RAMG-01 (SPADES assembly) (version 2) | ecosystem: Environmental > Aquatic > Thermal... | reverse complement strand
AAAAAGAACCTGTCCCAAATGTAATATGGAACTTCAGCAGAATTGGATAGGTTGCCCATATTGCAAAACACGCCTTGATATCTCGAATAAAGATGAAATTCGTACAAGGTTAGAATCTACAAAATCCATGCTTTCACTCATGGAGAAACTAGGCGAAGACGTCTCAGATGCAAGATCAAAATTAAATCTTGCAGAATCTTTCCTCAGGCTTGGAGAAAATGATAAGGCACTCGATTACATTATAAAAGCAGAAACATATCTTAACGAAAAAAATTCCAGAGGTGTGTAGATATGCATAATTTGTATAAATCCATGAATTCGATACATATCTTCTCATTTCTTATCTTACTCCATCTTCTACTCTTTCTTTTATCAACAATGGGGAAAGCCTCCGCCGCCCCACCTGTGGCAACTATTGTGTCTGTAACTCCCAACCCAGTATATCAAGGTGAAATCGTTACTTTTCTCGGCGAAGGGTCTGATGAGGATGGGACAATCGAAGCATACGAATGGATTCTAGATGGTAACTTGCAATGGAATACCGCAAGAGTCGATTATCCTACATCTTCTCTTTCAATAGGCACGCATACCTTAACTTTCAGGGTTATGGACAACGATTTATATTGGTCTGCTACTCAAAGGACTACATTTAGAGTTGTTCAACTTTCAACAGATACTTCGACAGGTTCTGCATCTAACGACCTAACTTGCATTATTTTATTTCTTGCCGTTTTCTTCTTAGGTTTCTTCGGCATCTTTGGTCTTGTCGCTTTCACAATATACAAAAATACAAGACAAACTTACAATTCTCCTACATATTCGTATTCTCAACCCATGAATACATCTATACCCGAGTATTACAATAGATACTCTGTAAACAGAAATTACGTTAATCCATATTATCGACCTCCATCAACTTCCACTCCAACTTATACCCAACAACCTTCTCAACCTGTAATATCAGCCAAGGTTGTGCCCGATTTATCTACACCTAAAGGAAGAGCCGAAAAAGCAATCTCTGATGCTCAAGAGATTATTTTCTCTTCTGAGTTCAAACCCCAAGCCATAGAACTTTTTAATAAAGCCCAATATGCTTACGCAGATGAAAAATACGAAGATGCAGAAAAACTCGCAAAAGATGCAGTAGATGCCCTTTCAAATAGTAACTCGAACAGTAAATAGGTGAGGGATTATGTCATCTATACTTACAATCGATTTTCAAAGAAAGAATAAAGAGGATAACAATAAAATAGTCAGCCAAGCCTTTGGGTGCCTTGAGAAAAGGTTCTCTATATCTAATCTGTTTTGCAGCATACCTTACGACTTAGAAAACGCATCTTTTCAGAATACAGATTCCTTAATCGAAAATGCTCTAAATATGAAAGAGAACGCTTCTTTTCTCAAAGGGATAGAATCCAAGACGGAACTTATCCTCTCTTCTGGTAACTCTCTCTTTATAGTTCCACTCGAAAAAACAGACCCTTACTTCACTAACGATATTATGCAATCAAAAATTAAATCTCGTATCGATTCTTTCCTTAAAAACAAAAATACAAAATACGAAGTTGTCCATCATCTTAAAATTACAAAAACATCTCAACTTGCAAATCTTCCTATAAATGAAAAATCTTCCATATCTTCTCTAATCTTCGAAAAAAACGAGAATATAGGTAGTGCAAAATGGCATATGAACATCACAGAAGAAGACTTACCTTTCTTTCCCAATACTCTTTTCGGAAAAGTCATGCAACTCGATTGCTTATTCTACGACGATAACATATTTCAAAACGAGAACAAAAATGAGAACGATGACGAAAATTGTGAAATAGAACAAGAGACAAATTATTTCCGAGAAATAATGGAACTCTTCTTACCACTTAAACCTATTAGAATGGTTAGATTCGAAGAAAACGAAGAAACAGAAGAATGGTGCTATCCTGCTTTCTATGACTCCTATTCCACCCTTCTCGACGTCATCTCAGATACTAAAAGACTTAAAATAACAGACAGAAAAACTGCAGAAACAATACTCGAACGCATTCTACTTGCCCTTAAAACTACCTTCGACATTCGTCTTTATCCTGAGGGTTTTATCCTACCTCTTTTGGGTTTCATAACCGAACTTCCTCAATTTAGAGAAATCACAACTGACCTCGTGCAACTCAAATTATGCGAAGATACACGCCGAACTTTTTTTGATGTGGCTGTGAAATGCATAGAAACAGCAGGCGCAGGACATAGAGACTTACCTCGAAAAATTTCCTCCCCTTTTATCCAAAATAACTAATTTCTAATTAATTTCTTATTTTACTTCTTATTTTACAATTATTTCATACTTTAAAAAAATCAACCTATCAAACTCTTTTTATTTAGCACGATAATTTGTTACAGATTTGGGCATTTACATTTATACCTCCATGCATATCGACTTTCAAAAATTGGAGGTTAGTTAAATGTGCGGCGAAAAATTGGAAATGTTTTGCTACCAGTGCTCTCAGACTGCGAAAGGAACAGGTTGTACGATAAAAGGCGTGTGTGGAAAAGCACCCACTCTAGCCCGATTGCAGGATAATCTCTTATTTGCAATCAAAGGCATATCTGCTTATGCGTATCACGCCCGTGAACTCGGTTATTCTGACCCTGAAATAGATTCTTTCTTCGAAAAAGGGTTCTATTCCACACTTACTAACGTCAACTTCGATCCTTCTGATTTTATAGAACTTGCACTCCAAGCCGGAAGAATCAACGCAAAGGCAATGGCTCTTTTGAAAAAGGCACATATAGAAAATTTCGGCGAGCCCGTCCCAACTAAGGTGCCTACTAAGGTCTTCAAAGGAAAAGGTATCATTGTTACAGGTCATAACTTAAAAGCATTGTATCATCTCCTCGAACAGACTAAAGATTCAGGTATAAATATATACACTCATTCAGAAATGCTCCCTGCTCACGGATATCCAAAACTTAAAAAATTTCCACATTTGGTAGGCAACCTAGGTAGGGCTTGGTTCGACCAAAAAGAATTATTTGCGAAATACCCTCTTGCCATACTCGGAACTTCTAACTGCGTCCTTATTCCTAAAGACGAATATAAAGACAGAATGTTTACTCATGGTATCGCAAGATTACCTGGTATCACTCATATCGAAGGATACGATTTCTCAAAGGTCATAGATAAAGCAAAATCGCTCCCCGAACTCAAAGAATCACCAGGCGAACAAGGCGGAATTGAACTCACTACAGGGTTCTCTAAATCTTCTATACTATCACATGCAGATAAAATCATCTCCCTTGCAAAAGAAGGCAAAATTAAAAGATTTTTCCTCGTAGGAGGTTGCGATTCACCAACTAAGAAAAATGCATACTTTAGAGAATTTGTGCAAAAACTCCCTAAGGATACAGTTGTCCTTACGCTTGCCTGCGGAAAGTTCAGGTTCAACGACCTCGACCTCGGAAACATAGATGGAATTCCTAGACTTATCGACCTTGGTCAATGTAACGATTCTATAGTTGCAGTCGAAATTGCCCAAGCCCTTGCTTCCGCCCTAAATGTACCATTAGACAAACTTCCTCTTTCTCTTGTCATAAGTTGGATGGAACAAAAAGCAGTTGCTATCCTATGGAGCCTGCTCTCTTTGGGCATTAAAAACATTTATCTCGGTCCTATTGCACCTGCCTGGGCTAACGACGATATCCTAAAAGTCCTCGTCGAAAACTACGGCATTAAATTAATCTCAGAGCCTGAAAATGATTTGAAAAAGATGCTAGCCTAATTTTTTTCTTTTTATTTTTCTTTTGCTTTTCCAAATTTTTAATTTTCAAATGTAATATCCCAAAGTTACTCATCAAACATAACTCTACAAACATAATTCTACAACGTAACATTTGTATAGCAAGAATCAATTATAGGATTTCGTGAAGTGATTAATATGATTGACCCACTGACGATATACACAATTTGCTTTGTTGCTGGTTTTATTTTCCTGCTCATCACATTTCTACTTGGTATGTTCGGCGATATCTCTGGCGCTGATTCTGATGCCTCCGGCGGTGATTACGATGCATCTGGCGCTGATTCTGATACCCAAGCAGGCGATATTCATCATGAAATCTCCGCCGCCGAAGCCGCTGTCATAAGCCCACTTTCACCTACCATAATTGCCCTTACTCTAACATGTTTCGGAGCCTTCGGCGTAATTCTTACCATTATGGACGTCCAAGACTTGTTCGTTCCTGCAATATCTATCTTCGTTTCACTTGGTATATCTGCAGTTATGTACCTTGCTCTTAACCATTTCCTTGGCAAGGCTCAAGCAACCTCAACCATAAAAATCGACGAACTTGTAGGCACCATCGGCGAAGTTACCACACCTATACCACAAGACGGGCTTGGCGTAGTCGCTCTCATCGCTAAAGGTTCAAGAATAAGTTATTCTGCAAAATCTTCCATGCCAATCAAAGCAGGCGTATCAGTACGCGTTAAAAGAATAAGTGCCCAAGTCCTTTTTGTAGAACCTATCGACGAAGAGAACACAGAAGAAAAAACAGTATCTGAAACCACTCAATCTTCACAAGAGAACCAACCAAATCCAACACAATCCAAGGTAACTACTCACTCTTTTTCCAAAAGCAAAGATACCGAAACCGAACTAAAAAGCCAAGCCGTCGTTACTGAAGTTGCATTCGAAAAAGTTAAAAAGAGAAACTAAAAAAGCAAATCACAAAACAAAATCATAAAAAAAATAAAAACCAAATCACTGCGGCACAAACTCCACGCCGAGGAGTAATAGTTCTCTTACATGTTTTGTTATGTATTGCTTTGCCTTTATCCTCTTTGCTTTCTCATTTGCCTCCTCCTGCGTCATCCCCACTGCTACTATCTTTCTCGTATCTGGGTCTATCGCCACAACCGCACCCATAAACCTCTCTACTTGTAACGATTGGTCTGCTAACAACATCTGTATATCTGCTACCTTCTCTTCTATCTTTGATACCCTCTCTTCTAATCGAGCCAAAACATCTCCATTCTCTTCTTCGATTGCAATTCCATTTTCAACCTTGCTCTCATCTACTGACTCAATCGTAACTTCTTCATCTGCATACTCCTTTGACACCAAGCCCTCATGCTCCTTGCTCACCTTGTCCTTCGCTATCGCACCATACGACTCTGCTACCTTACCTACTATCTCCTTCTTCTCTTCTTTTTCCACCTTATCCTCTACCTTCTCTTCTACCTTTATCTCATTCTCTATTTCATCTTCTCTCTTGCCCGCTGAACTCGATACTATCACAGGCGACTTCTTCACTACTGGAACCAACGGTAACACAGTCGTAGTTATTCCAACCACTATCGCAGTTATCTGTATCTTTTGCACCAATTCACTCCTCGTTACCACTCCAAACGCCACTTTCGCATCAGGGTCTAATTCATGCCTCAACCTGCTCATCACCTGATGCGCAGTCTTTATCGGCAAATCTTCCCCCGCACTTATACATATTATCGCACCAGTTACATTCTCATAATCTGCATCTAACAAAGGATGGTTCAATAACTCATATATCACATCCATCGGATCCCTAGTCGAGGAACTACCATATAAAATAGCCCCAAGCCCGCCATTTGCTAATACTGCTTTCGCACTTGCATAATCCATATTCGTTAACGTCGGAGTATTTAGCGTCTCTACAAAACTCCTTATTGTCTCTGAAATAAGCACATCAATCGTTGAAAACGCAGTCCCCCCAAATGGATTCTGTCTTGCTATCTTGTTCGGGTCCAATATCACAACTGTATTTGCCCATCTGCGAAGCCTCTCCAAGCCTTCGACTGCTCGCACTGTCCTCCCTCTCTCTGTTACTAAGGGTATCGTTACAAATGCAACAACTAAAGCACCACTCTCCCTCGCATACTGTGCTATTACTGGTGCTGCCCCTGTCCCCGTACCACCACCTAAACCTACCGTCATTAGCACTATATCCGCATTATCAAAAGTGTATATGATATCACTCCTTTTACTCTCCGCACACTTTTCACCTAACTCTGGAAATCCTCCACACCCCAATTCATGCACTAGCTCTCCTATACTCAACTTCTTGTTTGCATTTATGAATTCTAACGCAGGTTTATCACAATCTATTGCTATCGTCTTTGCACCTTGTAAATTCAGACCTCCTAACCTCTCTATCGCACTATTTCCCGCACCCCCAACTCCTACCACAACAATCTTTGCACTCTCGCTCATAACTTAACACCTTTCGAACTATATATTGTTCAGACTATATACTTATTACAATTATAAATTTTCCAATCCTTTCTAATCAATATCAAAATTAAAAAAACAAACAATTATTAAAGAAATTATTTAAGATGCTTCATCTCCAGATATGTCCCCTAATGCCTTTGATATCTCTTTTTGTAACGACAAATACTTCTCTTTCAATTGCCCTTCTTGCTTCTTTATCGTCTTAAGTCTTATTTCAAGCACTTCCTTCTGTTCCTTTAACTCCTTTTCTACACTCTCTTTACTTTCGGCTTTCACTAAAATACTTCCTATCGTTCTATATATCGCAGCCCCTTCTTTTATGTTCGCTATCTCCTCAAGCGTCCTTGTCAACTCATGCTCCTGCAACTCTAACTGATGTCTCTGCGCCCCTATCACCTGCAACTGCTGTTGTAGTTGCTGAAACTGCATTATCTGATTCTGTGTTTTCTCCGGTATCTCCATATCTATCCCTTCCCCTATTATCAATTCTTATTTTATGAATTCTCACTAATTTCTCCAACTTCCTTTGCAACCTCTATCCATCGTAAGTAGGTGTTCAACCCCGCACGTAACGCACTGCTATCTTCGCATTCTAATTCCATTACCATATTCCCATCTTCTACAGTAAACCTACTTTCTGTGCGTGGAACTGACATACTTTTCTCAGGACCTAAGGCTCCATACACTATTGGTGTAAGACGATGCCCAAGCCGAATTCTTATTCGCGCTCTACATCTCTTCTTATCCAAATACTCACCTTGCAAGTATCTCCTTCTTTATATTCGGACGCTCTTTATAAAATATCTTACACCCGCATTTTTCACATTCTAAATTAAGCATATTCACATTTAGAGTCGTCCTTTCTTTGCATCTTGCACACTTATACATGGATATCCTCCCATCATCTTATTATTTATCATGCTTCCTTCTTTTCTTCTTTCGCGGCTTGTAACTCTGCCAGTCGCTTCTCAGCTTTCATTGCAGAAGTGCTCACAGGCAAATACGCTCCACCTGCAAACTTCGTCCCACAATGTGAACATACCCAAATACCAGTCGATTTCCTCGACACTCTCTCATATTTGCAATTTGGACATTCATGTTTCATCTTCTCCTTTGTTTCAATCTCTCTTATCAATCTTCTGATTTTTACACCGTATCTTGGTCCAAGCCGCCCAGATATGCCAACTTTCTTTGTTCTCCTTGTCATCTTTTATCCCTCTTCCATATCTCTTATCCCTTTTTCCCATCCACATTTTTCTTACAATCTTGATATACAGCTCCCTTTTTATCTGTTTCGGATATATACATTTAACCTAATATCTTCTTCCTAACCTCTTCTCCTGCAGTCTTCGCGGACTGTATTATCGCTTTTACTTCATCTATCGTAAAACTACCCGTAAGTCCTTTCTGCATTGCGCATATCTCTCCCATCTCGTTCGTAGTTACAGTAAGTCTTGTCTTTGCTATTGTTTCCTCGTCAAGATTCGGATCTAACATTACCGCGTTTCCAAGTTTCACAAATGTGCATGAAACAGGTATGTGCTGCACCGGCAATGGAAAATCTTCTCCAATTCCAAATTTGCTCGCAGGCACCTTCGTAGATAATATCGCAGAAAGCGCCCCTAAAGTTGAGGCATCAAATAAATTCCCATCGTAATCCAACACATGGATATCTATGAAAGTTACCCAAACCTTCTCACCTTTTGTAATCACAAGTTTATCTAAGTTTATTGCTTGACTCTCTCTTATACCTCTATCGACCACACGCGCAACTTCTATTGCATCTACTGACGGCGGTCCTGCTTCAAAACTAGGCGATGCCATTGGTATCAATTCTGCATTAGTTGTCAATACACCTCTCTCAGGCGTATCTGGAAAAGGCGCGCCAATCTCCATCTTTATCCCAACTATTACATCTGTACCTCCAAGTTTTACCCTTGCAGAACCTTCTGCAGTCGATACAATCCCTCTCTCTATCCTTATGGGTCTATATTCAGAAAATGCTCTCCCATCTATCCTCGTGTTCCGCTCTGCTAATTTGTAAATATAATCTTTTTTTATCTCAGATATAATCTCATCATCACCCATAAACTACACCCCTTACTGATTATCTTTCTCTTCACCTACCTTTTTTTTCTCCTCCAAGACCGCTGTAGGCGTCTCTACAGGGACCGGCGAATATTTTTTCTTCAATGCCTCCTTTTGAAGTTCATATATCTTCATACATGCAGATATGTTCATATCAAGTAATTTATTAAACTCGTCAATTGTTAAGTTTCCGTCCATCTGCATAAGCACTATCTCACGTGTGCGTGGTATTATTCCTATCGGCAGGTCCGCATTTCCATAATTATCCTCTTCTTTATTCATGTCTAAAACCAAAGTGCCTGCAACTTTCCCCGACGCTACTGCAGGTATTAAATCTCTCATGGGTATCCCTGCATCTGCAAGTGCAACGCTCGCTGCTGTTATCCCCGCACATCTAGTCCCTGCATTCGCCTGGATTACTTCTATGAATATATCTATCGAGGTCCTTGGAAACTGTTCTACAAATATCACACTCTCGAGCGCTTCCGATATAACCTTCGAAATCTCAATCGACCTTCTGTCAGGTCCAGGCTTCTTTCGCTCACCTACCGAAAAGGACGCCATGTTATACTTGCACTGCACTATCGCCTTCGCAGGATTCTGCAAATGTCTCGGATGCGCTTCTCTCGGTCCATATACAGCCGCAAGAACCTTATTCCCTCCCCACTCTATATATGCAGAACCATCTGCACGCTTAAGCACACCTGCTTCTATCTTTATTGGTCTCATCTCATCTGGTCTTCGACCATCTACTCTCAGTCCGTTCTCATCTATCAATTTTATATCCGTCGGAGTTCCTCCCATATCATCACCACTCTATTTTTTTTCTTCTTTTTCTTCCTTTTACAACAATATTTTTATGTTTTTTCCTTTTACAATATACCTCATTCTTCTCTTTCTTCTCTACCACTCTCATCAGATTCTTCTTCATGTTCCTCAACTAAATTCTCGCTATCTTCCTCGCTTTCCTTTTCTTCAACCTCTTCAGTAACAACTTTACCTCTTATTTTCTTCACCTCTTCTGAGAGATACTTATCCATTGCGTCTGTCAATCCAATCACATGTGCCTCGTTCTCTATCTTCTCTATCGCTCTCGACGCTAAGTATATCTCTTCAGGCTCTCCATCTATCCATATTCGTCCATTCTGTCCTACAAACATTCTGCATTTAGTATATTTCTTTATTAAAGATATCATTGACCCTCCTTTACCAATCACTCTCGGCACCTTAGAATGTGATATCTCTATTATATGCCCACCGACAAGTTTTCTTAATCCCGGCCCGCTCATGCTCACCTGAACATGCTTTGTCTCATCAACATTTACCACTCTTATTAGAACCATATCTCCAAGCCCGAGATATCTCCCAGTATCTCCAAATTCAACTTTCCATGGCGTTTCCGAAACATGTAAAGGTGCCGGATAGGGCGCATTTATATCAATTAACCAATTCGAGGGTCCTATGTCAACGACCTTACCAATTACTGAATCCCCTGCACGAGGCATATACCTTCCTGCAAGCGGTATCACATTCACATAATTTGCACGTGTGTTCTTAATCCCAAGTTGTGATGCATAAATCTTTCCATCGTCATCTTTATAGGTTCCAACGCCTGCTCGAAGTTCCTCGCCATCTAACAAATCGCCCGGTACTACAATCTCACGCACTGTTTCTGTATCCGCTATTTCCTCATCTTTAATATCAATCCGAATCTCATCTCTCCCTTCGCTTTCTCGTTTCTCTACTCGTTCTCTTCTCTCACCCTTATATCCGCCACGCATATGTCCGCCATATCTATCCTTACGCTCATCGCGTCTATACTCTCTTCTTTCTTCACGTCTTTCATCTTGCCGTTCTCCGCTAGAATTTCCACCCTTGTCAGTCTTCTTCTCGTCTATCTCATTCATATCTACCACATCTTGCACTAATTTGATTTATATTATATCTCATTTCCCCAATCCATTTTAACCTTATATGTTTTCTTATATATGAAATTCTTTCATTTTAGATTCTATTTGAAATAAATACAAAATATAAAAAATAAATTATAAGAGATGCTCTGATTTATCTTCAGACTTCACATACTTTCTCTCATACTTTCTCATTCTACATCAATAAATCCTCAAATTCCTTAATAAGTTCAGGATATTTTGCTTGCACTGCTTTCAATATCTCAAGTGTTGTTATCCTTTCTAAATCCACGCCTTGCATCGCCTCTATGCATTTATCAAAAGTCTCATCTGATAATTTAACCAACTTCTCTTTCGCAACAAAGTTCCTATACATCTGGTCTTCAAATTCTTCTCTCCAACCTTTATCGTATTCCATAAGCATCTCTTTTGAGAAATCGCCTTTCTGTAACGCTTTTCCAGCAACCTTTCCTGCAATCATTCCTGCCATACAAGCATTCGCAACTCCGCCGCCTGTTATTGGGTCTATCTGCCTCGCTGCATCTCCGACCAGCATCAAGCCATCTGTTACCGTACAATCTATAGGCGCGCAAACCGAAACCGCCCCCGCAATCTCCTTTATCGGCTGACCCTTAGCCAAGCCAGGCTTGCTCCTTATAAACTTGTCAAGATACATCTTCGCATCTCCCCCATTTTTTAACTTAGAAAGTTGCACTCCAATACCCACATTCGCAGCATCCGCACCCTTCGAAAATACCCAGATATAACCCCCTGGCGCTATCGAACCAAGATAAAAATCGTTAAAATCAGGATTCCCATCTATCCCCACAAGAACATATTCAAAGCATGTATTTATATCCTCAGGCCTTAACGAAGTGTCTATCCCTGCCCATCTCCCTACTTGTGATTCGAAACCATCTGCACCTATTACTATGGGCGCACGAATTTCAAATTTCTCACCCATATATTTTGCTTTTACTCCGACTACTTTTCCATTCTCTTTTATTACATCTGTGGCTGCACACTTTACCATCACTTCCGCGCCCGCACGTATTGCATCTTTTGCAAGTTCCCTGTCGAATATGTCTCTCTCAACAACATAACCGCATTCATTCCCGGCTAACTTCTCTGTTAATGTTAATATCGTACCATTCGGTGATATTATCCTCGCACCTTTTACTTCGTTCGCAATCCATTTCTTGTCTGGTTTTATACCCAACTCGTCGAGCCAAATCTTTGCAATCCCTTCGCCACATCTTACAGGCGAACCAATCTCCTGCCTCTTTTCAATCATCAATACCTTTGCCCCGCTCTTCGCAGCCCATTTTGCAGCCGAACTACCTCCAGGTCCTGCTCCTACTACTACAACATCATATTTCATATCCTTCATTTCAATCCCTCTAATCAATCTCTTATCAATCCTTCTAATCTTCAGAAATTGCCCCCACAGGACAGACTTTCACACACCAACCGCAATTTATGCATTTATCGTCAAACTCTATTCTAGTTTCGTGTAAAGTAATTGCATTCTGAGCACATGTACCCACACATGCCCCGCACATCATACATTTGGTCCTATCTACATTCATGCTGCAACCTCCTTCTTCTTCTGTTTCTCTTGGTATTCCTTTAACGGTATCGAATATTTTCTTTCTACCTCGTCTCTATATGTAGGTCCTCCGTTATATGCACAGAATGGTATTATCCTCCCATCTGGCGTTGCATAATGTATAACGCATCTCTTTACTCTTTCGATATCATAGTTATAATCGTCTTGGAAATGCATACCTCCAACCATCATCGTTGACCATGTAAACTCTGATAAAGATTTCTTATCTCCGCCTTCCCAGAACGCCTCTATCAAATCTTCCAATCTTCCTAAAGATTTCGGCTTCTTTTCTTTTATTATATATTTGCTCACATTGAGTTTAAGTTTCGCACCTTCAACTGCTTTTGATACGCTCTTTATCCTCGAAGTTTCCATCTTCTTCGCACCCGAATATAGGTCTGAGAAGAGTTCATCTACCTTCACAAATCTTGTTATTGGTATTGCATTACCATCTTCCTCGATAAAGAGGAAAGTAGCCAAGCCACAGTGCGGATGCGCAGAAAAGGTAACCTTGGGGTCATTCTGGAATACAGATGCAAATTCTGAGATTGGCGTTACACATGGAACAGGATACATATCTGATTCATCTATAAAATTCGTCTGCTCCTTAAGTCTCTTCGCTAAATCAGGCAAAGTAAACCTCTGCTTCTCTCTTTCTTCTTGAGAAATACGCCCTGCAAACGATACAGGCTGGTAGTTTACTGCATGAACTATATCTCTGTATTCAATTGCGAATCTTAGAATATCGCCTACCTGATGGTCATTTATTCCATTTACAATCGTAGGAACGAGACAAACAGACATTTTTGTTGGCTTGGTCTTCCTTATATTTTCCAATGCCTTCTTCTTTATATCCATCAATTTTCTACCTCTTGTTTTCATATACACATCGTCAGTAACACCATCAAATTGCAAATAGACTGTATCTACACCTGCATCAAGACATTTCTGTGCAAACTCTCCATCGTCAGAACCTAGCTTAAGCCCATTCGAGGCAATCTGAATCTGAGCAAACCCTAACTCTTCTGCTTTTCGTACTATCTTAAAGAAATCAGGATGGATTGTAGGCTCTCCGCCTGAAAACTGAACTGATGGCGTGGGCACAGGTCTGTTGTTCCTCAATGTCTTTAGCATCTCGGTAACCTGTTCGAATGTAGGCTCGAAGACCACACCAGATTGATTTGCATTTGCAAAACAGACCGGACAATTTAGGTTACATCTATTCGTTAAATCCACATTCGCAAGTACAGTATGGCTCAGGTGAAGTTGGCATAAACCGCATTCATTCGGACATTTTTTTGCATTCGGAATAAGCGGATTTGACACTCCTACTCCATCGTATGCATGTTTCTCGGCACGAAGATACATCTTTACATCTGACCAATAAATATCTTTGAATTTACCATGAACTTTGCATTTCTTTTCAATCATTACCTTGCCATTTTCTTCGTAAAGTTTGGCTTGGATTACTTCTTTACATTCTGGACAGAGCGATTCTGTTGTCTTTGGCAGCCCTTTCTTTAGCGCAGATTCTTTTATAATCATGCTTGCACCCAAGCATACAACCAAATCTCCAGATTTAAACATTTTGTAGTTCAATCTACTACAAAGTTCCATAAATATGAATTCCAGTTTTCTTTTAAAAATTTACATTTCAAATGACATTCAAATTTAAAAATCTACTTAGAGAAAAATATATTCAGAGCAAATTACTCAGAGCAAATCCGCATCTTTCATCCTCTTTTCCATCTCCTCATCTGAAAATCCTATTAGAGGGAATAATATGGGCATGTCTGCAACATTATCCTCAAATCTATCTTTTTCTGTAAGTTCCTCAAAAGTTTCACCAGAAACGAGCGCCAAAGCACCTTTCTTAAATGCAAATTCCGAAGCGCACGCATAATCCTCTTTTGTAAAATTCTCATCTCCTCCTAACTTCACTTCTATATCGTATATCTTCATGTTCGGATTCCATCTTCGTAATTTCTCTGCATTCTCATACGCTTTCTTCTTTCTCTCTTTCGCAACATCCAAGCGCTTCTCCAAGCCATTACCCAAGCCTGTATCTAATGTTTCGTCATCCCCCTTCTTGTCATTTTCTTTCTCAAGATTCTCTTTCTCAAGATATATTAAATCTAAACTGCATCCTCTTTTCATAATTAACCAATGTGCCAATATTGAATGCTCTTTAGTGGATAAAATACCCATTACCTTTCCCTGCGAACCTAATGGCATGCCCAATGGTCCTTCTATTGTTTCTAAGTAAAAATAAGCCCTTTTTTCGCGGATTTCGACTGAAAGAACCACCTTAGGCTCTTTTAGGTCAACATGTATATTTTTATCTGCATAAGCATTAAGTATCGCCTCACCTATGAACGCACCTGCTTCTTGTGAGGTATATTCATGTTTCCCAGTCCTTTTCACACGCACCGCAAAACTCTCTCCCCCTGAAAATGAGTTTGCAAGTAGTTCAACGCCAAATTTCTTTAATGTTTCTTTATCAGAACTACATTCAAACGCAGGACTGAATGAAACTATCCCAAATACCTTATTTAATACCTTACATGCACCATCTATATCATCAACATAAACAAAAATTCGTCCATGTTCCCTTACCACAGAACATTCTATCCTCGCACGAAGAAAAGCATCTTCTATATTAGATATCAATTTCTTCTCAAATTTCCTACGCACGAACTCGCTCTTTAATCCAATCTCACCATATCTTACTATTATCGGACGCATCTGCACCATATAGCACAATTCTTAATTAAATCATTTTTGGTATCTTCGGGATTTTAGAGTAATTTTGTGATATTGCGCTTTTTCTATTGAAAGGAAGATAGGTATAGGTAAATGCAAATATCAGGGAAAATAGGATGGCAATATAACTTTTTCCTATTATCTGTCCATACAAGGTTTCAAGATAATAATCTGTTCCTAAGAATGCTATAGTTACAAAAATTAGACTATCCACATAAAGAGTTAAAAGAAGAGGTACAAACGCGTGGACAAAAAGTATATGTTTACCCTTTTTTGAAAGAGGATACTTTAATTTAAAGTATGTATAAAGAAATGCAAGAAGAAACATATCGACTATGAACGCAACAACGCTTGCAAATACAACTCTAGGTTGCATACCAAATACCAAAAATATATCCTCCTTTGAAATTAGAGAGAAATCTGCCAAAGCGTATTCTGCCTTCACAAGAAAGAAAATCATTGCTAATATTATAAGAAGTTTTGTAAAAATAATGCCATATACATACTTTCGAGCCTCATCAATTCCCATAACTTCAATTACCCAAATCAATGCCAGAAGAGACATTACAAAAGGACCCGCAGAACCACTTGTTAGTTTAACTCCTATAAAATCAATTAACGCAACGCTCGCTATTATGTCAGAATAGATAAACAAACTTGCTATATACATATAAAATGGCACAAGGTCACTCTTGTATCTTAATCTTAAAAGTAATAACCCACATATCGAAAGAATTATCGATTCTATACTTATTATTACCAAGCCTTCATAATTCATCTTCTTCCATACCCATTATTTATCATTCCTTTTACCTGCCAAGCTTTTACCTTCCAAGCATCAACTTCCTAATTTTCTATTATCTCTCCTTGAGCATCTCAACCCAAGCCTCAATTTCCTTACTCTCTATCATCTTCCCCTCGATTATTTCTTCCAAGCCGAAATATCTCCTTTGCAACTGATAACGATTCGTCAAACATGTTCCTTTTTGCAAGACCAGTCATTATTCCCTCCAAGCCGTCAAATTTCTTATGTATCTCAATCCCTTTCTTCCCTATTCTATATTCTACTATGCTTCTATTATGTTCAGTTCCTCGCATCTTAAAAACATTTATTGCTCTTTTTATCTCCGAGCCAACTTCTACATAACGCATCATAAGAATCGCATCGCACATATCTGTTATATCTTCTGTTGGAAACTCTGTTTTACCAATTATCTCAGGCGTGTCTGCTAATAAAAGAGTAGTTACACATGCGCTTTTTAATGAAAAGATTAGACTTGAAAATAGAGACCTCATCTCATAAGACTCAAGGCTTGGGTAATCTGTCAAAGAATCTATTACAACCCTTGAAACTCCATTTAATTTTTCTAAAACCAAATATGCATGTTCTGATGGATTCATCTCTGAATTTGAAAGGTCGATAAATTCAACTCTTCCTTCCTTCTCCTTTTTATCAAGGTCTACGCCAAAGGTATGTGCACGTTTCTTTATTTCTATTTCAGGCTCATTTAATGTTACATACAAACTTCTCCCTTTTTGTTCGCTTATTGCAAATTGAATTGCAAAAATCGTTTTCCCTGTCCCTGAAGGACCTGTTAAAAGGATTGTGTCCCCTCTAAAAAACCCGCCGCAGGTCATCTTGTCAATACCCTCAACGCCAGTTGTTACCCTTTCTGAAGATATATTTATTCTTAATTTAGGCTCTAAGGTCGGATATACTATTATCTCATCTGAGATTTTGAACCTATGTTCTCCTTTTGCATGGTTTTCTCCTCTCATTTTATGAATTTTTATCGTTCTCTTGCTCCCTTCTTTAGCAAGGATTGTTACAGAATCTGCAATAAACTCTTCTACGCCATATCTTGACAACTTTTTCTTATTTTCTATCTCTGTAGTTACCACGGTGGTAAGTTTCATCTTCCTAATCTCAGTCGCAAGTCTGAATAACGCAGCACGATATTCGCTCTGGCTTGGGTATTTTAGCCAAAGCAAACCTATACCATCAATCGCTATCCTTTTTGCATTATTTTCAATTGCACGTCTTCTTATAAGTTCGCAAATCGCATCTACATCCATAAACGAAAATTTCTCTTTTTTATCTTTATCGAGATTAAAACTCCTTCTTATCGCAGATATATCTAAAATCTCCACCCCTTTCATTTCTGGTAAATCTTTTTGTTTTTCAAGAAGGTTCTGCAAAATATTCTTCCTGCTTTCCTCAAAGGTTACAAAAATGCCATTTTTCCCTTCTTTTGCTCCATTATGTATAAAACTTAGGGCAAATAATGTCTTTCCAGTCCCAGTTCCACCTGAAATCAGGTTTATAGAACCTTCGTTATATCCCCCATTTAGCAAGAAGTCCAAGCCCATTATACCTGTTCTAACCTTTTCAATTTTTATCGAACTAATTGAACCTGATATTTTCAACCCTTTACCTCCTTCTCTTCTACACTTTCTCTTAGTTTTTCAATCACCCCTTTTGCTACTTTCTGCCCTAACATCTCTGATAAAGTTTCAAAAAGTTTCTCATCGAATTTATTAGGCTCAACATCTTTTAGTTTCTCATCTAACTTCTTGCCTGCTAATTCCCCTATTGTATCCTCAACTATCTTTTTTGCACTCTTTTCCATTGCCTCCGTATTTATCCTTGAAAGCATCTCCTCTCTTCTTACATGTTCTAAAAGACGTCTAACTGCATCGCGAACAAAATCATTCGGTGTGCTCCACGCATATTCAGGATGTTTCTGCAAAACTTCTTCTACCTGAGCCATCATAGCACGAGACAACCGCACCCCAAGCCATTTCTTTGATGTAGTGCTCTTACCTCCTTTTTTTTCAGTCTCTTCACTTATATTTTCAAGCGAACGCCTCATCAACCTACGAAATGTTTATTCGTATAAAAAACTAACGATTTGAAAATTTCATTCAAGTTTCCATATAATCCTCTCTTACTATTTGTTATAATGTTATCATGCTCCAATTTTATCATTTTAAAAAATCTTAAAATGTTGATAATTAAAACCCTCTTCCCGAATTTTTTAAGAAAATTTTAAATTTCATTTAATTTGCATATTCTTTCCTCTTATGCATTTAATATTTAATTTAAAAAATAAAATTTAGTTCGATTTATTTTCGAAAAGTTCGAACCATTACTTTTTTCTTTTATTACTTCTTGGTTGCCAACTCTATTACCTTTGCAACCTTATCCATCTTCACTTCTCTTGCAATTGCACACTCGCTCATATATCCCCTGATATTCCCAAGTTGTAACACATTCTTCAAGTCCATAAACAACTCAAGAAATTTTTTCTGTAATACTTCCGCTCTTTGCCTAGGTGTTATCTTCGCACTCCCATATACTTTGTCAACCACAATATTCGTAAATCCAGATGGAAGAGCATACACCAACACGACCTCTGCTTTTGGCACATTTTGAAGAAACAACTTTATGTTCGTCTCAACAGATTTTGGAATCTCTATTCCAGATATATCCCCAATCACCTGTTCCACTGACCTCATATCCGTGCCCATACCTTTGTTCAAACCATATCCAATTATCAATCTCATAACCTTTGTATTCTTTGTAAAATCCAAAGCCGCATTAAGAAATATACCCCTCGGAACTGCCTCTTCCATCCTCTGTATATTTTTCACCTCAGAAGTCAGTATCTTCATTATTGGCATAGTCTTGTCAGGCGCCTTTGCAAAACTCACTAACCTAGGCTCAAAAAAGTCTTCAAGTCCAGAACTTACTATCTCATCTAAAGAAGGGCTCGGCATTTCCACACCATCCTTTTTCACTTCTTCATCATGGTTATCTGTCTAGCAATTTCATCAACTTCGTCTTCAAGATTATCTTTCTTCTCGCTCTTGCTCGTATCTGTTAAACTTGACAAATGCGTGGCTATTCCTTTAAACCTTGATACATCCCCATCCCATTCTGAAAGTATTATTTCATATTCTGATTCTATATTTCTTAACATGGTACGTATCTGTCCTCTAAATTCTTCGTCTGCCTCACCAGAAATCACTACCGCTATGTATAGATACTGCCCTCTTTCTATCAAAATTTTTGTAGAGCCATATTTTAATTCATTCAACTCCTCTGCCTCAACATCCTGGAAGGAATCTTTTACAAAATTCTGAATTGCTGTTATCATACTCCCTATCACAGCTTCGTCAACATCGGGCCTTATCCTTCTTGAGTTATGCATAATAACCCTACCATCGTTGTATATCACAAAAATATCCTGGATTATATACTCCTTCTTAACTTTCTCTCCTTCCCCTTTCTTTACATTTTCAAGAAGAAGTTTCAAAACGGCATCGAATTCCCCTGCCTTAAAATATGCACTTGTTGCCTTTAGATAGTTGGTTTGTGCCTGCCCAAGATTGTAAGTCTTTTCAGAAAGTTTTGCCTCATATTCATAACATTTCGCAAGATTCACATTATCTCCTATCTTTTCATAATATTTCCTTGCCTTAGATATATACACCTTAACTTGCTCTGCTTCATCATCTTTTACATACTCCTTCGCAAGACTCTTTCTTGCACATTCAAGATAATTTGCCGCGTCCTCTGCACACTTCTTCTTTGCTTCAATAGCTAAATTCCTCGCTTGCTCTGCAAGCATTATCCCATCTGCAAATTTCCCCTCTTTCACAATTTCAACTGCTCTTTTTACTAAACTATCTGCTTCTCCTACCTCTGCTCCAAATTCCAACGCATCTTTAATAGATGTTAATGCAAGCAAAATCGCATGTTCTGCTTCTTCGGAACGTCTCATCAATTCTGTTTGCATCTTTTCCTTCTGACTTTTCAAAGCATCTTTTGCAAGGTCAAGTGCTTCCTCTGCGAGTCTTATCGCAACTCTGAACCTTTCTGCTTCTAATGCAGAAATAGATTGCATAAGTAAGGTTTCACATTTTGATATATCTGCACCCAAAGAAACAGCCTCAGCAAGCACCTCTTTTGCCTTAGAGACTGCCTCCAAGCCGCTCTTCAATCTGCTTGCCTTTAGAATCTCCTCTGCCTTTATTGCATACTCCGTCCCTGTTTTATAATCCCCATCTGCAAATGCATCAGAGGCTTTTGAGAATAATAATTTTGCATCTCCTATTTCGCCTTTGAGTGCAATCACGCTATCGCATATCTCAGATGCAGAATCTGTTGTTTGTTTGTATGCATCACGATTCTGCAGAAAGTGAACCCCATCCTTTGTTGCTACCACAATATAATGCCCATAGGGCGTAAGAGTTACATCTGTAATAGGGGCATCTAGGCAATACTTGAATATCACCTTTCCATCCTTATCAAAACAGAAAAGGTCTTTTTGACTACCTCCAAGAATAATCTTTCCATCGTCAGAAACAGCCACGCCTCCAAAAGAGGCTTTGTTATCATACCTCCAGGCAAGTTTTCCCATCCTATCAAAACAAAATATAAAATTGCCTTTTCCTGCAGATACGGTTCTTTCCCCACTTCTTGCAATATCTACATAAGTGCAAATCCCAGTCATATACTTCCATTTCATTTTAAACAATTTATCGAATACATAGGTGTAATGGTCTCCGAATACCATAGCGTATTCTTCGCCATCTTCTGTTTGCGATACTCTAATTGGACTACCCTGCACAAAATCAGTTTTCGCAATCACTGCTCCATTCCTTGCAAGAGTATATACTATATTAGAAGACCCCCCAACTATTATCCTTTCTCCATCTGCAGATATCGATACACCTCTGTTTATCTCACCTGTCCTATACTTCCATTTTAATTCACCTTTTCCATCTAAACAATATACATTCTTATCTGACGATGTAGCAACTATGAATTTACCTATTCCAAAAATGTCAACGTCGTTGACAACATCCTCACATAGATATTTCCATTGCATCTTTCCATTCGCATCATAACAGATAATCTCATTTCTTGAGGTTCCCACGACACACATCTTTCCATCCGTGGATATCTCACAGCATTTTATTTCATATTTCAAATCGTTTTTCCAAGCCTGAACCACACGACGTGCATTCAGCGCAACCTTTCTTGCCTGGTTTATTAGTTCATTAAACGCATCATAGTTCCCTTTTTTGAGCTGTGCTCTTGCCTGCTGCACAAGTTTATTTGCCTTTGTCAAATCTGCACCCGAGGCTGCTGCATGTTCCAATGTGTTCTTAGCAGTCTGCATCGTTTGCATATATCCGAAGCCGTGAAGACCAATTTTTTCAAGCACCGCCGCTGCCGCCTTCCTCTTTTCTTCTGCAGGACCATCTGCCATGTCTAAAAGTCTATTAATTGCATATAGAAAATTTGTATGGTTATCTTTGCCCATGTGGATTAACATCAAGAATGCATCTCTTCTAATCGCAGGATTCGGATTGTCTGTATATTCTAATATGATATCAGTTAATTGTTTGACGAGGCTTGGTTGTTCTTTTGCAATCCTTGCACTTGCCTGGAATAATGCATCACGCACTTTATCTTCGCCATCTTTTAACAACGCCACAAAATATGGGAGGACATCTTTTGCTGCTTCAGGCTTTGCCTTTGCGAAATCTGCAACTTCATGTGCAGTACTAATCCTTTTGCTCGCTAGAAAAGCGTCTAAGCCTTTAATCAGTTTCTTTGCCTCTCGGTCGATATCCTCGCCCACGGCAACCACTTCAAGAACTGGCATACTCATATCATTGCAATTTGATTAACCTTTCGTTAGTTGAATTAAGCCTGCTTCCATAAGCACTTCAACTACTCCATCGCCATGATTTTTACCGCAGACGTACTTTGCAGCCTTTTTAATTTCCTCACTTGCATTTCCAACTGCAACTCCAAGCCCGCATCCCGAAATCATATCAAGGTCGTTTTCAGAATCGCCAAATGCCATAACTTCGTCAGTCGAGATTCCAAGCATTCCACATGCAACTTTCAATGCGGGAAATTTTCCAACTTTATTAGACATAATATGAATCGCAAAACCTGTAGATTCTACTTTAACATCATATCCCACCAACTCATTTCTTAAAATTTCGACGTTGACTGTCTCCTCTATTGCAACTTCAGTCTGACGCCATTGGTCTGTAAATTTTTTAACAATAGGAAGGTCAGGTCTTTTTGAAATTACATGTTCGAGCGCCCTTATCGATTCTTCTTTATCAGCAAGTTTTTCGACTTTACCATTATATTCTACAAGCCCTCCATTTTCTGCAATTAGCGGACCTGTAACACCTATGAAAATTTGAAGTGCTTTAACTATAGGAAGCACATTTCCCGAAACGAGCATAACAGGAATTCCAGAATCTTCGACTTTTCGCAAAGCCTCAATTGCTGATGTGGAAACACGTCTTTTTGCATCTGTAATTGTGCCGTCTATATCTGTGGCAATAGCTTTCACATGTTTTCCGAAATCTCTCAACCCTTCTTTTGAAATCTTATGCTCTTTATTCTTGAAAGTATTCGAATACATCTTTTCAATCTCCTTACCTTTACCAATTATTTCCTTATTTACCAATTATTCATGAATAGAGAATGAGTAAATATTACTTTGGATACTACTGATGATATTACGTATTAGGTATCACTTGTTACATAGACTTATTAAATATTATTATAAAGATAGTATGGATACACACTAATAACTATAGCATACATAATCATATCGTGCATGAGAGCGCCTAAATAGCAAGAGGAACATTTATTTTGAAGAAAGCGGTTTTCAAGTTGGAGCCTGGCAATATGAGTGAGGAATTAAAGATTGGCAAGATGAAATTTCCACTTGACAGGATGTATTCTCGTGAACATATTTGGGCAAAGAAAAGAGGGAATAAAGTAAGGCTTGGGCTTGATTCTTTTCTTATAGAGAATGCAGGTTTTTTGAACTATATTTCTATAGATAAGAAGGAAGTAAAAAAAGGAGATAACATAGGTAATTTTGAATCTGCAAAGTTTGTATCGAATATAGTATCGCCAATTAGTGGCGAGATTGTAAAAATAAATGAGAAAGTGATAACAAATCCGAGTGAAGTGAATAAGAAACCATATCAATCTTGGATTGTTGAGGTTGAGGTTTCTGATAAGGAGGATTTTGGAGAACTTATATCAGATGAGAACATGTTGAAAAAATTTATCAAAGAAGAGATTAAGAAGATGGAGGCGTAGGATGTTAGTTACGCCTGAATATGTGCGAACAAGCACAGCAGGAGCAATGAAATTAGGCTATGTGCCTGGAAAGTTTGTAAGAGATGCGAAATTAAAATGTCTCAATTTATTAGAGGTTTACGATGTGAGATGTGCTGGGAGATGCGCCTATTGTGGGCTTTCACGTACACGAGATAGGGACGATACTTTTATAAGAGTAGATTGGCCAGTAGTGAAAGTCGATGAAGTAATAAAAAGGGTAAATGAAGTTGACAAAAAAGATAAATTCGATAGAGTATGTATCTCGATGATAACACATAGGAGAGCATACGAGGATTGTTTGAAGTTAACGAAAAGGTTTTCGAAGGAGACAAATTTGTTGATTTCGTGTTTAATCTCACCTACGGTAATGAAGGGTAAAGACAATTTGGGTTTGCTAAAGGATGCTGGCGCAGATAAGATTGGCATTGCAGTTGATTGTGCAACAAGAGAAATATTCGAAAGATATAGAGGGGAAGGAGTAGGCGGACCGCATAGATGGGATACTTATTGGAATACTGCAAAAGATGCGGTTGAGATATTTGGCAAGGGTAATGTAGGGGTTCATCTAATAGTGGGGCTTGGAGAAACCGAAGAAGAGATGATATCGACGATATCAAAAGCACATTCGATGGGAATAGAGACGCATTTATTTAGTTTCTATCCGGAAAAGGGGTCTATGCTTGAAGACCATAATCGTGTTTCTTTAGGACATTATAGGAGAGTGCAGTTAGCAAGGTATCTTATAAACGAGAAAAATGCGAAATACGAGGATATGAAGTTTAACAAAAACGGAGAGTTGATAGATTTTGGCAGGGATATGAGAGAGATAGAGGATATAATAAGTTCTGGGAGAGCATTTCAGACTTCAGGCTGTAAAGGGAAAGATGGAGAGACTGCGTGTACACGTCCATTCGGTAATGAGAGACCTTCTGAAGAACCTAGAAATTTCCCATTTAAACCGAACAAGGATGAAATAAAAAAGATAAAGGAGGAACTGTTGAGTTATAGAGAGTAAAATAAGTCAAATTATAGAGAAACAAAAGGAGTCAAAAGATGATTTTTAGATTGATAGATACAGGGAAAAGATGTGCATCTGAGAATATAGCGCTTGATGACATTTTACTTCGTGGCAGGGGCTTGGGTAAGACTCCAGATACATTTCGTTTTTTGAAATTCGAGCCTTGTGTACTTGTTGGTTTTCATCAGAGTGTAGAGCAGGAAGTTCGAGAAATGTACTGCAAGACAAGAGGTATAGCGATAAATAGGCGAATAACTGGAGGAGGTGCATTATATTTTGACGAGCCCCAGATTGGTTGGGAGATTGTATCTAAAAGAGAAGAATTTCCTGGGAATGTAGATGCTTTATATGAAAAGATATGCAAAGGTGCATGTAGAGGGTTAAGGAACCTTGGCCTGGAGGCATCATATCGACCGAAGAACGACATCGAGGTAAGAGGAAGGAAAATATCAGGAACAGGGGGTGCTTTCGATGGAGATTCTTTTCTATTCCAGGGCACCTTGTTAACAGATTTTGATGTGGAAGGTATGATAAAATCTTTAAGGATACCTATTGAGAAATTGAAAGATAAGGAGATAGAATCCGTGAAAGAGAGAGTAACATGTCTAAGATGGGAGTTAGGTTATTTGCCTGAAGAGGAGACGATAAAGAAAGCATTGATGGATGGCTTTTGCGATACCTTTGGAATAGAATTTAAAGATGGGGAATTGAACAGATGGGAGAAAAGAGAATTAAAATCGAGAAAAGAACATTTTTCATCAGAAACATGGATAAGAGGAAGTAGGCAAGTTAGGAAAGGAGTATTAAGTTGTTTAAGAAAGACTGCAGGCGGCTTGGTTAGGGTTCAATTGGTTGCTGACATGGAAAGAAAGAGAATAAGTTATGCGCTAATAACTGGCGATTTCTTTTTAGAACCTAGAAGAGCGATATATGACCTCGAGACAAGATTAAAAGACCATTCGCTTGTTCCATCTGAGATTAAAAAAGACGTGATGGATTTCCTTAAAGAAAATAGGGTCGAGATACATGGAATAAAACACGATGAGTTTGCAAGAATAATAGTTGAGGCAGCAAGGAAAACGAGAATGCAAAAACTTGGTCTTTCTGCTGAGGATTCAAGTAGGATATTTACTGTATGTAAGAGTTTTGAGCGAATTGAGAGACCGAGTTATCTCTTGATTCCTTACTGTGCTAAGTTGCCAAAATGCAAGTATAGGAATAAAGAAGGATGTTTGAAATGCGGTAAATGTAATGTAGGGGAAGCGTATAGGCTAGCAGGCGAATACTCGCTTGTACCATTAACTGTTAAGAGTTTTGAAGACCTTATGGAAAAGTTGATGATGATAAAGAAAAAGAATGCAGAATATATAGGATGCTGCTGTGAATCTTTTTATGCAAAGCACGAAGAGGATATGAGAAAGATTGGAGTGCCAGGCATACTTATAGACATTGACAACCTAACTTGCTATGACCTTAACATGGCAAGAGAAGCCCGGCTTGGATTGTTTGAAAGTCATACGAATTTGAAAATAGATATTTTGCAGAAAGTGTTATCATCTAAATTCGATAGAAATTAAGGAAATAATTTTTTCAATTCCATGATTGTTTTTTCCACACAGATGTTTAGGATTGCTTCCACGTCGCCCGTGCCATTAAGACCTGCAGCACCTGCATGTCCGCCACCTAAATTGCCTGTTTCCTCGCCAATTTCTCGAAGCAAGTTGCCAAGATGCAGCCCCTTATCTGTCAAGGTAGTATTTGCCCTTGCAGATATCCTTATCGAAAGATCGTTCTGAGCACCTACGAATGCAACATCAGCACCTAAAAGGAGTAAGGCTCTAGATACAGAAGATTCGAAACTGCTTACTTGTGATTGCGCAACCACAAATTTTTTGTAGGTTCTAAAAGACAATCTTTGCGCACCTTTTAGATTCGCAATCTTTTTCGAATAGTCATCTTCGCCTTCCAATTCCAATATTGATAGGATAACATCCATCTTTTTTCCTGTTCTGTCAAGCAAATCAGCAAAGATTCTTAAGGTATACGAATCTGCAAACCTAAAATGTGCAGTGTCAGTGATTATTCCAAGGATAAGAGATTCCGCAACCTTTCCTTCTACACGAATATCCATCTTTTCTAACAAATCATAAACAACCTCTGCGCATGAATTTCTTTTTTCATCTACTATGTAATATCTGGGTTTCCATTTTGGATTTGGGCTATGATGGTCTATCACTATACATTCTTTCATTCTATCCATGATATCAGGTAAAAGGTCGCCTAGCTGGTTGTCTGAACAAGTATCAAGTATTACAATTCTCTCATCTTGTTCTATCTTTTTGTCGATACCTATATCCAAGCCATAGTGCTCTGCAACTCTTTTAGCAGTTGCGTTTGCTGATGATGGTGTTACTATTCTGCAGGAGGGGAATGTGTAATAGAGTGCAATTGCGCAAGCAAGCGAATCCACATCAGCCTGCTTGTGCACCACAAGAACTTTCTTATCTTCATAAAGAATTCTTTTCAATTCCCAAATTTCGCTATCATCCATCTAATCATCTCTTTTTTAGTGGTACCAGCCAACCATTTTTAACTGCGTCTTTATGCCCTCCAAGATCAAGTTCTGACAGTTCAAGGACCATACCCTGTGTGTATTTTTTGCCCGTTGTCCAATCTGTGTATTTTTTTCTTACTATGAACTTTTTCAATTCTCCCTTTTCTAATAGAGAACGCATCCTTTTCTCTGCATTCCAGAATTCAGAGAAGGTTCCATTATAGTTGAATATCTTTTTATCTTTAATGCTTGCAATTCTAGTTACAAAAGAATCAAGAAAGTATCTGTCATGTGATGCTGCAAGGATGCTTCCTGTATAATCAGCAAGCGCAAGTTCGACTGCATGCCTAGAATCAAGGTCTAAATGGTTGGTAACTTCGTCTAAAAGAAGAAAGTTATGTTCTCCAGATACAAGTTTACAAATTGCCAATCTTGCACGCTCGCCTCCAGATAGTGTCTTTACTTTTCTCAAAATGTCTTTACCTCGAAAAAGAAATTTTGCAAGTGCATGTTTCGCATCGTCCTCTTTCACTCCAATAGAAGTCATTTCTTCAATTACCGTATTTTCAGGTTGAAGGTTCTCTTGATGTTGTGAATAGTAACCTAGCCGAGTACCATACGAAAGTTCAATCAAGCCCTCGTAGTCTTTCTCCAAGCCTGCAATCATCTTAAGCAGAGTGCTCTTTCCACAACCGTTCGGACCTACCAAGCCAACCTTCTCTCCCTTGCTTATTTCAAGATTTGCATTTTCGAAAATTTGTTTGTCAAATCTTTTTGATATGGAAACTAAGGAAAGTAAGTTTGCACCTGATTTTTTATAAGATGAGAGGTTGAAGGATATGCTTTCAGTCGGGAATACGCCAACCTGGTTGCTTTTTAACTTATCGAGCCTTCTTGCTACAATCTTGAATTTCGGGTCGTATCTATTTCTCGATTGCATTTCTTTTATTATTCCTTCTAGTCTTACCCTTTCTTTTTCGTCTTTTGCGTTCTGCATTTCGATAATCCTAATTTGTTCTTCTTTCTTGATTGCATATTCTGAATAATTTCCCGAATATGTTTTTAATTTGCAATTTGAAAGTTCTACAATCTTTCCCACGGTGCGGTCAAGAAAATACCTGTCGTGAGAGACTACAATATAAGGAATCTGCAAGTTCGATAGCACATTCTCAAGATAATCGCAAGAATCGATGTCTAGATGGTTTGATGGCTCATCCAATAGGAGCAGGTCGCATGTTGCTGATTCTGAAATGGTTTTTGCAAGCATCACTTTACGAACATCACCGCCAGAAAGTTCAGAGATTCTCTTACCTAAATTGGATGAGTTAAATCCTAGAAATTCAAGATGTTTGTAAGTTGAGGATTTGCTCGTACGATTTTTCAATTCTAATAGTTCTGCGTATCTTGCGCTTATTGCTTTGTATTCTTCTGCCTTGTAAAAAGAGGTATCCTGAAGTTTATGTTCGAGAATCTTAAGTTCTTCCTCGATTTTGTAGTTCGTTGCTCTTCCTTCCACATATTCGGATACTCTTAACTCGCCTGGTATCTCCTCATGCTGTTTTAAATACGCAATTCTAAGTTCCTCTTTTTTTCTAATTTCGCCTGCATCCGCCTCTATCGTTCCTGCAATTATGCCAAGTAGAGTAGTCTTGCCTACACCATTCGCACCGATTAGTCCTATCTTGTCATTATCTTCTATCTTTAAATTCGCATCTTTTAGAATATCCTTATGACCAAAACTTTTAGTTAATCCGAATGTTTCAAAGATAACAACCATCGAAGTTGGATTGCATCTTATATATTTTTTATTTGTGTTTATGTTCATCATCTTTATTCCCGTTTATATTTAGCATCCAGACACAAACGCATACAGGCTTGAGAATAAAATAAACTCAAATGAACAACAATCAAAATATATACCAAAAATGCGTTTATCTTCAACTTGGATAAGGTTCTAAAGATGACAAAATTAATTTTCTTAGGCACAGCAGGGGGAAGGTACGCTACTATTTTCCAGCGCCGAGCAACAGGTGGTATTTTAATAGAATCAGGCTTGGAGAATGGTAAAGAAAATTCGTACAGATGGGGCGAAGACCTTCTTTTAACCTCGAGAAAAAAAGACGGCACTACTGTAATTCACATAGACCCTGGACCTGGCTCTATCGTCGCAATGAACAAACTCGGTCTTGACCCTACTGCCACTGATGCTATCCTGGTTTCACATTGTCACCCTGACCACTATACAGACGCTGAAATCCTCATAGAAGCCATGACTAAAGGAAGTAAATCAAAAGAAGGCGTTATCCTTGCAAGCAAATCTGTACTCGAAGGAGACGCAGATTTCGGTCCTGCAATCTCAAAATACCATAAATCGCTCGTAAGCAAAGTTATAACTGCTCTACCCAACAACGAAACAAAAATCGGAGTTTTCAACATAACACCCAAGCCGGTATCCCACTCAGACCCTACTTCAGTTGGATTTATGATTTCAACTCCACATGGAACCATCGCATACATTAGCGACACCTCATTTTCAGACGAAATTGCTAAAAATTACCAAGGTTCAAGAGTGCTTATCTTACCTGTAACAAGACCAAGAAACGCAAGAATTAAATTCCATCTCTCAACCGAAGATGCTGTTAAGTTCGTAGAACAGACCAAGCCGGAACTCGCAATACTTACCCATTTCGGCATAAGAATTCTCGAAGAAGGCGTAGATAAAGAGGCTGCATTTGTAGAATCTGAAACCCACACAAGATCCATCGCGGCTTCTGACAACATGACTATCATTCTTACAAAAGAGATTAAGATTTTAAAATAGAAAATAAACCTCAAATCACCTCTCACCTTAATCTAAACCTTAATCTAACTTTCACTTTAATCTAATATATCTAATCTGATTAGTTAATATTTACTTAACTAAAATTATTCAATTTTCAATTTAGTATATCGTCATCTACCATTACTACCTTACTATTCCACTCTGTTTTCTTTAAAGTGTCGATAATCCCAAGCCAATAGATATTCGTATAATCTGAAGGTATCGGATATTTTCTACCGTTCGTTTCGATTACTATACGCTTCAGATACTCATTTACTTTTATCTTATCTATCTTTGAAAAGGGTATGAAATTATTTACTCCAAGTTCATCAACCCTTTTTGGCATTTGTATCCCTTCTTCTGTGATTATCAGTTCTAAAAATTCAGAATCAAGATAAAGCATCAATCCTGTTCCTCCTATTAACAGCGCAGGGAAAATAATCACAAGATAGAGTTTAAAATAAATTGCACCTATAAGTGATATTATCGCAAGAACTAAAATTATCGCACATATCACATGCAATTTAAATTTTCTTCTTGTTTTATAAATCAACTTCTCACTCTAATCTGAAATCTATTTTCAATCTAAAAAATATTTACCCTCCTTTTTTAATTTAATTTTTGAGTCATACTTTCAACTTTCTGAGTTCGCAACCATAATCTCATCTCTAATTGTATTCCTTCAACAACACTATCCTTTACGTCAATTTCTACTATATCGAACTTTACTACACCGATTCTTACTATATCGAGTTCTACTTTGTTTCCAACATCCATTCTATCATCCAGTCTATCCTTCAAGATTTCATTATCTCTGGTTTCACTAAATCCATCATTCAAAACATTACCCGAGATTCCTTTGCTTTCTATATCTTTATCATTCAAGTCTTTATTATTCAAGTCTTCCTTATCCAAGCCCTCGTTATACCCATTATGCCATTCATCAACAGAGTTATTTCCCATCTTTGGCTGCCAAGGCACAAACGCAGGGTCTCCATAAAGCACATATTCTGCAACCTGCTTCCAATCAGTCAAATATAAAGTATCCGAAAGATTGAACGGATTTATTGCATAATCATGCGTAGCAATATACCTGTTATGCGCCCATTTTAAGGCGTCTCCCACACTTCCATATCTCATCTCATGGTCTAATATTCCATCCCAGAAAAAAGCAAAATACGCATTGTTCTTCTCCCAGTAATGGTTACCTGTATCCCTACCACTTATCGCAAAAAAATCTTGATGTGGATAACTATACGAAACTTCTGTGGACCCTACCATTGCCACTGCCCCGCTGTATAAGTAATTTGGCACGAACATCTCTCTTGTATCAACCGAAAGCCCACCATAATCCAAGCCGTAGATTTTTCCATTTTCACATGCTGCGAACATACCCACTTGTGGCGGTATTGTAAAATTCCTAAAATCACGACCATATAGCGTACCGTATGGAGAACCATATACTCCTATTCCTATCGCACTCGAATCCGATGTCCCATGCCCTCTATATCCAACAAATGCACTCGATTGAAAGATTGGCTTGGCATCAGGTTCCAGGCTTGGAACTATCGTTTCCCGTCCAAGCGTCATACTGCTCGGTCCCATGTATGTATAGTTATACCCTTCATCTATGTAATCTTCACAGAGAAATAGACATGGCGTCGCTTGATGTCTCTGGTATGTTATCTGCATGCCTGAAATCGCAGCACCATGAGTTTTCCAATTGACTACCTGGTCTCCAGTCCTTGTAAAATGAACCGTCGTATTCGGCTCGAATAAAGAATAACCAAACGTGCGTGCAAGCATGTTCGAGGCTCCCTGAACATTGTAATTTATTATCCTTCCAACTGAAATGTCCATCGTGCTCATATTAGAATCTATGAACCCATACGCAGAATCAGAACTAACATGCCCATCGCCCTCTCCCTCAAAATTAAACAGAAACTGAGGTACCGCAACCGCACTCCCTACAAGTGCTAAATATTTACTCGGTCCATATGTTGTGTTTATGTATTTTATCTTCGAATATATCCCAATTGCTCGGGCGTTCAAAGTAGTATCAAGCAGGCTCGCAGGCGCTATCTGTTCTGTCGAAGCAGGCGCATTCGTAAGCACATACGCGCGATGATATGCTGCAAGTTCCCCTGCAACAAGAGATAACGAAGGTATATGATACTTCTCTTCTTCAAAAGTGCTATTATCATTCGGATTTGCTACCACAATATAATTTGCATTTACTCCATTTTCATGTAGATACTCCCAAGCCTCCTCTTGTGAATGATATGTCTTTTTACCTTCGAGCACAATCTTTCCTTCGAGCGCAGCAATCGGTGCAGCCCAAAGCGATTCTTCAAAACTGCTAACTGTAATATTACCAGAAAAACCGTTTATTTTTTCAAGAGTTGAAATTGTCGCAGGTAGAACTTTTACATTAAAGCCATGTTCCATAACTTTTGAAATGGAAGTTGTATTCATCGAAAATAGATAGAAAGTCCAATCATCAGATACATTCATGCCCTCAAGCGTCGCAAGTTGTTGCTTATCTAAATCCCCATCATCAAGAATGAAAAACGGATGGTATCCATTATGTACTGCTATAGTTGATAAAGAAGTAACGAAAATCTGTTCTGACTCGTTTCTAGGCTCTTCTACGAGCAAAACAAATTTTTCTCCTAAATCTATACCATCTGTACGCACATTTATTTCAATCTCTTTAGTCCAATCGCTTTGCAAACCATCGTTATCTTCTACTCTTAAAAGAGAATAATACCTTCCCGGCTTGGTATATTTGTAACAAATCTTAGAATCTGTTGTAGAAATTTCCAAATCCTGTGCAACTCTGAAAAAGTATTTCACAATGTAACCATCAGGGTCGAAAGAGTTCGAGGCGTCAAATTCAATCGTGCCATTTACGGATATCGAAGTTGCGCTCAACTTCAAGACTGCAATAGGTGCCTGAGGTTGTGGCGGAGGCATATCTGTTACATTAATAACTTTATAAACAGGAATACTTGCAAGCCCTTTTTCATCAATCACATACAGTGAAACATTATATTCCCCTGACTCTTCATAAGAATGATAAACTGAATTGTTATATGTACTCCCCGTATTATTTCCATCTCCAAAATCATAAACATAACTCAAAATTTTGCCTTCAGGGTCGTACGATTCTGAAGCATCAAATAGAACATTTTCGTGTGTGCGCACGCGTTCTTTAACAAAAAGTCTTGCTACTGGCGGATTATCCTCAGGCTCTGCAACGCTTATTAAAATAGAGTCGCTCCAGAAACTTTTTTGATTGCGGTCGTCTACAACCATTAATTTTACTGAATAGTTTCCAGGCTCTTCATAAAAGTGCACAATTGACCTTTCTGAAATCAAACCCGATTCTGAACCATCGCCAAAACTAAAAATATATCCCGAAATCCATCCATCTATATCGTATGATTCCCCACCAAAAAGAGTTACACTTTCTCCTACCAATAAATAGGTTGAGGATACTGAAAGTATTGCAATAGGTGGCTTATTTTCACGCAAATAGGTTTCTCCATCATTTTCATTATCTCCTGTTCTAGTAAAAACTCCATGTGCAAAGAACAGACTGAGAATAAGGAGAATCACTATGAAAAACGACAAAACCAAGCCTGACTTGTCCATACCTACCAACCATATATTGCCAACCGAGGTATTAAAATTCTCCTATCTTCTCTGCTACACATATTTTCTTCTATTCGATAAGCATCAAACATGAGTTAATCTTATTAAAAATTCTGTTTACTGATTTCAGTTTGCTTCTTCATTATTCTTTTTTATACTTCTTATTTAACTCCATTTAGAGTCTTTATAATCTTCTTTTGTAACTTTTCATCAATTTTATGTGCCACCATTGCCTCTTCTAAAGTCTCTCCAGATGCTGAGGGACATCCTATACAATGCATTCCATATTTTTTAAGAATCTCGGCGCTTTCCGGCTTGGTTCTCAGAATATCTCCTATATACATATCTTTTGTAATTTTTTCACCTTTATTTTTTTCGCCTTTTTCTGAGTTGGATTTTAATTTATCATTCGAAGAGGGGCCCTTCTTATTAGGACCATCATTCTTATTCGTAGTATCATTCTTATTCATCTTACTCTTTGCATCCTTTTCTTTTTGAACCTTCTTTTCGAGCATCTGAAGTTCCTTTTTTCTTCTTGAAAGGTCATTTTTATGTTCCTTCTCATATTTGAGAATTGCATCTGCTATATGTTCTATATGTTTGAAAGTGAAAGACCGACTTGATTCTGAATTTTGGGCTGTAAATGGAATGCCACTTTCTCCTGCTTTGACTATATTTACATCGAACGGAATCCTTCCTAAAAAATTAATACCTATCATTTCTGCTGTCTTTTTACCTCCATCTTTACTAAACAACTCAATCTCTTTTCCACAATGTGGACATGATAGTCCTGACATATTTTCTACTATCCCTATAATTGGCAGGTTAAGTTGCATTGCAAACTTTATGGACCGCCTAACTGCATGGAGAGCAACTTCCTGCGGCGTAGTTACAAAAATCACGCCATCTGCATCAGGCAGAAGTTGTGCTATTGTCAATGGCTCGTCTCCTGTCCCTGGCGGTAGGTCAATAATAAGATAATCAAGCATACCCCATTCTATATCTTCTAGAAACTGTTTTATCAGTCCCATCTTTAGAGGACCGCGCCAGATTATTGGCGTCTCTGCATTTTCAAGAAGTAATGAAACAGAAGCCATTTCCAAGCCGTTTTCAAGTCTAAACGGTGCAACTCCAACTTTGCCTTTTACCATTCTCTTTCCTACAACCCCAAATAATTTCGGAATTGTGGGTCCATGAATATCTGCATCGAGAAGACCTACTTTATACCCTCTCTTAAGTAAGATCTGGGCTAAATTCGACGCAACAGTGCTTTTTCCAACTCCACCTTTTCCACTCATTACAATTAATTTATGCTTTACATTTCGAAGATTTTTAATCATAGAATCGATACCAAATCCCATTTTATGTTATTAATATTATGTAAAAAAAACAAAGTGTTGTAGTATCCCGAAATTACTTCCTCTCGGAGAAAAGTAAAAGTTCTCCAGAGACAATGAGGAAACTAAACAAGAAAAAAGTAAGGTAGAGCATAAGAGAGATGGAGAATGGAGAACAATCAGTG
>Ga0078972_1001185_pt1 | contig 34378 bp, 30 predicted proteins | sample YelNatPaOPGAMG01_FD_67568 | JGI IMG/M metagenome (GOLD analysis project Ga0078972, IMG submission 67568) | Hot spring thermophilic microbial communities from Obsidian Pool, Yellowstone National Park, USA - OP-RAMG-01 (SPADES assembly) (version 2) | ecosystem: Environmental > Aquatic > Thermal... | reverse complement strand
GGAGGATCGCCCCATTGGGCCACCGGGCTTTCGTTTGCCCCTCGATGATTATGTCGTGCCTCGGCATGAGTACGGCCTTGCCACGCGGGCGCGGAGACCGCGCCCCTCCGAGAAAAAATCGCCCTCCGCATCGGCCCGGGTTTTCCCCGTGAGGCCATCCTAGCTCGGATCACCAATCCGGCGGAGGGGCGGGCTCCGCACGCCCGTTAAAGCACGCCTGGGCTTGAACGAGACACGTCCCCGTTAGGCCTGGGGCAGTTCTCCTGACCATCTCAACTAATGAGATGCCTCGGCATGGGCACGGCCTCGCAATGCGGACGCACGGAGTGCGTCCCTCCGAGAAAACCGGCCCCGGCGTTATCCCAGGGTTTTCCTCGCAAGGCCATCTTGCCCCGGATGGTCCACCCCGCGGAAGGGCGGGCTCCGCACGCCCGCAAGGAGTGCTCAAGCTTCGCCCCGGCATATCCCCATTGGGGCCGCCCGGTGGCAAATGGGTCTTTGCGAGGTCTTGGTCTTGCTTGGCCACGGCCTTAGGAGGAGGCCGCACAAATCTCATCCCTGTTTGGTCCCGATGGCTTATCTGGTATCCTTAAGCGAGGCGATCTTCGGAAGAGGGAGGCACCTTGCCTCCACCGGGCAAAAAAAAGGCTCGCCCAAAAAGGCCGAAGATGAGCTCAAGGAGGCAAGTAGACAGCGGAGATCGAGGGTCAGGTACCTGTCCCAGTGGGGCTTGTCTCCCCCGAAAGAAGTGCTGGAAATCTCTTGATGGTCCAATAATGGGAACTTCCTGGTTTGAAAGACTCGCTCATGGATAGACGATCACGGACAAGGAGCCTGGAAAAAAGAGAGATTATCGGGGGGCGGTCGAAGACGTTCCCCTCAGGAAGGCGAGAATTTCTGGAGAAAGGCCTGTATGTGATATGAGGTCCAGTGTGCCCCTTTGGAAGACCATATTGGCCAAGAGCATGACCAAAGCTCGGGATTTCTCCTTGCGCTTTGGCCTGGACGAGGAGCGATTGGCCAAAACCATAGAGTTCTTTCCAGCGAGGATAAATAGCTATTTTCTCCGTCTCATTCAAAGCCCGGAAGATCCTTTGGGAAGGCAGGTGATCCCCAATCCCTCGGAGCTTGAAGATGAAGATGATCCCATGGATCCCTTAGGTGAGGAGGCACAAAGCCCCGTTCCCAATCTCATCCATAGATATCCCGACCGTGTGGTCCTATTGGTCTCCAATCAGTGCGCGGTCTATTGCAGGTTCTGCAATAGAAAAAGGAAAGTAGCGAGAAGGTCAAATGGGAAGGGCCTATCTTTGGAGGAGGCTTTCCACTACATTGTCTCCCACAGGGAAGTCAGAGATGTCCTCATCTCCGGAGGAGATCCGCTCCTCATGGAGGACAGGCAGCTAGAGTTACTCCTGGCACGATTGAGGGCGATTCCCCATGTGGAGATCCTGAGAATAGGGACAAGGGTGCCCTCCGCCTTGCCTCAGAGGATAACGAGACGGCTTTGCAGGATTCTCAGAAGATACGCTCCCATTTACATCTCCCTTCATTTCAATCATCCCCTAGAGATCACGGATGTATCGGCTAAAGCATGCTCAATGCTCGCGGACTCGGGTCTTCCCCTTGGGTCTCAGACAGTGCTTCTCAAGGGAGTGAATGACGATCCCCAGGTGATACTGGATCTCATGGAAAAGCTGGCCAAGGTTCGTGTGAGACCCTATTATCTCTTCCAGTTAGATCCAGTAAGGGGTTCCAGACACTTCAGGACTCCTGTTGAACTGGGAATCGAGACATTGGAATTTCTCTCGAGAAAGCTTCCATTGGAGCTCATTCCCCACTTCGCCCTAGACTTGCCCGGAGGTGGGGGAAAGGTCACCCTCGGGCCTCGGATGTGGGGTGCCGAAAGAGAATCCATCTGGTATATTGACCAGAAATCGTGTCTCGGCCTTGCGGAGGGGAGAGGATAAGTGGGGGACTTTCACCAACATGGGTCCATAACGACGCTCCACGGCCTTTACGAGATCTTGGATCGAGGCGAATATCTGAGGACTCTGGAGAGGAGACTGGAGAGCTATTCCGAGAGCCTCAATATGGCCCTTTTGCTTCCATGTCTCTACAGGGACGTGAAGGCAGCTCAAGCCCTGAAGGGCATATGTTCCCAAATAGCCCGGGTGAGATACTTGAGGCAGGTGGTTGTGGCCCTGGGCGGCGCTGAGAGCCCCACCCAACTGAGGGAGGCCATGGAAGTCTTCTCAGAGGTGGAGACCCCCAGGACGAAGTTGAGAATCGTTTGGGTCCAAGGGCCGAGGATCCAGCAGATCCTCAGGGAAATGCAGAGCCTCGAGATATACACAGGGGTTCCGGGGAAGGGGCAATCTGTATGGCTTGCCTTGGGTTACCTCCTTGCATCTCAGGAAAGCGATTTGATTGCGCTCCACGACTGCGACATTCTGACCTATGACAGGGTCTTTTTGGGAAGGCTTTTGGAGCCCATAGCTGATCCCAACAGTGACTTCGAGTTTTGCAAGGGATATTATGCGAGGGTCTCCACATCCGAGAGGACATTCAAGGGGAGGGTCACGAGGCTTTTCGTGGTGCCTTTGGTGGATGCATTGGCCGAGCTTTTTCGTGACCAGGGAAGGGGGGAGCTGGAAAAGTTTTTCCTTTACCACAAAAGCTTCAAATACCCCCTGGCCGGCGAGGTGAGCATCTTGGCCAGAGTTGCCAGGGGGATCAACATCGCTTGCGACTGGGGGTTAGAGGTGAGCACCCTCTCAGAGGTGTATCACAGGGTTGCACCCAGAAAGATAGCGCAGATAGACCTGGCACCCAATTACGAGCACAACCAGCAGGAACTCTCCGCCCATGATCCGGAAAGCGGTCTCAGAAAGATGGTCGTGGACATAGGTAAGTTCTTCCTGGGCTACATCCGTTCCCACGGGGTTCCCCTGAGCGACTCCTTCTTGGATATGTTGGGTCACCTCTACTATGAGAGAGCTCTCGTGTTCATAAAGAGGTATAGCGATGATGCCAGGGTAAATAGCCTCAATTACGACAGGCACAAGGAGGAAATAATGGCTCGTCATTTCCAGGACTTTCTCTGGGAGGCGGCCGAGCGGTGTCGTAGGGAGCCGGGGATAGCTTTGGTGCCGTCCTGGAACAGGGTGCTATACTCCTTTCCCAAGGCCTACGAGAGGATCTTTCGGGCCGTTGAGGAAGACAATCTCGAGGCTAGGAAAACCTTACGCATCAAGAGAAAAAATCCCACCCGGGAAGACGGTGAGAGAAGCACACGGGCAGGAGAAAGGAGCGGAAAATGGCAGGGGAGGTAAAGACATTTTTTCTCTCTTCCGAGGTCGTACCTTTTGCCAAGACAGGCGGTCTTGCGGATGTTGCGGGCGCGCTTCCTGGGGCCCTGAGAGCCCTTGGAGTGGATGTGAGAGTGGCACTGCCCCTCTACAGGTCCGCAAGATCCGGAAATTTTCCCCTGGAGAGGGTGATCGAGAGAATCGAGGTGCCCCTGGGAAAGTGGATTCTCCCCTCATCCGTCTGGGCCACCGAGACGAAGGAGGGGGTCAAGGTCTATCTCGTAGAGAGGGAGGATATGTTCGACAGGCCCAATCTGTACGGGAATCCCATGGGCGACTATTACGACAATCTGGAAAGATTCTCCTTTTTCTGCCACGCCGCCTTGAGGACCCTCGAGGCCCTGGGCTGGAGACCCGATGTGATCCATTGCAATGACTGGCAGACGGGATTGGTCCCGGCTCTCATTTCTGGACCTTACAGACATTCTCCTCTGCTCAGTGGTATCCCCTCTGTTTTCACCATTCACAACCTGGGGTATCAAGGCATCTTCCCAGCGGAAAAGCTTCCACTCACTGGCCTGGACTACGGGGAGTTCTTTCATCCTGAAGGTGTGGAGTTTTGGGGCAATCTGAGCCTTCTAAAGGCTGGGATAGTTTACAGCAAAGCGATAACCACAGTGAGCCCAACTTACGCCAAAGAGATTCAGACCCCAGAGTTCGGCCTGGGAATGGAAGGTATCCTCCATCACAGAAGAGAGGTCCTGAGGGGGATCCTCAATGGCGTGGACTATACCCTTTGGAATCCTGCAACTGACCCCCATCTTGCCGAAAACTACTATCCAGGGAAGATGGGGGGAAAGAAAAGGTGCAAGGAGGCCCTCATCCAGGAGATGGGCTTGGAGGGGAGGCTCCTTCAAAGACCCCTTCTGGGCATGACAACCCGGCTTGCAGCCCAAAAGGGACTGGACCTGGTGACAGAGGCGATGGAGGAGATCCTCGCCTTGGATGTGGGCATGGTGATCCTCGGGACGGGCGAAGATTATTACCAGAAGGCCCTCCAGAGGGCGGCTTTGGAAAATCCAGGGAAAGTGGCTGTGCGCATAGGATTCGATGAACCGCTGGCGCACAGGATAATGGCCGGGGTTGACATATTCTTGATCCCTTCGAGATACGAGCCCTGCGGGCTGACCCAAATGTATGCCTTCAAATACGGGACGGTCCCTCTTGTGAGGGCAACGGGCGGTCTGGAGGACACGGTGAGGCCCTTCGACCCCACAACAGGACAGGGAAATGGTTTCAAGTTCGGCCCCCACACCCGAGAGGCTTTCCTACAATGCATAAAGGAGGCTGTGAGGGTTTACGAGAAACCCGATCTCTGGAGGCTTCTCGTTCTAAATGGCATGAAGGAGGATTTCTCCTGGGAGAGATCAGCCAAAGAATACATCGACCTATACATGAGCGTTATGGGACGATGAGCTCATTGGGGGCCCCAAGATTCATCTGCATCCATGGCCATTTCTACCAGCCCCCCAGGGAGAACCCGTGGCTGGAGATGGTGGAATTGGAAGATAGCGCCTCCCCTTACCATGACTGGAACGAGAGGATAACGGCCGAGTGCTACGGGCCCAACAGTGCCGCTCGCCTCTTGGACCGGGATGGCAAGGTGAGGGGTCTTGTGAACAATTACGCCTTCATTAGCTTCAATGTGGGGCCAACTCTGCTCGCCTGGATAGAGAGGAACGCTCCAGAGGTAGCCCAGAGCCTCCTCGATGCGCACAGAGAGAGCATGGAAGCCCATCTCGGCCATTCCAATGCCATGGCCCAGCCATATGCTCACACCATACTTCCCCTTGATAGCCCAGAGGATATCCGGAGACAGGTGAGGTGGGGCATTGCCTCCTACCAGCGCTTCTTCGGCCACAGGCCGGAGGGCATGTGGCTTCCCGAGACGGCTGTGGACCTAAAGACCCTAGAGGTCCTGGCACAGGAAGGGATCAGGTTCACCGTCCTGGCACCCCATCAAGCGAAAAGGATAAAGCCTCTGGAGGCATCGGAATGGATGCACGTTCAGGAGGATCTCGATACAACCAGGCCTTATGAGTGCAGGCTTCCATCGGGAAGGAGCATAGCCATCTTCTTTTACCATGGCCCCATATCCAGGGCAGTGGCCTTCGAGGGTCTGCTCAATGACGGCGAGACCTTCTACAGGAGGCTCCTCTCGGTATTCGATGAGAAGAGGCCCGAGGCTCAACTGGCCCACATAGCCACAGATGGCGAATCCTACGGTCATCATCATCGCTTTGGAGAGATGGCCCTCGCTTATGTCATAGATAGGGTCCTGGCAGACCCCATGGTGGCCCTGACCAACTATGGAGAGTTCCTGGAACTTTTCCCTCCCAGATGGCAAGTGGAGGTGATGGAGAACACCTCCTGGAGCTGCGCCCACGGAATAGAGAGATGGAGATCGGACTGCGGATGCCGAATAGGTTCTGATGCCAGGTATCATCAAAGGTGGAGAGGTCCCCTCAGGGATGCACTGACATGGCTCAAGAAATCCCTGGATGCGATCTTCGAGGAAAAGGGTCGCAGGCTCTTCAAGGACCCTTGGGAGGCCTTGGACAGGTACATATGGGTTATCCTGGAAGAACCTGGAGAGGGGACGAGGGATTTTTGGGAGTCGGAGAAGAGACCTCAGGTGAACGCGGACCAGATGAGCGAGGGCCTGAGCCTCTTGGAGATGGAGCGCCACGCATTGCTCATGTTCACGAGCTGCGGATGGTTTTTCGACGAGATTTCGGGGATAGAGGGCACCCAGATTCTGAAGTACGCTGCCAGGGCATTGCAGTTGGCCAAAAGACTCGGGCAAGATCTCGAGGAGAACTTCCTCTCCCTTCTAGAGCAAGCGCCCAGCAACGATCCCCAACTCCGAAACGGAAGGGGCCTTTGGGAAAAGAGGGTGAGGAAGGCCATTGTGGAGCCATCCAGGGCGGTTGCCCACTACGCCATAGGGGCTGTGCTGGGGGCGCCGGAAAAGTTCAGGGAGTTCCCAGCCCTCAGGATGAGGGCCGAGAGCATAAAGACCTATCCCACAGGAAATACCTCCCTCACGCTGGGAAAAGTCCAGGTTCTCCAGACGAGAACGAGTGAAAAATATGACGCTATCTTCGGTGCCATCCACTTCGGGGGGCTGGATGTAGTCTGCCTCCAGAAGCCCTTTGTGGAGGAAAGCCAGTGGGAGGAGATCAATGCCCAGGCCAAGGTGGTCTCTGTCGGTGGATCGGCCGGAGACGCTTATCTCTGGCTGAGGGAGAAGTTTCCGGAGCCCATCTTTCGACTCGCTGACCTTTTCGAGGATCAGAGAAGAAAGCTCGTCCACCTCTTGTTGGAAGACAGAATAGGAGATTATCTTCGAGCTATGGAGGCCCTGGCAGAGCCGGATCTGGCTGTCCTGGAGCAGATTGCGGCCATGGGCATTGCCGTCCCAGATCCCTTGGTGGTCGCAGCCTCGGTTCATGTGGACACCAAGATAGAGAGAGCTCTGGAGAATGTGGAGTCCAATCTCGCGCTCCTCGAGCCCATAAGGGACCTGATCGAGAGGTCCATCAGATGGGGTTACAAGCCCAAGTGGGAGAGATGGTCGAGGCTCCTCTCCCAGAGGCTGGAAGCTCATCTCGAGGACTTGCAAAGGACTTCCAGGGAGCCAGAAGAGATCTTGGAAGACTCGGAGGCTCTCTTGAGGGCATCGGGAATCCTCGGCTTCTCCCTGAATCTGTGGAAGGCCCAGAATCTCTTCATCAGGGCGTGCGAGAGGAATTGGTATTCCTTCGGCAAGGCACTCCCTGTGGCAGAAGCAGTGGCCACCTCCATGAATTTGAGGCTGGATCTTCTTCCATGGAGAAGAAGGCCCGAGCGTCCGGGTGGATGAGCCAATGGGATCGCTCAGGTGGAGCCCATTTGTTCGAGGTGGCATTTTGGCTTGAAGACTTGCGCTTATCCGGTCCGGCTGGCACCTCGAGCTAGGGACCTCAGGGACAAACCCCCGGTCTTGTGGTCCGAATCCAAATGGCGGAAGTATAGGGAGTCATGGGGATTGAGGAGAGATGAAGAGGGAAAGAGAGACAGGGAAGCGATTTGAGGGCGAGGGAAACTCCTCCATCTTGGAGGAAATGCAGGGTCTCCTCTGGGGAATCTCCCAAGAAGAGGTGGAGGCCATTGTGAGGGTGGATCATGCTGACCCCCACAGGGTCCTGGGGATCCACTCGGTCTTCGGAATCACAGTGGTGAGGGCATTTCACCCGGATGCCCTGGCAGCTTGGGTCGTCCTCGAGGGGGAAGCTCCTCTGGCCATGGTGAAATGTCATCCAGGAGGCTTGTTTGCAGCTCGGCTTCTGGAGAAAGGCCCCCAGGTTTCCTACAAGATCAGATTCGAGTTCCAGGACGGATCCATCTGGGAGATAGATGACCCTTACAGATTCCCGCCAACTCTGGGGGAGCTGGATCTTTACCTCATCGGAGAAGGCAGGCACTACGAGCTCCACCAGAAGCTCGGGGCCCATCCCAGAAGAATGGACGGCTCAGAGGGGGTTGCCTTCGCCCTTTGGGCGCCCAATGCCCGGAGGGTGAGTGTGGTGGGCGAATTCAATAGATGGGATGGAAGGCTCTTTCCCATGAGGTGCCTCGGGAGATCCGGGGTTTGGGAGATTTTCATCCCAGGGGTGAAGATAGGGGAGATGTACAAGTTCGAGATCCTGACCCGCGATGGCCACTTGCGAATAAAGAGCGATCCCTTCGCCTTTTACATGGAGTTGAGGCCGGGGACCGCATCGCGGGTATGGGATCTCGGGGCCTACAGGTGGCATGACCAAGAATGGATGGAAAGCCGCCCCAGGGGGGATCAGCTTCGCGGTCTTCCCATGAACATATACGAAGTCCACTTGGGATCCTGGATGAGAAGGGAGGACGGTTCGTGGCTCGGCTACAGGGAGCTGGCACCCCTCATAGCCGAGCATGCCATCAAGTATGGATTCACTCACTTGGAGCTCCTTCCAGTCATGGAGCATCCCTTGGATGCCTCCTGGGGGTACCAAGTTACGGGTTACTTTGCTCCCACAAGCCGGTACGGAACTCCTGATGACTTCCGCTATTTCGTAGATTTCTGCCACCAAAAGGGGCTGGGTGTGATCCTGGACTGGGTACCAGCTCATTTTCCCAAAGACGACCACAGCTTGAGATGGTTCGACGGAACAGCCCTTTACGAGCACATGGACCCGAGGCTGGGCCACCATCCAGACTGGGACACCTTGATCTTCAACTATGGGAGGAACGAGGTCAAAAACTTCCTCATGGACAACGCCCTCTTCTGGCTCAAGGAGTACCACGCCGATGGTTTGAGGGTGGATGCGGTGGCATCGATGCTCTACCTGGACTATAGCAGAAAAGAAGGGGAATGGGTTCCCAACAAGTATGGTGGGAGGGAGAACTTAGAGGCAATAGCCTTCCTCAGGGAACTCAATGAAGCCATCTACGACAAAGTCCCTGGAGCTTTCACAGTGGCCGAGGAATCCACGGCTTGGCCAGGTGTCTCCTCGCCCACCTATTTGGGAGGATTGGGGTTCGGTTTCAAGTGGAACATGGGCTGGATGCACGACACCTTGGAGTACTTCCGGAAGGACCCCATCTACAGAAGCTACCACCACAATCTCCTCACCTTCTCCATGCTCTACGCCTATTCGGAAAACTTCATCCTCCCCCTTTCCCACGACGAGGTAGTCCATGGAAAGGGGTCGTTGCTCTCCAAGATGCCTGGGGATGACTGGCAGAAATTCGCCAACATGAGGCTTCTTCTGGCCTACATGTTCTGTCATCCGGGAAAGAAGCTCCTTTTCATGGGAACCGAGCTCGCCCCTTGGAAGGAGTGGGATCACACATCCAGCCTGGAATGGTTCCTCTCGGAATATCCCACCCACGGTGGGATTGGAAGACTCCTGGAGGATCTGGGCAGACTCTACAGGTCCGAGGGAGCCCTATGGGCTTGGGATTCAGATCCCAGGGGATTTTCGTGGATAGACTGCAACGACTCTCTTCACAGCGTACTCGCCTTCCAGCGTTTTGGTCCCAAAGGCCACATAGTCTGCGTTTTCAATTTCACGCCAGTTGTCAGGACATGCTATAGGGTAGGGGTCGACGTCCCCGGCTGGTATAGGGAGGTCCTCAATACCGATTCCGTCTTCTACGGAGGGAGCAACGTGGGAAACGGTGGAGGCATCGAGGCCAGCCCACAGCCTTTCCACGGGAGGCCTTACAGTCTGTCTTTGACTTTGCCCCCCCTTGGAGCCTTGATTCTCAAGCCCGAAAGTTAGGGGCTTAAGGGGGACTCTCGCCGGAGGATACCGGTAATGGAGAGATACGAGGGACTGAGACATTATGGCGGCGGATTTCTGGTTGCAAGCCTGGTTGCCGTGCTAATCTTTGGCTACGTTGTGTTGAAGCCCTTCTTGAGCATCTTCCTGGTCTCCCTGGTCCTGGCCACAGTCGCAGAGCCAGCCCATGTGAGGATAAAGAGACTCACCAGGGGAAGGGAGGGGCTTGCGGCCCTGATAAGTTGCTTTCTGGTTCTGGCAGTCCTCGTGGTGCCCTGTCTGGTCCTTTTAGGGCTTCTGGCTCAGCAGTCCATACAGCTCTACGACTGGTTGAACCAGAAGCTCCATGGGAACATCTTGCAGGAGCAATGGGTCAGGGACCTCCTGGAATGGCAGAGAAGAGTGTTTCCTCAGCTGCGTCTGGACCCGAGGGAGCTCCTCACCAACTTCACCGGCCTCATCGGCACTTTGAGCAAGGAGCTCGTGGGACTGAGCGCTAGTGCCCTCAAGGCAGTGACAGCCGCCATCTGGCAATTTTTCCTCGTGATGGTGGCCCTCTTTTACTTTCTCAAGGACGGTGGGAGATTCCTCAATTGGGCGCTCCACCTCACCCCACTTCCAGGGAGCCTGAGAAGGGAACTTTTCGAGAAGTTCAAGGGTGTGAGTGAATCGGCCTTCTACGGTGCTTTCCTCACAGCCATCATCCAGGGGGTTTTGGGTGGCATCGGTTTTCTCATAGCAGGCCTTCAGCCATTGGTTTGGGGGGTTGCCATGGCATTTTTCAGCATGCTTCCCATTGTAGGAACTGCAATAGTGTGGCTCCCTGCTGGAGTGATCCTGATCCTCACCGACCACCTTGGCTCCGGTCTGTTCCTCATGGCATGGGGGCTCATGGTGAGCCTCAGCGACAACCTCATCCGGCCCATGATAATGAAGGGCAGGAGCGAGCTTCACCCCTTGCTCATCTTCTTCTCCCTTCTCGGAGGAGTCTTCTCCTTTGGGCCCCTGGGAATCCTCCTGGGCCCCTTGGCCATAGTCCTGGCCATCTCCATGCTCCAGGCTTACGAGGCAGCAGCCAAACCCATGTTGGAAGAGCTGGACAGGCGCTGAAGGAGGCCTGCGGGTGCTGAGCGAGGCCATCTCGAATTTCGCCGTGGGCTTCATGGAAAGGGCCGGTTACTTGGGCGCGGCCCTCTTGATGGCCCTGGAGAGCATGATAGCCCCAGTCCCTAGCGAGGCGGTGATGCCTTTCGTGGGCTTCATGGTGGCCGACGGTAAGTGGGACCCATGGGTGGCCATATTGGCCACGAGCGCTGGTTCCCTAGCAGGCTCTCTCGCCTCGTACAGCATGGGATATTGGGGAGGAAGGCCTCTCGTGCTCAAGGTGGGGAGGTTCCTTCTCCTCAATCCTCATGATCTCGAGCTCACAGAGAGGTTCTTTCAAAAAAGAAGGGGAACCATAGCGCTCTTCCTGAGCCGCTTCGTCCCTGTTGTGAGGCATCTCATATCCATCCCCGCTGGGATGGGTTCCATGCCTCTGAGCTCCTTTGTGGCCGCTACCCTGGCAGGGGCGACCCTTTGGAATTCCTTCCTCATGGGATGCGGAATGGTGCTCAGAGAACACTGGCACTTGGTGCAGAAGTATTCCCATCAGGTGGATCTCATTTTGGGGTTTGCTCTCCTTTTGGGGGTGGTTTTTTTCCTGAAAGGGAGAATGAGAGGGAGATGAGCTTCTCGACGACCATGGGCAAAAGTCAGCATCTCCCGAGGAAGGCGAGCAAGTTGAGCTTAAAAAGAATGTCCTCTGGAATGGAGGCCAGTTTTGCGAAGGAAATAAGAAGGAGGCTTCGGAGATGGCTTGGGAAGAATCATTGAGACAGATTTCCCTTGTAGCACTTGGTTTGGTTCTGTGGACACTGTTTCTCCAGGTCGCTGACCCGAAAGAAACCAATGGAAGCCAAAAGCTTCAAAGGGCGACTTTCGCAGGGGGGTGTTTTTGGTGCATGGAGCCTGTCTTCGAAGGGATTCCTGGGGTTTTGGAGACGAAGGTTGGGTACACGGGTGGTCATGTGGAAAATCCCACCTATGAAGAGGTCTGCTCTGGGAAGACCGGGCACTTTGAGGCCATCCAGTTGCTCTACGATCCCGAGAAAGTGAGCTACGAGGAGCTCGTGAAAGTCTTTCTCCGGAACATAGACCCGACAGATCCAGACGGGCAATTTTGCGATAGAGGTCCCCAATATAGAACAGCCATCTTCTACCATGACGAGGCCCAGAAGGCCCAAGCGGAGAAAGTCCTTCGGGAATTGTCAGATAGGGGGCTCTTCAAGGAGATCCACACCCAGCTGTTACCAGAGGCGACGTTTTGGCCTGCCGAGGATTATCACCAGAAGTTCTACCGCAAAAACCCTCTGCGATATGCCATGTACAAGATGGGCTGCCGGAGGGAAGAGAGACTTGTGGAGATTTGGAAAGATGGTATTGTCTCCAAGTGAACGATTCCCATTCCTTGTGTTTCTGAGGAGAAGACGATGAGAGACCTCTTTTATCCCACGAGTGTAGTGGTGATAGGTGTTTCCACAAACCCAACCAACCTGGCCAGGGGCATAGTGTTCAATCTCATGGAGTGCAGGTTCAAGGGAGTGATCTACCAGGTCGGGAAAAATCCAGGCATCTTCGCGGGAAGGCGCATCTACACCTCGGTCATGGATGTACCCGACCAGCTCGATATGGCGATCATCCTCACCCCTGCTTCGACAATTCCCGCGATACTGGATGAGTGCGGAAAGAAGGGGATCCGCTGGGCGGTCATAGAGTCAGGTGGCTTTGGAGAGTTCGGGGAAGAGGGCCGCATCCTGGAAAAACAGGTGTTGGAGGTGGCGAGGAAATGGGGAATAAGGTTCGTAGGCCCCAACTGCATAGGGATAATAAACATGGAAAATGGCTTCAGCACTCCTTTTCCACCCATCGGAAGGCTCGTGAAAAGGGGAGACATCTCCATAATAACCCAAAGCGGCGGGGTTGGTATCTCGGTCCTGCATCTTCTGGCCAATGAGGGCTTGGGCCTGAATAAGTTCATCTCTCTGGGGAACATGCTCGATATCCAGGTTGAGGAGTATCTCGAGTACCTCATAGAAGACCCAGGCACGAGATTCATCTTTCTCTATCTCGAGGGAATTAAGAACGGAAGGAGGCTCATGGATGTGGCGAGAAGGTCGCAGAAGCCCATAGTGGCCTTCAAGGCGAACATAGGGAGAAGCAGCAGGAGGATAGCCTCCTCCCATTCCGCTTCTCTGTCGAGCGACGACAGAGTGGTGGATGCGGCCTTCAAGCAATGTGGCATCATAAGGGTCCACGACGCTACGACATTGGGAAATGACCTCAAGATATTGAGGCTCCCTGCCATGAAGGGGAGGAACATAGCTGTCATGTCCCGTTCGGGCGGACATGCTGTTATCGCTGCCGATGCTTGCGAGACCTCTGGCCTCAACTTGGTGGAGCTTCCGAGGGATTTCCTAGAGAGGATAGAGGCTCATTTCAGGGCCTCTGTCATCAAGCTCACAAACCCCCTGGATCTGGGAGATCTCTTCGACCTGGAGATGTACGCCAGGATAATAGACGAGACCCTGGCGAGGCCTGAGGTGGATGGCATGGTCTTCCTCCACACTTTCCACTCGATCCTCGAGGGGCAGGCCTCGAGGGAGCTATTCTCGAGGGTCATTGGTCTTTCCAAGAAATACGACAAGCCCGTTGCCCTTTACGTCTCAACGGACGACCAGGAAGTGAGCTATCTAAAAAGGAATCTCGACTACCCGGTTTTCACCCAGGTTGTGGAGACCATAAGGGCCCTGGATCTCAACAGAAGATACCACGAGCAGAAAAGGAAGCTGGAGTCCAGAAGGGCCCCCACGGTCTTTCCTGTGGAGAGGGAGAGGGCGAACGAAATCGTGGATGGAGCCGTGGCTGAAGGAAGGGATTTGCTCTTGGACGAGTCTTTGAAGCTCCTGGAGCTCTATGGAATGAGGGTGGTGCCCTGGGAACTCGCCTCCTCCGTGGATGAGGCAGTGAGGGCTGCAGAGAGGTTGGGTTTTCCCGTTGCCATAAAGATAGTGGCCCCTGAAATCTCCCACAAAAGCGATGTGGGAGGGGTAAAGCTGAATATCCTGAGCAGCGAGGATGTGGCCAAGGCAGTATGGGAAATGGAGGAATTGATACGCCGAAAATCACCAGGCTCCCACATAAAAGGTTTCCTGGTCCAGGAGATGGCAAAGCCCGCAGAGGAGATCATCATAGGTGGAAGGAGGGATGAGCAGTTCGGGCCCGTGGTCCTTGTGGGAACAGGTGGGATATTTGTGGAAATACTTAGGGACTTTTCCCTGAGGGTAGCCCCCATTTCCATGGACGAGGCCCTGGAGATGCTCGAGGAGCTAAGGGTTTACCCTGTGCTTGTGGGAGCGAGGGGCCAAGAGCCTTTGGATGTGGAGAGCTTGGCAGAGACCATCTGCAGGATCTCCCAGCTTCTCTGTGAGATCCCCCAAATAGGGGAGCTCGATGTGAATCCGCTTCGGGTCTATGGAAAAGGAAAAGGGGTCCTAATCCTCGATTCAAGGGTGATCCTCTCCCCAGAAAGAAGGCCCAGCCTAAGCTAGCTATCCCGCAATCCCCCTCGAAAATTTTCTTACTTTGTGGGGAACCCAATGCGAAGTTGTGTGGTATAGTAGCCTCTGAAGGCAAAAGAGGCAGGGTGCTTACCGAGTTGGTGCTGGCACAGGGGGCACAGAACTGACTCCTGTGTCCTGGACCGAAAACGGCGAGAAGTCTCGGTCGTCCAGAAGAAAGGAGGGGGAGCATGGAGGCCAAGAAAAAGCCTACGGGACAGGAGGAGCCAAGGGATAAGCTACTCTATCATCAGAACTTTTTCAGGACCTTCAGGGAGATCATGAGGAGGGTCTCAACCACCAAGCGCTCCATGGGTGTTCTCCACGATATAACTGAGGCAGTTGCGACCTCTATGGGAGTCAAGGGTAGTGCCCTCTTTCTCCTCAATAGAAGGAAGAGAATTCTCGAAGTCGTCTCCTCTTATGGGCTCAGCGATCGGTATCTGAAAAAGGGCCCAGTGTCTGCAGACAGGAGCATAAAGGAGACCCTCGATGGGATAAGCGTCTGTGTGGACGATGTCTCCACAGACCCTAGGATCCAGTATCCTCAAGAGGCCGCGCAGGAGGGCATAAGGTCAATCCTGTCGGCCCCCATAATGTTCAAGGGCAAGGTGATAGGGGCCCTCAGGGTCTACACCTCGGTCCCTACGGAATTCTCCATGGAGGATGTGGAATTCGTTGAGGGACTCGCGGACCTAGCTGGACTCGTCATCGAGTACAATAGACTGGTTGCGGGAGCCAAACAGAGCATAGAGGCCCTCAAGAAAATGGCAGGAAGGCCTGCCAGAAAGTGACCTTCACAAGGATAACTCGTCTTTTCCCCATGTCGCCAACATTGGCCTGGGGTTTTCAGAGCCGCTCGGCCACTCCAGGCCAATGGGGCAAATCCCCATTCCAGGCTGGTTCCTATCCTCCATTCCCAATCTCGAGGAGAGGGGCGCCTTGGACTAGCCTTCAGTTGGACGAATTGGAAATGACGAGAAGCTGAGGCCTTGCTAGTAGTTGGCTTTCACGAACCTCTTGATCCTCTCCATGGCTTCAAAGAGGAGCTCTCTTTTCAAGGTGAAAGCTATCCTCACACACCTCTTGCAAGAAGGCCCGAAGGGCTCTCCGGGAACAACGGCCACCCTCTCCTTCTCCAGGAGCCTGAGGGCGAACTCGTGGCCGTCCTCTATCAGCACTTCCAGGCTTGGGAAGATGTAAAAGGCACCTGCGGGCCGGTTCACCTTGACCCCTGGGATGTCCGTCAGGGCTCCGTACACCAGATCCCTCCTTCTTTGGAATTCCTCTCTCATCTCGTCCGCGAACTTTTGGGACGTCCTGAGGGCAGCCAGGGCTGCCCTTTGGGAAACCGATGAGGCACAGGAAGTGTAGTAAGTCACGACCTTGGTCATTTCCTCAATGATGTCAGGCGGCCCAAAAGCGTACCCCAGACGCCATCCTGTCATGGCAAAGGCCTTGGAAAAGGACCCTATCACCACTGTCCTTTGGAACATCCCAGGTCTGGTAACTATGGATTCGTGTCTCCTTTCGTCGAAGATCAGCCTGTCATATACCTCGTCCGAGACAACGAGGAGGTCCGCCTCCAAGGCTATTGTCGCGAGCTCATCCAGAACGTCTCCCTCCAGGACCGAACCCGTTGGATTGTTGGGAGAGTTGAGGAGCAGGACCTTGGTCTTGGACGTTATCCTCTTTCTCACCTCCTCTGGCCTCAGTGCATAGCCCTCCTCCACCTCCGTAGGGACCCTGAGCAAGCGGCCTCCTGCCAACTCCACGTGGGCCATGTACTCCGGAAAGTGAGGCTCCGGCACGAGCACTTCATCTCCCGGATTCAAAACAGTCCTGAATATTGCTGTGAGAGCGCCCATGCCACCAGCAGTTATGAGGAGGTTACCTTTCGCGATGGGAAGACCGTATCTTCCTTGGAGATACCTTTCTAACTCCTCGAGGAGCTCTGGATCCCCCTGGGATGGGGCATAGTGTGTTGCGCCTTCCATCGCATCCTGGAGGGCCTTCTCGCAGACCTCAGTGGGTGTGTGGAAGTCAGGTTCTCCAATGGCAAGGGATATGACGCCCTCCATGGACGAGGCAAGGAGGGTCATCTCCCTTATCTTGGATGGTTTGAGCGCCTTCACCACGTCGGAAATGGAACGATTCCAGCCTCTCAACTTCTCCTGCCTCACACGTAGCCGAAAAGTTTGGGAACCCACATTATTAGCGCCGGAAAGTAGCTCACGAGGGCCAAGGTTGCGAGATTGGCGGCCATGAAGGGCATGGCCCATCTCGTCACGAGAGAGAAGGGATAGCCCGTTATCCCACAGACCACAAAAAGGAGTACCCCGACAGGGGGAGTTATAAGCCCTATTGAGAGGTTGAGGATCATCACGAATCCGAAATGAAGGGGATGTATGCCCACAGCCTGGGCAACGGCTAGCAAAGTAGGAGAGAGGATCACAATCGCTGCCCCAGCCTCCATGAACATCCCCACAATGAGCAGGACCAGATTGATCATGAGCAAAACCACATGAGGGTTCTTGCTTATACCCAAGAGCATGTTGGCGATTTTCTGGGGAACCTGCTCAGCTGTGAGAACCCAAGCGAAGATATTTGCCATCCCTATAATGAGGAGGAGAACGGAAGTGGTGACTCCGGTATTCACCAGAACATTCCACAGGTCTTTCCAGGTGAGCTCCCTGTAAACCCACATCCCGAGGATGAGGGCATAGAAGACAGCCACTACAGCGGCCTCCGTGGGGGTGAAAGCGCCAGCTAGGATTCCTCCTATTATTAGGACTGGCGCGAAAAGGGCAGGCCCTGCCCCCATGGTCTCCTTCCAAAGGCGCTTCAAGGTAAGAGGCTCCTCATCTTTTGGGTAGTTGTTTTTGACCGCATAGTAATAGGCCATTGCCATCATGGCCAATCCCTGAAGTACCCCCGGGACGAGCCCAGCAGCGAAAAGGGCACCTATGGATAGGCCTGTTGTGACCCCGAGGATCACCATCAAGATGGAAGGGGGTATGGTTGGACCCATCACGGCAGCCGAGGCCGTTATAGCGGCTGAGAAGCCTCTTCCGTATCCCTTTTGGACCATTCCGGGAATGAGGACGGAGCCCAGGGCAGAAGCATCTGCCACTGCAGAGCCTGAAATTCCACTCAAGAACATGGCAGAGACCACTGTAGTATGGGCCAGGCCCCCCCTTATCTTTCCCACGAGGGCATGGGCCAGGGAAATGAGCCTCTGGGTTGTGCCCCCCACATTCATTATCTCCCCAGCAAGGACGAAAAATGGGACCGCCATCAGGGGAAAAGAGTCCATTCCCGTGAATATTCTCTGGGCAACTAGGTTCAGAGGAACATCAGTGGCCAAAAGCACAGCTACCGATGTTATCCCGAGGCAGAATGCCACTGGAAATCCCAGAACGAGAGTGATTCCGAAAACTGCCGCCATCAGGGTCATCATTGGGACAAGATCATCCTTCGAGAGTGGCTGATGTGAGGCTTCTTTTGGGTCCTTCCCTCATGTGCATGAGGTCTTCCAAAATCCCCCTCAGAAGCTCCAGGATCATGAGGGCAGCCCCCACTGGAATCGCCATGTATGGTACTATCATGGGAATCTGCATGGCCGGGGAAAGCTGGGTCCTATTGAATATGGCGAGGGCCATGCCGTATCGGACAACTATGCATAGGAAACCCATTGTAACTACCTGGACCAGGATAGTGACCATGGCCTTCCACGAAGGGGGAAGCCTGTCCACAAAGATGCTCACTCCTATGTGTCTTCCCTGCCTCAGTGCCAAGAAAGCCCCAACCATTCCCATCCAGATCATCATGTAACGGGCTATCTCTTCCGACCAAGGGAAAGGAACATGTATGACAAAACGGAAAATGACCTGAAGGAGCACTATAACCGACATTGCGGCACCGAGCAGGACCAGCAGCCCCTTGGATACCGCACTCAGCCTTTCACAGAGGAGGGAAAGAGACTCCGCTACCTTTGACACAGCCCTCTCCATGCTAAGAAGGCGGGGAGCCCCCGCCTTCTTAGCCAATAACCCAAAATTCAGGCTCTCATTTTTTCACCCATTGGCTGTACAGGTCGTTTGCTAGTTTGATGTAATCCTGGATTATCTTGTCTGCCTTGTCACCCACTTTGGCCTCCCCCTCTTTGGCCGCCTCGAGGGCCTTGTTCACCCACTCTTCTCCCACCTTTTCCTTCACGTACTTGAGGGCTGCAGGCTGGGCAATTTCCCTGAACTGGGCAAGCTCCTCCTTGGTGGGCTGATACACAATCATCCCCTTTTCCTTCAGTTTTTGGAGACCCTGGATATTGGCCTCCTGGGAGAAGCCGTTGTGAGCAGCTGCCAGAGCCTTAGCTGCCTCCTGGACCACTTTCTGCTCGTCGGGGGAGAGTTTTTTCTGGTAGAACTCCTCGTTTATGAAAATGAAAAGGGGATCGTAGAGATGACCGTCCAGAACCAGGTATTTCTGCACTTCGTAGAACTTCATGTCGTGGATGAGGACTATGGGGCACTCCATGGCATCCACAACCTTCTGTTGCAATGCCGTATAAAGCTCGCCGAAGGCAATGGGGGTCGGGGAGCCACCCAGGCTCTTGACCATCTCCATGTGAACCGGATTCTCCATGGTCCTCACCTTGAGGCCCTTCATGTCAGCGGGGGACTTTATCTCCCGCACATTATTGGTGAAGTGCCTGTAACCGTTTTCCGTTATGCCGAGAATGCGCACCCCCGTTGCCTTGAGGAATGCCTCGGAATATTCCTTCCCGAACTTGCCATCATAGGCATCCCAGGCAGCTGGAGCGCTCGAGAAAAGATAGGGAATTCCGAAGACCATGACCGGCTGGAAGAAACCAGCCACTGGACCCGATGAGAGAGTGCCCATCTGGATCGTCCCCATCTTCACCCCTTCCAGGGCCTCCCTCTCATTTCCCAGGGCCGATGCATGATATGCCTGGACTTCCACATTGCCTTTTGTTCCTTTCTCGACCATAGCCTTGAAGATTTCCACGGCCTTCACGGTTCTGTTATCCGGATTGGCCGGGCCAGCATTGGCGAGTTTGATGACGACCTTGGCGCACGAATCCGAGGCCGAGACACATAAAAGAGCAAAGGCTGCAGCTAGGGCAATTACCTTCTTCATCTAACCACCTCCTGGATTTTCTCTCGGAGCCCTTTGACCCGGACGGGCTTTTGTCCCTTTGGGCAGTTAATTGGTGAGTATAGGGGTCGGGGCTTTTCACTGTCAAGGCCCTCCACCCGTGGAGAAATAGGGTCCCTCGGCTCGAAACGAGAGAACGATTGTCTTGGGGCGGGCTCCTCACGCTCGGCGTGACGACTTTGCGGGTCACAACGGATTCCCCCCTTCGGGCCACGGGTTCTTGCGAGGCCGTTCGGGTAGCGGAGGGGCGGGCTCCGCACGCCCGCAACGACGGAATTGGCCTCGCCGGGGCATGTCCCCATTTGGCCACCAGGTATTCGTTTGGCCCCGATGATCTTGCTATGCCTCGGCTTCCGTACGGCTTTGCAATGCGGACGCGGAGACCGCGCCCCTCCGAGAAAAACGCCTTTCGCGTCATCCCCGGACTCTCCGCGTTGGTCGATCCGTGCTGGGCAGGCCTTGCCGCGGAGGGGCGGGCTCCGCACGCCCGTAATGTCGGCACAACGCTAACGCCGACGTTTCGTCCTTTTGGCCACCGGCTCGTTCTCAACCCATCCTGTGGGAATGAAATCCCTTGGCCTCCGTACGCCCGTGCCATACGGACGCGCGGAGCGCATCCCTCCGAGAAAATCGCTTTTCGCGTCATTTTCGGGCTTTCCCTGCTAGACGACCCCCGTTGCGGTTGGCCTGGTCGCGGAGGGGCGGGCTCCGCACGCCCGTCTAGCAGGCTTGGCTTCCACCAGGGGATCGCCCCATTAGGCCAGCATGCGTTCGTTTGCCCCCGATGATCATGTTATGCCCCGGCTCGCATCCGGCCTTGCCACACGGACGCGCAGAGCGCATCCCTCCCGAGAAAACCACCCTTCGCGTTCTCCAAGTGGTTCTGCCCGCAAGGCTATCTCTCCTCGATTTGCCCGCCTGGCGGAAATACCGTCCTGTCCATTACCGGCCCTTGACTAATTCCGGCAATCTTAGCTAGTATGCTTGGAGAAGGCCCGCTTCGTGCGGGCCTTGAGCCTAAAAGAAAAAGAGGTGGAGCGTGCCCAGTGAAAAGATGCTCATGAGGGGGGCCCATGTTGTTGGAGAGGCCGCTGTACGGGCTGGATGCAGATACTATTTCGGCTATCCCATAACCCCCCAGAATGAACTTCCGGAATATCTCTCCCAGAGGCTTTTGGAGGTAGGCGGTACTTTCATACAGGCAGAGAGCGAGATCGCATCCATAAACATGGTCATAGGCGCATCGGCTGCAGGCGGGAGGGTCATGACATCCTCGTCCTCCCCAGGAATAAGCCTCAAACAAGAAGGCATATCTTACCTCTGTGGCCAGGAACTTCCTGCTGTGATAGTGAACATGATGAGGGGCGGGCCTGGCTTGGGCAACATTGCTCCTTCTCAGGCCGATTACTTCCAGGCAACCAGGGGAGGCGGCCATGGAGACTACAGGGTCCTAGTTTTGGCTCCCGCATCCAATCAAGAGTTGGCCGAGCTCACCTTCGATGCCTTCGATCTAGCGGACAAATACCGCAATCCCGTGATGATATTGGGCGACGGGCTCATGGGCCAGATGATGGAACCCGTCGTCTTCAGGGATCCCATAGATCCCAGGGAGCTTCCCCCGAAGGACTATATCCTCGACGGGTGCAAGGGTAGGGAGCCCAGGGCGGTCTTCTCCATGCTCCTGGATCCTCCGACCCTCTACCGCCACAATCTCAAGCTCCAGGCCAAATACGATGAGATGACGGCCAAGGAGGTGAGATACGAGACCTATCTTGTGGAGGATGCCGAGCTCATCCTGGTCTCGTACGGGACAGCCTCCCGCATAGCTAAAGGGGCAGTCAACAGGATGAGAAGGGATGGTTATAAGGTCGGCCTATTCAGGCCCATAACCCTCTGGCCATATCCGAAGGTGGCCCTCAGAGCCCTAGCAAAGGAGGGGGTGAAGATAGGGGTCTTCGAGCTGTGCGTGGGTCAGATGGTGGAGGATGTCATCATGTCCGTTGGGGGTAGGAGCGAGGTTCACCTCCTGGGAATACCTGGCGGGCCCATCCCCACCCCGGCTGACGTTCAGGAATTTGCCCTCTCCGTTCTTCGAGGGGACGGCAAAGTGGGAAAGAAGGTGGAGATATGAACGAACAGGCGATGAAGAAGATCTTTTCTCGGCCCGAGTCCCTCAAGCCTGCCATGACCCATTATTGTCCAGGCTGTGGCCACTCCATAGCCCATAGGCTCGTGGCAGAGGTCCTCGACGAGCTGGGCCTGAGGGAGAAGACCATAGGGGTCGCTCCAGTTGGCTGTGCTGTTCTAGCTTACAACTACTTCAACTTCGATATGGTGGAGGCACCACACGGAAGGGCCCTGGCAGTTGCAACGGGCATAAAGAGGGTCCATCCTGACAAGTTCGTGCTCACTTACCAAGGGGATGGAGATCTTGCGGCAATAGGCACCGCGGAGACAATCCATGCGGCCAACAGGGGAGAGAAGATTAGCACCATATTCATAAACAACGCCATCTACGGCATGACTGGAGGCCAGATGGCGCCCACTACCACTATTGGACTCGTGGCAACGACCACCCCAGGTGGCCGAGACCCGGACAGGGACGGGGCGCCCATAGACATATCCCAGATGCTGGCTGTTTGTCAGAGAACGGTCTATATTGAGAGATGCGCCCTTTGCTCCGTCAAGCACATCCAGAGGGCCAAGAGGGCCATCAAGAAGAGCTTCCTCGTCCAACTCAACAACCTGGGCTTCAGCTTGGTGGAGCTCCTCTCCCCATGCCCCACCAACTGGAAGATGAAGCCTTGGGATGCGTGGAAATGGACCGAGTCGATTCTCACCAAGACCTATCCTCTTGGAGTTATCAAGGACACAAGCGGGCTCGGAGAAGTGAAATGATGGTGAGGACCACATTCGCTGGTTTCGGAGGACAGGGAGTGCTCCTCATGGGGTATGTGCTCTCCCATGCGGCGATGCTCAAGGGACTGAACGTGACATATCTGCCCGCTTATGGGGCTGAGATGAGGGGAGGAACTGCAAACTGCACGGTCACCATCTCAGATGAGGAGATAGCATCTCCTGTGGCATCGGAGGTGGATGTGCTCGTTGCCATGAATGCTCCCTCCTTGGACAGATTCGAGAACATGGTGAAGCCTGGGGGGAAGATCCTCATCAACTCGTCCCTCATATCTCGCGATTTGAACCGCCAGGATGTCGAGGAAGTCAGGGTAGATGCAGTGGCCCTGGCGAGGGAAGTGGGATCCGAGATGGCAGCCAACATGGTCATGCTCGGGGCACTAGTTGAGACAACGGGGCTTCTCACGGTGGAGGATGCGGTCCTGGGCATGGCGAAGGCCACAGCCGGAAAGGAGAAATTTTTCGGCCTCAACAAAGCTGCCATAGAGAGAGGAGCAGCCTTCGTGAGAGACGGTAAGTGAGCCTCCCAGGCCCTCCCCGGAAGAGCTCCTCCTGGAGAAGACCCTAAGAGTCCAATTTTCGAGGTCGGGAGAACCGAGATGAAGCTGCTAGATGGCCTCTATGCCTATCCCTGGACGAACCCCTCTGCGAACAACGCAAACTCGTACCTCATAAGGAGTGGGCAGGTGGTCCTTGTGGATCCGGGACACCTGGAGTTTCTCCCTAGGCTCATCCAGGCCCTGCGCCTCGACGGAATCCACGAGGATTCGATCCAGGGGCTTATAGCCACTCACGGTCATCCCGATCACGTGGAAAGCTTCCAAGCCTTTTCCCAGAGGCCTGTCTGGATGGCCATGGGAGTGGCAGAGGAGGAGTTCCTCAGATCTCTCGGCTCGGACATATACAGGATGATGGGGGTGAGCAAGCCCCAACTGAGAATCGAGGTCCTCTTGCGGGAAGGGGAACTTTTCCTCGGGGATGAGAGATTTCAAGTGCTCGAGACCCCGGGCCACTCACCAGGCTCCGTATGCATCTACTGGCCCTCACACAAGGCTCTATTCACAGGAGACGTGATATTCGAGATGGGTGTTGGAAGGACGGACCTTCCAGGAGGGGATTCCGAGGAGCTCATCTCGAGCATAGAGAAGCTGGCCAGGCTGGATGTGGAGATCCTCCTTCCTGGCCATGGAAACCCCATCGTGGGCAAGAAGAGAATCCAGCGGAACTTCGAGATCATAAGGGAGATGTATTATCCCTACCTGAGGTAACAAGGAACGTCTCTCCAGGACCCCGGCCAGGAGGTTTGTGGGCCTTTGGGTCCTCCATCAATCTACCTGGGCCAAGGCCCCCAGCAACTGCTCCCTCAGGGAAGAGACCTTGTCCGAGAACTCCTCTTGAAGCTCCCTCAAGGCCCTCTCCCAGGCTTGGGAGGCCTCCACATTGGGTTCCACTGCTGAACCACGGATCCCCCTTCTCTCCAGTTCCTCCCTGAGCTCGGCCTTGATCCTCTTCTTCCTCTTCTGGACAGCTTGCCCCCACTGGACCGTGAGATCCTTCATCTTCTGAACCAGATGCCTGTTGGTCTTGCCCAGCCAGGATTCGATGGCTTCCTGCACCTTCGGCAATGCCTCCGCATCCATCTCCAGGGACTCAACGAGGACCCTGTCCAGGGCCTTGCGGGCTGTGGGAGTGGCTTCCTTCCTCTTCCGCTCGAGCTCCCTTAGGACCATCTCCCCCTTCAGATACTGGAGGATCAAGGCCTGCGCGATCCTTCTCTCCCTTTCCTCCTCGAACTTGCGCCTCTCCTCTTCGGTGAAGGTAAGGCCCTTCGTCCTCTCCATTGCCAGTTCTATGCTGCTTTTTATCTCCGCCATGTGTCACCTCACTTGCACCCCGGAAGTCCTCTTTCGGGCTCTTCCTTGCAGACCTTCCTCGCTTCCTTTACCCAGAGACGCACTTGCTCCTCCCTGGGAGAAGGAGCTCCCCTCTGCAACTCCTGGAGCTTGCGGAAAAGAGACTCAGGCTCCTGTTGCGCGAGATCCCTCAAGCTCGTCACTCCGGCCCGGAGGAGAAGCTTGAGGTTTTCTGTCCCGATACCCTTCAACGTGACAAGGGCCGCCCACGTCCTCCACTTGGCTATCATCTCTGGGGTCGCCCCCAGAAGCTCCAACACTAGAGACTCCCTTGCCCTTGCCCCTGGCTTGAGAAGCCATATGTCCAATCTCTTTATCCCAGCTTGCTCGAGAAGCCTCGCCTCGTAAGGAGCGAGCTCTTCGAGGTCCTTGACATAGGGCTTGAAGGAGCCCACGGTGTTCTTGTCCACCAAGTGGAACATCGCCAGGGATGCGGCCACAAGACAAAGGACCAGGCCGATCCCCTTGGCCTTGCTTGTCGTTCTTCGAGCCACAGCCTTTGCAAAATTCCAAATGGCGAAACATTCCAAGGCGAATGGGAGGAATCCCAAAAACCCCGGAAGAGGCATCTCGAAAAGCTTTCCCTCCTCGAAAAAAGGGACCGTGTAAATCCACTTGCAAAGAGCCTCTGCATTGAATAGCTCCCATGAACAGGTTGAATCCCTCGAAGACAAGCCAAGCTGGAACCGACAACAGAGCGAGAAACAAAAACCCCCGATGATCCCTCCAAAAAAGCGAGTCACCTCTTCTCCAGAGGACAACTGCATCCATAAGCCCTATGAAAGTCCACCATGCGAAGGCATAGTACCAACTGGCAAAAGGCTCCACCCTCACGAGCATCAGCATGGTGAAGAGCAGAAGGAGCCCTCCACTTGCTAGTCCCTGCAAAAGGACCCTTGGGGAGGGGCGGATTGGTGCAACCTCCACCGCACCTCCATCTTCCTTCCCCATGAGGTCAGCTTTCCTCTCTTCCACCATCCTCACCCGCAGCAAATGGGACTTCAGGAGCTCTTGAGCTCCTCTATCCTCCTTTGGATCTCCTCCCCTTTGGGAGTCTTCTCTCCATAAGCCTTCTTGGCCAGCCTAAGGTGCTTCATGGCCTCGGTGTATTGATCCATCTTCTCGTGGAAGCTCGCCATCTCCTCGTGGAATCCCCCCTCGTCGCCGAGATCCTTTTTGGCTCTCGCCAGCATCTCGTGGGCCCTTATGAGGTGGGGGTCCTTCTCGAGGGCCCTCTGGAGGAGGGCCACTCCCTCCTGGGATCTTCCCCTTTGGACCATGGCCTCTCCCCACATAGCCAGAAAGGGGCCATGATCAGGATCTATGTCCAAAGCCCTCTCAAAGCATCGGTCCGCTTCCTCCCATCTGCCGAGCCTCGCCTGAAGCATCCCGAGATCGGCCCAGGCGCTTGCCAGGTTTGGATCCAGCTCCACTGCCCTCACCAGAGAACTCAAGGCCTCCCTTGTCCATCCGAATTTGTTGTATACCACGCCCAACTGGTGCCACGCCAAGGCATCTTTCGGGTTCTCATCCGTCCTCTGCTTGAACCAAGGGATCACTTGACCTGCGCTTCCCACCTCGGCTTGGAGCATCGCCTGAAACCTGTGGAAGTCCTTCTCTTGCCTGGGCTCCTTGACCTCTAGCCTGTGGAACTGGATCAGATTCTCTATCTGAGCCATACGCTCGGAGCTCAATGGGTGGGTCAAGAGGTAAGGAGGTACCTGGCTCATGGAGAACCTCTGCTCCCTCACCATGGTTTCGAAAAAGTCGAGGAGGCCGTGGGGGTCGTAGCCAGCCTGGTACATATAGAAAAGGCCGAAACGATCAGCCTCTTGCTCGACTTCCCTAGTGAAGCTCAATTGTAAGGCCGCCCCAGCGCCCATTGCTCCTGCTGCTGCTGCGGGCTCACCTCTCGCCAAGATTATGGCTGCGAGGGTGGCCAGGCTCACAAGGGTGCCCTTTCCGATCATCTGGGCCATGTGTCTGTGCTTCACGTGCGCGAGCTCGTGAGCCATCACCCCAGCTATTTCCCCTGCATGTCTGGCCTTGAGGAGAAGTCCACTGTAAAGATAGATGTGCCCTCCCGGAACCGCGAAGGCATTCATGGTGGGGCTTTTGACCACGTGGAAACGGAACTTGTAGCTCATGGGCTGAGCAGCATCCACTAGCCTCGAGCCAATTCTAGTCACATACTCCACGATCTCTGGATCTTCCACGAGCTTCAATTTCTTGGAGGCCTCCTGGGCGAACTCCCTTCCCATCTCCTTCTCGCTCTTGACAGAAGGGGTGAAGAACTCCTCGGCCTTTTTCACCGTTGGGGCACAGGATGCCATTAGCCAGATGGAGAGGAAAAGGAGCCATGAGAAACTCGCCTTGGATCTTCTCCGAGCTAGCATAATTTCTGTCCTTCCTGCCTCCAGCGAGGGTGTGTTATAGTTTTCTCTACACCAGACGAAGCCAGAGGTAATCCAGTTTACCACACACTAGGTCCAAAAACACAACGAGCGGCGCTCCTCGCGAGGGCGAAAACGGATGAGTGAGGTCTCTGTCTTTTTGGCTTTCGGTGCTGGGCTGGCGGGGTTTTTCAGCCCATGCATTCTCCCAATTCTCCCAGCATACCTCTCCTTCATAACTGGAAGGACGGTGGAGGAGATCATAAAGGAGAGTCCCACAGCCAGAGAGATACTTCCCTCCATCTTGCTTTTCTGCGCTGGTTTTTCGGGAGTGTTCGTGGCCATGGGCGCTACAGCGAGCGCTCTGGGCCAGCTCATGGCCTCCAACCAGAGGATCCTGGAGGTAGTGGGGGGGATTCTGGTAGTGATATTGGGCCTGCAGCAAATGGGGCTTGTTCGAATATCCTTCCTCCAGAGGGAAAAGAGGCTCCATCTCAGGGCTAGACCAGCCCATGGCCTGGGCGGCCTGATTGTGGGGATGGCTTTTGGCGCTGGATGGACCCCTTGCCTCGGCCCCATTCTCGGGGCGATTTTGACTTATGCTAGCACCAAGGAAACTGTGCTCCAGGGTGTCGTGCTCCTCGGAATCTTCTCCCTGGGAATGAGCTTGCCTTTTCTGGCCTTGGGTTTGGCCCTGGGGACTGTTCTCCCCCGCCTCAGAAAGACGGGCCCGGTTGTGAGGTGGATGGGGTTCGGAAGCGGAGCCATCCTGGTCGCGCTGGGAATCCTCCTCATCGCCGATCAGCTGTCTTGGCTGTACAGGGTCCTCTCGTGATGATCATCCCACCTGATGTTCTCTGCGGGAGGGTTTCAGGGAAATGAGGGCACTTCTCATAGAGGACGACGAGGGAGTGTGCCAGTTTCTCATCAAGGGTTTCAAGGAAGAGGGCTGGGAGGTGGAGGTAGCTAAGGACGGGAAGACGGGCCTCCATCTCGCCACAGAGGGGACTTTCCACGTGATAGTGCTCGATCTCCTCCTTCCGGGTATGAATGGCATAGAGGTCCTCAAGAGGATACGGGAGGAGGGGATCAAGACCCCAGTCGTAATTCTCACAGCCCTCGACGAGAAGACCCAGATAGTACAGGGACTGGATTCGGGAGCAGACGATTATCTCGTCAAGCCCTTTTACTTCACAGAGCTCATGGCCCGGATAAGGGCCATACTGAGAAGGGGTGAGCCAGTAGGGAGATCGGTACTTCAAGTCGCGGATTTGAGACTGGACCCTGTGAGGAGGAAGGTGGAAAGAGGCGGCCGGCCCATAGATCTCACCCCGAAAGAGTTTTCTCTCCTCGAGTATTTCATGCGCAATCCGGGAAGGGTCCTCACCCGAGTGATGATCCTAGAGCACGTGTTCGACTACCACTTTGACAGCATGACCAACCTCGTAGACGTGCACGTCTACAGGCTCAGGAACAAGGTGGATCGCGGTTTTTCCAGGCAACTAATAAGAACGGTCAAGGGTGTGGGATATGTCCTGGAAGAGTAAAGGGGCCTTTCTCAGACGCACGGATGTGAGGCTCACGTTGTGGCATTCGAGCTTCCTTCTAGCCGTGCTCGCTCTTACATGCTTGTTTTTGGGCTATAGGCTCCACAGGCACCTTCTCAAACAAGCGGATGCGATGCTCATGGACGAGGCCCAGGAGATCCGCGCCCTCTTGGGCCAGGATCCTACATTGGGGTGGGTCGAAAAATTCAAGACAGAACTGGGCGGGAGGACGAAACACAAGATACGATTCAGGCTACTGGGCAAGGAAGGAGAGGAACTCGCTTCCATGGGCCAGGAAAATTTCCCTTGGAGCGCAGTCCGTCTGGATCCTGAATCCAAGATCCCTCGTAACTTTCGGTTTTTCAGATCCTTGGAGTGGAGAGGGGTATCTCACAGGGAGCTCACCATCCACATGAAGGGACCGAACGGGCCTTTGGTGTTGCAGCTCAGCACAGAGCTCAAGGAGCTCCGAAATGCCATGGGGAACTTCTACAGGAACGTCTTGATACTGATCCCAGGGGCCTTGGTACTCTGTGGGGCCGGAGGGTGGTTCCTGGCTCGAAGGAGTTTGGCTCCCATAAGAAAGATAGCTGCAACGGCAAGCAGGATATCTTCAGAAGATCTCTCCCAGAGGCTCGTGCCGAGGGGCACAGGAGACGAGCTCGACGAGTTGATGGAGATAATGAACGGCATGCTCGATCGCCTCCAGAGATCCTTCGAGGAGCTAAGGCGATTTTCGGCGGATGTGGCACATGAGCTCCGGACACCCATCTGCGCAATGAGGGGCGAGGCTGAACTGGCCTTGAGCAGGCCCCGTTCCCAGAGACAGTACAGGGAGGTCCTGGAAAGATTCGCGGAACAGTTCGATAGGCTCAATGCTTTGGTGAATGACCTGCTTCTCCTTGCGAAATTCGAGGGAGGAGGAGCTTCTCTTGTTATGGAACCTTTGGATCTGGGCCAGCTCCTGGGGAATTTGGTGGAACTCTTCGAGCCCCTTGCGGAACAAAAGGGAATCGAGCTCCGCCTGGATCCCCTGGGGGGCATCGGGACAAGAGGGGAAAAGGCCCTTCTCCAACAGGCCCTGTCCAATCTCATTCACAACGCCATTCAGTACACCCAGGAGGGAGGCTCTGTGAGACTGAAAGTCACGGAAGAAGACGGTTGGGCCAAGATCCTGGTCGAGGATACCGGCTTGGGAATCCCGGAAGAGGAGATCCCACGCGTTTTTGAGAGGTTCTATAGGGTGGAAGGCTCAAGATCGAGACAGACTGGAGGAGCCGGTCTAGGCCTGAGCATTGCGAGGAGGATATTGGAGGTGCACGGGGGAACCATCCGGCTGAGGAGTCAAGTGGGCGTGGGAACAGTGGTCGAGGTGAGGCTCCCCGAGCTCGGAAGATGAAAATTTCTTCATCTTGGCGTCATCTGCTCTTCATCTTCGTCCTCTATAGTCAGCGTAAAAAGGGAAGGTCACAGAGGGCCTTCCCCGTTTCAGGGGGAGAAGATGAAGGGCACTGGATTGCTTCTTCTTGCAGGAAGCTGGGTCTTCCTCGCAGTGGGCCATCTGGGAGGACACTTGGGAGGTGGAGGAGGCCTTCCCCCCAATGTGGGAAACTGGCCCGAGGTTCTCTCCAGACTGGAGAATCTACCCCGGGAAAAGGCCATCTCCTTTGCTGTGGTGGGAGATTCCCACGGCTCACCCACCTTCAGGAGGATCCTGGAGGAACTCAAGAAGAAGGAGATCGACTTCATTGTGCACTTGGGCGACTTTGCCATAACTCCCACAAGAGAGGGCCACGAGTTCTCCCTCGAACAGGTGAGGGATGTGCTGGGCCCAGATGGACCTCCCATGATCATGGTGATGGGCAATCATGACGTGGATGTGGGATTCCCTGTTGGGAAATTCGAGGAGCTCTACGGTCCCTCTTCCTTCTCTTTCTCTTGCGGCGGCAATCTCTTCATTGTCCTTCCCAATTGCCTTCCAAAGACTCTGAGAAACGGAGATGGAGATGGGCGGAGCTGGAGGAGGGAGCTCGAGAAGATTCTAGCAGAGAGGCGCCCCGAGGCAGGAAGGACCTTTTTGCTCGTCCACTCGCCCCCCTTCGATCCTCTGAAGCCCATGACTCCGAAAAAGGCGCAGTCGCTGATGAAGAGTTGGGGAACTCTCGGGGTGGATTACCTCATAGCTGGGCACCTTCACCAATATGCTAGGAGCCAGCTAGGCCCAACTGCTATACTCGTAAGTGGCGGTGGAGGAGGAAGGTTGAGAGAAGTCCCCACGGGGAAATTCCACCACGCGATCATCTTGCGAGTAGTAGGAGGGCAAGTGACCGAGGAGCTCCTCGTTGTGGAAGAGGCCTTCGCTCCCCTCGAGCGTCTCAATAGGGAATTGGCGAGGAGGGTCCCTTTTCTGTCTTCTCTTTTCGGGCACGGGTCCCTGGCGCAAGTGCTGGAAGTGCTGGAGAGGCGATCTCACTCGTAACCCAGTGGGAGGCTTTGAGCAGTTGAGAGTCCATCGGAAACCTCACGGAATAATGAACTCCAGGGTAAGGCTGGCATACATCTTCGGGCTCGTTTTTCTCATTCTCTCAAGCGGCCTTCGGCTGGCTTTGGCCTTTAGGTCCTGGAGGCCGCTGGGGGGAGAGCTCCTCATGGTCCTCAAGGCCATGAGTTGTGGCCTCATCATGGATCTTGTGACCTTGAGCTATGTGGGAATACCTTATCTCGCTTTGTTGGTCCTGGCGCCCCAAAGGCTTTATTCCAGCAAGAGATTCACCCCATTTCTCCACATAGGATCCTTGGGAAGCCTCTACCTTTTGATTTTCACCCTAGTTGCTGAATGGTTCTTCTTCGAGGAGTTCGGGGCGAGATTCAATTTCATTGCCGTGGACTATCTAATTTACACCCAGGAGGTCCTGACAAACATCTGGGAGTCGTATCCCCTCACGCCCATCCTCCTCGGAATACTTCTGTTCTCGGTGGCATTGTGGCTTCCTTTGCGCAGAGAGATAAAGTTGTCCCAGAGTTTTTCCGATCCCCTGCGAAGGCGAGCGCTCCTCTCCTCGCCTTGGATCCTGGCTGCTTGCCTCTTCTCCCAGGTTGCCGATTTGAACTGGACTCAAATCTCCCAAAACATGTATGCGAACGAAATAGCCTCCAATGGCATCTACAGTTTCTTTTCAGCCTTCAAGGCAAACGAGATAGATTATGGGACCTTCTATCCCACATTGCCCGAAGAGAGGGTCTGGACGAGGCTCAGAAAGGCCCTCTCTGAACCTGGAGTTCAGTTCATCTCCTCTGACCCCTGGGACTTGAGACGCACAGTCTCCCCCATTGGAGCCTCTCTGGAGAAGAGGCTAAATGTGGTTCTCATCGTGGTCGAGAGCTTGAGCGGAGAGTTTCTGGGTACACTAGGGTCCAAGAAACCCCTCACTCCCAGACTCGATGAGATAGCGGACCAGGCCCTCCTCTTCACCAACTTTTACGCAACGGGAACTCGCACAGACAGGGGCCTCGAGGCCATAACCCTCTCCGTACCCCCCACCCCAGGAAGGTCGTTGCTCAAAAGGCCCGGCAACGAGGACCTCTTTTCCCTGGGACAGATCTTTAGGCAGAAGGGATACCAGGTGGAGTTCATTTACGGTGGCTATGGCTATTTCGATAACATGAACCACTTTTTCAGTCACAACGGGTTCCACGTTGTGGACAGAGGGGATTTCTCCTCGGAGGAGGTGACCTTTTCCAATGCTTGGGGTGTGTGCGATGAGGACATTTACAGGAAGGCCATCTCGAGGATAAGGCTTTCTAGCCAGAAGGGGATACCTTTCTTCGGCCTCATCCTCACGACATCCAATCATAGGCCCTATACATACCCAGAAGGAAGGGTGAAAATCCCCCCTGGCAAAGGCCGGGCCGGGGCTGTGCTGTACACCGATTGGGCCATAGGGAACTTCTTCCAAGAGGCGAGGAAGGAACCGTGGTTCGAGGACACCGTTTTCGTCATAGTGGCAGACCACTGCGCCAACTCGGCTGGCAAAGCCGAGTTGCCCATCCACCGCTATAGGATTCCCCTTATAATTTACAGCCCCAAATGGGTGAAGAGAGGAAAAGTGGAGACCCTGGGAGGCCAAATGGATCTGGCGCCAACTCTCCTCGGGATTCTGGGATTCCATTACGAGAGCAAATTCATGGGCCGAGATCTTCTCAGGGTGCCACCCGAAGAGGGAAGGGCCTTTGTGGCCACATACCAGAAGCTCGGGTTCTCGAAAGGCGGCAAACTCGTGGTTCTGGACGTGAAAAAGTCCCCCAAAGTCTTTTCTTGGATTCCTGGCTCCAAAGACCTCAAGCCAGCCCAGGCCGACGATGACCTTTGCGAGGAGGCCATTTCCTTCTATGAGGGAGCATCCCTGCTCCACCACAGGGGACTCGACAAGTGGGAAGGGGGACCTCTCCAAGGATATGGGAGATCGCGGAAGGGAGCGGGTGACGGATGAAGACGGCCCTGGGGTGAAATCTGCTTGCCCCGAAGCCCGCTCGAGGGACGGAACTCTCACGGGCAAGGGGTTCATGATTCGGCACCTCTGGATTCCCTTGGGCCTCTTCATCGGGCTCGTGATTCTCTTCGAGACCACTGATCTGGATCTTCGTCTATCGGATCCCTTCTTCGACTTCGATCGTGGAGTGTTTTTCTGGAAGGACTCTTGGTGGGCGACCACTTTGATTCATTCCGTTGGTCGGATAGCCATAGTGGGATTGGGTATCCTCATAGGGGTTCTCTTGGCGGTATCCTTCGTCCAAAGGGGCCTGAAAAAGCTAGTGGAGCTCAGGATGCCCCTATTTTTTCTCCTTCTTGTCTTGTGTGCAGGGCCGGGGACCATAGCCTTTCTCAAGGGCATTGTCAACAGGCCATATCCCGAGCACATCAAGCGATATGGCGGCAAAGTTCCTTACACCAGGCTCTTCGAACGGCCGGCCACCAAGGAAAAGCGTTACGCTGGGTTTCCGGCAGCGCATGCTGGGGCGGGTTATGGTCTCGTCGGACTGTATTTTGTGCTCAGGGAACGCAGGCCAAAGCTGGCGCCGTGGGGGCTAGTTTTGCCCCTTCTTCTGGGGAGCATCTTCGGTTTTGGTCAGCAGGTGAGGGGTATGCACTATGCTTCCCATAATGTCTGGTCAGCAGCCATATGCTGGTTCGAGGCCTTGGGGCTTTATTTGGCCGCATTTCGAGGGAAGCTCGGCAAGGAGCGGGCCCGGGCCCTCTGTTAGTTGAAACCCCGAAGAAGACGGCATTGCGGTTTGGGACCGATCCCCATCGTTTGGGGATCTCCCCGCAGGCTAGGCGAGACACGTGCCCAGGCATGTGATCGTCACCCACGGCTTGCCGACGGCCCGCCAAAACGCGCGAGAGGTGGTTTTCTCGGAGGGACGCGGTCTCCGCGTCCGCATCGTACGGCCGTGCAAATGGCAAGGCGTTGCATTCCCGACGGGTGCGTTGAGGCTCGGCCCTTGGCCAAATGGGGGTAATGTTGTGCTCGCCGCGATGCCTTCCTTTGCGGGCGTGCGGAGCCCGCCCCTCCGGCAGATTGGTCATCCGAGCTGGGATGGCCTTCCGGGGAAAACCCGGGATAACGTTGGGGCCGGTTTTCTCGGAGGGGCGCACTCCGTGCGTCCGCGTTGCAGGGCCAGACGCAAGCCGAGGCATTCCATTTCCACCACATGCGTTGAGGATGAGCCAGTGGCCAAGAGGAGGCAACGTTGGAGTTGGCGTTGTGCCTTCCTTGTGGGCGTGCGGAGCCCGCCCCTTGTATCTTATGCATGAGTCCCAGGTACCCTGGTTATGTGAGTACCACGTACACGTTGGAGTACCCAGTACCCCCCCGTACCAGTACCCCAGTACCCCCCTACCCCTGCCCAGTACGTACCCCCAGAGGGAGGGGTAGTTGGTGGTATGGGGATGACGAGGGGTATTGGGTGAGGGTACGATACGGGGATGTGTTATGGGGCATGGTAGACCGTCCGCCCCTTGGGACAGGGGAGCCCGTTGCGGAGCATGGGTCGCCATGTCCCTGAGAATTCTTCCTTGAGCCCGGACAGTTGCGAGGATTTT
>Ga0078972_1005060_pt1 | contig 34385 bp, 30 predicted proteins | sample YelNatPaOPGAMG01_FD_67568 | JGI IMG/M metagenome (GOLD analysis project Ga0078972, IMG submission 67568) | Hot spring thermophilic microbial communities from Obsidian Pool, Yellowstone National Park, USA - OP-RAMG-01 (SPADES assembly) (version 2) | ecosystem: Environmental > Aquatic > Thermal... | reverse complement strand
TGGGTATCGTGGTTGCGATAGCTGCTCCTACCATAACATGCGGCGTTTCAAGCATAGGTAAAATAAATCTTAGCTTTTTTAAAAGGATAAATCAAGGATAAAGAAAAGTCTTTATTTATGAGCACTTTAGGTGGGCAAGGAGGGAGTCGAACCCTCACGATGCTTTCGCACCACAAGTTTTTGAGACTTGCCTGTCTACCATTCCAGCACTTGCCCGTACCTATATTTTAACATATAACAGTTAACAAATTAACAAATTAACTTAAAACTTAAAAATCAAAAGTCAAGAATTAGATTACAGAATACAGATTAGAGATTAGAGAATAAAATTCCAAATTCTAAACCCTGAACCAGAATAAATTCGATTCAGGGCAGGCAAATTCCAAATCACAAATTACAAATTACAAACAAAAAATTCCAACTTTTAACTGTTAATTTTGAACTTTTAACTATTTTTCAGAGTTAGACCCTTTAAAGGGGGGTAGTTTGTCCTTGTCGCAAGTAAAATCTAGCAAATCAACTTCGCACTTTGAACTTTTAACTTTTAACTAATTTATATTGCTTTCTGCTTTCTACTTTCTACTAGCTTTTGACTAACTTCGACCAATCTCGCTGTAAGCGAGGAATAACTCCGACTAACTTTGACCAATCACCGACAACCAATAGCTGATTCCGACGTCTGAGGCCCGAGTCCTTTTACCTTTTACCCCTTGCCTTTTACCTACTAGATTAGAACATAGAACACAGAACAAAGGGAAAAATTCTGAATTTAGTATTATGAATTATGTATTATGCAGAAAAATGCATTGTTCCCATAATACATAATACAAGATACTAGATACAATCTTTCGGCCAGCTCTGACCAAATTCTGATATCCGATGTCTGATATCCGATGTCTGACGTCCGACGACCGATAGCTGACATCCGACGTCCGATGTTCTGTCTCCCTATTCTTTACACTTAGCCCATTTTTAACTACAATGGGGTGATGGGTAATTTGGGTCTTTTAAATATAATATTTATTTTTCTTTTAGCCTCTTTTTTGGGAGGGTTGGTAGCAAGAATCTTAAAACTTCAACCTTTTGTGGGTTACATTATTGTTGGTATTTTATTTGGCAGTTTCTTACCTAAAGATCTAATTGAAATTGATAAATTGGCTGAAATTGGGGCAATTTTGCTTCTTTTCTCTCTTGGGCTTGAACTTTCTTTATCTAAATTACAAAGGATTCTAAAAGTAGCAGTTTGGGGAGGAATAATTCAGCTAGTTTTTTCATCGGTCCTTTTCTTTATAATTCTCTTGCTTTTTGGTTTTAGCCAAATAGTAAGTTTGATTTTAGCTATTGGCTTTTCGCTTTCTTCAACAGCTGTTGTGGTTAAGCTATTGTCTGAGAAAGGTGATTTGGAAAGCGTTCATGGGGAACTAATGGTTGGTTGGCTTCTGGTTCAAGATTTGGCAGTTTTGCCTATAATGATTTTTTTGACTAGTCTCTCAACTAGAGGAGGAAATTGGTTTTTGTCTTTGGCCTTAATGTCGGCAAAGGGATTTTTAATTATCGGACTAGTTGTTCTTCTGGGGAGATTGATTTTGCCTTACCTTATTCATAAGGTTGCTTCCTTTAATTCGCGTGAACTTCTTCTTTTGCTCTCTGTTATTTTTGCTTTGGGAACAGCTTTTTTGGTTAATCTCTTTGGTTTTTCTTTTGCTCTAGGAGCCTTTTTGGCTGGGGTTGTTATTTCTGATTCGCAAGAAAAGCATGCTGTTTTTGCCGAGACTCGTTCTCTTCGGGATTTATTTGTAGCTTTGTTTTTTGTGACTCTTGGTTTTTCTCTTATTCCCAGTGTATTTATAAAATCTTCCTTTTTGATTTTAATTCTGGTTTTACTTATTTTCTTGGTTAAGTTTTTGGTCTTTCTTCTTGTCAACTTTACTTTTGGCTATTATGGAAAAGCAGCCATTATTTCAAGTTTGGGATTGACTCAAGTGGGTGAGTTTTCTTTTATTATTTTCTCTCAGGCGAATTCTCTTGGTCTTATTAATTCTCAAGATGCATCTCTTGGAGTAGCAGTTGCTCTTTCTTCTTTGATATTAAGCCCAATTGTGTTTAAGTATTCTTATACTTTATGGAAGAGATTGAAACTCGCGGCTGAAAATAGGCCATTTTTATTGAAGTATATCCTTTCGCCTGAGAGGAACAAAAATCATAATCTGGGAGAGCTGTCAGGTCATATTGTAGTCTGCGGTTTTGGAAGAGTTGGAAAGTGGGTTTGTAAAGCGCTTGAATCTTTGGGAATTGATTTTGTGGTTGTTGATTATAACGAAAAGGCAATCAGAGAAGCAAAAGAGAAGGGTATTAAGGTTGTCTATGGTGATGCTTCAGACCCTGAAATTATTAAGCAAGCGCAAGTTGCTTCTTCAAAATGCGTGGTAATTGCAATTCCTGATAAGCTAGCTCAAGAGGAATTGATCACTCATATTCAAACTATTTCTCCTAACGTAAAAATTTTTGCTAGAGCCCATTTTGATGAAGATGCAGTGAGACTGAGGTTCTTGAGGGTAGACAAAGTCGTCCAGCCGGAATTTGAGGCGGCAATTGGTATTGTAAGTTCGGTTCTTTCAGCCCTTGGAAAAAGTAATCCTGAAATAAAGTCTAAAATAAGGGATTTAAGACGGTCTCACACCATTTCGGAAGAGCCGTCTTTTTAATTTATGAAATCTGCCCAATATTTCAAAAGAAGGCCTCGTCGGTCTTTTAAAATCTTTAGTCTTCTAAAATTATTCTTGGTCTTTTTGTTATTGGTCTTGGTTTTTATTTTGTTTTTTTTAAAGAAAAATAGAAGGGCGGAAGATAAGATTTTGCTTGTTGTCCAAGGCAAAGATGTAATTCGTATAGTTGACTTTGATTTTACCTCTTCTGAGATTGTTGAAGTTGATGTTCCGGCCAGTCTTGAAGTTGAAGCATCTCATAATTTAGGGAATTGGGAATTATCAAGTATTTGGAATCTGGGTGAAAATGAAAAGATAGGAGGGGGTAAGCTTCTGGTTGAGACTTTGAGAAATAATCTCTTTGCGCCTGTCTATTATTTTTCATCAGAGAAAGGTAACTCTTTAGTTGAAGGTAGCGTTTTTTCAAGTTTAGCTTTTCCTTTTCTTGAGAATAAATCAAATTTGGGATTAATAAATAAGATAAAATTAGCCATATTTTCGGCAAGATTTAAAGATTCTAAGTTAACAAAAATAGATTTGTCTAATACTTCTTTTCTTGAAAAAACGCGGCTAAAAAGTGGTAAAGATGGATATCGTGTTAAAGGTGAATTGCCGCAAGAATTAATCTGGGTTTTTGCTCATCCTTTGTTTTTAGAGAATAAGGTTTTTGTTTCTTTGATTAATGAAACAGGAAGCTCGCTTATAGTAGGAAAGATGAGCAAAATTTTGGAAACTATGGGGGCAAAATTGGGTTCGGTTGATAACCAAAATGAGAGTAGTGAAGATTGTGAAATAGCAGCTTTAAATCAAGATTTATTGTCTGATTTATCCTTGGTTTTTTCTTGCCGTAAGGTAAAAGAGGAAAAATTAGAGAAAAATGAAATTGTCCTTAAAATCGGTAAAAAGTTTAAGGAAAGATTTTAATTTGGAATTTAAAATAGTTTAGATAGGGCAAGAAAGCCACAGCTTATTATTCTTGTTCTTCATCTTCAGAAGGCATAAAGTCTTCCTTATTGTGAACTAGCTCTGGCGGGGTAAAGGAAATATAGTCTAATTTTTCAACAGTAAAAGAGGGTATTTCCTTTGTTTTTTTACTTTTTTTGATTTCTTTAATGAATATTTTTACTTCGTTGTTGTCGATACTCTTGATATAGGCTTGATATTCATTGCCTAGATTAATAAGCTTCTTGAGGCGGCTATTGATATCATCAGGGAGGCGCCCGATATATTCATTGTCAATAGTTGTAATATTAATTCTATGTCCGTGAAAATTTAACTTTATTTCGTCTCCGGCATCAAGTTTAGCCAAAGTTTTGGGATTGCCAGGGTAGGTAAGAGTTACAATTTTTGTTTTACCCGGCTCTTCAATAAAAAGATCTGCTTTAAGAGATGTGCTTTTATAGCTTTCTTTTGACTTGAGCTTGCGCCATTTTTCTAGGCATTTTTGAGCGATGATATTATAAGGGTCAAGTGATAACACCTTTTTGGCTGTTATCTTAGCGTTTTTTATATCTCCTATCTCTGAGTAAGCTCGAGCAAGCCGTCCTAAGGCCTCAATGTTCTCAGGATCTTCTTCGATTATCTCTTTATTTAGCCTTAAGGCATTTTCCCAATCTCCCGCGAGAGCTGCTGTTATTGCTTCTTTTGCTTTTTGGTCTATAATATCGTTTTGCATTTTCTTATCTACAAAAGAATAAATGTATTGTATAATTAATGTCAATAGTCTATGAGTGGTCATTCACATTATGCAACCATAAAACGGCAGAAAGAGGCCAAGGATTCGGCCAAGGGGCGCATATTTTCGCGTCACGCTAAAGCCATTGCTCTTGCTATAAAAGCAGGAGGAAGCGCTGACCCCGAACTTAATTCCAAGCTTCGTTTTGCTATAGAGCAGGCAAAAGCAGACAATCTTCCTAAAGCAAATATTGAAAGGATTTTACAAAGAAGTCAGGAGATGGGGGACCTTGAAGAGGTTGTTTATGAGGGTTATGGTCCTTTAGGTGTGGGGGTTGTGGTTGATGCTGTGACCAATAATCGTAACAGAACTTCTCAGGAAATAAAAAATATTTTTGAGAGGGCAGGGGGAAGACTGGCTGGCCCCGGTTCGGTTTCTTACAATTTTGAGCTTAAAGGTATGTTTACTGTCAAAAAAAAGGACGATGTTGAATCTCAGATGCTTAATCTTATTGATCTGGGGGTAGAAGATGTTTTTGAAGCAGAAGATGGTATTGAAATTTATGTTGCTCCCGAGCAGTTTCAGGAAACAAGAAATAAGCTTTTAGAGAAAGGCTTTGAAATTATATCCTCAGAGCTTACAAAAAGACCTAAAAACTATCTGATCGTTGAAAATGAAAATGATGCCAAGAGGATAATGTCTTTTCTTGACGCTCTCGAGGAGCATGATGATGTTCAGGGTGTTTATTCCAACTTTGATTTTTCTCCCCAGAACTAATAAATGAGTAAAAGAAAACGTTTTCTTGTCACATCTTTGCTTCTAACTTTAGGTTTTGCAGGGGTGCAATTCTTAGAACAAAGTTATAAATTTTTGGGTATTGGCGGCTTATCTTTTTTAACTCTAATCTTATTTTATTGGTCTTTAAGAGAGGGTTTGGCGTTTGATCTTACTCTTTTGAGCTTAGCTTTGCCTGTCTTTTTCACTTTAGGGGTAGGTTTTTTCTGGTTTCTTCTTCCTACAAACATCTTTACACAGATTCCGATACTTGTTTTTTATGGTTTCTTTATCTATATCCTTTGCCTGACTGAGAACATTTTTACAGTTGCCGCTATTAGAACGATCGCTCTTTTGAGAGCGGCAAGAGGAGTTGGTTTTGTTTTAACTCTTTTAGTCTCTTTTTTGCTTTTTAATACGATTGTGTCTCTGCGTCAGCCTTTTTGGATTTCAAGCCCGCTTGTTTTTTTGGTGAGCTTTCTCATCTTTTTCCAAGGTTTGTGGCACGTTGATCTTTCAACAAGTTTTAATCGTGATTTATTTAACCTGTCTTTTATTTTTAGCCTTGTTTTGCTTGAAATTTCGGTTGCTCTTTTTTTCTGGCCTACTACGGTTGTGGTTGGTTCTTTGTTTTTGACAGTTTCGGTTTATGTCCTTTTGGGGTTAGGTCAAGCCAAAATTGAGGGCAGACTTTTTCCACAGACAATCAGGGAATACCTTACAGTGGGTATTTTGGTACTTCTTTCAATGTTTTTTGCCACTCATTGGGGCGAATAGAAATTTGGTTTTTTCTTAATTATTGAAAAATAAAAAAAAGACACACGGCGTGTAGGGGAGAGGGGAGTCGGGTATCCTATAATAATATCCTATAGTTTATGAAAACCGGTCATTTTTCACAGGATAATTTTTATTTTTTCACGAAAGAAAAAAAGAATTTAACTTTAGAAAAAGAACCGAAAAGGAAAAGTGAAGCTAGTTGATATAGTTTGATAGAGTATTAAGCCTCTCTTTTTATCAAAAGCGGAGTGTTTTTGCTAGTCTTGTGGATAACTCTTTTTTGATTTATTGGAAAGTGTCCTTTTTAGTTTTGTTTTCTTTATAGAGGGAATTTCTAAAAAACTCTGTCTTTTCCTTTTTATTTTATTAGTTTCAAAAAACCTGTTCTCTCTTTTTGGTGTGTTTATTTCTTTCGACTAAATTCATTTAAATATAATGTCGCACAAGATAGATTTTACGACATGATTAAAGCTGTTGGAGTAGGAGGTGTCCCCCCCAGGTTTTTATTTTTTTATTCTGGGATTTTTCTTTTTGAAATAAATTATTTTTTTATCTTTTCTCTTTCTAGATTGTCTTAGAATTTTTTTATTTCCAAATTAAACCCGAAAAAGCAACCGATATTATAAGAAAGTGCCAAAAGTGGTTTTAGACCGTAATCATGGACAAAAAGGAACTTGTTTTAGACGACCAGTTAATCGTCTAAACTGAGAAACCCCCTTTAAAATCGATTTAGTAAAGCCACGTTTGAGGCAAACACAGAGCAAATTACAAATTACAATATGACAATTAACAGTTAACAAATTAACCAATTAACTCAAAACTCAAAAATCAAGACTTAAAATTAGAACAAAGAGAGTAGAAAGTAGAACGTAGTAAGTAGGAAGCAAAAATACAAAATTAAAGACCTCATCCTCCTTTCTACTTTCTGCTTACTACTTTCTACTAGCTTCCGGCCAGCTTCGACTAGCTTAGATTGAAATTCCAATAGCCGAAAACTGATGGCTGATGACCGATAGCCGACATCTGAAGTCTGACAACTGATGGCCGATGTCCGATGCCTGATGGCCGATTAGTGTCGCACAATCTTATTGACAAGTTTGTGGGGGAGTTCTACAATGAATTTAGCTAATGCAAGATAATCTGCCTAAAAATAGCGAACTGTTGTCCAAGATTTCTGCTTTTTTGGAGTATCTTGAGGTTGAAAAGGGCTCCTCTTCCCTAACGATAAGAAACTATAGGCATTATTTAACTCGCTTTTTGTTATGGCTTGAGAAACAAGGCATTAAGCCAACTCTTCAAAGTATTAAGCCTGAAGTAATTCATAATTATCGTCTTTATCTTTCGCGCTTGGTTGATAGAGATGGCCGGACTTTGTCTCGCAAAACTCAAGGCTATCATTCAATAGCTCTTCGCAGTTTTCTAAAATGGTGTTTGAAAAATGATCTCGAAGTTATGGCTCCTGAAAAGATTGAATTGCCAAAAATTGCCGAAAGACAGGTAAAATTTTTAACAGGAAAGGAGGTTGATAGGCTTTTAAACGCGCCGTCTTTATCAACAATAGTCGGTAAGCGTGACAAGGCTATTTTGGAAGTTCTTTTTTCAACTGGTTTGCGTGTTTCTGAGCTTGTTTCTTTGAATCGCGATAATGTGGATATTAAAAGGCGCGAGTTTGGAGTTGTTGGTAAAGGCGGCCGTGCAAGAGTGGTCTTTCTTTCAAGTCGGGCGGCTTCTTATCTTGAGGAATATCTTAAAGCAAGAGATGATAATTTTAAGCCGCTTTTTATTAGGCACAGTAGAAATTTGGCGCCTAATTTGAAAGATAACCAGATGAGGCTAACAGCTCGTTCTGTTCAGCGAATCTTGAAAAAATATTCTCGCAAGGTTAAGCTGCCTTTTGATGCGACACCCCATGTTTTGCGTCATTCTTTTGCGACTGATCTTTTAATGGCAGGAGCTGATATTAGATCGGTTCAGGAGATGCTGGGACATAAAAATATCCAGACGACTCAAATTTATACTCATGTAACCCACCGTCATCTAAAGGAGATTTACGATACCTATCACGGCCGCTCTAGTTAGTTTCTTCTTCTTTTTCGTCTTCGGCTATGTTTTTCTCAAGTGTGGCAACGCCTGCTACTGAGTCATCACTCTTGGCAAATCGCATTAGGATTACTCCTTGGGTAGCTCGACCCATTTGGGGTATATTTTTAAGAGGCAACTTAATTATTTGTCCCATTGATGAAGTTATAACGACCTGGTCTATTTTTTCGGTTACGGTTGTCATTGCAGCAAGATTGCCTGTTTTTGGCGTAATTACGGCAGCTTTTACTCCCTTCCCTGCTCTTTTTTGAAGAGGAAAAAGGTCAATGGGTGTTCTTTTACCAATTCCTTTTTCAGAAACAGTTAGAATGTCTCTAAAGACTTTTCTTCTTTTGTCTTTTATCTCAGGGCTTTTGGGACTAAAGACGTCCATTCCTATAACTTCGTCATCATCTGCAATCCTAATTCCTCTGACTCCTGATGTTGGTCTTCCCATTGCACGCAAGTCTTTTTCGCTAAACCTAATAGACATACCCTTTTTGGTAATAAGTAAGATATTGTCTTCTCCTGTGGTTTTGTCAACTCCGACAAGAGTGTCGTTTGATTCAAGACGTATGGCAATGATGCCTGAGGCCCTCATATTCTTAAATGCCGATATTTCGGTCTTTTTTACAATTCCTTTTTTGGTTGCCATTACAAAGTATTTGCCAAGACCTTCCTTGACAGGCAGAATAGACATAATCCTTTCGCCCTGTTCGATATTTAAAATATTGACGATTGCCTGGCCTTTACTTATTCTTGAGCTTTCGGGAATTTCCCAAACCTTGCTTCCATAAACCTTGCCACGGTCGGTAAAGAACAGGAGATTGTCGTGCGTGGTGGCAGCAATGATGTGTTCAATTTCGTCTTCTTCTTTAACTGTCATTCCGCTTATGCCTTTGCCACCTCGCCTTTGTGATTTGAAAGTGTTTCTTGGCACTCGCTTGATATAGCCTGTTTTGGTAATTGTTATTAGATTTTCTTCAAGAGGAATTAGGTCTTCTTCTTTAAATTCGCCTATATCCTGCTTGAAAATGCGGGTTCTTCTTTCGTCTTGAAACTTTTCTTTCATCTCTTGAGTTTCTTTGGTGATGATATCTATCACTTTTTGAGGGTCTTTGAGAATATTCGTCAACTCGTCAATTAATTTTTTAACTTCTTCATATTCTTTTTCTATCTTCTCTCGCTCAAGCGCGGCAAGGCGGCGAAGTTGCATATCAAGAATTGCGTTTGCCTGAATTGCTGTTAAGCCAAACTTTTGCATCAGGTTATTTTTGGCGTCTTCTTGGGTCTTTGAGTTGCGTATCGTTTTTATAACTTCATCCAAATTATCAAGAGCAATCTTTAAGCCTTCTAAAATGTGGGCTCTCTTTTTGGCTGAAGTCAATTCAAAAATAGTTCTTCTTGTTACCACTTTTTGCCTGTGTTTAATATATTCGGTCAGAATTTGTTTCAAATTGACAAGATGCGGAGTGCCGTCAATTAAAGCTACGAAATTGGCAGGGAATGTTGTTTGCAATTTTGTGTGTTTGTAAAGATTATTAAGAACTGCTTTTGGTTTGGCATCTCTTTTGAGATCAATTACTACTCGCAATCCTTCTTTATCAGATTCATCTCTTAAGTTAGCAATACCGTTTATCTTTTTATCTTTGACCAGATTTGCAATGTCTTTGACTAGTTGAGATTTATTAACCTGGTATGGAATTTCGCTTATGACAATTTGAGGCTTACCCTTTTCCTCTTTGATTTCGGCAATACCACGAACTACTATCTTGCCACGGCCTGTGGCATAGACCTCTTTTAAGCTTTGGGCGTTATAAATTGCGCCGCCTGTTGGAAAGTCAGGGCCGGGTATAATTTTGATAAGATCGTCAATGGTGATATCGCTTTCAAAGCTAAGATTCTGGGGAGTTACTTCCTCCTCGGTTAATTTTTGAGCTTCACCTGAAGCGACTAGATTTATTTTCTTGATAACAAATTCCGTTTCTTCTTTTTGTTTTTCCTGATCGAGAAGAACTACTCTTCCCTTCTTAATGGTTTCAACTATTGCGTTTGCTACTTCTTTCAAATTGTGAGGCGGAATCTTGGTAGCCATACCCACTGCAATACCTTCTGAACCCATCAAAAGAAGATTTGGCAGAAGCGCCGGCAAAAAGACTGGTTCTTTTAGGGTAGCGTCAAAATTGTCGGCAAAGTCAACAGTATCTTTATCGATATCGGCAAGCATGTATGGAGCGTATTTTGAGAGACGGACCTCGGTATAACGCATAGCAGCAGGCGGATCGCCATCAACTGAGCCAAAATTTCCCTGGCCTTGGACAAGCGGATAGCGCATTGAAAAATCTTGTGCTAGCCTCACTAAAGCATCGTAGACAGCCATATCGCCATGAGGATGGTATTTACCTAGTACTTCTCCGACCACTTTGGCTGATTTGCTGAATTGTTTTCCTGGCTCAAGGCCCATCAGATACATGGCGTAAAGAATCCTGCGGTGGACTGGTTTGAAGCCATCTCTGATATCAGGTAAGGCTCTTGCCACAATAACACTCATTGCATAATCAAGGTAGCTTTTGGAGAGTTCCGAGGTTATTTCAACTGTTTTGATTTTTCCAATATCCATTTTAGGCAAAAAAATAAGGCTATGTGAGCCTATCTAATTTTATCTTGAAGCAAGTTATAAAGCAAGAGGAATTCGGACATCGGAGTCAGACATCGGCTATCAGCTGTCGGCTATCAGCTATCAGATTTCAGATTTCAGTTTTCGGCTATTGGAATTTCAATCTAAGCTAGTCGAAGCTGGCCGGAAGCTAGTAGAAAGTAGTAAGCAGAAAGTAGAAAGGAGGATGAGGTCTTTAATTTTGTATTTTTGCTTCCTACTTACTACGTTCTACTTTCTACTCTCTTTGTTCTAATTTTAAGTCTTGATTTTTGAGTTTTAATTTTTAATTTAATTTGTAATTTGTAATTTCCCCTTTGTTCTTTGTTCTGTTTTCGAGTTAATTTGTTAATTTGTTAACTGTTGTATACTTATTTTGATGAAAAGGTGGCTTATTTTGTTTTTTGTATTGTTTTTATCTTTAGGATTTGCCTTTTACAAATGCGCAAATTTTCGGTCTCGCCGAAATCTTCCCAAAATTGAGGAAACAAAAACTTTGGGGGCGAAGGAAGAAAATAAAGCCTCGCAATTGATAGAAATCCCCAATGCCAGCTATTATTTTGATTATTTTGAAGCTGATCCAGATAAACTTTTCCTTTTTGGTAATTTTGAAAAGGGAGAAAAAGCAGAGGATATTAAATCAAGATTTAATTGCCAAAATTTAACAAATGGAGGCTTTTATGACGACAAGTTTAGACCAATTGGTCTTTTCATAAGCGAATATGAAGAACTTTCTCCTTGGCAGAAAAATCAGCTTTTTAATGGTGTTTTTTCAATCAATATGTTTGGAACGCCAAGGATTACTCGTGAATATCCGCGTGATTCTTTAAGACTTGCTCTTCAAAGTGGTCCTCTTGTTTTTGAAAACGGAGGTAAAGTTATTTTTAAAAGTAGTTCAGATCATTCTCGCCGTGTAGTGGTAGCAGTGACTGGTGAAAATAAACCCTTATTTTTGGTATTTTACTCTATAAATAATTTCATTGAAGGTCCTACTCTTGATGAATTACCTGTTTTAATTGAAAAAATTAATGCGGATCTTAAGCTTGGTATTGCCGATGCTCTTAATTTGGATGGTGGAAATGCTAGTGCATTTTATTCGGATAATCTATTCGTGTCTGAGACAACTAGGATTGGAAGCTTCTTTTGTGTGAAGAAATAGTGGCCATACCATGCAACTTAGATGGGTTGCCGAAGCTGGTCGGAGCTGTGGGGGCCGGTATCAAGAATCATGTATCACGAAGCAAGTATGAAGAATAGGTAAAAGGCGAGAGTTAAAAGGTGAAAGACTCCCTTTAAAGATTTAATCCTATTTCAATCTACTACAAATACATCGATGTATTTATAGTTAAAGGGTAAAAGGATTCAGATGTTAGGCATCGAACATCGGACATCGGTTATCGGTTATCAGTTATCAGTTATCGGTTGTCGGCTATCGGAATTTAGTCAAAGCTACTCGAAGCTGGCCGAAAGATTGTATCTAGTATCTTGTATTATGTATTATGCAGAGAATACAAGCAGAAAGTAGAACGTAGTAAGTAGAAAGGGTTTGTAATCTCTACTGTATCCGTGTACTAGTACACGGACTAAACCCTTTAGAGGGCCAGCGGCTACTCTCTAATCTCTATTCTCTATTCTCTAATCTGTTTGTGATTTGTAATTTAGAATTTGTTTAGGATTTACCTGCCCGCAGATGCTATGCATCAAGCGTTGCAGGCGGGGATATTAGAATTTGGAATTTGGAATTTGTATATTGTAATTTGTGATTTGATTCTCTGATCTGTAATCCAATTTTTGACTTTTGAGTTTTAATCTTTAAGTTAACTTGTAATTTCCCCTTTGTTCTATGTTCTTTTTTCTAGTTTATGGCTTTTTGATATTGCCCAAGCCAGAATAAAGAGCATAAGTAAGCCAAATACAGTCAATTCAAATTTATTTTGATATTGAACAATAACAGGAGCAGCGATTAAGCTTATGAGGTTGACAACTTTAATCATCGGATTTAAAGCAGGGCCTGCAGTGTCTTTAAGAGGGTCTCCAACAGTATCACCTTCTACACTAGCTTTGTGAGATGGTGATCCTTTTCCTCCTAGATTACCATCCTCAATATATTTTTTGGCGTTGTCGAGCGCTCCTCCTGCGACAGCCATAAAGACGGCCATTAATTGCCCTACCAAGATTACTCCTGCTAAAAATGCACCTAAAGCTTCAACTTGGAATATAGATCCAACAAAAAGAGGTAATGCGACAGAGATGGCAACTAAAGTTAGTAGCTCTTTTTGTGCGGCGCTGGTAGTAATGGCTACTACTTTGTCATATTCTGGAGACACTTTGCCTTCAAGAACACCCTTTCTGGCAAATTGCTTTCTTACCTCATCTACAACTTTGTTTGCCGCTTTGGCTACTGCTTTGATTGAATAGGCAGAAAAGAGAAATGGCAAAGCTCCTCCCAAGAGAAAACCAATAATTCCTTCGAGATTTGAAACTCGGATAGATTTTATAGCCTCAACTCCTAATCTTGCTTGTACTACTCCAACATCTGTCACATATGAGAAAAACAGACTGGTTGCGGCAATTACAGCAGATGCAATGGCAACTTGTTTAGTGATTGCCTTTGTCGTATTGCCAACAGCATCAAGGTCTGCCATTATTTTCCATGCTTTTTTGTCAGCACCTGCCATCTCGCCGATTCCATTGGCATTGTCAGCAATGGGTCCGAAGGAGTCCATAGCGACATTATTGCCAGTTAAGGAGAGCATTCCAATTCCAATCATAGCTACACCATAAAGCATATAGATAGGATTATGACCGGCATAGATTACAAGGCTTGAAGCAATAGCAATTGCGATGGCTATGATGCTAAATACACTAGCTTCCATACCTACTCCAAGACCAGAAAGAATGGTAGTCGCAGTTCCTGTCTTAGTTGATTCAACTATCTCCAAAACAGGCTTCTTGTTGTAGGAAGTGAAGTAGGAAGTTAGAGGATTGAAAAATACGGCTAATAGTACTCCAATGGTATTTAATAACGCTAGTCTCCATTCGCCTGCATATAGAATTGCAAATGCGAAAGAGGAAAGAACAGTAATGATACTTGAAAGTTCGTAGGAACGAAACATTGCTTCTTCTGCATCTTTTGCTTTTATGAATTTTATTTTTACCTTTTCCCAAAAAGGCACAGCTAGTGTACCAATGATAGAAGAAAGTACGCCGATAGCTCTAACTACAAGAGGATAGATAATCCAAAAGGTGTGGCCGGTTAAGTGCACAAGTACTAGTCCCAAAATAAGAGCCGAGACGATGGTCACCTCATAGGACTCAAAAATATCAGCTGCCATTCCAGCGCAATCGCCTACATTGTCGCCTACAAGGTCGGCAATTACTCCTGCATTTCTAGGGTCGTCTTCTGGGAGATCTTCCTCAACTTTTCCCACAAGATCAGCTCCTACGTCGGCGGCTTTTGTGTATATACCTCCCCCAATTCTCATAAAGAGAGCTACCAATGTTCCTCCGAAACCAAATCCTAAGAGAGCATCGGGAGCAGATTTGCCGAAGATCATAAAAATTACCGTTCCCCCTAAAAGCCCAAGGCCATCCGTCAACATACCTGTAAATGTTCCAGCGCGATAGGCAACGGTTAAGGCTTTATTATAGCTTCCTAATTTTGCTTGTTGCGAAACTCTGATATTCCCTTCTATAGCGACTCTCATCCCAAGCTGGCCTACTATAGTTGAAAAAGCTGCGCCCACAATGAAGGCAATTGTTCTGCCGATAGCTACTACTAGGGTGGCATTTTTTCCAAACATCTCTATTGATTCCTTGGAAGGTGGAACTACGTAGACGCTGAAGAATAAAACAACAGTTAAGAGAACGAGAGCTAAGATGATAGTTCGGAGTTGTTTTTTAAGATAGCCTTCTGCTCCTTGCTTAATTGCACTCCATATTTTTTGCATTTTCTCACTGCCTTTTGGAAACGAGATAACATTTTTCCAAAGCCAAATAGCGTAACCTAGGCTTGTAAAGGCTACTGTGATCACTAATAAAACCATTTCTTTTTCGATGAAAGATAGTTCTTTCATTTTTTTCAAAAAAATAAACTCGTCGGTTGCGAGTCTTGAATCATTTTAAGAATGCCTATTTTTTTTGTCAAGGAGGAAAATCATTCGGAGCTGGCCGAAAGATTGTATCTAGTATCTTGTATTATGTATTATGCAGGAAATACAAGTAGAAAGTAGAACGTAGTAAGTAGAAAGCAAAATTCTTAAATCCTAAATCATAAATCCAAATTCTTTAACTAGTTTGTGATTTGAAAAATTAGATAATTGTAAATTGTTTAGAATTTAGATATTAGAATTTAGGATTTGGATCTTGTGATTTGGAATTTGTATAATTTGTTTGGATCTTGGAGCTTGGAACTTGGAATTTGTTTGTAGTTTGTAATTTGTAATTTGTATATTGGAATTTGTGATTTGGAAATTGCCTGCCCGCAATCGCTAAAGCGATAGCTTTTGCAGGCGGGGAATTTGTAATTTTCCCTTTGTTCTTTGTTCTTTGTTCTGTTTTCTAGATGTCAAGAGTTGCCAGTTTGGCGTGGGTTTGAATGTATTTTTTCCTTGGTGGCACTTCTTCTCCCATAAGCATAGTAAACATTTTGTCTGCTTCTTCAGCATTTTCAATAGTTACTTTTTTAAGAGTTCTATTTTTGGGATCCATTGTCGTTTCCCAAAGCTGCAAAGGATTCATTTCTCCAAGACCTTTATATCTTTGAATTGTGAATTTTTGGTCTTTAATATTAGCAACAATAGCGTCTTTTTCTTCATCAGAATAAACATAGTGCGATTCTTTGCCTATTGTGATTTTATAAAGAGGCGGTTGGGCTATATAAAGATAACCTTTTTCAATGATATCTCTCATATGTCGGTAAAAGAATGTTAGAAGAAGAGTGGTTATATGCTGACCGTCAACATCGGCATCACACATAATGATAATGCGGTGATACCTAGCTTTATCGTAGTTGATATTCTCCCCTATTCCAGTTCCTAGTGCGATGATTAAGTCTTTTATTTCCTCAAATTTAACGATTTTATCAAGGTGAGCTCGCTCTGTATTTAGGATTTTTCCTCCCAAAGGTAAGACAGCTTGAAAGCGACGATCTCTTCCCTGCTTGGCGCTGCCTCCTGCTGAATCTCCTTCTACAATATAAAGCTCACTAATTGATGGATCTCTTGATTGGCAATCTGCTAGCTTTCCGGGCAGCGAGGCTCCATCAAGCGCGCCTTTTCTTAAAACTGCTTCCTTGGCAGCTCTTGCGGCGAGTCTAGCTTTAGCAGCAAGTAGTATCTTTTCGATTATTCTTCTTGCATCTTGTGGATGCTCCTCAAAGTAAGTATCAAGACCTTCCTTGACTACTGAGCTGACAAAACCTTGAACTTCGGGGTTATTGAGCCTTGCTTTGGTTTGGCTTTCGAATTGGAGAGCTTCAGAAGGCATTTTGATGTAAACAACTGCAGTTAAGCCTTCTTTTGTATCATCTCCCGTTAAAACTAAAGCGTTTTTGCCGTTTTCTCCATTTTGTTTTTTAATATAGTCTAGGATTGAGCGAGTCAAAGCAATTCTAAATCCTGTGATGTGGGTTCCCCCATCGGTTGTTAGAATTCCGTTTACATAGCCTTTGACTATTTCATTGATGCTATCGTTGTATTGGATTGCTACTTCACAGGAGGTATTCCCATCAGATTTGTTGATATAAATTACATCCGATAAAGTGTTTTTGTTGCGATTTAGGTGTGCTACTAAAGATTTTATTCCTCCTTCGAAATAGAAGTGAGCGATTTCTTTTGTCCTCTCATCTTTAAAGTGGAAAGAAAGCCCGCCTACAAGATAGGCTCTGTCTTTGAGTAAGGCTTTAATTTTATTCGTTTCAAACTCTACATTTTTGAAAATTTCTGGATCGGGAGTAAATTGAGTGATGGTTCCTGTTAAGTTCTGTCCTATTTTTATATTCCATTCTTTTGGCAACCATTCATCCAGTTTTTCCTGATTTATTTCTTTGACCGGGTTTAAGGGTTTTCCGACTTTGTATTCCTGATAATAAGCTTTATTGTCTCGCAGGACAATTACTCTAAAGTGTTTTGAAAGCGCATTGACTACCGATGCTCCGACTCCATGCAGTCCTCCTGAAACTTTGTAAGCGCCGCCGCCAAATTTTCCACCAGCATGAAGCTTGGTCATTGTCAATTCAAGCGCGGATATGCCTGATTTATGTTTTTCAACAGGAATGCCGCGGCCGTTGTCTCTTACCAAGGCAGATCCGTCTTCTTTTATGACTACCCAAACATCTTTGGCTACTCCGGCAAAGGATTCGTCAACAGAATTATCGACTATTTCTCTTAGGCATTCGTGTAATCCTCTTGAATCGGTCGAACCGATATACATTCCCGGTCTTTTTCTTACAGGTTCCAAGCCTTCAAGGACTTGTATCTGTTCGGCTGTATATTCGTTTGTGTTGGAAGTGTTCATATACTAATTATAGCTTTAAATCGATCTTAAGTTAAGAGCAGGTTTATCCTAAAGGTTGATAACCATCCTTGTCAACTGGAGTTTGACATTTGCGTTTGATTTTATGGCCAAAAGAGCTTGATTTGCGTGTATAAGACAACGTGATATCTTAGTATCCCTTTCTTTTTGATAAATGGATTTTTCGCAAAATTGAATTAATCCTTCTAGAAATTCTAACGCTTCTTCCCTTTTTTTAATTTTATCAACATAAAGGAGTTGCAGGCCCTTTTTTTTGTTAAGGAAAGCTAAATATTCAGGATTAATATCTTTATTTTCTTCTCTTTTTGAAGTAAGTTTTATTATTTGGCATCTTGAGATAACAGTGGGTATAACACTTTTTATATTTCTTGTTGTTAGAATAAAAATTATATTTGGCCCTGGTTCTTCGATATTTTTTAGAATAGCGTTTAAGGCTGGGAGAGAGGCTTTTTCTACTTCTTTAATTATTACTGCCAGTTTTTGCTGATGTGAGAGTTTAGTTAATTCTTTTAATTCTCGAGCATCTTCAATTGTCTTAAGTTTGAATTCAGAAACAATTGCCTGGTTTTTTTTGACTATCTCATCTATTTTTTCCTCAATTCTTTTTTTATCATTAGAGGCGATGATAAACGAGTTCATAAGTGGAATATACAACAGATAGGATACAAATTCCAAATCACAAATTCCAAATTACAAACAAATCACAAATTACAAACAAATTCCAAGCTCCAAATTCCAATATACAAACAATATACAGATTACAATATAACAATTAACAGTTAACAAATTAACAAATTAACTAAAAACTTAAAAGTCAAAAGTCAAAACTTTATGATTAGATTATAGATTTTGGATTATAGATTATAGAATTTTGCTTTCTACTTACTACGTTCTACTTTCTACTCGGATTCCTTTTACCTTTTACCCCCGCCTGCATCAGCTATGCTGAAAGCATTGCGGGCAGGTCTTGCCTTTTACCTACCAGGTTAGAACAAAGAACATAGAACAAAGGGAAAATTGCCCGCCTGCAAAAGCTATCGCTCTAGCGATTGCGGGCAGGCAAGTTCCAAATCACAAACAGATTAGAGAATAGAGAATAGAGATTAGAGAATAGCCGCTGGCCTTTAGAGGGTTTGGTCCGTGTACTAGTACACGGATACAGTAGAGATTACAAACCCTTTCTACTTACTACGTTCTACTTTCTACTTGCATTTCCTGCATAATACATAATACAAAATACTAAATACAATCTCTCGGTCGGCTTCGACTGAATTCCGATAGCCGACAACTGAAGTCTAACAGCTGATAGCCGATGGCCGATATCTGATGTCCGATGTCCGGTGTCCGAATTCCTCTTGCCACTTTTGGAAAAATGGGTTAAATTATTATTGATGACAACTTCTGCCCAAACATCAACTAAAGCTAATCAGATTAATAATCAGGATGCTACTCTATCGCTTACTTTGGCTGATATCTTAGTGAAGCAAGGGTCAATAACCGAGGATAAGGCTAAAGAGATTAAGTTAGCTGAAATTCAGACAGGTAAAAGCCAAGAAACTATCGTTAGATCTTTGGGAATAGTTTCTCTTGCGGATCTAGCTAAAGCAAAAGCTGCCTTGTTTAATATTCCTTTTATAGATTTAACCAATGCTCCTGTTTCTCCTGAAGCTATGGCAATTTTGCCCAAGGAAATTGCTGAAAGATTTAAGGTCTTTCCTCTTTCTATTGATAAAGTCTCCAAGACATTGGATTTAGCGATGGCTGATCCTCTTGATCTTTTTGCTATTGAATTTGTTGAGCAGAAAACTAATCTTCGGGTTAGACCATATGCTTGTGATGAGGCTAAACTTGAGGAATTTATCACTGTTCGTTATGCCACTTCTCTTTCAAAAGAAGTAACGGAAGCCTTGAAAGATGTAGCTCCTGAAGTCAAGGAGGGTGCAAATGGAATAGCGGGGGCTAAAGTTGGTTTTATTAAGGATGAAAAGATAGCAGAGATTGTAACCCAAATTCTTGATTTTGCTGTTCGAGCTAGAGCCTCTGATATTCATATAGAACCTCAAGAAAAATCAACTAGGGTTCGTTACAGAATTGATGGAATACTACAGGAGAAATTGACGATACCTAAGGCTTTGCACGAAGCTCTTGTCTCAAGGATTAAGATCCTTTCTGGATTGAAGATAGACGAGAAAAGAGTACCTCAGGATGGTAGGTTTAATTTTATGGGGGCTTCTGAAGATGTTGATTTGCGTATCTCTACTTTGCCTACAGCTTGGGGAGAAAAGGTGGTTATGAGGCTTCTTAAAAAAACTGGTGGGGTACCAGAACTACCAGAACTTGGTTTAAGGGGTCTTGCTCTTAAAAATTTGGAAACGGCAATACTTAGGCCTCATGGCATTATTATTATTTGTGGTCCTACTGGTTCTGGTAAAACTACCACTCTTTACTCTATTATTTCAAAAATTAATACCCCCAAGGTTAATATTGTTACTTTGGAGGACCCGATTGAGTATAAGATTCCTGGAGTTAATCAGGTGCAGGTTAATCCAGCTGCTGGTTTGACTTTTGCTTCTGGTTTGAGAGCTTTTTTGAGGCAGGACCCGAATATTATTCTAGTTGGTGAGATTCGTGACCGCGAGACTGCTGATTTGGCTATTCAAGCGTCTTTAACAGGTCATCTCGTCTTTTCTACCTTGCATACTAATGATGCGTCAGGCGCTCTTCCTCGTCTTTTGGATATGGGTGCCGAGCCTTATCTTTTGGCTTCTTCTATGACGGCTATTTTAGCCCAGAGGGTGGTCAGGAAAATTCACGAGGATTGTAAAGAAGAATATACCCCCGACCCAAAGGTGATTGAGGATATGAAAAATGTTTTAGGTCCTCTTTGGAATAAAGGTGAAGAAGAAGTAAAACTTTACCATGGTACTGGTGATCCTGAATGCGGGGGGTCAGGGTACTATGGCAGAATTGGTATTTTTGAAGTAATGCCTGTTTCTGAAAGAATCAGCCGGCTTATATTGGAACGCAAGTCAGCTGGTGATATTGAAAAGGTGGCACGCGAGGAAGGGATGATAACCATGAAGCAGGATGGTTACTTAAAGGTTCTTGAGGGAATTACCACTATAGAGGAAGTCTTGAGAGTAGCTCAGGATTAGTTGTTTTTTTCTTTTGTATAGTGTAGTCTAAATTATAATTACTGCCCTATGCTTGATGTAATACAACTTTTAAATTTAGCAGTTGAGAAGAAAGCTTCTGATTTGCATCTGATTGTGGGTGTTCCGCCTCATTTGCGTGTCGATGGCCAACTTTTGCCTGTGAATGAGGAACCTGTTGTTACCAGTGAGTTTATTGAAAAAGTAGCCACAACTGTTTTGAAACCTGAGCAATATGAGCGCTTTAAGGTTAATCGGGATCTTGATTTCTCTTTTTTTCTTTCTGATGCTGCTCGTTTTAGGGTTAATGCTTATTTTCAAAAAGGCAATTATTCTTTTTCTTTTCGTGTTATTCCTTCTCAGATTTTGACAATAGAAGAATTAGGATTGCCTGAAGTTCTTCATTCCTTTACTCATCTAAGACAGGGATTTGTTTTGATAACCGGCCCTACGGGTCATGGAAAGTCTACAACTTTAGCATCAATGCTCAACGAGATTAATAAAAACAGGAGCGAGCATATAGTGACTATTGAAGATCCAATTGAGTTTGTTATTCCACCAGTTAAATCTATCATTTCCCAAAGAGAAGTTGGTTTTGATACTCATTCTTGGCAGATAGCTCTCCGCTCTGTTTTAAGGGAAGATCCAAATGTAGTGATGATTGGTGAGATGCGCGACTTGGAGACTATTTCTGCTGCCTTGACTGTTGCCGAGACAGGGCATTTAGTTTTTGCTACTCTTCATACCAATTCAGCTTCCCAAACTATTGATAGAATAGTTGATGTTTTTCCTGAAAACCAGCAAGGGCAAATTAGGCTTCAACTCTCAAATACTCTGGAAGGAGTTTTCTCTATGCGTTTGGTTCCTGCTCTAGGAGGAGGACGAGTTGTTGCCTATGAGCTTATGCTTGGAACACCAGCGGTTAAGTCTGTAGTTCGTGATGGTAAAACTCATCTTCTAGATAACATTATCCAGACTTCGCAGGAGTTTGGTATGTCAACTTTAGAGATGTCTTTAGCTGAATTGGTAAAAACAGGAAGGATTTCTTTTGAGGTGGCTCAATCTTATTCCCTTAGAGTTGAAGAATTATCTCGTCTTGTCAAAGGTGAAAGTTAAAAAGCAATGATGAGGTTTAACTTCAAAGCTAAGGATAAAAAAGGAAGATTAGTTGCAGGTTTGGTTGAAGCTAGTGATGAAAAACATGCGGCATCTTTGGTTCGGGAAAAGGAATTGATTTTGCTTTCTCTATCCCCTCAAAGGAAAGACAACCTAAGCGTTATCATCAACAAATTTAAAAATAGGATTAAAGAGGATGATGTTTCTACTTTTACTCGTCAGCTGGCGACGATGGTTAATGCAGGGTTGCCAATTACTGAATCTTTGTTGATCTTAAAAAATCAGGCGCGAGGGGCCGCACTTAAAGAGATGCTAAGCCGAATCTTGGCAGATGTCCAAGAAGGTCAATCACTTTCTAGCGCAATAGGTAAATATCCAAATGTCTTTTCCCCGACTTATATTGCCTTATTGAGAGCGGGTGAAGCGGGAGGAGTTTTGGATAATGTTTTGGCTCGTCTTTCTGATAATATGGAAAAGCAGGTTGAATTTAAAGGTAAGGTCAAGGGTGCGCTTATTTATCCTGTGATAGTTGTTATTGGAATGGTTTTGGTGGCGGCCATAATGATGATTTTTGTCATTCCCAAGATGCTGAGCCTTTATTCTGAGTTTGGAGCCCAGCTTCCTGGGCCAACGAGAATTTTAATGGCAGTCTCCGGCTTTTTTGCTAAGTTTTGGTGGCTGATATTAGTAGTTACTGCTTTTGGAGTCAACTTCTTAATTACTTACCGCAAGACGAAAACCGGTAGAAAAAGGATTGATGAGTTGATTTTGAAAATTCCAATTTTTGGCGATTTGCAAAGACAGGTGGCATTGACAGAACTGACAAGAACTTTGAGTCTTTTGGTTGGCGCTGGTGTTTCTATTCTTGAGGCTTTGGGAATTTTGTCACAAATCTCAGGGAATGCTGTAATTGGTGATGCTCTTGAAGATAGTGCTAGCCAGGTTGAAAAAGGCTTCCCTTTAGCCTATGCCTTTTCGAAGCATCCTGAAGCTTTTCCCTATATTCTTTCTCAGATGGTGGCGGTAGGAGAAGAAACTGGAAAAATAAGTGAGGTTTTAGCTAAAGTGAGTCATATCTTTGAGGTCGAGTCGGATCAGAAAGTCAAGGCTTTGACTTCTGCCATTGAGCCAGTTGTAATGGTAATTTTAGGTGTTGGTGTTGGTTTCTTGGTCATTGCTGTTATTTTGCCAATTTATAATTTGACTAGCCAATTTTAATCTAAAATTGGGTCTTGACAAAATTTTTCTAATTGTTTAAATTGAAACTAGTATGAAATTATCTGCCAAAGGCTTCACCTTAATCGAGCTTCTTATAGTCATCGCAGTTTTGGGCATTTTAGCAGTAGCTGTTCTTGCTGCTATTAATCCAATAGAACAAATTAATAGATCTCGCGACACTGGCTCACGGTCTGACGCAGAGCAATTGATTGGAGCTATTGATAGATTTTATGCCTCAAGGGGTTATTATCCGTGGCAAACAGTTGCTGGTACAGCAGGGGCTGCTGTTGCTTGGACGCAGATCACTACAGCATGGTCGGGAGCTGCCACCACTTCCGTTTTGAGTCAATTGTCTGCAGCAGGTACTGAGGAAATTAAACAATCTTTCGTTACGAGAATTACTGCGACAAATTATAATCCTTTGTGGATTTATAACAGAGGTCAGCAGGGTGATAGTTATTATGTTTGCTTTGCCCCTCAATCTGGTTCATTTAGAACAGAGGCTAACACAAGATGTACTGATACCTCTGGATCTGGTTTGCCAGCTGATTTGAAAACTATAGCAGATACTGTATGCGGTAACACAACATCTCCATACTCTTGTCTTCCATAATCTGTCATTTTCTATGAGCTTGCTCAAGCGAAAAGCAAGTTTTTTGATTTCAAAGCTTGGTAGTAGTTTTTTTTTGCTTTCTCTGGTTTTGGTCTTGTCCTTTGTTTTTTACAGAATCTCGATTGGATTTGAATATGTAAATCTAGATGATACTCTTTTGGTAAAGTATCGCCTTCCTTATATATTTAACCCCGCTAATATAATTAATTCCTTCAAAAGTAATGTTATGTATCTTTCTGATAGTACCGCTTTTTATTATCGTCCGGTTCTTACAATATCTTTTATTTTAGATGCTTTAATCTTTAAAGATAATTTTTGGGGTTACCATCTAACTAACATACTGCTTCATTTGGTCTCTGTTGTTTTGTTCTATAGACTTATGCTTCGTCTTCGAGTAGAAAAATATGTTTGTTTTTTTCTCACACTAGTTTTTGCTCTTCATCCTGTTTTAATGCAGACTGTAGTTTGGGTTCCGGGAAGAAATGACAGTCTTCTTTTTATTTTTTTGATTTCGGTCCTCTTTTATTTTTTGGATTATCTTGAATCATCTAGTCTGAAGGATTTTATCTTTTTTGTCTTTTTTACCTTTCTTGCGGTCTTTGTGAAAGAAACGGCAATAATGTTTTTGCCTGTCTTGTTTCTTTTTATTTTTTTGGTTATAAGAGATAAAAAAGCTTTTAAGAGATCTTTGCCTCTTTTTGGCGTGTTTTTTTTAATCTTTGCCTTGTGGTACCTAATGGCTACTTCTTTTAGTGATAAGCAAGGTAGTTACTGGAGTTATCTGACAAGTACTAACTGGGTTGATGCTGTACCAAAAACTATAATACCGGGTTATCTGATCTATTTAGGCAAGATATTTTATCCTTTTGATCTCTCCGTCTTTCCGATAGTCGATCTTCGAGATGCTAATATCTTTCCTGGTATTATAGCTTTTATCTTTCTTATTTTTTCCTTTTTGTTTTTTGTTAGAGAGGATAAAAAAAAGGTTTTTATTTTTGGTTTACTGTGGTTTTTTATACTTCTTTTTCCAACCTTTATCAATCTTATGCCTGGAGAGCCGAATATAATTTACGAGCACAGACTCTATTTGCCTATTGTGGGTCTTCTAATTTCTTTTTCCCAGATCGAGTTTGTTAAAAGATCTCTCTCTAATAGTAAGGTGGCGTTTTTTTTATCTTTGATTATTGCCCTTGTTTTTTTCTATGGCAATAGAAGGCATATATTTAATTTCAAGGATAGCCTCTCTTTTTGGGAAAGTGCTTATTCCACTTCTTCTAAGCATTTTGTAACGGAAGTGGGCCTTTCGGGTGTTTATCTGTCTCAAGGTGACGTTGATAAGGCAGAGCCGGTCTTTAAGAAATTGGATGAGATAAAGCCAAATACGATAATATCACATTTGGGTTATGCTTCTTTGTTTTATCATAAAGGGGAATATGAGAAGTCTTTGCAAGAGTTAGATGAGGTTTTGAAGATTAATCCGAAATTACCAAGAGCAATGCAATATATAGCATCAATCAAAGAACATCAGGGTAAATATGATGAGGCTGAGAAATATTATCTTGAGGCTGTTGAAATTGATGACAAAAATGTAGATCTTTTAATGTCTTTGGTTTCCTTTTATGTTAAAAGGGGTAAAATTGATAAAGCTAAAGAAGTGTATAAAAAAGTTCAGGATATGGGAATTTCCTTTTGAAAGAAATGATTTTACTTATTATTTTTATTCTTGGTTTAATTTTTGGTTCTTTTGTTTCGGCTGTTACCTATCGCCTTCCAAAAGGAATTTCTTTTATTTCGGGTCGGTCTTTTTGCCCTAAGTGTAAGCACAATATTTCTTGGTATGATAATATTCCTCTTATTTCTTTTTTGCTTCTTCGCGGCCGTTGCCGATACTGTGGCAAGAAAATTTCTTGGCGTTATCCCCTGCTTGAGCTTACAACAGGACTAGGGTTTGTTTTGATTTACTTGTCTTATCTCTCCTGCTTGGGACAGGGTCCGACCCTGTCCAGTAATTTTTTTTGCGGTCAGGCTGGGAGAATGGGATTTTTTACCCTTCCCTATTGGTTCTTCACTTTTATCTTGCTTCTTGTTGTTTTTGTCATAGATTTTGAACATAAAGTTGTCTTTGACAGCTTGGTCTTTATTCTTTTTATTTTTTTTCTTGCCACTTCCCTTTTCTTTTCGGATAGCACTTTGTATCTCAACTTGTTGGTAGCTTTTTCTATTTCATTATTTTTCTTATTTTTGCATCTTTTTACCTCTGGTCGGGGTATGGGGCTTGGGGATGTTAAATTAGCCTTGCCTCTTGGTTTTTATCTTGGATTTCCTCTTAGTTTGGTTTGGCTTTTTCTTTCTTTCTTGACTGGAGCAGTAGTTGGAATTATATTGATATTATTGGACAGGGCTAAATTTGGAAAGCCGATTCCATTTGGTCCTTTTATGATCTTTTCTTTTTGGGTGGTGTTATTTTTAGGCGAAAGAATAATTTTTTTCTTAAGATGAAAAGAAAAAGTGCTTTTACTTTGATTGAGCTTTTGGTTGTGGTTGCTTTTTTGTCTTTGATGATTTTGGTGGCTATTTTTGCTTTTAAAGGACAATTGTTTAAGGGTTATGATGCGAGGAGAAAGTCAGATCTCAATAGGATAAAAATAGCTCTTGAAGAATATGAGAAAGATCATAATTGTTACCCTCCTTATTTGCCTTCTTGCAAGGGTTCAGATGCTGGTATTTTAAAATCATATATACCTATTATCCCTTGTGACCCTCATACTAAAACTGATTATCTTTATTATCCTGATCCTACATCAACTTGTGCTAAATGGGCTTGGCTTTTTACCAATCTAGAATATACTGGTGATCCGAAAATTACAGAAATCGGTTGTCAAAACGGCTGTGGACCAAATCAAGCTTATGGTTTTAATTATTATGTGACTACTCCTGGTGCTCCTGATCCTTTTAAGTCTGGCAATCCTAATGTTCCACCGGATGTTGATGGGAAGTTTTATGGTTGTTTTTCTGGTGTTTGCGAGCCAATAGGGGTTAACCCAGATACTCATCTACCAGTCTGTATGCCTAGTTATTCTAGTTCTGATTGTCAGTTTTCTGTTTTTGAGAATCGTAACTTGTGTCGAGACGAATATGGTCATCCAATAAACGAATGCAACCCTTACTAAGCTTAAAAAAAGATTTTTGGAAGTTGTTTTTTTTGTTTTTTTTGGTTTTTATGGCTTCTGCTTTAGGCTTTAACGAATCTGCCAAAAGAGAAAGAGATGTCAGAAGGAATGAAGATATTAGCAATATTGCCAAGGCAATAGAAGTTTACAAGCAAGCTTTTGGTTATTATCCTGAATCAAAAGATGGAAAAATTGTTGCTTGTCAAGGGCCTGATACCAAAGTCTTAAGGGATAAAAATGGCTTTGGAATAAGAGAAAAAGGAGCTAGTCGAGATAAATTAGTTGGTCTTGCTCCTTGCGAGTGGGGTGAGGACCCTCTACGAGATGCTTTAGATGGTAATTACCCTGCCTTTTTAGATAAACTTCCTCAAGATCCAGAGTCTAGTCGTGGCTTTAGCTATCGCTACGACTTTGAAAATGGTCGTTACTTTGTTTATGTAGCTTACGAGACAAAAAGAATGCCTGACTATAGCAAAAATGTATTAAATAAGAGAATTGCCTGTGGAGACAAATTTTGTAATGGAGCTCGTACAAATGGCATTGAAATAGTCAAATAATGATGTTAATATGAATTAGATTATGCATAGCCTGCCTTATCAAGAAAGAAAATCTTCAGCTTTTACTTTAATTGAGCTTCTTGTGGCTGTGACTATATTGGGGATACTGGCTATAATTGTTCTGGGTGGCTTTAGATCCTCGCAGATGAGGTCTCGGGACGCGAAAAGGAAATCGGACCTGAAACAAATTGCTAATGCCTTGGAGATGTTTTATTCAGATAAAGGATTTTACCCACCTTCAAGTGTGGGTAAAATACAAGCTTGTCCTTATGGTGCCACTCCTGGTACCTGTCAATGGGGAAGCAATGGTTCAACCAGTGAGTTTAAAGATGGATCTAGTGGGGTGATTTACTTTAAATCACTTCCAAAAGACCCGTCAGGTTTTTCTTATTATTATATAGCTAGTTCGTCTGGCCAGTCTTTTCAGATTTATGCTCATTTGGAAAATGATCAAGATCAAAATTGCATTAACTCGGATTGTTCTTCAACAGGCATTCCGGCTGGTAATAATTGTGGTGATTCTTGTAATTTTGCTATCACTAGTACAAATGTTACGCCAAAGGATTCTATATAATTTGTTTATAAATTGTTTATAATGAATTATGTCTGGTTATTTTGATTATAACAATCATAATAGAAAAATAGTAAGCACATTGTTGGGCTTTACTTTGATTGAGCTTCTTGTAGTTATTTCTATTATTGGAATTTTGGCAACATTGCTTCTAGCAAATTACAGCTCAGCTCGTGAAAGAGCCAGAGATGCACAAAGAAAGTCTGACTTAAGAAATATCCAGACAGCTTTGAGAATGTTTTATAATGATTTTAATAAATATCCTGGCTCTGATAGTAGTGGGCAGGTAATAGGTTGCGGCCTCAGTGGTAATACTGCTTGTAGTTGGGGTGGAACTTTTTCGGCAGGTTCAACCAATGTTGTCTATATGAATATTCTTCCTAAAGACCCACAGAGCGATAGGAGGTATTATTATTCTTATGATAGCGTGACTGGGGATTATACCCTTTTGGCATGCTTGGAAAATAAAGGTGATGATAAGTGCAAGAAAAGCGGTACTAGCATAGTAGGATGCGATCCTGCTAGGTTTTTAACAGACAAGGGTTGTGTTTATGAGGTCAAGCCATGAAGCATTATAGTACCGTGTATCACGAAGCAAGTATCAGGAATAAGTAAAATAGGTAAGAGGTAAAAGAAATACAAGTAGAAAGTAGAACGTAGTAAGTAGTAAGGGAAATTCATAAATCCTAAATCATAAATCTGATTAAAGTTTTAATTTTTAAGTTTTGACTTTTGAGTTTTAAGTTTTAATTTAATTTGTAATTTGAAAAATTGGATAATTGTAGAATTGTTTAGAATTTAGGATTTAGAAATTAGAGATTAGAGTTTAGAATTTGGAATTTGTATATTGGAATTTGGAACTTGTAATTTGGTTTGTTGGTTCTTGAATGTAGTAAGTAGCAAGCATTGTGTTTTTTAGAAGTTTTGGCTAGACTTAGTTTAAGTTGGTTGTTGGAGTTGGTAGTTGTTAGTTGTGTTGACAATGAGAATTAATAACTGGAAAAATTACAGAATGATTGGTTTTACCTTAATTGAGCTTTTGGTGGTCATTGCTATTATTGGTATTCTTGCTTCCTTGGCTATGGTTTCCTATACCCGCTCGCAAAAACAAGCAAGAGATACAAGAAGGAAGTCGGATTTGAGGCAATATCAAGTTGCTTTGGAAAATTATGCTAATCAGAATAATGGTATATATCCTGTTAAAACGACTACTTTTCAAGCTGTTGGTTTTTGCAATTCTGGCCAAGCGCTTTACGGACTCTCTTGTCCAGACGATCCTGATACTACTAAGTATTATTATTACCTAAGTCTGAGCGACGGCTCTGAGTATGCGCTTTGGGCTCAACTTGAGGCTTATCAAACTGGACAGTATTGGGTTGTTTGTTCGAGGGGTAAAAGTGGAGAAAGCACTACTCAGCCTTCAACTAGTAGTATTTGTCCGGTTCCTTGAGTATGATCTTATATAATAGCAAACGTAAATGTTTTAAGGGTTTCACTTTAATCGAACTTTTGGTAGTTATTTCTATTATTGGGATCTTAATTTCCCTTTCGCTTTTTGGAATTCAAAATTCGCGAAAGAGCGCAAGAGATGCCAAGCGCAAATCAGATCTTGAATCAATTCGTTCTGCTCTTGAAATGTATAAGGCGGATAATGGCAAATATCCGTCTACCAGTACGGGTATGAACGCTTCTTTCTTGTCTATTTCAAATTATATTTCTTCTATTCCCACGGATCCTATTAGTGGAAGAATTTATGTATATCGTTGCACTAATGTTAGTGGGTCCAATTGTCTTGCTTATGATTTGTGTGCGGCTCTTGAGACAGGGAGTGGTTCTATATCGTGTGGCATAAGTTGTGGAACTTCTTCTTGTAATTATAAGACGACAAATCCTTAAAAGTATGTTTTTATGGAATTAAAAACTGCCCTTAAAAATCAAGGTTTCACTTTAATCGAACTTCTTGTTTCCCTTCTTGTTATCTCTATTTTGGTTAGTCTTGGTTATGCTAACTTTCGTAACTATGCTCAGAAACAAGCTCTATGGGCCGTGGCAAGGCAAATAGAAGGCGACCTCCGCCTTGCTCAAAGTTATGCAATGTCTGGCAAGGATGCTTCAAGTTGTAGTTCTGGGACGTATCTTTATGGGTATCAGCTTATTAAGAATGATAATGATAATAGTTCTTATAAAATTCAGCGTGTTTGCCGTAACCCGGATGGTAGTTTTACTTTTAATGATGTACCTCCTGTTCGTTACATATCGGCGGGATTTGAGATCTATAATAGCTTCTCTCCAGTGTTGTTTCGATCAGTTGTGGGTGGAGTTGATAGCGCAACGTCTATTGGTGTTAGGCGTATTTCGACAACAAGTCCTTATATTGTTATAGATGTTTCATCGACAGGGACGATTTCTTTATCTTATAGTGATAGAGTATCTGCTATATTTCCTACACCCCCACCACCCGGATATACACCACCACCTCGTCGTACACCCAGCGTGTATTAATTTCTTTATTTTATAATGAGTGAGTTATGAAAAAAAATCTCTTAAATTCAGGACAATCTCTAATCGAGCTTTTGGTGGCTTTGACTTTGATAGTGCTTGTAGTTGTGGCGGTTGTCGGTTTGGCGGCCGTTTCTATCAAAACTTCCTATTTTGCCAAAAGAGAAACAACTGCCAAAAGATATGCTGAGGAGACAATGGAATGGTTGAGGGAACAAAAGAAAAACGATTGGACTACCTTCTTATTTACTAAGTCAACCACCACGGGTCAGACGTATTGTTTTAACTCGTCGCCTGTTACTAGCTGGCCAGTGGTTGGTTCTTGTAGCGGCGCGACTTTGGGTGGAATTTATAAGCGGGAGGCGACTTTATTAAGGTCATCTGATAATAAGAATGTGACAGTGACGGTGGTTGTTTCTTGGACTGACTCGTCGGGTGGGCATAAAACAACGTTAGTTTCTGTCTTTACTGCGCCTAATTGATATGCTTAAGAATGATTTTAAAGCAAAAGGATTTACTTTAGTTGAGATGCTTGTTGTTATTGCTCTTTTTGCGGGTCTTGCTGTTTTGGTGGGTAGTATGGTGGGCTCATCCATGAAGGGAACGAAGAAAAGTGAATCGGCAATGAAAGTTAGAGCGGAGCTTGAAAATGCTGTTTCTATTTTTGAAAGGTCTCTAAGAGGAGCTAAAAAGGGTTCGGTTAATTGTAGTAGCAATACAGCAATATCTTTCATAGATCAGGATGAGTTGAACACTACATTTGTCTGCAGTGGCTCTCCCCCTGTTCTTAAGAAGAATTATATTGATCTTGTTGGCCCAGATCTAAGTTTGACTAAGTGCGAGATTAATTGTGATGACCTTTTAAATGGTACTGTGGTTATTAATCTTGAAGGGACAAGTAAGAATTCATCAATTGGAGTTGAAGCTGACATTGCTACTGTCTCAGCAAAGGTCATTTTGAGAAATTATTGATTTTTCTTTATTTGATATCTTTTGCTTGTTTTTGGTGTTTTTTGAGCTGTTTTACCTCTTGACTTTATTCTTCTTTGTTTTTAAACTGAATTGATCTATATGTTATACCCTGCCAAGCTTTTATCTTTAAGAAAATCTTCAGGTCAGGCTGTGCTCCTTGTCATTTTGGGGATGGCAGCAGTCTTAACAATTGTTCTTTCTGTTGTCTCAAGAAGTGTAACTGATGTTTCGGTAACTAATGTTGAAGAAGGTTCTTCGAAGGCATTTTCAGCAGCTGAGGCGGGTATAGAAAAACTTTTAGTTGGAGACACTTCTTCTATATCTAATCTTGATCTGGGTAATAATGCGTCTATTCAATCGGCTCAATCATTGGTTTTGGGAGAGGGGGAAAATTCTTTTGATTTTCCTGATACCTATAATTCTGGTGATTTGGCTACTGTATGGTTTGTTTCACACGATGACACTAATATCCAAAAGTTGACCTGCACTGTCAAGCCTTGTTTTAATGGCACTAGTTTTTCTATTCACTGGAATGGCGATGTAGCCGTTGAGGTTTCTGTCTATTATGATACTAATGGAATTTCTGGAGTAATTGCGTCAACTCCCAATTTTAGCGGTGTAAAAGTAAAGCGCTTCACTTTTGACCCTAATGCTACTAGGAGGAATAATAATAAGTTTAGTGCTACAATAGCATCTTCACAGCAAGGCTATTCTTATTCCAGTGGTGATATAAGTTTATCTGGCTTGACTAGGCCTCTTTTTGCTCGTGTTAAGTTTCTTTATGGGTCAGTTTCTGGTTTTAGGGTAACTACTCCTCTTGGTGGAGGTACTTTACCTTCGCAAGGGCGACTGTTGGTCTCAAAGGGTGCGGCAAGTAATGCTACAAGACAGATAGAAGTGCGTGATTATTATCGTGCTCCCATTGAGGTCTTCGAGGCTGGAATTTTCAGCCAAGGTGATCTTACTAAATAAATTAACTTAAAATGAGTGTTGGCATTGATATTGGTTCCAAATCTATTAAAGTAGTTGAGCTTGAGAAAAAAGGTAATAGCTGGTCTTTAAAAGGATCTGGCATTGTTGGCTATTCGGGAATACTGGTTGAAAATGCTAAGGAAGAAAAGGATCTCGTTCCTTTAGCTGAGATTATCAAAAAGCTCTTTAATGAAGCTAAAATCTCAAGTCGTGAAGTTTTTCTTTCCCTGCCTGAGCGATTTGCCTTTGTCAAGGTTATTACCTTTCCACTTTTGACTAATCAAGAAATAGATGCGGCTTTAAAGTGGGAGGCTGATCAATATGTTCCCATTCCTCTTGAAGAAGCGATAATGCAATATCAGGTAATTTTAAGAGACGAGAAATCTAACCCACCTCAGGTAAAAGTACTTTTGGTAGCAACTCGTCGTTCCTTGGTTGAGAAATATGTTCTCTTAGCTCAACTAGCAGGCCTTCAGGTTTTAGCTGTAGAAAATGAGCTTTTATCACTATCACGAGTGTTGGTTCCGCAGGAAGATTTGTCTACGATTGTCAATTTTGGGGCGCTATCAACTGATATTGGAGTTAGTAAGTCGGGAAAATTATGGTTTTCGCGTTCTATTCCAACAGGAGGCGATGCACTAACAAGAGCTATAGTTCAAGGATTAAGAATCGAGCCGGCACAGGCTGAAGAATATAAAAAGGCTTACGGTTTATCTTCTACTTTGCTTGAAGGTAAGGTTAGGTTAGCAATGGAGCCTGTAATGCAATCTTTGGTGGGTGAAATAAAAAAGGCTGTCCAATATTTTATTTCTGAGAATCCACAATTTGGTAAGCCTAAGCAGATAATTGTTTCGGGAGGATTAACAAGTTTGCCTGGTTTGATGGCATATCTTACTAAGGAGTTTGATATGGAGGTTTTGGTAGCTAACCCTTTTTTACAGGTCCAAATTTCTGCAGAATTTCAGAAGGCGATAGTTGATTATGCGCCCTTTTATAGTGTAGCTGTGGGTGCAGCTTTAAGAGAAAGTATATAAAAATGGCAGAGATAAATTTATATCCCGCTGGTCAGAGGCAGAAAATAAATTGGCATAGGTTTGTTGGGGCTTTTAAGACTTTAAATCTTGTTGTCACTGTTGTCTTTTTTGTAACAGTCTTTGTTGTAGTCTCTTTTATTATTTTGAACCAAAATGCTATTAATCGAGCTAAGGCGGAAGAAGAAAGTTATAGAAATAAGTTAAAAGCTCTTTCGGGTGTTGAATTTCAATATATGTTTCTTAAAGACAGAGCAGCGAAAGCTGAAAAAGTTTTAAAAACTAGAAACGTGGTTAAGAATCTGGAAGATATAAATTCGATTATGCAAAAAGTGGGCGATGTTAATTTAAATGAAGTGGAGCTAGAAAAGAACAAACTGTCTATTAGTGCCTCGGTACCAACATTTTCCAGTCTCAAGACTTTTATTACGGAAATTAAGTCCCTTCAATCTTATCAGAAAGGAATGATTGATTCTTTAAGTTTTAGTCCAGATAAAGGGTATGTTTTACAAATAAATTTCCAATAACTTATAGCTTATGTTGACTATTAAGAAAAACGATTTGGAAACAAACTTGTTAAATTTAAAGTCAAGCTCTTCTTTTATCCCATCATTGTACTTTTTGATGATAATAGTTCTCTTAGGTATTGTTCTTAAAGTTGGTCTTTCCAAAATTAGCGAACAAAAAAAGACTCTGGCTGATATCAAGAGCAAACAGGCTATTTTGGCTGATAAAGAAAAAACTCTTTCTCAAGCTAAAGATAATATCATAGGAATTTTCTATAATCCAGCAAGCATCGCTTTGCCTACCGAAAATCCGGTTCTAGTTTCTTTTTCTGAGGTAAAGTCTCTTTTAGATCTTTATCTTTTACCTATTGATGGATACAGTATAAATATAGGAGGCGAAGTCCAAGATCAAACGGTAGTGGGAACTACGGCATTGCAAGTTACCGTATTTGGGAAAATGGATCAGGTCTTGGGATTTCTTAAAGATCTAGAAAAGGAATCTCCTTTGGTGGTAGTTAACAAATTAAATTTTTCGAATCAGAAAGATTTTTTGAGTGTTGAGATTACTGTTAATTCTTTCTATAGTCCTTTTGTCGCCAGTAAGTCAACGGTTGATCTTCCTCTTCAAAAGATTACCGACTCTGAAAAAAATGTTTTGATAGAGTTGGGAAATTTGAAGCAACCTAATTTTTCTAATCCTTCCCCCAATGGTCCTTTCAGTAGAGAGAATCCTTTTTCGAGCCTTTAGTTAATTTTCTTGATTTTCAGAAACAACTTTAAGTATAACTCTCTTTTTCATTAAAGTTGC